>Ga0265340_10000075_pt1 | contig 47375 bp, 38 predicted proteins | sample 4CB225metaG_FD_202082 | JGI IMG/M metagenome (GOLD analysis project Ga0265340, IMG submission 202082) | Rhizosphere microbial communities from Carex aquatilis grown in University of Washington, Seatle, WA, United States - 4-CB2-25 metaG | ecosystem: Host-associated > Plants > Roots >...
TCATCGCGTCGCGGACGTGGGCGAAGGAGATGTCCCAGGCTTCGAACCCGCCCTGGTGGCCGGCCATCTGCGGCAACATGCCGATCAAGGACCCGGCCATCGCCATCGGGTCGACCTCGCAGTCCTTTCCTTGCACGGCCACGATCTCGGCGGCCAGCGCCTTGGTCATCCCGTTGAGCATCAGCACGCGGGTGTGCCGGAACCGCTTGTCACCCTCGGTGGACAGCAGGTCGATGACCCGCAGGGTCGGTCGATGCGTCCGCCAGAACTCGATGAACGCATCGACGAGCCGCTCGGCGCTCGCGACCCCGGCGGCGCCCTTCCACGGCTGGCCGGCGATCAGCGCGACGAGCGCCTGGCCTTCCTCGGCGGTGCGCTCGGCGACCGCGAGCAACACCGTCTCGAGATCGACGAAGTACTGGTAGAAGGTCGCCGGTGAAGTGCCCGCCGCCCGGGTGATGTCGGTGACCTTGAGATCGCGGTACGGCGTGCTGCTCAGCAGCTCGATCGTGCAGTCGAGCAGCCGTTGGCGGGTGGCCAGGCCGCGGCGTCCGGGCACCCGGCCGTCGACCGCTCGAAGCGGGGGCGCCGACCGCTTGCTCCGCGGATTTGACGGGGCGTCAGATTTCGGCACGGTCGCGATCGTAGTCGCTGGGCGACGGGTCATGGCTCGACCGCCAACAGGAACGGCGGCGGCTCTCCGCCACCGTGGACGGCGATGTCGGCGCCGGTCATGAAGGCGGCCTCCGGCGAGGCGAGGAACAGGCAGGCCTGGGCCACGTCGTGCGGCCGGACCAGCCGATCCATTGGGATTGTGTCCACCACCGCCTCGAACGCCTCGTCGCTTCCGTAGTGAAGCGCCGTCTGCTCGGTTTCGAGGTAACCGACCGTGACGATGTTGACCCGGACCTTCGGCGCCCACTCCATCGCGAGGGTCGTCGTGAAGTTCGCGAGTCCGGCCTTGGCCGCGCCGTACGCCGCCGTGCCGGGGGAGGGCCGATGGCCGGACAGGCTGCCGATGTTGATGATCGATCCGCCGTCGGCCTGGCCCTGCATTACCCGGTTCGCGGCCTGCGCGACGTAGAACGGTGCCAGCAGGTTGAGCGCGATGACCTTCTCGACGAAGTGCGGCGAGACCTCCGCCGATGCCGACGGCGGCGAGCCACCGGCGTTGTTGATCACCAGGTCGAGCCGGCCGAATCGACTCACGGTGGCATCGACCACGCCGGCCGCCGCTGCCGGGTCGCGGAGATCTGCGGTGACGAAGTCCTCGACCGGTTCGGCCGGAGCGTGGCGGGCGCACGTCATCACGTCGGCACCGGCCGCCCGGAAGTCCTGCACGAGCCCGCGCCCGAGGCCCTTGGTGCCACCGGTGATCAGGACGACGCGGCCACTCAGGTCGACGCTCACCGGTTCATCGTCGCAAAGCCCGCCTCAGGTGGCAGGATTGGCGCGCAGGAATCTGACGCCACATCAGAAAGGCCATCGTGGGAATCACGATCGACGTCACCGACCACATCGCGGAGGTGGTTGTCGATGTGCCGCCCGTCAACGCGCTGCCGGTGGCGGGGTGGTTCGAGCTGGCTGATGCGCTCACCGCCGCAGGTCGGGATCCCGATGTGCGGGTGGTCGTCCTTGCGGCCGAGGGCAAGGGATTCAACGCCGGCGTCGACATCAAGGAGATGCAGTCGACCGAAGGCTTTACCGCCCTCGTCGGCGCCAATCAGGGGTGCGCGGCGGCGTTCGCCGCCGTGTATGACTGCCCGGTTCCGGTCATCGCTGCGGTGCAGGGCTACTGTCTCGGCGGCGGCATCGGCCTGGCCGGCAACGCCGACCTCATCGTCGCCTCGGACGACGCGACCTTCGGCCTGCCCGAGGTCAAGCAGGGTGCGCTGGGAGCCGCGACCCACCTCGCCCGCCTGGTGCCGCAGCAGCGGATGCGGCAGCTCGTCTACACCGCCGAGCACGCGACCGCGCAGGAGCTTGCGTCGTACGGCACGGTGCTCACCGTCGTGCCCCGGGAGCAGCTGCGGATGGCGGCGCGGGTCGTGGCGGCGCAGATTGCGGCGATGGATCCGACCGTGATCCGGGCCGCGAAGGCATCGCTCAACGGCATCGACCCGGTTGACGTCAAGCGGTCGTATCGCTTCGAGCAGGGTTTCACTTTCGAGCTCAACCTGGCCGGCGTCTCCGACCAGGCCCGCGATGCCTTCGTGGATCGACGCGACCGCTGGGCGGCCGAGACTCCTGATGCCTGACAAACGGATGACCGTCGATGAGATGGTCGGCGAGCTTCGTGACGGCATGACGATCGGAATCGGCGGATGGGGGTCTCGGCGCAAGCCGATGGCAGTGGTGCGCGCGATGCTCCGCTCGGCGCTCACCGACCTGACGATCGTGTCGTACGGCGGACCGGACGTGGGCATGTTGTGCGCCGCGGGCAAGGTGCGCAAGGTGGTGTTCGCGTTCGTGTCGTTGGACTCGATCGCGCTCGAGCCGCACTTCCGGATCGCGCGGCAGAACGGGACGGTCGACTCGCTCGAGGTCGACGAGGGGATGTTGCTGCTCGGCCTGCAAGCGGCGGCATGGCGGGTGCCGTTCCTGCCGACCCGGGCCGGGCTCGGCTCCGACGTCGTCGAGAAGCAGGCCGAGATCCGAACCGTCACCTCGCCGTACGACGACGGCGAGACGCTGGTGGCTATGCCGGCCTTGCCGCTGGATGTCGCACTCGTGCATCAGAACCGGGCCGACGCAGCCGGCAACGCGCAGTTCCTCGGCCCGGACCTGTACTTCGACGACCTGATGTGTCAGGCAGCGACGCGATCATTCGTGACCTGCGAGCGACTCGTCGACACCGAGGACTTCGCCGCAGCGGGATCGCATCACACCCAACGGATCAGCCGGCTGTGGACCGACGGTGTCGCCGAGACCCCCAACGGCGCCCACTTCACCTCGTGCGTGCCCGACTACGAGCGCGACGAGGAGTTCCAGCAGGAGTACGCCGCGTCCGCGGCGTCGCCGGAGGCGTGGCAGCGGTGGCGGACCGACTGGGTCGACCTCAGCGAGGCCGACTATCAGCGAAAGGTTGCGGCGCGTTGACGGGGACCCGGGCCGATGTCTGTTGTGTGGCGCTCGCCGAGTGCTTCCGCGGTGATGGCGAGATCGTCGCCAACCCGATCGGCACCCTGCCGCGCATTGGCGGCCTGCTGGCCCGCCGGTCGTTCGAGCCCGACCTCGTGATGACCGACGGCGAAGCGATGTTCACCGGGTCCACCGGCGTGGTCGAGGCGTGGAACCCGTATCGCTCGATGTTCGACGTCGTGTGGTCCGGTCGGCGGCACGTGATCATGGGCGGTTCGCAGTTCGACCCGCACGGCAATCACAACTTCGCCGCGATCGGCGACATGAAGCGACCGAAGGCGCAGCTGCTCGGTTTCCGCGGCGCACCCGGCAACACCGTCAACAACGTCACGTCGTACTGGGTGCCGAACCATGGCCCGCGAGTGTTCGTCGCGCACGTCGACGTCGTCACCGGCGTCGGTTACGACCGGGCCGCCTCGGCCGGTGCCGCAGCGTCGAGGTTCCACGAGCTGCGCAACATCGTCACCAACCTTGCGGTGCTCGACTTCGACACCCCCGATCGGCGGATGCGGCTGAAGTCCGTGCATCCCGGCGTGAGTGTCGACGACGTCGTTGCGGCCACCGGCTTCGAGCTGGTGATCCCGGCCGAGGTCGGCGAGTCGAGGCTGCCCACCGAGGACGAGCTCTTGCTGATCGCCGAGCTCGACCCCGATGGCACCCGCTTTCAAGAAGTGCCCGCGTGAGCCATCCGGCGCTGTCGACCCGCTTCACCGAGCTCGTCGGCGTTCGCTATCCGATCGTGCAGACCGCAATGGGGTGGGTCTCGACGCCGCAGCTCGTGGCGGCGACCGCGGCCGCCGGCGGGCTCGGCATCCTGGCGGCGGCGACGATGTCCTTCGAGGAGTTCGTCGCCGCGGTCGCGGAGGTGAAGCGGCGTACGCCGGAGCCCTTCGGGGTGAACCTCCGGGCGGACCAGCCCGATGTGCGCGAGCGGATCGACGTGTTGGTTGACGAAGGCGTGCGGTTGGCGTCGTTCGCGATGGCGCCGAAGCCGGACTTGATCGCGCGGTTGCGCGACGGTGGCGTCCTGGTCATGCCGTCGATCGGCGCGAAGCGCCATGCCGAGAAGGTGGCTGCGTGGGGGGTTGACGCCGTCCTCGTGCAGGGCGGCGAGGGCGGCGGCCACACCGGCTCGGTGCCCACCTCGCTGTTGCTGCCACAGGTCGTCGACGTGGTCGGTGCCGACCTGCCGGTCGTCGCAGCCGGGGGATACTTCGACGGTCGCGGCCTGGTCGCGGCGCTCGCCTACGGTGCCAGCGCGATCGCGATGGGCACCCGCTTCCTGCTGACCAGCGACTCGCCGGTGCCGCAGGCGGTCAAGGACCTGTACCTGTCGAAGACCGTGACCGAGACGGTGGTGACCGACCAGGTCGACGGGGTGCCGCACCGGGTGCTGCGCAGCCCACTGGTCGAGCAGCTGGAGGGCACGTCGGCGGTGCGCCGGGTCGGCGGCGCGGCGCGCAACGCGATGCGCTTCCGCACGGAGAGCGGCACATCCTGGCGCGACCTGCTGCGCGAGGGCCGGGCAATGCGCAAGACGCAGGAGCTGTCGTGGAGCCAGGTCGTGATGGCCGCCAACACGCCGATGATGCTGCGCGCCGCGATGGTGGAGGGCCGGGTCGACCTTGGGGTGATGGCGAGCGGGCAGGTGGTCGGCATGATCGATGACCTGCCGAGCTGCGCCCAGCTGATCGAGCGGATGATCGCCCAGGCCGAGGACGTCCTCGACCGCCTGACCTGACCGCTGCCGCCGCCCGCACCCGCCGATCGCTTCATCCGGCTGCTCGGAATGCCGATCAGAGGAGCATGCGTACCTCGTGGCTCGCGGCCGGTGCGGTCGCGTCGCTGGTCCTTCTCGCCGGCTGCGGCAGTGGCGCGAGCAAGCTCGTGCCCGGGCAGTCCGACGCCGCGGCTGCCTGCCAGTCCACCGGCGCTCACGCTGCGGCGCTCGCGGCACACGCCGCCGCGGTGAACCCGCAGTACGCCGTCCTGGCGGGCGACGAGGGGGCACTGGCGGCGAACGAGGCCAACCAGGAAGGCGAGCTCTCGGACGGGAGCAGCGCGGACGACAGCGGGCTCGGTGCGCTCGCCGGTGCCAGCGCGGTCGGTTCGAGCGCCGACAACAACGTGATCAGAGACTGCCTCGCGCTCGGCCTGTCCGTCACGCACCACTGACCCGGACGCCGGGTTGAGCACGGTAACAACCGGGTCCTAACGCGCCTTTTTCGCGCGTTTTGCCACGATCGACGGAATCGCCTGCCCGGGCGTCCGATTTGGGTGACAATAGTCCCGACGACTTTTGGACCCAGGGGGACGTGATGCGGCGCCGAGCTGGGTTCCGCGCGGCCACGCTCACCGCAGTTGTCGCGCTCGCGGGGAGCGGGCTCGCGCTTGCTCAGCCGTCGATCGCGCGCGCCGACGGACCGGTCGCACCGGTTACCTTCCCCCGCGACGGCGCGAAGGTGTTCAACACGACCCCGACGGTCACCGCGACGTATCTGTCTCCGTACGTCACCGGCAAGGCCCACCTCACCGTGCGGGATTCGACGACCGGGGCAGGGGTGCCCTGTGCCAGTCCGATCAACCTGGTCTCGGGCGACGAGGAACTGCGTTGTCAGCTCCCGCCGCTGACCGGCGGCGACGTCTACACCGCGTACGCGCACGAGGTCGACCTCGCCACCGGTGACCCACAAACAACGACCTGGACCTTCACCGCGTCCACGCCGGTCCTCACCCATGACACGCCGGTGGACTACACCTCCGGATCGCCCTCGGCGACCTACGACCGGGTGCTCGATTCGTCCACCACGGTCGAGCTGTTCGCGGAGTCGGGGCAGACCCGGACGATCGTCCCCGGTACGCCGTCGGTATCGGGCAAGACCGCGACGTACGCCCCGGAGTCGGCACTCGCCGATGGCGAGTACGCGCTCGTCGTCCACGCGGAGGCAACCGGCGATCCGGCGTCGTTCACCGACACCACCGACGAGTTCTTCGCGGGCTCGGTGCCGACCAACCTCGACAACGTCCCGGACGTCACGAGGGCGATCACCGGATCGGTCGGCGGCGTACCGGGCATGCTCACTGTCACGGGCACCGGCCCGAGCGGCGCCACGCTGGATCTCCAGCTCTACGACCCGACCAATCCCGTCCTGGCGAACACGGTGCCCGTCACGGTGCCCGCCTGCTCGTCGGCGAAGTGCCCGTGGACGCAGTCCGTCCCGAGCAAGACGTTGACTGGCGCGACGACGTTTGCCTGGCGGGTGTTCAGTGACAACACATCCGTGGCGTCGACGCCGGACCGCCTGATCCAGCCGAAGATGACCTCGCCGGCCGCTCCGACCCAGGTCGACGTGCCCGACCTCGTGAACGCCGCCAACGTCAGTGCGGTGCCGATCTCGGTGACTGTGCCGGCCGGTGATGTCGGCGTGGCTATCAAGACCAGCACTTCCTCGCCGGTCGGCCCGGCCGACCCGGGCCCGACCGTCCTGCTCGCCGCGGTCGCCGGCCAGGTCACCACGACCGTCGACCTCAGTCGCCTCTACGACGGCACGCTGTCGGTCCGGGCCTTGGCCTTCGACTCCTACGGCGACATCAGTAAGGGAACCCTGGTCCAGACCACGCAGGAAGCCGTTGCGCTCGCGCCCACGAAGTACTACCCCTCGGACACCGAGGTGCGCGCGCAGCCGTACGTGCAGCTCACCTTCGACGAGCCGATCGGAGCCAACTCGACGCTGACGCTCACCACGAAGGGCGGTGTGCCGGTCGACGGCCAGGACAACCTCGGGCTGGAAACACTGAACTTCGATTCGATCGACACCCCGACCGACCTGCCCAACGGCACGGTCGTGACCGCGACCCTCCATGCGTACGCCGCGACCTGCCCGAGTGGCCCGACCCCACCCTGCAGCGACACGTTCAGCCGCACCTGGACCGAACGGGTCGACACCGTGCCGCCGGCCCCGCCGAAGCAGCTGAGTTGCTCGCCGGCCGCGATCCCGCCGTCGAAGCCGATCGCGACGATCAAGGGGGTCAGCGCGGTCGGCGACAGCGTCCTGATCGTCGCGCTTCCGGTCTTGGGTGGGCAGCAGATCAAGGCCACCGTGACTCCGCACGGGCACAGCGACGGCCATGGTCATGTGCACTGGTCGACGACCATGAACCTTGGCCACGGCCCGAACGGGCTCTACCAGTTCACCGCGATGGACCGCGACGCAGCTGCCAACTTCAGCGCCGAGAGCGCGGCGGTCGAGTGCGGCAAGGGGCACAGCGGGCATTTGACCCTGGAGCCCCGCCTGAGGTCTGCGGTCGTCGGCGAGCGGGTGCTGTTGCACGGGCGCTTCACGAGCGAGACCAGCGGATCACCGCTGGCGGGCCGGCGAGTGCACCTCGAGCTGCTGGCCAGCAAGACCGAACCGAACGGTACGCCCTTGGGGTCGGCCACGACCGACAGCAAGGGTCGGTGGCACCACCGGGTCACCGTGACCAGCAGTGGCTACATCCGGGCAAGCGTCGCGGGCACCTCGACGCTCCTCCCGTCCACGAGCTGGACGACCGCCAAACCGGTCAAGACGGTGGTGCGGGTCCCGTTGCACGTCACGTCTCCCGTGCACGGCTCGTCGTCGAGTGCTTCCACTCCGCTGGTGGTGCAGGGCACCACATCGGCGTACTTCAAGGGCGCCACCGTCCAGGTGGTCGTCACCCGTTCGTCGCATCACATCACCCAGGTCGTGAAGTGCCACTCCGCCGGTCAATGGTCGGCGTCGCTTGCCGTGCCGGCCGGGCACTGGGTCGTGACCGTTCGAGTGTTGCGGCGCAGGCACCTGCACTTTTCGCCACACACCCCCGGCGACCGGCTGACCATCCGGATCACCCGGACCTAGGTCTGCAGCAGGTCGGGGCGGAGCGCTTCGACCATCCGGCGGAAACCGTCACGCCAGTGCACGGCCGAGCGGCCCACCAGCTCGTGCATCCGGTCGAGGTTGAGTGCGACGCTCGCGAGCGACTGCTCGGATGTGACCAGCCTCGGCTCGAGGCCGGTCAGCTCGCCGAGGTAGGCGGTCCACTCCTCGATGCTGACCTTCTCCTCGCCACCCCAGTTGACCGTCGTCGCCGGCACGCCGGCGACCGCGAGCAGACGCGGCACCATCGCCACGATGTCGTCGGAGTGGATCGGCTGGAAGATGCTCGGCGCGTCCGGGTGGACGCCGATCTCGTCGCCGGCCTGCATCTGGGCCAGGTGGAACGCCGGCCAGCCACCGCCGTCGCCGTACGGAACGTTGAGCCGCGCGATCGTCGTCGGCAGGTTGTAGCGCCGGGCGCCGTGCCGGGCGGTGGCTTCCGCCGCGATCTTCGAGATCGAGTAGGTCGGCAGGTAGTAGTTGCGGTGGCTGTCGCCCAGCGGTGAGTCCTCGCTGAACTCCACGTGATCGTTCGGCTGGTAGACCGCGGTCGTCGAGCAGTGCATGAAGGCGTGCGCGTTCTGATAGCGCTCCATCAGGTAGGCGAGGCCGCTCACGTTGCCGTCGAGGTCGACCGACCACTTCCCGCTCTTGACCACCGCGAAGTGCACGACGTAGTCGACCGCGTCGGGCAGGTCGTCGAGGTCGGCCCGCACGAGGTCGAGTCGCACGGTCCGCACGCCGCCGTCGTGCAGCGGCTCGCGCGCGGCGGGGTCCCGGAACCGCGCGGCGCCGAAGACCTCGTTGTCCCGGGCGAGCGACAGTGCGACCGGCTTCGCGACCTCGCTGGTGACGCCGGTGACGAGGATTCGCGCACCCGAGATCACCCCGGCCGGATCGTCCGGCGCGGTCACGGTGCGACCGAGCCGAGATCGGCGAACCCGCTCGGCGCGTGCCGCCCGATCGTGCCGTGCTCGAACAGTCCCCAGCCGACGTCGCCATTGCAGGTCGCCCGCCCGACGTGATCGACGACGCCCCAGGGCGAGCGCGCCTCGATCGCCGGGTCGTCGAAGTCGTACGTGGCGCCGTCGAGCCAGTCGCGACCGCGCCATTGACCGTGTCCCCACTCCGGGTCCCCGCCGTACCCGCAGCCCACGTGCAGCGGCACCGGCGCGAGGGTGTCGACCTCCAGCACCAGCGGCGAGCCGTCGGGTTCGGTGAGCTCGATCCGGGCGTGCTCGGGATGCCGGCTGCCCGAGCGGTAGGTGATCCGCACCCGCGGCCAGCCGAGCTGCTCGATCCGGCCGTTCGCGCGGATGCGCACCGCGTCGTTCAGCGTGCGGTGGCCGCTGCCGTCCTCCTGCGCGATCAGCACGATCGCGTAGTCGTCGAAGCGGATCGGCACATACAGCCACCAGAACCCGAAGTCGTTCGGGTCGTCGGCCGGGCGCCCGGCCGGGTCGGCCTCGCCGACCGGGCGGATGCCCCACGAGCGGTCGCGCGATCCGACCCAGCGGTCCGGCGTGACCTCGAACGTCTCACCGGCCACTCGCAGCTGGCCGGACCAGGTGCCCAGCTGGGCGAATCGCCAGGTGTCGAGGATCGGCCGGACGCCGGTGCGCAGCAGGTGGCGCTCCTCGTCGATCGCGGCGAACGACCCCTGCCACGTCAGGTCGAAGCCGATCCCCGCCTCGTCGGCGTCGAGGACCAGATGGATCCGTTGCAGCGGTTCGACCACCTCGATCCGATAGGGCCCGACGGCGAGGTTGAGCCGCTCGTCGTCGAGCGCGTCGGAGCACCGAACGACGTGCTGCAAGTTGCCGCGGCGGACGACCGCGTAGGCATCCTTCACGCCGAGCTGCGGGTAGATGCCGGCGCCGGTGACGAGGAAGACCTCGCCGGTCCGGTCGTGGGCGTTGAAGTAACACCGGTCGTAGAAGTTCCGGTCGCTGCTCGCGACGTACCGCATCGACAGCGGCGCCTGGTGCAGCGGGTATTCGTCGAGTGCTACCGGCATGTGGTGACCTTTCAGATCCCGTCGAGATCGGCGAGCAACGACTCCAGGTGCGGCCGGTTGTGCAGCAGGTCCTCGGGATCAGCCGGCATCTCCCGCTCGCCGAAGTGCGCCTGTCGCTGGCCGGTTCGCAGGAACACGATGCCCCACTGCACCGCGGCGTAGACCATGAAGAACCGCAGATCGCGGACGGCGTACCCGCGGAGCGCCTCGTAGTGCGTCGCGACGTCGGCCGGCTGCAAGAAGTCCGGCATGCCGGCCAGCCCGAGCATCGCGGCGATGTCCTGGAAAACGAGGTGGGCGTAGGTGATCCAAGCCACGTCGAGCTCGCACGGGCCGAGCCCGGCCATCTCCCAGTCGAGCAGCGCGGCCGGCGCGAAGTCGTCGTAGAGCACGTTGCCGATCCGCGCGTCGCCCCACGACAGTACGGTCGGGCTCTGGTGCGACGGCCAGTTGGCATCGAGCCAGTCGAAGCCGCGCTCGACAAGAGGTGACGCGGCACCCTCGCGCGCGACCATGTCGTACCAGTCGCGGGTGTTCGCGACGTGCCGGCGCAGGTGGGTGTCACCGGGCTGCGTCCGTTCGAGATACGGGAACCGTTGCGCGGCATCGCTGACGTCGTGCAGCGCGGCGATTGCCTCGACCGTCGTGGTCTGCACCCGTCGCTGTTCTTCGGCGCCGGCCTCGAACAGCCAGTTGTCGCCGAAGGTGTAGGGCATCACATCGGGTGGCACCGCGCCGTCCACCCGGCCCATCACGAAGAACGGCGCGCCGAGTGGCTCGGGCGAGGTCTCGCACCACCAGGCATGGGGGACCGGGACATCGGTGTGTGCGGCGACTGCCCGTATTACGTCGAACTGTGCCTTGAGGTCGTACGTCGGGAAGACCGGCACGTCGGCGGCGTCAGGTGCCATCCGGGCGACCAGCCGCTCGTCGTGCCACCCGTCGTCGGCGATCCAGTTGGCGGCGAACAACACGGTGTCGCTCGACATGCCGTTCGCCTCGACGCCGGCGAGGTCGCTGACCCGCGGGGTCTGGCCCTCGGCGAGGGTCGGACCGAGCACGCCGGCCAGCCAGCGCTGGAGCCGCTGTTGCACCTGCCCGGGATCGCGGCTGCTGCGCTGCATCAGCTCCTCGATTGCAAGGTCGTGGTCACCACCAGCGCGACCGCGTGCGCGAACTCCTTCGCGCCGTCCGCGCCTTGGTTGAGCGCCCGGGTGAACAACGCGCCGAGCATGACGTCGAACAGCGCGTCGACGCTGACCGCCGGGGTCCGGCCGGTTTTGGCAATGAACGCCTCGAACGACACCCGCATCGGGACGACACTTCGCTGGACCACTCGCTGCCACATCAGCGGGTCGTTCTGATACTCCACCAGCAGCCCGGGGATCGCCGCGCGGATCGCCGGATCGGAGAGGTACTCGAGGATCTGCTGGCAGTACGGCTGCAGGTCGGTAATGACGTCGCCGGTCAGCGCCTCCGGCGCGAGCAGCCCGGAGGGAAACACCGCCTCCTCGATCAGCTCGGCCTTACTCGACCAGCGGCGGTAGACACTCGGGGCGCTGACCTCGGCCCGGCGTGCGATCGCCTGGATCGTGGTCGCCTGGTAACCGTCCTCGACGAGCAGCTCCAAGGTGGCCCGACGGATCGCGGCGTCGACCCGCGGATCGCGCGGTCGCCCGACCCTGGCCGAGGCTAGGTCGGACATGCGCCGACCCTAAAACGTTTCGTGGTGTAACGCAACGAAGCCGAGGGCGTCGGCGCGCGGCTAGAACAGCGCCGGTTGGCCGTTCGGGGTGGCTCCTTCGATGCCGAGCAGCCTCAGCTTGGTGGTCACGCCGCCGCGTGCGGAGAACCCGCCGAGCTTGCCGCCGGCGGCCAGCACCCGGTGGCACGGGACGATCAGCGGAACCGGGTTGTGCCCGAGCGCCTGACCGACCTCCCGGGCCGCGCGGGGCTCGCCGAGCCGGGCGGCGATCTCGCCGTACGTCGTCGTGTCGCCGGGTGCGATGCCGCGCGCGACCTCATAGACCCGCTGATCGAACTCCGGCGTCGCGGCGAGGTCGACCGCAACGTCCCGCAGGTCGGCCGGCCGGCCGGCCACGAGCGCGACGATGCCGTCGATCGCGCGCTGCACGTCGGGCGGTGGGGCTGCGGTCTCGGCCTCGGCCTGCGGATGCTGCCGCTCGACCCGGGCGAGGGTCGCGGCGTCGTTGCCTTCCGGCAGCTGCACGCCGATGACGCCGCGCTCGCCCCAGACGATGCCGACGCCGCCGATCGCCGTGGCAAACAAGGTGTAGCGGGTGCTCATGCTCGGCACGTTAGCGCCCGGGTCCGACACCGGGACCGACGTCTACAGGTGGTCGTCGGGCGGGCGGTCGAGTTGGTCGAGCCGGTGGGTCAGGAACTCCCGCTCGACGCCGTTGTCCGTGAGCGCGATCGCGGCTTGGTACTCCGTGCGCGCCTGCGCCACCCGCCCGGCCCGGCGCAGGAAGTCGGCCCGCGCGGCCGGCAGGTAGCGGTAGCCGGCGAGCTCGGGCTGGCCGGCGATCTCGTCGATCGCGCGCAGCCCGGCCTCGGGTCCCTGGGCCATCCCGATCGCGACCGCTCGGTTCAGCGCGACCACCGGGGAGGGCCAAATCGCGCACAGCCCGTCGTACAACGAGACCACTTCGTCCCAGTCGGTGGCTTCCCAGGTGCGCGCGGAGGCGTGCACCGCGGCGATCGCGGCTTGCAGCGCGTAGCGACCGGGCGGCCGATGGCAGGACGCCTCGTGGACGAGCAGCAGGCCCTCCCGGATCTCGGCCGCATCCCACTGCGAGCGGTCCTGCTCCTCGAGCACCAGGAGCCGGCCGGTGCGGTCCACCCGGGTCTCGCGGCGGGCGTCGGTGAGCAGGATCAACGCGAGCAGACCGGCGACGTCGGGGTCGCGCGGCAGGAGCAGCCGCAGCATCCGGGCCAGGTCGAGGGCGCGCTCGACCAGGTCGCGGCGGACCAGGTCCTCGCTGACCGGCGCGGTGTGCCCGGTGGTGAAGACCAGGTGAACCACACCGAGTACGGCGCTGAGCCGCTCGGGCAGCTCGCGGGCCGGCGGCACCCGGTAGGGGATCTTCGCCGCGGCGATCTTCTTCTTGGCGCGGGTCAGACGCGCGGCCATCGTCGGCTCACTCACCAGGAATGCCCTGGCCACCTCGGCGGTCGTGAGCCCGCAGAGCAGCCGCAGGGTCAGGGCGACCTGGGCCTCCGGCGCGAGCGCCGGATGGCAGCAGGTGCAGATCAGCCGGAGCCGGTCGTCCGGGATCTCGGCCTCGTCGATCTCGATCTCGGGCTCGACCTCGGCGTCCACCAGCAACGGCAGCGACCGTGCCAAGGTGGCATCGCGGCGTAGCTGGTCGAGTGCCCGGCGGCGGGCGACCGTGGTCAGCCAGGCGCCCGGCCGGTCGGGGATCCCGCGGCTCTCCCACACCGACAGCGCCTTGGCGTAGGCGTCCTGGACGCACTCCTCGGCCCGCTCGACGTCGCCGGCGACCCGCAGCGTCGCGGCGAGGACGAAGCCCCACTCGCGACGGTGCGCGTCGGCGACGGCCGCCGCGACGTCGGCCTGCGACGGCCTTGACGGTGCGTTCAGCCGATCACCATCACCGGTCGGACCTCGACGCCGCCGAAGCGAGCCGGGACCTGCTTGGCGATCGCGATCGCCTCGTCGAGGTCGGCTGCCTCGATCAAGTAGAAGCCGCCGAGGGCTTCCTTGGTCTCGGCGAACGGGCCGTCGGTGACGACCGGGCTGCCCGAGGCGTCGGCACGGATCGAGGTCGCGGTCCCGGTCGGCTGGAGCGCGTTGCCGCCCACGATCGCCTTCTCGTTCGCCTCGCCGAACGTGCCGTGCTCGGCACCGACCTCGGCCCACAGTTCGGCGCCACCGGCGACGTAACCGGCCTCGTCCTCATAGATCAGCACCACGTACTGCGACATTGTCGGAGTTCCTTTCGGTTGGGTCCGAGAGCCGGACCGGCTACCTCTTCGACGTACCGGCACGGCCGGGATCGACAACAAGTGTCCCCTGATCGACCGTCCTGTCGACGTAGCGCCGAATAGGTGAACTTTCTCGGGCCGACGGCGTGATTGGCAAAAGAAACTCCGTCCGGCTACAGACATTTGCCTCTCGGTGGGGCTAGCGTGCCGCCGACGGGCAATGGGACACCAGACAGCAAAGGGTCGATTTGTGAGCACATCAGGGAACACCGGTTCACTGCGTAAGCAGCTCTCCCGACTCGTGACCCTGGGCGCCGCCGGCGTCGTGGTCGCGAGCTTCATGGCCGGACCGGTTCCGGCGGTGGCCGCGGGCGCGGCGCCGATGACTCACATCTCCGCCAACTACGCCCGGGTTTCCGATGCCGCCCGGCTGCCGGCCGGCGCCCGACGGCTCGGCGCAGCGGCAGCGAGTGCGAAGGTCAGCGGCGAGGTCGCCCTCGCGCCCCGCAACGCGACCGCACTCGCGCGGGCCGCGGCCGCGGTCTCGGACCCGCGATCGAAGACCTATCACCACTTCATTGCCAAGGGCAGTTTCGTCGCGAGCTATGGCCCGTCCCAGGCCACCATCAACGCGGTCGAGGCGACCCTCAAGGCCGCCCACCTGACGGTGACCTCGCTGTCGGGCAACCACCTGTTGGTGCGCTTCAGCGGCACGGTCGCGGCGGCCGAGAGCGCGTTCCGGACCCAGATCGCCAACGTCCGCCTGGCGAGTGGCCGGATGGCCATCGCGACGACCAAGGCCGTCTCGTTCCCGGCGTCGCTGGCTTCGCAGGTCGTCGCCGTCGTCGGCCTCAACACCCTCGCCGAGCCGCAGAGCAACATCAAGCGCGCGACGCACCCGGCGACGGTCAAGGCGGTGACGCACCGCTTCACCCCGCCGCCCAACTCGGCTACCCCGTGCGCGGCCGCGACCGGTATCGCCGCTGAGTTCGGCGGACTGACCGACGACCAGATCGCGCACTCCTACGGCCTGGACAGCCTCTACGGCGCAGGCGACTTCGGGGCCGGCCAGACAGTGGCGATCTATGAGCTCGAGCCGTTCGACCTGTCCGACCTCACCGCCTTCGACACCTGTTACTTCGGGCACACCCAGGCCACCACGATGACCGGCAACGTCACGGTGAAGAACGTCGACGGCGGTCCGGGCACCGGCCCGGGCAGCGGCGAGTCGATCCTCGACATCGAGAACGTCTCCGCAATCGCACCGGGCGCCAACATCGACGTCTACCAGGCTCCCAACGGCGTGGCCGGCCCGATCGACCTCTACAACGCAATCGTTCAGGACGACCTCGCGGACGTGGTGTCGACCAGCTGGGGCGAGTGCGAGGCGCTCGCGCAGTCCAGTGAGCCCGGCGTGCTCAACGTGGAGAACGAGCTGTTCGAGCAGGCCGCGCTTCAGGGCCAGTCCGTGTTCGCCTCGACCGGCGACTCCGGCTCTGACGACTGCTCCGAGGACGCGCCGGTGCCGGTCGCCCCGACGCTGTCCACCGATGACCCGGCGAGCCAGCCATTCGTCACCGCGGTGGGCGGCACGACCACGACGAACGCCCAGCAGCCGCCGCAGGAGCAGGTCTGGAACGACGGCAACGTCGCGGGTGGCGCCGGTGGCGGCGTGTCGTCGGTCTGGGGCGCGCCGAGCTGGCAGCAACCGTTCCTCGACACCGCGTCGGCGGCCGCGGCCGTGACCAACGGCGGGCTCACCCCCTGCCAGGAGTCGTCCTCCGACGGCGCGATGTGCCGTGAGGTGCCGGACGTGTCCGCGAACGCGGACGAATACACCGGTGGCATCACGATCTACATCGCGGCCTTCGGTGGCTGGACCACGATCGGTGGCACCTCGTCGTCCGCGCCGCTGTGGGCAGGGATGATGGCCGAGATCAACGCCTCGAGCGGCTGCTCGGCCAACGTCGGCTTCGCCAGCCCGTCGCTGTATGCGGTCGCGTCGATCCCGGCTGACTACTCCGCGTCATTCACCGACCTCGGCGCCGGCGACGGCAGCAACGACGTCTACAACATCAGCGCCGGCCAGAACTACGCGACCAAGACCGGCTACGACATGGCGTCCGGTCTCGGCACCCCGATGCTGTCGGGCCCGACCGGGCAGGCCGGCTTGGCGAGCTATCTGTGTGCGCTCGCCCCACCGGCATCCCGGCCGTCGATCACCTCGCTGTCACCGGCCACGGTGCTCGCGGGCGGCACTCCCAGCGGCACGCTGACCATCTCGGGCACCGGCTTCACCGGTGCGACCGCGTTGTCGGTCGGCGGCTACGACGTACCGAGTGGCGACTGGTCAGTGGCGAACGACACCACGATCCACGTCACCACGATCCCGTCAGGGGACCAGGCGCTGACCGGCAGCCAGGGACCGCAGGACGGGTCCGGGCGGGCGTTCGTGAGCGTGACCGGACCCAGTGGCTCTTCGGTCGGCAACGACCCGGACAGCGAGCTGCTGTACGTCGAGACCGACACCGGCTCGCCGGTCCCGTCGGTTGAGGGCGTGATGTCCTTCGGCGGCCCGCAGGCCGGCGGCAACACCGTGTCGGTCTTCGGCTCGGGCTTCTTCTCCAGCGGCCCGAACGCGGTGACCGACGTGACGGTCGGCGGGGTCGATGCCACCGACGTCACGGTCGTCAATGCCAACCAGCTGACCGTCACGGTGCCGGCGTACTCATCCGGTACGACGGTCTGCAAGTCCGGCGACGACGAGGCCAACGACGTCTGCCAGGCGCAGGTCGTCGTGACCAACGCCAACGGCTCGAGCTCCACTGACACGATCCGGATCCCCTACACCGGCGCCCCGTTCGAGGGCACCACCGGTACCAACACGGTGCCGGCCTGTGTCACGGAGACCACCTGTGAGGTCGTCCCGGCCGAGACCGAGTACGACTACCTGCCGACGCCGACCATCACCTCGGTGACGACCACGTCGGCGGGTGACCCGACGGTGTGGGCGAGTGAGCAGGGTACGACGATCGCGACGATCGACGGCTCCGGCTTCGACTCGCTCGGCTACCTGTGGGCGCTCGTGGGCGACCCGTCGGTGAACTCCAGCCAGGACTTCCAGACGGTCAGCCTCAGCCCGACCGAGATCCAGGTCGTGCTCTTCGGTCACAACCCGACCAACGAGCCACGCTTGGCGAATCTGAGCGTGCAGACCCTGGCCGGCGTCTCGGCGCCGTCGAGCTTCAAGTACGCCGGCGTCCCGCGGGTGACCGGTCTCTCACCGCAGGGTGGCTCCGACCTCGGTGGCACGCAGGTCGGCATCACCGGTTCGGGGTTCCAGGGCGTCAGCGCCGCCGACGGCGGTCAGATCGCCTACATCTACCTCGAGTTCGGCGTCGCGACCAGCCAGCTGTCCGGCTACACGGCCAACAGCGATACGTCGATCACCGCGACCACGCCGGAGAACAACCCCGGGGTGTTCCTGGTGTCGGTGTGCACGGTCACGTTCTGCTCCGAGCCGAACACCGAGTCGTCGTTCAACCACTCGTTGTACGACTTCTACCAACCGGGCGCGCCGATCGTCACCGGCCTGAGCGTCACGTCGGGTCCGGCGTCGGGCGGCACGCGGATCGCCATCCACGGCCAGAACCTCGCCGACGTCTTCTCGGTGAGCTTCGGCAAGAACGTGGCCGAGGCGGCCAACCTGCCGCAGATCCTGACGAACGGGAGCAGCACCGAGATCGATGCCATCGTGCCGCCCGGCACGGCGGGATCGACCGTGCACGTCCGGGTGCAGACCGCGGAGACGTTCTTCACCAACTCCGCTCCGAGCGCGCCGGTCGCGGCGTCGAGCTTCACCTACAAGTCCAGCGTGGCCGCACCGCCACAGGATGTGAAGGGCAAGAAGCACGGGACCGCGGTGTCGGTGACCTGGAAGGCTCCGCTGAGCACCGGCGGCAGCCCGATCACGAAGTACCGGGTCAGTGCGGTCGCGCAACCGAACAGCCTGAAGAAGGGTGCGAAGAAGCCGCCCACCGTCGTGGTGATCACCAAGCACGGCTCAGCCCGGTCGGCGACCGTGACCGGCCTGCGCGGTGGCTGGGTCTACGAGATCAAGGTCCAGGCCGTCACCAGCAAGGGCCGGGGGCTGGCGGGTGTGTCGGAGCAGTTCTTCTTCATCAGCGATCCGGCCTGATTCGGGTCCCGGTCGCCGGGCGACATGCCCGGCGGCCGGGATTACCGAAATCAAAGAATGTCCGAATCGTTACGTGAGATCCTGCAAGTCTGGCTAGCGCACCGGATCAGGGTGTGGTCGGGTTAGACACGGTTTGGCCCGCAGAAGAGTCGGCGAAGGCTGGGAGACGTCCGGTGAACAGCGCGCTAGCCGGTGTCGGCCGTCCGGCCGGCGCGGCGGTTCGGCGAATCGTGGTTCTCGGCGCGGCCGCAGGTGTGGTGGCCGCGGTGCTGGCCTCGCCCGCACCGGCCGGCGCAACGGCCGGCGTCGCCATGACGCCGCTGTCGACCGGCTACGCCCGGGTCAGTCCGGCCGCCAGGCTGCCGTTCGGTGCCCGCCAGCTCGGCTCGGTCGACGCCGGCCGGCGGATCACCGGTGCGGTCATGCTTCGTCCGCGCGACCCGGCGGCGCTCGAGCGGGCCGCGGCCGCGGTATCGGAGCCACGGTCGCCGCTTTACCACCACTACATCTCGAAGGGGTCCTTCGCCGCGTCGTACGGGCCGACCGCCGCGACGATCAACGCAGTCAAGGCTGCGCTGTCGGCCAGCCATCTCGCCGTCTCGTCGGTCTCGGGCAACGGCATGCTGGTCCACTTCAGCGGCACCGCTGCGGCCGCCCAGTCGGCGTTTCGGACCACCCTCACCGACGTCCGGCTGGCGAACGGCCGGACCGGTATGGAGACGACGTCGCCAGTGCAGCTCCCGGCGAGCATCGCCTCCCAAGTGAGCGGCGTCATCGGCCTCGACACCCTGGTCCGCGCCTCCACCAGTCTCAAGCACGCCACCCACCCGGCTACGGTTCGGCCGCTGGCGCCGGCGGTCGGCAGCCCGGTGCCGGGTGCGCCGTCCGCCTGCAGCGACGCGACCGCGGCCGCGGTGGACTTCGGCGGGCTGACCGATGCCCAGATCGCCCATGCGTACGGGCTCGACGGCCTCTACAAGGCGGGCGACCTCGGAGCCGGCCAGACGGTCGGGATCTACGAGCTCGAGCCGTTCTCGACCAAGGACGTCTCGACCTTCGACAAGTGCTACTTCGGGTCGTCCACCGCCACCCAGATGCTCAGCCGATTGCACACGATCACCATCGACGGCGGCGGTGGCAACGGACCCGGCAGCGGCGAGTCCATCCTCGACATCCAGGATGTCTCGGCCATCGCCCCCGACGCGACGATCGACGTCTATGAGGCGCCCAACACCACCGCCGGCGGGATGGACGAGCTCGACTCGATGGTCGAGTCCGACCAGGACCAGGTGGTCACCAGCAGCTGGGGCTTCTGCGAGATCGACGAGGTCAACCTGCAGCCCGGCTACATCAACGCCGAAAACGCGTTGTTCCAGCAGGCGGCGCTGCAGGGCCAGACCGTCCTGAACTCCTCCGGTGACTCCGGCTCCGACGAGTGCGCCTACGACAGCCCGGTGCCGATCGCGCCGCTGCTCTCGCAGAGCGATCCGGCCAGCGAGCCGTTCGTGCTCGGCGTCGGCGGCACCACCATCACCGACGCCTCCGATCCGCCGGCGGAGCAGGTCTGGAACGACGGAAGCGACGGCGGCGCGAGCGGCGGCGGCCCATCTTCGATCTGGGGCGCGCCGAGCTGGCAGCAGCCGTTCATCGCCGGTACGGACAAGGCGTCAGCCGCGCTCGCGGTCAGCCGTTTCGGGCTGACGCCGTGCAAGCAGTCACCGGCCGACGCGAGCCTGTGCCGCGAGGCCCCTGACGTCTCGGCGCAGGCCGACGAATACACCGGCGCGATCACGATCTACACCGCGTCCTTCGGTGGCTGGACCACCGAAGGTGGTACGTCGTCGTCCGCTCCGCTGTGGGCCGGGATGCTGGCTGAGATCAACGCCTCGACCGGATGCCAGGCGAACGGCCCGGTCGGCTTCGTCGCCCCGTCGCTGTATGCCGTCGCGGCCAACACTGTCGACTACAAGGCGTCGTTCAACGACGTGAAGCTCGGCAACAACGACGACTTCGACATTTCCGGCGGCGAGACCTTCCCGGCCGGCCCGGGCTACGACATGGCGACCGGTCTCGGCACCCCGAAGGTCGAAGGCTTGGCCGACAACCTCTGCGCGCTCACCGGCCCGGTGACCTCGCGCCCGACGATCACCGCGGTCGCCCCGCAGACGGTGTCGCCGAGCACGACCGGCTCGCTGACCATCAGCGGCACGGGTTTCACCGGCGCCAAGAGCGTCTCGATCAACGCGTTCGCCGTACCGGCTGCCGACTGGTCGGCCTCAGACACCTCGATCGAGATTTCGCCGATCCCCACCGCGGCCGAGGTCGGGACCGGCTCGCAGGGGCCCCAGGACGGCACCGGCCGGGCCGTCGTCTCGGTGACCGGCGCCTCGGGCGCGACCACCGTGCTCGATGCCGACGCCACGATGCTCTACGTCGACGAGACGACCGGGCCGATCCCGTCGGTGGGTGGGATCTCCTCGTACGGTGGGCGGCAAGCCGGCGGCAACACGGTGACCGTCTTCGGATCCGGGTTCGCCTCGAGCGGGCCGGACCAGGTCACCGGGGTGACCGTCGGCGGGGTGGCGGCAAGCGGCTTTACCGTGCTCACGCCGGCGCTGTTGTCGGTCACGATCCCGGCGTACGACTCAGGGACCACCCAGTGCGCCGCGGGGGATCACCCGGCCAGCGATGTCTGCCAGGCTCAGCTCGTGGTGACCAATGCGAACGGGTCCAGCGCAACGGCCGGGATCCTGCCGCCGTACACCGGGCCGGAGTACGGCGGCGTCAGCGGTGGCACGCCGTTGCCGCCGTGTGTGAAGGCTGACACCCCGACCTGCGAGATCGTCGCCGCGGTGACCGAGTACGACTACCTGCCGACGCCGACAATCACCGCCGTGACCACGACCCAGCAGGAGGACCCCGAGACCTGGGCGTCCGAGGACGGCGTCACGCTCGCGACCGTCGACGGGACCGGCTTCGACTACCTCGGGCTCGAATACACCAACGTCGGTTCACCGTCGGTCGCGAACAATCAGGACTTCAGCATCCTCGACGTGACGCCCACCGAGTTCCACATCGTGCTGAATCCGGTCGGCCGGACACATGAGCCGGTGACGAAGTCGTTCACCGTGCAGACCCTGGGCGGGCTCTCGGCGCCCTGGCCGATCCACTACGCGGGTGTGCCGACGATCACCTCGGTGTCGCCGAGCGCCGGCCCGGACACCGGCGGCACCCACATCACGATCAAGGGGTCCGGCTTCGACGGCGTCGCACCTGCGGACGGCGGTGAGCTTGCCTTCGGCTACCTCCCGTTCAACGGCTCGACGCTGGAGTTGTCGGGGTACGTCGTTGCCAGCGACACCCGGTTGACCGCCAAGACGCCGGCCAACAACCCGGGCGCGTTCGCCACCCAGGCCTGCACGTTGACCGGTTGCTTCCTGGCGACCAACAAGACCTTGAAGCGAACGCTGTTCGACTTCTACCAACCTGGTGCGCCGCGGGTGAGCTCGCTGTCGGTGCAGTCCGGGCCGGCGTCGGGCGGCACCCGGGTCGTGATCCACGGCCACAACCTCGCCGATGCGGTGAAGGTCACCTTCGGCAGCGCGGTCGCCGAGGCGACCAACGCCCCGGAGATCCTGACCAACGGCAGCAGCACCGAGGTCGATGCGCTCGCGCCTCCCGGCCCGGCCGGCAAGACCGTGCACGTGCGGGTCACGACCGTGGAGAGCCGGGTCACCGGTAGCCCGCCGAGCCCGCCGAGCATCGCCTCGGAGTTCCGCTACACGCTGAGCACGGCCTCGGCGCCGCGAGATGTCCGGGTGACCCGCCACGCCACCACGCTGTCGGTGCGTTGGCATTCGCCGGCCTCCAACGGCGGCGACCCGATCCTCGGCTACCGGGTGCGCGCGATCGCCGAGCCGGAGAGCAACGGCACGACGCACAAGACCCCGCCGACCGTCTACGTCGCGACCAAGGGCCGCGCGTTGCACCGGGCCAGGCTGACCGGGCTGCGGGCCGGCTGGCGTTACGTCGTCAAGGTGCGAGCGATCACGGCCAAGGGCCGCGGGCTGATCGGGAAGCCGCCGCACGACGACTTCCTGATCCACGCACCGGCGTGACCGCGATGGCGCTCGACCGCGTTTGGCGAGCGCCATGAGCGGTCCGTAGGGTCGCAAACGTGCGGGTGGGCGTACTCGGGTCGGTCGAGGTGAGCGACGCTGTCGCGATCGGCGGTCCGAGGCAGCGTGCGGTGCTCGCCGTACTGGGGATGCTGGCCGGCAGCGTCGTGAGCACCGAGCAGCTCGCCGACGCGGTCTGGGCCGGCGCGCCGCCACGGACCGCGGACCACACCTTGCACAACTACGTGCTCCGGTTGCGCCGGTTGGGGGTGGCGATCTCCCGGATCGGCGACGGCTACCGGTTGGATTCACCGACCGATGTCGCCGAGTTCGAGGAAGCGGTTGCCCGCGCCCGGGCCCTGCCGGACAACACCAGGGCCGAGCCCCTGGCGGCCGCACTCGCGCTCGTGCGGGGGGTGCCCGGTCAAGGGCTGGCCGAGTCCGACCTGATCCGCGCTCGGCGGGCCGAGTTGGTGGAGCTGGTGGAGACCGTGCGGGAGGACGCCGCTGCGGCCGGCCTGGCTGAGGCGACCGCCGCCACTGCCGGACGTCTGGTGTCGGAGCTTCGCGGGATGGTCAGTGCCGAGCCGTATCGCGAACGACGGTGGGAGCTGCTGATGCTCGCGCTGTATCGCGCCGGGCGGCAGAGTGAGGCGCTCGAGGCGTTCGCCGAGGCCCGCGAGCTGCTGGCGAGGGATCTCGGCATCGATCCCTCACCCGCGCTTCGGCGCGCGCAACAGGCGGTGCTGTCGCAGGACCCGGCGATCGGTGCCGCCGCCGACGTCGTCGCCCACCCGGCCGCCCTGACCGGCGGCGGCCGGGCGCTGCCCGGCCTCGCGACCCGGATGGTCGGCCGGCGGCCCGAACGAGCCGCACTGCGGTCAGCGCTCGAGAGCTCTCGGCTGGTCACGTTGCTCGGGCCGCTCGGCGTCGGCAAGACCCGGTTGGCGATGGAGGTTGCGCACGAGGAGACCGGGCCGGTGTGGTTCGTGGCGCTGGAAGGCCTTGCTGCTCCGACCTCGGTCGCCGAAGCGATCCTTGCGGTCGTGTGGCCGACCTCGCGGGCGAGCAGCCCTCGCGACGGCCTGATCGGTGCGCTGGTCGACAGCTCGGGCCTGCTCGTGATCGACGCCGCGGAGCAACGGGTCGAGGAGGTCGGTGCGCTGGCGGTCGACCTGCTGAGCGGTTGTGCCGGGATCCGGCTGCTCGTCACGAGCCGGCAGACCCTTCGGGTGCACGACGAGGCCACCGTGCCGCTCGGTGCACTCACGGCCGAGGATCGCCGTACCTTGCTGGTCGACCGGGCGCGGCTGTCCGAGCCGGGGTTCGCCCTCGCCGCGGCCGATGCAGCCGCAGCGGACCGGCTCTGCGAGCTGGTCGACGGGCTGCCGCTCGGGATCGAGCTGGTCGCGCGGCACCTTCGCCTGCTCTCGGTCCGTGAGCTGGCCGATCGGGTCGACGCCGATCTCGACCGCTGGACCAGCGGCCCGGGCGAGGAAGCGGCCGGGCTGGTCGGAGCGGTTGCGGCCGGTGTCGCCGACCTGTCCGAGCCGCTTCAGGCGTTCCTGGTCCGGCTGTCGGTGTTGCCGGCCGAGGCCGACCTCGATCTGGTGCACGACGTCGCCGCGGCGGACGCCAGCGACGACTGGGTCTTCGAGGCACTTGCGCTGCTCGTCGACCGCAGCCTGGTCCAGGTCCGGGCCGGTCCGGTCGGCGTTCGTTACGCCCTGCTGCTGTCGGTCCGGCGCTACTGCTTGTCGCTGCTGTCGGAGTCGGATCGGCGCGCGGTCGAGCAGGCGTACGTCGGCGCGGTGTTGCGGCGAAGCGAGCGGCTTGCGGCCGGCTTGCGGTCGCAGCGGCGACCGGCCGTGCTGGTCGCGCTCGATGCCGATGTGCCGCACCTGCACACCGCCCTGGCGACGAGCATCGACAACGGCGATCCGGCGGCTGCGCTTCGGGTCGCGACCGATCTCGGCGACTACTGGTTGGCTCGCCGGCCCGGCGAGGGCATGGCCTGGTTGCAGCGGCTCCTCGCGGTCGCCTCGGTCTCGGGTGTCGATCGCGCCCGGGTGTTGTTGCAGATGGGACATCTGGCGTACTGGCTGACCGATTTCGATCTCGGCGCGCGCCTGCTGGCCGAGGCGCGCGACCTGCTGACCGTCGATGCCGATCCGGTCCTGCTGGGCCGGGTGCTGCGCCGGATGGGCGCAATCGCCGCGGCCCGCGACGACGTCGCGACCGCCAGGGGCTTGTTGGAGGAGTCGGTCGAGCTGCTCCGCGACGCCGGCGACGAACCCGAAGAGGCGGTCTCGCTGCTGCATCTCGGGTCGCTGCTCGCGGATGAGAGCCGGACCGCCGAGGCGCTGCCGTTGCTGATCCGGGCCCGTGACGCGCTGCGTGCGGCCGGCGATCCGCTGCAGGAGGGTCACGCCCTCGCTGCGCTGTCGCTGGCCTGGTGGAAGGCCGGTGACCTGGTGGCCGCGATGGGTGCCGGGGAGCGGGCGCTGGATCGCTTCGATGAGCTCGGCCACCGGCCGACCGAGGGTGTGGTCGGCTACCGGCTGGCGGCGGTGACCCGCGCGCTCGGCCGCCCGGATGCCTCCCGGTCCTACGCCGAAGGCGCTCTCGCCGCCGGGTTCCACACCGGCACCCGGACCACGATCGCGCTCGCCGAGCTCGCGCTGGCCCGACTCGACCTCGACCAGGGAGCGCCAGCAGATGCGGCCGCCCGGCTGGTCGCCGCGCTCGAACAGCTCGACGTCGACGCCGATCGCTGGGTCCTGGTGGAGGCGTTGGAGGTGACCGGACGGCTCCAGCTCGAGCGCGGCTTGCCGGCCCGGGCGGTGCTGACCGAGGCGGCGGCACTTCGCGAGCTGATCGGCCAGCCGCCGCCGCCCGCCGAGGCGGCTGAGCTGGCCGAGCTTGCCGCCCGCGCCGAGCGGGCCGATCAGGCCGCCGACGGAACCGGCGAGCGGGACCACCCGGTGGCGGCGATCGCGGATCCGGCCGCGCTCCGGTCGTGGGCGCTCGACCTCTGCTGGTCGTCCGGCGGCGGTGCGGGCACCGTCGCGACCAGCCGCCCGAGTTGAGTAGCGTGGCAGCCATGAACGACGAAGAGATCCACGAGACGATCAATCGCCTCGTCGCGGAGGAGCACGACCTGCGTACCCAGAGACATCACACGGCCGAGCAGCAGGCCCAGCTGACCGGGCTGGAAGAAGCGCTCGACCAGTGTTGGGACCTGCTGCGTCAGCGTGACGCGCTCCGCAGTGCCGGCGCCGACCCGTCGGCGGCCCAGGCCCGACCGATCTCCGAAGTCGAGGGCTACCTCCAATAGCAGGGGCCCCCCAAAGCAATGTGACATTGCTTTGCGAGCGGGCTGCGAGTGGCTTGCGACTGGGGTCGCGCAGAATGGCGCCGATCGTTGCCGCCAAGATGGCACATCGTTGCCCGCACCTCGGAGGTCACCGTGTCAGCGCCAATGCCCCTGCCCACCCGCCGGCTGAGCCGCCTGCTGGCCGCGGCCGCGACCACGTCGCTCGTTCTCGCTGCAGCCGGTCCGGCACTCGCCTCGGCGCCGGCCACCCGCGCTCCGTCGGCCGCCAAGGCCGGCCTGGCCGGCGCCCCGATCGTTCTCGCCACCCACGTCGCCCTGGACGAGGGCAGTGCCGACATCGCGACCGACGCCAGTGGTACGGCGTACGTCGGGTGGATCTCGAGTCCGGTCTCGCAGACCACTGAGCGTCAGGTGCACCTGTGCGTGCTGCCGCTCGGCGCGCAGGCATGCGAGGGCGGGGTCCAGACCATCGACGCGCTGGACGACTCCTCCGCGGCCGATCTGAAGGTGCTGATCGTGCACGGCGTCGTCACACTGATCTGGTTCCACGACACCGTTGCGTCGGAGACCGGGACGCACGGCAGCGAGATCGCCGAGGCGACGGTCGGCGCCGGTGACGTGCTGTCCGCCGGCACCGACGTCGCGACCGCACCGAGCTTCGGCTCGATGCTCGACGCCGAGATCGGCCCCGGCGGCGACGTCTGGACCATCGCCTACGGTGCCAGCCTGCCGCACAAGATCGAGGTCCGCGAGGGCATCAGCAACGACCCGGTCGTGGTGAAGACGCCCTACTCGGTGGGTTTCGCCCACATCGCGTTCTCGCACGGTACGCCGATCATCGCGATCACCGAGGACGGCCGGATCACCCAGCCGGCCGCCTACTCCTACCGGCCCGGCAGCTCCTTCACCGCGTTCAAGAACGTCAAGGGCACCTGGACGGTGGGCACGGACATCGGCCTGGTCTCGACCTCGTCGGGGGTTCGGCTGGTCACCGCGGTGGGCAACGCGAACTACTACCCGGTGGTCGCCAAGTGGAACGGGCACGGTTTCTCCAAGCGCACCCTGACCGGCGACCACAAGTCTCCCGGACCGTCCACCCACGACGACGTGACCGATGCCAGCGGGCGGCTCGCCGATGTCTCGGACGTCAACGGGTCGATCACGGTGGCGAACCTGGTGGACACCACGCATGCCGCGATCTTCCGGTTCCCGGCGCACGGTACGACGACGCCGCCTGCGCCGCAGATCGCCACGACGCCGCGCGGTCACGGCTGGGTGCTGTGGGCGGTCGAGGAAGGCGCCAGCACCACCTTGGGTGACAAGCTCTCGATCGTCCCGGTCCTGCTGTCCGACCTGGATGTCTCCAGGACCAAGCACGGCGCGGCCGGCAGCGTCACGGTCACCGGGCCGGCTTCGTGCCTGCCGGCGATCTCGATCGGGGTCGGGGTGGCTGCGCAGCCGAAGCACGGCTGGCACGTGAGCAGCCGGCATCTTTCGCTCGGCAGCAAGACCCTCCACTCGACCCTGAACGGCGCCTCGTTGACTCCCGGGAAGAGATACACGCTGAAGGGCCGCGCGACCTTCGCCGGCGGCGGGTCGCCCGAGACCGTGAAGGTGACGCTGAGCTTCCGGGCCTGTCCGAAGCCCTGAACGACTAGGCACGCGGGGGAACCCGCGGCCCCTCGTGGGTCGCGGGTTCCTAGGAGAGCAGCCTCCTAGGATCGAGCGGTGACCGCGCCGAGGTTCGACCCGCCCCTGTTCGACCCCGACGCCTGGACCGCCGTACCAGGCTTCGACTTCGCCGACATCACCTACCACCGCGCCCGTGAGTCAGGGACAGTCCGGGTCGCGTTCGACCGGCCCGAGGTCCGCAACGCGTTCCGCCCGTCGACGGTCGATGAGCTCTACACCGCGCTCGACCACGCCCGTCAGCTCAGCGATGTCGGGTGCGTGCTGATCACCGGCAACGGGCCCTCGCCGAAGGACGGCGGCTGGGCGTTCTGCTCGGGCGGCGACCAGCGGATCCGGGGTCGCGACGGCTACCGGTACGCCGAGGGCGAGACCGCCGAGACGATCGACCCGGCCCGGGCCGGGCGCCTGCACATCCTCGAGGTGCAGCGGCTGATCCGCTTCATGCCGAAGGTCGTGATCGCGGTCGTGCCCGGCTGGGCGGCCGGCGGCGGGCACAGCTTGCACGTGGTGTGCGACCTGACTCTGGCCAGCCGCCAGCATGCGCGGTTCAAGCAGACCGATGCCCGGGTCGGCAGCTTCGACGGCGGCTTCGGCTCGGCGTACCTGGCTCGTCAGGTCGGCCAGAAGTTCGCCCGCGAGGTGTTCTTCCTCGGCCAGGAGTACGACGCCCAGGACGCTCACCGGATGGGCATGGTCAACGCCGTCGTCGACCATGCCGAGCTCGAGACCACCGCACTTGAGTGGGCGGCGACGATCAACGCGATGAGCCCGATGTCGGTGCGGATGTTGAAATACGCCTTCAACGCGATCGACGACGGGTTGATCGGGCAGCAGCTGTTCGCGGGCGAGGCGACCCGGCTCGGCTACATGACCGACGAGGCGGTCGAGGGGCGCGACGCCTTCCTCGACCGGCGCGAGCCCGGCTGGTCGGACTACCCCTGGTACTTCTAGGCCGCCGGCCGCCTCCTAGGCCTCGGTGACGAGGGTCTCGAGCCGTTCGAGGGTCTTGGTCATCCCCTCGATGGTCTTCCCGCGTAGCGGGACAACCGCGGCCTTCAACTTCTCCTGGGAGATGTCCCAAGTCTCGCGCACCAGGGTGCCGCCTTCGACCGGCTCGAGCTCGTAGCGCCAGATCCGTCCGCCGGCGAGCATCCGGGCTCGCCCGGGGGCGAAGGTCTGCCACGCGATCCGGCGGTCCGGCTCGAACTCGATCACAGTGCTCTGCATCGAGTACGGGACGCCGAGCCGCATCGACATGCCGAAGGTCGAGCCCAGGCTGAGCGTGTCCGGCATCTTCTTCGCGCTGCGGACCGTTCCGCTTCCGTCGAAGTCGCGGTGTCGGCGCGGGTCGGCGAGCAGCGCGAAGATCGCCGCGGGCGGTGCCGCGATCACTCGTTCGACGGACGCGGTATCGCTCTCGGCCATGGCTCGACGCTACTGCGGGAGCCACTCCGGCAGCCGATCGAGCCCGGCGTCGCGCAGCTGCAGCCCGAGCAGGTCGTTCCACGGCTGGTAGATCGCGCTGATCTCCCGCCGAAGCGTCTCCGGCACGACCTCCGGCGTACCGGCCCGCTGGTTGACCGCTTCGTAGGCCTTGCGGGCGCGGGTGTAGAGCGTGGGGTAGCGCCGGAACAGTCCGCGGGAGTGCCGGGCGGCGCGCGCCGCGACCCGTTGCGCGGAGCGACTGCGATAGGCCTCCGAGCTGTTCTCGGGCTCCTCGGTGGCGCGGGCGCCGGCCGGATCGATGCCCAGCCGGGCGCACTGGTCGGCGATCAGGGCGTCGGGGTCGGCCACCAGGTCGTCGAAGAAGTAGATGTCGCACCGGTCCGGGTACGTCGCCAGCCAGCTCGGCAGGAAGCGGGCGTACTGGCCGGTCCACAGCCCGGTGAAGACGTTGTTGGGTCGCCGGTTCATCTCGGCGTCCGGCAGCGCCTGGCAGCGTTCGACGTAGTGCTCGAGCGTCATATCGGCGGGGATCTGCAGCCGGCCCTGCATGAAGCGGTAGAACGAGACCAGCCGGCTGATCGGCTCCCGCAGGATGACCGTGACCCGCGGATCGCAGGTCTCCTTGATCGCCTTGGCCGTCGCCGCGCCGCCGTAGAAGTAGTCCGGCGTGCACTCCATCGTCACCGGCTGCCCGTCGTACCGGCGGAAGTACGCCTGGTAGTCAGCGAGTGGTGCGAGCGGCTCGCCGTACCGCACCGCCTGGAAATAACGGGTTTCCTTGGTGGCGGACGCGCAGACCTGCGGATGCAGTGACATCGCGTTGAACATGCTCGTGGTGCCGGCCCGGCTGACCCCGACGATGACGAAGTTGGGCAGCGTCCCCCTCGGCAACCGTCACCTTCCGCGATCAGTCATTGCCACCGCGCGCTGTGGCAGGGTGAATCCATGGCCGGCCCCCCGAACGCTGCGGCGGGCGTGGTCGTCATCATCCCTGCTTACAACGAGCAACGTCGAATCGGGGCGACGATTGCAGCGGCGCGCGACCTTGCCGCGGTCCGTGCCGTCATCGTCGCCGACGACGGATCCCACGACGGCACCGCGCAGTCGGCGGTCGATGCAGGGGCGGCGGTGACCCGGCACGAGCGCCGGCGCGGCAAGGCTTCGGCCATGATGACCGGCGCGGAGGCGGCCCGATCCGCAGGCTTCGCCGGCGAGTCAATCCTGTTCCTCGACGCCGACCTCGAGGGCTCGGCCGCGAACGCCGGCCCGTTGGTCGAGCCGGTCCTGACCGGTACGGCGGACATGACGATCGCCGTCCTGCCCGCCAGCGGGACCGGCGGCGGGCACGGCTTCGTCGTGCGGTTGGCCAGATCCGGGATCAAGCAGGCGACCGGGTGGACGGCGACCGCGCCGTTGTCCGGCCAGCGCTGCATCACCCGCGAGCTCTTCGACGCGGTTCAGCCGCTGGCCCGCGGTTTCGGGGTCGAGACCGGGCTGACCATCGACGCGCTGCGGCGCAACGCGACCGTGCTCGAGTGCCCGGTCGCGCTCGAGCACCGGGTGACCGGGACGAGTTGGCGCGACCAGCGGCATCGGGCCAGGCAGTATCGCGACGTCTGGCTGGCGCTGGCGGCCCGGCGGATCTACCGGGTCGGGTGAGCGGGATGGCACACGGATCGGCGACGTTCTGCCCGGCGTGCGGTGCCGCGCTCGCCGAAGCGGCCGAGGGAGGGGCCGCCCAGCGCTGCGCCGAGTGTGGCCGGACCCATTTCCGCGACCCGAAGGTCGGTGTCGGCGCGGTGGTCCACGACGATCAGGGCCGGCTGCTCCTCGTCCGCCGCGGGGTCGAGCCGGCGGCCGGCAAGTGGGCGCTCCCGGCCGGATTCCTCAACGCCGACGAGGACCCGCGTGACGCCGCTCGGCGCGAGACTTTCGAGGAGACCGGGCTCGAGGTGGTGGTCGGCGCGGTCGTCGACGTCTACCCGGGTGAGCCGGGAAGCGGCGTGACGTTCTTCGTCTCGTTCGAGGCCCGGGTCGTGGGCGGGACCCCGCTGGCCGGTGACGACGTGACCGAGGTGGCCTTCTTCGCCGAGGGCGAGTTTCCCGAGATCGCCTTCGCCAGCACGACCGACGCCGTACGCCGGACCATCGCGCGCGGCACAGCGTGAGCCGCCATGCATAGGCATGACGGCGTGCCTCCGCATACGCTCAAGGGATGTCAGCACCTCTAGCCGGTCCGCTGGACCGGCTCGGCCGGCCGGTCCGCGACTTGCGGCTGTCGGTGACGGATCGCTGCAACTTCCGCTGCCCGTACTGCATGCCGCGGACGGTGTTCGGCCCGGATCACCCGTTCTCGCCGCGCTCGGAGCTGTTGACCTACGAGGAGCTGACCCGGGTGGTGGCGATCTTCGCCGCGCTCGGGGTGAGCAAGGTCCGGCTGACCGGCGGCGAACCGCTGCTGCGCCGCGACCTCGAGGCGCTGGTGGCGATGATCGCTGCGACGCCCGGTATCGACGACATCGCGATCACCACGAACGGATCGCTGCTGGCCGGGCGGGCCGAGGCCTTGCGGGCGGCCGGCCTGCACCGGGTCACGGTCAGCTTGGACAGCCTCGACCCGGCGGTGTTCGCGGCGATGGCCGACACCCGGATCTCGCTCGACACCGTGCTGGACGGCATCGCGGTTGCTCGCGACGTCGGACTGGCCCCGATCAAGCTGAACGCCGTCGTCCAGCGTGGCGTCAACGACGAGGGGTTGCTCGACCTTGCCGGCTACGCAAGGGCGAACGGCGACCTGCTGCGGTTCATCGAATACATGGACGTCGGTACGTCCAATGGCTGGGTTCGCGACCAGGTGGTGCCGGCTGCGGAGATCATCGAGCGGATCAACGCGGTGCACCCGCTCGAGCCGGTTCCGGCCGCGACCCGGGGCGAGGTCGCGCAGCGCTGGCGCTACGTCGACGGCGGCGGCGAGATCGGGGTGATCTCGTCGGTCACGCAGCCGTTCTGCACCGACTGCACCCGGGCCCGGATGACCGCGACCGGCGAGCTGTTCACCTGCCTGTTCGCGACCCACGGCCGCGACGTCCGCGCGCTGTTGCGCGGGGGTGCGAGCGACGAGGAGATCCGCGACCAGATCTCCGAGGTGTGGTCGGCCCGCTCCGACCGCTACTCCGAGCTCCGCAGCGCGGCGACGGTCGACGCGCCGAGGGCCGAGATGTCCTACCTCGGCGGCTGACCACCGCTGCGACCGGTCAGGCCGCGACCTCGGCGGCGGTCACGACCGGCTCGAGCGCCAGGGCGAGCACCTCGCGGACGTCGCTGACCGGGTGGATGGTCAGTGCGGCCCGCACTTCCTCCGGCACGTCGTCGAGGTCCGGCTCGTTACGAGCCGGGATCAGCACAGTCGTGATCCCGGCGCGGTGCGCGGCCAGCAGCTTCTGCTTGACGCCACCGATCGGCAACACCCGCCCGGTCAACGAGACCTCGCCGGTCATCGCGACCTCGGATCGGACCGGCCGGCCGGACAGCAGCGATGCGACCGCGGTCGTCATCGTGACGCCGGCGCTTGGGCCGTCCTTCGGCACCGCACCGGCGGGCACGTGCAGGTGGATGCCGCGGTCGTTGAGCTCACCGACCGGCAGGCCCAGCTCCGCGCCGTTAGCCCGCAGGAACGCGAGTGCGATCTGTGCGGACTCCTTCATCACCTCACCGAGCTGGCCGGTGATCGTGACGCCACTCGAACCGGTGTCGCGATCGGCGAGCGAGGCCTCGACGAACAGTACGTCGCCACCCGCGCCCGTCACGGCAAGGCCGGTTGCGACGCCGGGCAGCGAGGTGCGCTCGGCCGATTCGGGCAGATGTCGCGGTCGACCGACGTACCCGGTCAACGCGTCGGCGTCGACGGTGACCGGACCGCTCGAGTCCTCGAGCGCGGCGGTCGCGGCGATCTTGCGAAGCACCCGGGCGAGCAGGCGCTCGAGCTCGCGGACGCCGGCCTCGCGGCTGTACTCGGCCGCCAGCCGCCGGATCGCGTCGTCGGTGACCACCACGTCGTCGGGGGTCAGGCCGGCCCGCTCGAGCTGGCGCGGCAGCAGGTGGTCCCGCCCGATCGTCAGCTTCTCGTCCTCGGTGTAGCCGTCGAGCCGGATGACCTCCATCCGGTCGAGCAGCGCCGCCGGAATGGCATCGATCACGTTGGCGGTGGCCAGGAACATCACGTCGGACAGGTCGAGCTCGATCTCCAGGTAGTGGTCCCGGAAGGTGTGGTTCTGCGCCGGGTCGAGCACCTCGAGCAGCGCCGCGGTGGGGTCGCCGCGGTAGTCCGCGCCGACCTTGTCGACCTCGTCCAGCAGCACGACCGGGTTCATCGAGCCGGCTTCCTTGATCGCCCGCACGATCCGGCCCGGCATCGCGCCGACGTAGGTCTTTCGGTGCCCGCGGATCTCGGCCTCGTCGCGGATCCCGCCCAGCGCGACCCGCACGAACCGGCGTCCCATCGCTCGCGCGACCGACTCGCCGAGTGAGGTCTTGCCGACTCCCGGCGGGCCGACCAGTGCCAGTACGGCGCCGCTTCGGCGGCCGCCGACCACACCGAGCCCGCGATCGGCACGCCGGCGGCGGACCGCGAGATACTCGATGACCCGGTCCTTCACGTCGGCCATGCCGGCGTGATCGGCGTCGAGCACGGCCCGAGCGCCGGCGACGTCGTAGACGTCATCGGTGTGGGTGTTCCACGGCAGCTCCAGGACGGTGTCGAGCCAAGTCCGGATCCAGCCAACTTCCGGAGACTGCTCGGACGTCCGCTCCAGCTTGTCGACCTCGGCGAGCGCGGCCTTGCGCGCGGCCTCCGGCAGCTGCGCCGCCTCGACCCGGGCGCGGTAGTCCTGCTCCTCGGTCTCGGGCTGGCCGGAGAGCTCGGCCAGCTCCTTGCGGACCGCGGCCAGCTGCTGGCGAAGCAGGAACTCGCGCTGCTGCTTGTCCATGCCCTCCTGAACGTCCTTGCGAATCGTCTCCGCGACGTCGAGCTCGGCCAGGTGCTCCCGGCTCCAGGTCACGAGTCGCTCGAGCCGGGCCGTGACGTCGACCGTCTCCAGCAGCCAGACCTTCTGCTCGTTGGTGAGGTACGGCGCGTAGCCGGCGAGGTCGGCCAGCGCCGACGGGTCGGTCATCGACTGCACCGAGTCGACGAACTGCCAACCGCCGCGCTGCTGGAGGATCGCGGTCGCGAGCGACTTGTACTCCCGGGCCAGCTCGGCACCCCGACCGTCGAGGTCGGGTTCGATCTGAATCTCCGCCTGCACCCACAAGGCGGCACCCGGCCCGGTCGCGCCGGTGCCGATCCGCACCCGCTCGATCCCGCGCACGACCGCCACGGTGTCACCGCTCTGGACCTGGCCGATCTGCTCGATCGTGGCGACCGTGCCGACCGCGGCGTAGGTGCCGTTCAGCCGGGGCACCAGCAGCACCTGGCCGCCGGCCTCGCTGCCGGGTTCGCGGGCAGCCTGCGCGGCGTCGATCGCGGCGCGGATCTCGGAGTCGGCCAGCCGCATCGGCACGACCATCCCCGGTAGCACCACCAGGTCGTCGAGCGGCACGACCGGAAGGGTCACAAGCTCCGCCATGTTCCTGCCTCTGTCCTTAGATTGAGTCTCACTGGCTCAACTACGGACCGGCCGGGATTGTTTCCCCGTTCGCTGTCGACGAACGGCCGGGCTACTGCGACGTCGGCGTGACCCGTGGATCGAGCGGTAGGTCGAGCTCGCGGTGGACCACTGCGGCAGCGATGTCGCTGAGCTTGAGGTTGTGGCTGCGGGCGTAGTGACGCAGCGTCTCAAATGCGGCGTCGGGCTCGAGCCCTCGGCGTTCGGCGATCATGCCTTTCGCCTGCTCGATGATCACCCGGCTGTTCAACGCGTGCTGGAGCTGGTCGGCGACCACGACACTTCGCTGGGTCGTGCGTCGCTGCAGGATGCCGATCGTCGCGGTGTTGGCGAGCGCCTGCACGAGGTGGGCATTCGACCTGGACATCGGTTCGGTCGTGCATTGGAAGACCTCGAGGCTGCCGATCACCACGTCGCGTAGTCGCATCGGATAGGCAACGCCGGTGAGAAATCCCGCAGTGTGAGCAAGCTGGACGAACTCCGGCCAGCCATCGACGCCGGCGGCAAGATCGGGAATCGTCACCAGCGTTCCGGTCTGGATGCACTCCACTGCTGCGCCGTGCGACTGGCGGAGCTCGAGGATCTGCAACAGCCGGACCGCTTCGCTCGAAGACGCGACGACCGCCAGGTTTCCCTTCTGGTCGTCCAGCATCACGCCGGCGCCCGCGACGCCGACCAGGTCGACGCAGGCATTCACGAGCACGTCGAGGAAATCGACGACGTCGTAGTCGTCGGTCAGGGTGTCAGATAATTGGACGAGGGTGTCGATGATGGCGGAGTCTCCGCTATCAACTGCAGGGGTCCTCGTCGCCCTGCTCGCCATGGCCGTCACCCCGGCGGGTCCGCGGCGCTGATCATCACGTTAGGTCCCACACCACACCTTGCCTAATTGCCAAGTAACTAGTTTCTCGTCAGTATGCACAGGACCTTGACAATGAGGTCGGTATTCGCATGAAGTCGTGGACGCATATTTATTGTCTGATCCAACAGTCAACGGTCGAAAGCGAATAAAAGGCCCAAACATTGCCGTATTGTCAACAGTCATCGACACGCGCCGATGCTCGATAGCACACTGCGATGTGCCCCTTCGATCGCCGGCCGTCCGGATCGCGCCGATGCTGGCCGGCCCCGCCTCGCTGCCCGCCGACGACTCGGGTTGGGCATATGAGTTCAAATGGGACGGCGTACGGGCCATCACGTCTGTCGAGGCCGGCACGGTGGCGGCCAGAAGCCGTGGTGCCAAGGACCTCACCGCGATGTTTCCCGAGCTGCAGGACCTCGCCGGTGCGCTCGGGGGCCGATCGGCGATCGTCGACGGCGAGCTCGTGGCCTTCGACGCTGCCGGGCGGCCGAGCTTCGGCCGGCTTCAACGGCGGCTGAACCTCACCTCCGGCCCGGAGATCGCGAGTCGGGCCGGCCAGGTCCCCGCGACGTACCTGATCTTCGATCTGCTCGCGCTCGACGGGGAGTCGTTGCTCGATCTCGGCTATGACGAGCGTCGCGACCGGCTCGAGGGGCTGGCGCTGAACGGCGACACGTTCACCGTCCCGCCGGTGTTTCGCGACGCGCGCGGCGCGGACGTCCTCGCCGCGGCCGCGGCCGCCGGGCTCGAAGGAGTGCTGGCCAAGCGCCGGGACAGCCGCTACCTCCCCGGTGAGCGCTCGCCCGCCTGGCGCAAGATCAAGATCGTGCGGACCCAGGACGTCGTGATCGGCGGCTGGACCGACGGCGAGGGCGAGCGGGCCGGCAGCCTCGGCGCGCTGCTGCTCGGTGTCTATGCCGAACCGGCCGGCCACGGCGGCCTGCAGTACGTCGGGAAGGTCGGCACCGGCTTCGACGCCGCTGCGCGTCGAAGCTTGCTCGAAGCGCTGGCTCCGCTGGCCAGCGACCGAAGCCCGTTCGAGCCGGCGGCCGGCATCCCGACCGGGTCCAACGTGCACTTCGTCTCGCCGGCCGTAGTCGGCGAGGTGACCTATGGCGAGTGGACGGCGGGCGGGCACTTGCGTCATCCCTCGTGGCGAGGGTTGCGCCCGGAGGTCGCGGTCGGGGGTGTCGTTCGTGAGCCCTGAGCGGGTCGAGACCGAGGTTGACGGCCGTCAGCTGAGCCTGTCCAACCTCGACAAGGTGCTCTACCCCGACGTCGGCTTCACTAAGGCCGCGGTGATCGACTACTACGCGCGGATCGCACCGGTCATGCTCGGGCATCTGTGCGACCGTCCGCTGACCTTCCGCCGGTTCCCCGACGGGGTGGCGAAGCCGTCGTTCTTCGCCAAGAACGTGCCACCCGGCGCGCCTCCGTGGCTGCGGACGGTGACCGTGGCATCGAGGAGCGGTCGCAGTGCGCGGGACGGGTCGGGTGAGACCGCGACGGTCACCTACGTGATCTGCGACGACCGCCCGACGCTGATTTGGGCGGCGAACCTCGCCGCGATCGAGTTTCACGTCCCGCTCTGGCGGGAGCAAAAAGGCGAGCCGGTGCCGGCGAATCCGGACCACCTGGTCTTCGACCTCGATCCGGGGCCGGGCACGTCGGTCGTCGAGTGCGCCCGGATCGGGATCTGGCTGGCCGACCGGCTCAAGACGTACGACGTGGACGCCCCGGTCGCGAAGACGAGCGGATCGAAAGGGCTCCAGATGTATGCGTCGTACCGCAAGAAGCCCGACTGGTCGCAGGCGCGCGAGCTGGCGTTCGAGATTGCCGACGCGGTTGCCACCGACCATCCCGAGCTGGTCGTGACCAACATGCGCAAGGACCTGCGCAAGGGGAAGGTCCTGATCGACTGGAGCCAGAACCATCCGGTCAAGACCACGGTCGCGGCCTACTCGTTGCGGGCGCTCCCGGAGCCGACCGTGTCGACACCGGTCAGCTGGGACGAGGTGCACGACTGCGAACGACGCGACGACCCTTCGGTGCTGCGGTTCGTGGCCGCGCAGGTGCTCGACCGGGTGGATCGGTACGGCGACCTGTTCGCCGCGGTGGCCGGGTCAGGCTGAGGCGGTGGCCCGCCGGCGGCGGGCCTTCGGCGTCGCGCCGGCCGCGCTGAGCGCAGCGACCAGCTCGCTCTTGTTCATGCCCGACCGGCCCGCGACGTCGTACTCGGTGGCGAGCGCGAGCAGCTCCGGCTTGGTCAGGTCGGCCAGCCCGGACTCGGCCGGATCGGCCGCAGCCGGCTCGGCGGCCGGCTCGCCGTTCTTGGCGCGGGCGACCGATGCCTCGAGCGCGGCCATCAGGTCGACGACGTTGGTCTTCGGCTTGGTCACGGCCTTCGGGACGACCGCGTTGCCCTCCCGCTTGCGCTCGATCAGCTCCTCGATCCGCGCCCGGTAGGTGTTGTGGTAGCGGTCGGGCTCCCAGTCGACGCTCAACGACTCGACCAGCGTTTTCGCCACCTCCAGCTCGCGGCCATCGAATCTGACCTGCTCGGGCAGGGTGTCGAGCTCCTCACTGGCCGAGCGGATCTCCGACGGGAAGAACATCGTCTCGAGGATGAGGGCGTCATCGCCCGGGCGGATCGCGACCAGGTGCTCCTTGTCGCGCAGGATGAGGGTCGCGATGCCGATCTTGTTGGTCTCCTGCATCGCCTGGCGCAGCAACGAGTACGCCCGGTCCGCGCCCTTGCCGCGCGGCGCCAGGTAGTACGACGCTCGGAAGTGCACCGGATCGATGCTGGCGAGATCCACGAAGTCGCTGATCTCGATCAGCTCGGACTTGCCGGGCGCGGCTTCCTTGAGCTCCTCCTTGGTGACGATCACGTACTCGCCGTCACCCGGGTCGTAGCCGTTGACGATGTCCTCGGCCGGCACCTCCTCGCCGGTGACCTCGTCGACCTTTTTGTACCGGATCCGGTGCGAGGTGCCCTTGTGGATCTGGTTGAAGTGCACGGTCTGGTCCTCGGTCGCCCGGAACATGCCGACCGGCACGCTGACCAAGCCGAAACTGACGAAGCCGGTCCACAGCGCGCGCGCCATGTGATCTCCCGTCGGTCGCCCGCCCATACCGAGCTGCCCGGCCCTCACGGCAGCGTCATTCGGGGGTCTTTCGGGGCCTTTACCCCAACGGTGATTGTCGCATGCGAGCCTCTTTGGTGATGACCCTTGATCTGGAGGCTTTCGAGCCCGCCGGGCGCGGCGGTGAGACCCCGGCCGGGCGCCGCAGTCGGGTGCGGCTGCGCCGGATGAAGGCGACCGCGGCCGGCTTCCTGGCCGCCGCCGCCGCAATCTATGCCGCGACCTTCCTCGACCACGGCGGTGGCGCCGGCTGGGTCGGCTTCGTCCGGGCCGGGGCGGAGGCCGCGATGGTCGGCGGCTTGGCCGACTGGTTCGCCGTCACGGCGCTGTTCCGGCATCCGCTGCGGCTACCCATCCCGCACACCGCGATCATCCCCGAAAACAAAGACGAGATCGCCACCAAGCTGGGCACGTTCGTGACGAAGAACTTCCTGACCCCGGACCTGCTGGCCGAGCACCTGGCCGACGCCCACCTGGTGGCCAGGTTCGGCGCCTGGCTGCGCGAGCCGGCGAACGCCGCCGGACTGGCCACCGAGGTCTCGCGGGCGATGTCGGTCGCGCTGGACGCGCTCGATCGGGACACCGTCTTCGACTACGTGCTGGAGCTGACCCGTCGCGACCTGACCCGCCGGTCGTACTCGCCGATCCTCGGCCAGCTCCTGGGTCGTGCGGTGCAGGGCGAGGCGCAACGCCCGCTCGTCGATCTCTTGGCGGCGAGCGCGCACCGGTACATCGCGGAGAACCGCGAGATGCTCCGGCCGCAGATCAAGGACTATCTCGAGAGCCGGCACTTCCTGGTCTGGCTCCTGATCACCGATCGGCGGACCGATCGGTTGATCGACTTCGCGCTTCGCGAGCTCGACGAGATCGGTCTCGATCAGGCGCACCCGTTGCGGTTGCGCCTCAACGAGCTGTTGCGCACCTTTGCCGCGGACCTCGAGACCAATCCGGTGACCGCGGCACGGATGGACTTCGCGATCCGCCGGTTGTTCGAGGACGAGCGGTTCCAGCAGCCGTTGCGACGGTTCGTCGAGGAGGCGGCGGAGTCGTTGCGCGCGTCGCTGAACGACGTCGAGAGCGGCCTCGCCCCGCGGGTGGCGCAGTTCATCCAGGACATCGGGCGCCGGATCGGCACCGATCGGGCGTTCGAGGCCACCGTCGAGACCTGGCTACGCCGGGCCGTGCTGCACGCGGTTCGCGACTACGGCGACGAGCTGACGGTCTTGATCGAGCGCACGGTCGCCGGCTGGAATCCGGACGCGGCCGCGCGGCGGATCGAGCTCGCAGTCGGCCGGGACCTGCAATTCATCCGAATCAACGGGACCGTGGTGGGTGCACTCGCCGGCCTCGCGATCCATGCACTGACGGTCGCCTTCGGCTGAGAGGGGAGTCGGGATGGAGTTCACCGCGGAGGTTCAGCTGCACGGAAAGACCGCGACCGGGTTCGTCGTACCGGACGAGGTCGTGCAGGCACTGGGGTCGGGCCAGCGCCCGAAGGTCCGGGTCACGGTCGGCCGGCACACCTACCGCTCGACGGTGGCGCCGATGGGCGGGCAGTTCCTCCTGGCGCTCAATGCGGAGAACCGTACGGCGGCAGGCGTCGCCGCGGGCGAGGTCGTCGTGGTCCGGGTCGAGCTCGATGACGAGCCGCGCGAGGTGACCGTGCCCGACGACCTCGCCGCGGCGCTGGCGGGGGACCGGGCGGCCGGCGATGCCTTCGAGCGGCTCTCCTTCACTCATCGCAAGGAGTGGGTCCGGTGGGTCGCCGAGGCGAAGCGGCCGGAAACCCGGCAGCGCCGGGTCGAGCGCACCGTGGCCGAGCTCCGGGAGGGCAAGCGGACCCACTGATCGGGACCCACCGGCCGCTCGCGCCGGTGGCCGGACCTGCGGAATCCGTTGCATTACTGTGACGCCTCGCGGGTTTCCGTTGACGCATGATGGTCACGCCATAGGATTCGCTTGCCTGGACGCTCGCCAGGTGCTCAGGAAGTGGGGATGGTCGCGGGGTGGGTGTCGACACGGACGAGTCCGAAGGCGGAGGCGGCGCGTCGGCTGCCGTCGCGCCCGGCGCTTCGGTGGCGATCCGGCTCACCGACGTCCGCAAGACCTATGGCGACGTCACCGCTCTGGCCGGGGTCGACCTCACGATCAACGCCGGCGAGTTCTTCACCATGCTCGGGCCGTCCGGGTCGGGCAAGACCACCTTGCTGCGGGTGATCGCCGGCTTCGAGCGCCCCGACTCCGGCGTGGTCGAGCTGCAGGGCCAGGACGTGACCCGGCGGCCGCCGTACGACCGGGACGTCAACACGGTCTTCCAGGACTACGCCCTGTTTCCGCATATGTCGGTCGCCGACAACGTGGAGTACGGCCTTCGGGTCAACAAGGTGGATCGCAGCGAGCGGCGGACCCGCGCGGCCGACACCCTCGAGATGGTCGGCCTCAAGGGCCTGGGCGCCCGCAAGCCCGCCCAGCTCTCGGGCGGTCAGCGGCAGCGGGTCGCGCTGGCCCGCGCGATCGTGAACGAACCGGCGGTGCTCCTGCTCGACGAGCCGCTGGGTGCGCTCGACCTCAAGCTCCGGCAAGGCATGCAGATCGAGCTCAAGCGGATCCAGCGCGAGGTGGGCATCACTTTCGTCTACGTCACCCACGACCAGGAGGAAGCGCTCACCATGAGCGACCGGGTGGCGGTGTTCAACAACGGCCAGATCGAGCAGATCGGGTCGCCGGTCGACATCTACGAGCAGCCGACCACCGAGTTCGTCGCCGGCTTCGTCGGCGTCTCCAACCTGATCGAACGCGACGGCCGCAACCTCTCGATCCGGCCCGAACGGGTCGAGCTGCTCCCGGCCGGGAGCGCGGCACCGCCCAGCACGGTCGCAGAGCCCGGCGTCATCACCGACGCGGTGTTCCTCGGCATGATGACGCGCTACACGGTCGCGCTCGACAGCGGCGGCAGCCTGATCGCGGTCCGGCCGAATCTCGAACGATCCTCGCTCAGCCAGGAAGACCCGCGCGGCCGGCACGTCGTGGCCGCGTGGCGCACGGATCAGGCGCATGACATCGAACTGTCCGCTAGTTCGGCGGCCGGCCAGCAAAGAGAGTGGTGACCATGAGGCGCAGCAGAAGGCTCAGTGTCGTGATGGCGGCCGCCGTGGGGGCGGTGCTCATCGCCGCCTGTGGTTCGAGCAGCTCGGGCGGCAACACCGGCACCGGTGGCGGGACCAGCGGACTCACCATCCCGACCGCGAACGACGCGGTGCCGAGCTCGGTCGGCGCGGGTGAGGGCACGCTCAACATCGTCGCCTGGGAGGGCTACGCGCAGCCGCAGTGGGTGAAGCCGTTCGAGACCGCCACCGGCTGCCAGGTCAATGCGAAGTACGCCGGCTCGTCCAACGAGATGGTGTCGTTGATGGCACACGGCGGCGGCCAGTACGACCTGGTGTCCGCCTCCGGTGACGCCGACCTGCGCCTGATCTACGGCGGCGACGTGCGGCCGATCAATATCAACCTGATCCCGCAGTGGAAGAACTTCCACCCGTTCCTGCAGAACCCTTCGTTCAACACGATCGACGGCAAGCACTACGGCACGTCGTACGAGTTCGGTCCGAACGTGTTGCTCTACAACACCAAGACCTTCCCGACCGCGCCGACCTCGTGGTCGGTGCTCTACAACAAGAAGTACCAGGGCAAGGTCACGGTGCCGGACAACCCGATCCAGATCGCCGACGCCGCGCTGTATCTGTCGAAGACGCAGCCCTCACTCGGCATCACCGACCCGTACGAGCTCACCCAGCCGCAGTTCAACGCGACGGTGGCCCTGCTCAAGCAGCAGCAGCCGCTGATCAAGAAGTACTGGGACCTGGCTTCGCAGGAGATCACGCTGTTCCAGAGCGGTACGACGGTCGTGGGTGCGGCCTGGCCATACCAGACCAACACCCTGCAGGCCGCGCATGCACCGGTTGCGGACACGATCCCGTCGGAGGGTGCCACCGGCTGGGCCGACACCTGGATGCTGGCGGCCGACGCGCCCCACCCGAACTGTGCGTACAAGTGGATGCAGTGGGTGACCACGCCCAAGGTGCAGGCGGAGCAGGCGGTCTACTTCGGCGAGACGCCGGCGAACAAGCTCTCGTGTGGGCTGATGAACAAGGAGTCGAAGGGCTCCTGTGCGGCCTACCACGAGAACGCGCCCGAGGCATATTTCAACACGATCAAGTTCTGGAAGACCCCACTCGCACAGTGTGGCAACGGCAAGGACGACTGCGTGCCGTATCTCAAGTGGGAGTCGGCCTGGACCCAGATCACGAGCTGATCGCGGGTGTCAGCGGTCGTCGCCGGCCCCTCGACCAGACCGTCGAGGGGCCGGCACCGGATCAGCGCGGCGCTGTGGCGCCGGGCGTGGTTGCGTGCGACCCTGACACTGACGCCACCCCTGGCGTGGTTCCTCGTGATCTACCTGGCGTCGCTCGTCGTCATGCTGATCACGGCGTTCTGGTCGGTGAACCCGTTCACCAACACGCTGGTGCACAGCTGGAACCTTGACAACTTCCGGGAACTGTTCACCTCGACCTACCTGCGGATCATCGGGCGCACGGTCGGGATGGCTGCGCTGGTCACGGTGACCGACACGATCGTGGCCCTCCCGTTCGCGTACTTCATGGCCCGGGTGGCGACGCCGCGAATCCGCAACCTGCTGTTCGCGGCCGTCTTGCTGCCGTTGTGGGCGAGCTATCTCGCCCGGGTCTACGCCTGGATCGTGATCCTGCAGGACAACGGCGTCCTCAACTGGTCGCTGGCGAAGATCGGACTCGGGTCACCCAACCTCGGTTACTCCAACACCGCGATGTGGATCGTGTTCAGCTACATCTGGCTGCCGTACATGATCGTGCCGGTGTTCGGGGCGCTCGAGCGGATCCCGAGCAGCCTCCTCGAGGCATCGGCGGACCTCGGTGCCCGCGGTGCGCGTACCACGTGGCGGGTAATCCTGCCGTTGGCGCTGCCGGGCATCGTCGCCGGATCGATCTTCACCTTCGCGCTGACGCTCGGTGACTTCATCACGCCGCTGCTGGTCGGCGGGGCCCGCTCGAACTTCATCGGCAACGTCATCTACTCGAACATCGGCGTGGCCGGCAACCTGCCGTTCGCGGCGACCCTGGCGATGGTGCCGATCGTGATCATGATCGTCTACCTGGTGGGCGCGCGGTTCCTCGGCGCCTTCGAGGACGCCTGATGGCCGCGCGGGTCGGCGCCGTCCTGCTGCGGCTGTGGGTGGTCGCGGTCCTGCTGTTCTTGTTCGTGCCGATCCTTACGGTGATGCTCTACGCGTTCAACAAGTCCAATGTGCAGAGCTGGCCGATTCCCGGCTTCAGCACGCGCTGGTTCACCGTCGCCTGGCACGACCCGCAAGTCCGCTCCGCGTTGTGGCTGTCGATCAAGGCGGCCTGCTACGCAACGGTCATCGCGGTACTGCTGGGATCGGCGGCGGCGTTCGGCGTACACCGATTCCGCTTCTTCGGGCGGGAAGCCGTGTCGCTGTTCCTGGTGCTTCCGTTGGCGCTGCCGGGCATCATCACCGGCATCGCGCTGAACTCCACCTTCATCTTCGCGGGCGTCAACTTCTCGCTGACGACGATCGTGATCGGGCACGCGACCTTCTGCATCGTGGTCGTCTACAACAACGTGATCGCCCGACTGCGCCGGGTCAGCGGGTCGATGGCCGAGGCGTCGATGGATCTCGGCGCGAGACCATGGCAGACCTTCCGGTTCGTGACCTTGCCGATGATGTCGACCGCGCTGGTCTCGGGTGCGTTGCTGGCGTTCGCGCTGTCCTTCGACGAGGTCATCGTCACGACCTTCACCGCAGGCGCGCAGAACACGTTGCCACTGTGGATCTTCGGGGCGATCCGGCTCGGCCAGCAGCTGCCCGAGGTCAACGTGGTCGTCATGGCGGTGCTCGTGCTGACCGTCATCCCGGTCGCGATCTCGGTGCGGCTGTCCGGGCGCAGCGGGATCGCGGGGCGCTAGCCGAGCCATCGCGGCGTCGTCGAGGAGCGTGCAGTGCAGTTCATGTTCGGCTATCCCGAGTTGCGCGGCACTGAGGCGAGCCGGCTCGACCCCGGGCCGGTCAGCGACCTGGCCGCCGCGGCCGAGGCGGCCGGCTTTGGCGGGTTCGCGGTCACCGAGCATCCGGCCCCGTCGGCGAAGTGGCTGGCCAGCGGCGGTCACGCGACCCTCGACCCGTTCGTGGCGCTCGGCAACGCGGCCGCGGTCACCACTCAGCTGCGACTGCTGACCTACCTCACGGTCCTGCCGTACCGAAGTCCGATGCTGGTCGCCAAGGCGGCCGCGACGGTCGACATCGTGTCCGGCGGCCGGTTCATCCTGGGCGTCGGAACCGGCTATCTCAAAGGCGAGTTTCGTGCCCTCGGCGTCGACTTCGACGAGCGCAACGAGCTGTTCGACGAGGCGTTGGACGTGCTCCCGATGCACTGGAGCGGCGAGCCGTTCAGTTACCAGGGCCGGCACTTCGAGGCGCGCGACGTGATCGCCCGGCCGGCGCCGCCGCGGGCGTCGATCCCGATCTGGATCGGCGGCAACTCCGCGCTGGCCCGTCGGCGGGTGGCCGAGCGCGGGCACGGCTGGATGCCGATGATCGGTCCGGCCGAGCTGTTCGCCACCACCCGTACGCCGTCAGTCCCGGGCGGCGCCGAGCTCGCGCCGATGATCGACGAGCTGCAGGCGAATGCCGGGGAGCGCGGGGTCCAGATCGATGTCGCAGTTGCGTACAACGACCTCGGCGACGCGGATCCCGCCGCCGACCCGGACCGGCATCGCGAGGCGTTTGCACAGCTGGCCGCCGCAGGTGTGACGTGGGTCGTGATTCCTGGCTCCACGACGTCGCGCGCTTCTTCGCTCGACTTCCTCGCCGGCTTCGGCACGACGTACCTCGGGTCCTGACGCCCGAACTGACGTCTCACTGAGACCCGTTGAGTCCGCCAGTCTCAGTCGGGGACGTTGACGGTGCTGATGGTTTCTGGGTGGTCGGAAACAGCGATCAGGCGGATCGATGCGCCGGGCTTAGCGTGGTGACTTGATGGTGGGAGCAGCTCGAGAGTGGCGTCCTGACCCGCTACGAGCTCGCTGGGGCCACTGGCGATCCGCCAGTAGCGGCCGGTTCTCCCGTACGTGGCGAGGACGAAGTGCGGTTCGATGAGATGCCCGGAGATGTTGTGCACCTCGACGGTGATTTCGGACACGAGACGATGGCCGCTTCGGATGGTCGACAGGACGTGCATGTGGAGGGGTCTTGGCGTCGCGAGAGCGACCGTCAGGCAAGCGATGGTAGGCGCGAAGAGTGCGACCGTTGCGCCACGGATCATCCTTCGCCCCTCCAGCCACGTCGGCAGCGACAACGGGCGCGCTGTGGCGAAGTCCGCTCGTGACACTGTGGCTGCAGTGATGATCCATACCGGTGCGAACACGACGTAGTACGTGTCCTCGGACCGGATTGACAACAGAAACACGACCATCGGGAGGACCGCCGCGACGGTACCGAACCGTCTGATCCCAACCGCGAACATGACGAGAAAAGCGACGTAGAGCAACCCGGTTGCATAGCTATAGAAGCCCAGCGCGCCACTGCCCGGCAGGATGTTGTCGCTGATCATGGCCAACCCCGGGCCCCAGATGAGGGCGTGTTGGGTGAGCACCGCGGTTACCCCCCGCCACCAATCGAGCGGGTTGGCCACGGCAAACGGCGCATTCACTAGGGCGAACGTCGCCGCGGAGATTCCGAGATACCTTCCGATCACGATGATCGACTCGCGAGTCGAGAGCTCGCCGCGCCGGACCCGCCACATCCCCACCACGATGAACGGCACGATGAACCATGCCAACTGCTGCGTCGCTGCGGCCAGACCCAGGCCGACCGCTCGAGTAGCCCCGCTGCGGCCCAGCCGACCACCGGCGCCGACGGTTGGCCAGTGCCAGAGCGCGACTGCGAGGAACGGAAGCGCAACCACCGCCGGATCGCCACTGGCTGCGCGAGTCGCATCGAAGCTGATCGCGAAGATCACCAACACCGCGAGTGGGCGCAGCCGAGGCGGGAAAGCCACGAACATGATCCCGCCGGTAGCGATCAACGCGACTCCATCAATGACTGCCGGCGTCGCGAGGCCATGCCAGACCAGGCCGGCCGCTGCTCCCAACACGATGCTGAGCGCTGGGTAGTCGAAGCGGTCGACGATGCCACCACCCATCAGCTGCGTGGGGAACAGCGCGACTGCGTGCGGCCATGCCAGTCCATACGGGTTGATTCCGTGTCGTACCGCGTTGATGGCGTGTGTGGTGAGCACACCTTCATCCGCCGAGTATGCGAAGCCCCGCACCACGAACCGATGGAGGTGGGCGAGTTCGATCAGACTCGCGATCACCAGCACGGCAACATCGACACGCATCAGGGCGCGTCGCCCACGACAGCAAAGAGCTGCAATGACGAGGGAGAGCACCGCGACGAAGCACAGGGTGACGATCAGTCCGAAGCCCGGCCGAGCAGCCGTCGCGTCAACCCAGACTGTTCCCAGACCGACAAGAAGCGACGCGGCCGCCACCGCGGACAGAGCCCGATGCGCGCGTCCAGGCGCAACGCCCGGAACCGGCGCGGTCACGGATCCCTCCGCTTCGGTGGGGATCGACGGGTCCAGCTCACCGGAAATCGGTCCAACCTCCCGACGCGCCATCGCGGTAACCGACCGGCCAACCCTCGGTCGTACAACGCTCAAACGCCACCAAGACCGCGGGCGGTGACTGGTCACCGCCAACGTCCTAGGGGCGATGCGGCGCGGCACCGATCTGTCCCGCCTTGCTCGACGCCCCTTACCCCGCGCGGG
>Ga0265340_10000078_pt1 | contig 46872 bp, 44 predicted proteins | sample 4CB225metaG_FD_202082 | JGI IMG/M metagenome (GOLD analysis project Ga0265340, IMG submission 202082) | Rhizosphere microbial communities from Carex aquatilis grown in University of Washington, Seatle, WA, United States - 4-CB2-25 metaG | ecosystem: Host-associated > Plants > Roots >...
CTCGGCGGACACACACTCTGCCCCTAGCCGGGTAAGCGTCAAGGTCTGTAGCCGTTTCCACTGGGTTAATCTCCGCTTTAACGGGGCAAAATCCGCCGCGGAACCCGGTTGTTACTTCGGGGTAATTGTCCGGTTCGGGGGGTATTGGTCACGGTAAGTTAGCTTGGTGATAAATGTGAACATCGAGCGATGTCGATGTGCTGTAATCGGAGCGTTACCGGTGCCGGTAGAAGGGTACGGTTTCGGCCGTGAGTGGAGTGTTGCCGCGAATCAGGTCGGCGGCGCGTTCGGCGAGCATCATGACCGGAGCGTAGATGTTGCCATTGGTGACGTAGGGCATGGCTGAGGCGTCGGCCAGCCGCAGACCCTCTACTCCATGTACCCGCATCGTCAACGGGTCCACCACGGACATCTCATCGACGCCCAGTCGCGCCGTGCAGGAGGGGTGATAGGCCGTCTCGGCGTCCCGGGCCACCCAGTCCAGGACCTCGTCGTCCGTGGCCACTTCCGGGCCCGGGGAGATCTCCCCGGCGTTGTACTGGTCGAAGGCCGGCTGGGTGAGGATGTCCCGGGCCACCTGGATCGCCTCCACCCACTCCCGCCGGTCCTGGTCGGTGGACAGGTAGTTGAACTGGATCGCGGGGGCGACCCGTGGATCCTTGGAGACCACTTTGACATGGCCGCGGGCGTCCGAGTACATCGGCCCGATGTGCACCTGGTAACCGTGGCCGGGGATCGGACTGGTTCCGTCGTAGCGGACCGCGATCGGCAGGAAGTGGAACATCAGATTCGGATACGCGACGTCTTGATTACTGCGAGTGAAACCGCCGCCCTCGAAATGGTTCGATGCGGCTGGGCCGGTGCGCCGGATCAACCACTGCAGACCAATCGCCAGGCGGTTACGTTTTTTGAGCGCCGGGGCCAGCGAGACGGGCTGCTTCGAGGCATACTGCACGTACGCCTCGAGATGATCTTGAAGATTTTCGCCGACCCCGGGGAGGTCGGTGATCACCGGGATGCCCAGCGCGGCCAGTTCGCCGGCGTTCCCGATCCCGGAGAGCTGGAGCAACTGGGGGGTGTTGATCGCCCCGCCACTGAGGATCACCTCGCCGGCCCGGACGATCCGCGACCGGCTTCCGATCCGGCCCAGCCGGCCGCCGAAGGGCAGCGAGCGGGTGTACTCCACCCCGACCGCGCGGTTGCCCTTGAAGATCACCCGGTGCACCAGGGACAGGCACTGCACGGTGAGGTTCTTCCGGGCCCGCATCGCCGGCCGCAGATAGGCGTCCGAGGCGGACCAGCGCCAGCCCTTGCGAATGGTCCGGTCGAATCGGTTGAACCCTTCCTGCTGGTACCCGTTGACGTCGTCCGTGATCGGGTAGCCGGCCTGCTGCACCGCCTCGAAGAAGGCTCCGAAGAGCGGGTTGGTCGCCGGGCCGCGCTCCAGCATCAGCGGGCCGTCGCCACCGCGCCACTGGTCGGAGCCGGACAGGCAGTTCTCCATCTTCTTGAAATAGGGCAGGCAGTGGGCATAGTCCCAGGTCTGCATGCCGGCGTCGGCCGCCCAGCGTTCCAGATCGAGCGGATTGCCGCGCTGGAAGATCATTCCGTTGATGCTGCTGGAACCGCCGAGCAGCTTCCCGCGCCCGTGCGAGATCTGCCGGCCGTTCATGAATTTCTCCGGCTCGCTGCGGTAGCACCAGTCGTAGAGCGGGTTGCCGATCACCATCGTGAGCGCGGCCGGCATGTGAGTGAGAACGTCCCAGGGGTAGTCCGAGCGCCCGGCTTCCAGCAGAAGCACGGTGGTTCCCGGGTCCTCGCTGAGCCGATTGGCGAGTACGCAGCCGGCGGAGCCACCGCCGACGATCACGTAGTCATAGCTTGAGTTGCTGCTTGAGTTGCTGCTCGGGTCTGAGTTCGAACGGCGTGCGCTTACGTCGGTTCCGGTGCCGACTCTATCTTCGAGGCGGTCCATGCGGTTCCTCCTGGAGGGTGAACTGGCTGGTCGCTCGGTGCTGAGCAGGACGGATCGGCGTGCGGGCCAAGCCCCCCAGGCGTCTTGGCGGCACGTGTTGGCGAACATTTGGCGACGAGGTACCTCGACATACGTCGTTGCGCAATATGAAGCCAGTTCTATCCAATGCAACACGCTTACGTGAAGGCCTTGATCGAAACCGGGTCGATACGCACTGAATTCGTTGCCGGTTGTGCCTAAGACATTACTCTGAGTTCACGAAATGCGGTTCCCGACGCCGCCTCCCCTTGGCCGCCGCTCCCCGCCTCCCCCTCGGCCGCCACCCCCAGGCGCATGATCACCGTCTGGGCCCACAGATCCGCCGTCGCCGTGGCATATTCAGGGGCACGTCCGGTGATCACCGCGGTGAGAGTGCCATGACGAGACCTAGGAGAACTGATGCCGACCCCGGACACCGCTCTGTACCCCGATGGCGCGCTGTTCATCGACGGCGGGTGGAGGTCGGCCGCCGCCGGCGGGCACCGGGCCGTGATCAACCCGTTCGACGGCTCCACCCTGCAGCGGGTCGATGACGCGGACGCGACCGACGCGCGGGTCGCCGTCGCCGCGGCCCGGACGGCGTTCGACGAAGGCCCCTGGCCGGGCTGGTCCAGCGCCGAGCGCTCGGCGCTGCTGCTGCGGGTAGCCGGCCTGCTGGAGCGTCACCGATCCCGGATCGCCACGGTGGAAACTCTCGATACCGGAAAGACTTTGGTGGAAAGTGGGATCGACGTCGACGACGTGGCCGCGGTTTTCCGCTACTACGCGGCGCTGGTGCTGGCGGATCCGGGCCGATTGGTGGACGCCGGCAATCCCGCCGTGCTCAGCCGGGTGGTGTACGAACCGGTGGGAGTCTGCGCCCTGATCGGGCCGTGGAACTACCCGCTGCTGCAGCTGTCGTGGAAGGTGGCGCCCGCACTCGCGGCCGGCAACACGCTGGTGCTCAAGCCCAGCGAGGTGACCCCGCTGAGCACGATCATCCTGGTCGAGTTGCTGGCCGAAGCGGGGGTGCCGGCCGGCGTGGTGAATCTGGTGCTGGGGCCGGGGACCACCGTCGGGGCCGCGCTGGTTGACAGCCCGCACGTGGATCTGGTCTCGTTCACCGGCGGCGTCAGTACCGGCCGGACGATCCTGCGGGCCGCCGCCGAGACGGTGAAGAAGGTGGCGCTGGAGCTGGGCGGCAAGAATCCCAACATCATCTTCGCCGACGCCGACCTGGAGGCGGCCCTGGACGCCGCGCTGACCGGCGTCTTCCTGCATTCCGGTCAGGTCTGCTCGGCCGGCACCCGGCTGTTGCTGCAGGAATCGATTCATGACGAGTTCGTCACCGAACTGGCTCGCCGGGCCGATCTGATCCGGCTCGGCAACGGCCTGCTCGAGGGCACCGAGAGCGGGCCGCTGGTCTCGGCCGAGCATCGGGCCAAGGTCGAGGCCTATGTCGAGCTCGGCCGGTCCGAAGGGGCCCGGTTGCTTTGCGGCGGTCACCGGCCCAAGGAGGCTGAACTTCAGGACGGGTTCTTCTACCGCCCGACGGTGTTCGTGGACTGCCACCGGGGGATGCGGATCGTGCAGGAAGAGACCTTCGGCCCGATCGTCACGGTGGAGAAATTCGGCACCGAGGACGACGCCGTCCGGCTCGGCAACGACACCCGCTACGGGCTGGCCGGCGGGGTCTGGACCGCGGACCGGGCCCGGGCCCACCGGGTCGCCGGGCGACTGCGGCACGGCACGGTCTGGGTCAACGACTTCGGCCCGTACCTGCCGCAGGCCGAATGGGGCGGGTTCAAGCTCTCCGGGACCGGACGCGAGCTGGGGCCCTCGGGGCTGGCCGAGTACCGCGAGGCCAAGCACATCTACGAGAACACCGCGCCGGTCGCTCAGTACTGGTTCGGCGGCGCCGACCCGAGCTGAACCGGATTGGCCGGGAGCGCCTCGCGCGGCCCAGTTTGCTAACTTAAGGTAACCAATCTTGTCGTTTAAGCGACGGATGGGATCAATGTAGTGAAAATCCTGCGATTTGAGTCACCGGACTGCTACCTTCACTCGCTCTCAGCACCTACTCAGCTGATCAACGTTTCAGCTGGCCAACAGTCGATCGCCGCTAGAGTCGATCATTATCTCCGCCGACCACCAGGAGTCACCGTGTCATTCCCAGAGGCCGTTCAGACGGTCTTGACCCAGAAGTACGTCGATTTCTCGGGCCGGGCCCGGCGCTCGGAGTACTGGTGGTTCTACCTCTTCAGCCTCATCGTGTCGATCGTTTTCAACGGGATCGACCGGGCCATCGGTACGCCGATCATCGGCGGCCTGGTTTCGCTGGCGATCTTCCTGCCCGGCCTCGCGGTCGGCATCCGCCGGCTCCACGACACCGGTCGTTCCGGCTGGTGGACCCTCCTCGTCTTCTTCATCATCATCGGCTGGATCATCCTGCTCGTCTGGTTCGTGACCGATGGCACTCCGGGCGACAACAAGTACGGTCCCTCGCCGAAGAGCCAGGGCTGGGACCCCAACGCGGCCCCGCCGGCCAACCCCAACTGGGGATGATCGCCCGCCGCGTCCCCGAGCACCTGGTGTAGTACCGATCGCTTGATCGTCAGCGACCGCCCGGCCTGGTCAGGGCCGGGCGGTCGCTGTTGTGTGATGGCCGAGCCGGCCGCTGATCTCGGCGCAGCCCTCGATCAGCCGGCGGGCGACGTCTTCGAACGATTCAACGCCGAGCCGGTAGGACGGCCCGGAAACACTGACCGCCGCGATCACCCGGCCCCGGCCGTTGCGGATCGGCGCGGCGACAGCGGTGAGCCCGACCTCGAGCTCCTCGTTCGTGCTGGCCCAGCCCCGGACCAGGATCTGGTCGAGCTGCCGGCGGAGCTCGTTCGGGTCGGTCACGGTCAGTGCGGTGTGCCGGTCCAGCGGCGCGGTCAGCACGGCCTTGCGCAGCGTCTCCTCGGCGAAGGCCAGCAGCACCTTGCCGCTCGAAGTCGCGTGCAGCGGGGTTCGCTGGCCGATCCAGTTCCGGGTACCGATCGTGGAGGTGCCGTATTCTTGGAGCACGTTCATCGCCGAGTTCTCGTTCAGGATGGCGACGTTCACGGTCTCGCCGAACTCCCGGGCCAGGCGTTCGCAGACCGGCTGGCTCTCCCGGGTGACGTCGAGCCGGGCCGTGGTTGCGGCCGCCAGCCGGAGAATGCCCAGCCCGAGCCGATACTTGCCGCGATCACCGACCTGCTCGACGAGCTGACGCCGTTCCAGCGCGCTGACCAGACGGAACGCGGTCGACTTGTGGACGCCGAGGTCGGCGGCCAGCTCGGTGACGCCGACCTCACCCCGCTGGGCCAGCAGGTCGAGCACGATCAGGGCCCGGTCGACGGACTGGATCTGCGCCGGTGCCGGGTCGGCCCCGGCCTCAGCGCCGGCCGGCGGCACCGGCTCCAGGTAGGTCTCCGCATAATCCCCCATACCAGCACCATAGCGGCCCGGAAGTTCGCTCTTGGCGGCTCAAGAACTTCACGAAATCCGAAGTTCCTGGCGGCCATGATCATGAGAACTTACTGGATCGGGTAAGTTCTGGGGCTCTGGCCGACCGCATCTGACAGTGGTAATTGGGGTGGCTGACCACGCAGCGCTTCCCGGTTGGGCTGGACGGAGGCCTGAGGACCGGGAAGCCAGCCGCGGTGCCTGACCCCGGTGTTACCTTTCGGCGCCCGTTCCCCGCGTTCGTCTGATCATCAGGAGTCACCGTGTCATTTGGCGAGGCCATCAAGACGGTCTTGACCCAGAAGTACGCCACCTTCTCGGGTCGGGCCCGGCGGTCGGAGTACTGGTGGTTTCACCTGTTCACATTCCTGATCGGGCTCGTGCTCATGGTGATCCTGGTCGGTCTGGCGATAGCGGGGCTGGCCGACGGCACCGAAACCGCCGGCACCACCTCTGCCGACGGTGTCGTCACCCACACCTCCCTGACCGGCGGATCAATGGCCCTCCTCGTGATTTCGGCCGTCGTGGCGGTCATTTTCCTGATCGCCTCGCTGGGGATGGTCCTGCCGAGCTGGTCGCTGACGGTCCGGCGGTTGCACGACATCGGGTTCTCGGGCTGGTGGCTGCTGATCGGCTTCGTTCCGATGGTGGGCGCCATCGCCCTGTTCGTCTTCTCGGTGCTCGACAGTCAGCCGGGCGACAACCAGTACGGCCCCTCGCCGAAAGGCGGGCCGAGCTGGAACCTCAACCCCGACCCGAACCTGAGCTCCCCGAACTGGGGCTAGGTCGAGCGGTGCTCGCGGTGAAGCTCAGCCCCTCAGCTCAGCCGTGACCGCCGGCTGGGTGGTACGGAACACGGCAAACCGCCCGTCAAAGCCCTTGACGGGTCCAGAACTGACGACCAGGCTTGTTGCGTATCACGTTTTAAGTTGTGTATTGCGCAACAAAATACGAATTGAGGCGCATGTTGATCAAGGTGTGCGCGGTCGTGGATCTGCCCGCCGGCGAGGCGATACGGATCGACGAGGGGCCGGTACCGATCGCCGTCTTCAATCTGGCCGGTAAGTTCTACGCCATCGACGACACCTGCACCCATCAGGACGCCTCGCTGGCCGACGGTTATCTCGAGGACGACGGCACGGTCGAATGCCCGCTGCATGCCTCCTGCTTCGATCTGCGTACCGGGCGTCCCACCGGGCCACCGGCGGTGCGCGCGGTCCGCACACACCCCGTGGTGGTCCGGGACGGCACAATCTTTGTCGTCACCGACGACGCCGCGACCGTTCCGGGCATCAGCGTCTGATCCGCAGGGGAGCCGTGATGCAGACCATTGCCGTTGTCGGGGCCTCGCTGGCGGGGCTTTCGTCCGCCCGGGCGCTGCGAACCGCCGGATTTGAAGGCCGGCTGATCGTGATCGGGGAGGAGAAGCACGACCCCTACGACCGGCCTCCGCTGTCGAAGGACTTTCTGGCCGGCCGCCAGGAGGTCGCGGATCTGCGCCTGACCATCCCCAGGGATGCCGATCTGAACCTGGAATGGCGGCTCGGTGAAAAGGCCGCCGCGCTGCGCCCGCGGCCCGGTGGCGGCTACGTCATCGACCTCGAGGGTCACGATCCGGTCGAGTGCGACGGAGTTGTGATCGCGACCGGCGCGCGGGCCCGGCAGCTACCCGGTGCCGTTCGGCTGCGCGGCGTCCATACCCTGCGAACCCTGGACGACGCGCTGGCGCTGCGGGCGGAACTGGTGCCCGGGGCCAGGCTGGTGGTGGTCGGCGGCGGTTTCATCGGGGCCGAGATCGCCTCCACCGCCCGTCAGCTCGGGCTGCAGGTCACACTGGTGGAACTGGCCCGAACCGCGCTGGCCGGCCCGCTCGGCGAGCAGTTCGGGGCGATCCTGGCCGCCCTGCCCGCCGATCGCGGGGTCAGCGTGCTGGCCGGGGTCGGCGTCTCGTCCCTGATCCCCTCCCTTTCCCACGAGCAGGCTTTCCGCCGTGATCATGCACGTTTGCACGGTGTTGAGCGTGCAAACGTGCATGATCACGAGAGTGAAGGCGGGAGGGTTTTGGGGGTTCGGCTGGCGGACGGGCGGGAACTGCCGGCCGACGTCGTCGTGGTCGGGATCGGCTCCATCCCGAACACCGAATGGCTGGCCGGCTCGGGGCTGATCGGGGCCGGTCCGGACGGCGAGCTGAGCGCCGGGGTGCGGATCACCCCGGAGGGCGCGACCAACCTGCCCGGGGTGGTGGCCACCGGAGACTGCGCCGCGACCCACAGCCGATTCGCCGGCCGGGTGGTCCGGTACGAACACTGGACGAACGCCCTGCAGCATCCGGCTCTGGCCGTGTCCACCCTGCTCGCAGTCCCGGCTCCGAGACAGTCCGCGGTCGCCGGAGTTCCGTACTTCTGGTCCGACCAGTACGGCCTGCGGCTGCAATTCGCCGGCCACTACCACCCCGGAGATGAGGTCGAGATCGTCGAAGGCGACGTCACCCAGCACAATTTCGTCGCCGTCTACCGGCGCGACGGCGAACCGGTCGCGGTTCTCGGGATCGGACAGCCCCGGGTGTTCGGCCGCTGGCGCAAGCAACTCGCGGCCGGCGGCTGATCACGTGCCCTACTTAGCTGATCACGTGTCCTACTTATCAGCGCCACCAGTGCCCGACTCACCCATGCCCGACCAGGAACCGAGAGGACGCCGATGACCAGCATCAGCCTGCCGCCCAGCCTGATCCCGACGTTACCGGGCCGGCTCTACACCGATCCCGGGGTCTTCGCCCGGGAACAGGAGCGGATCTTCGAGTCGATGTGGTTCGCCGTGGCTCGGGGCACCGACCTCGCCGAGTCCGGTGCGTTCGTCACCCGGCAGGTCGGCCGCGAGAACGTGATCGTGGTCCGGGGCCGGGACGGGGTGCTGCGGGCCTTCCTGAACGTCTGCCGGCATCGCGGCGCCCGGCTGTGCGCACCGGACTCCGGCCTTCTGCGCCGCAACCTTCAGTGCCTGTATCACGCCTGGACCTACGGCCTGGACGGCTCGCTGATCGCCGCCCCGAACCTGACCAAGATGCAGGACGTCGACCGCAGCGAATACGGCCTGGTCGCGGTGGCCCTACGGGAGTGGCTGGGATACGCCTGGGTCTGCCTGGCCGATCAGCCACCCTCGTTCGAGGACGACGTGATCGGCTCGGCCGCGCAGCGGCTCGGCGGCGCCGGGGTGATCGACGGCTGGCAGGTGGGCGAGCTCGCGGTCGGCCGCCGGATCAGCTACGACGTGAAGGCGAACTGGAAGCTGATCATCGAGAACTTCATGGAGTGCTACCACTGCGCCACGATCCACCCCGAGCTCACGCAAATGCTGCCGGAGTTCGTCGAGGGCAATGCGGCCCAGATGTTCATCGGCCACGGCGCGGCCTTCGCCGAGGCGGCGGAGGGCTTCACCGTGGACGGCAGCGCCGGCCAGCAGCCGATACCCGGGGTCGACGCCGACCATGATCGCCGGTACTACGCGATCACGGTGAAGCCGCAGGTCTTCATCAACCTGGTTCCCGATCATGTGATCTGGCACCGGATGTACCCGCTGGCCGTGGACCGGACCCTGATCGAGTGCGACTGGCTCTACCTGCCGAGCGTGGTCGAGTCGGAGGCCGACCTGTCCCGGTCGGTGGAGCTCTTCGACCGGGTCAACCGGCAGGACTTCGCGGCCTGCGAGGCGACCCAGCCGGGGATGTCGTCCCGGGCCTACGCCCGCGGCGGCGTGCTGGTGCCGAGTGAGCACCATCTCAGCGAATTTCACGTCTGGGTGGAGAGCAAGTTGGCTTAGTTACTCAGAGTAACCAAATTGTCACGTTGATTTGAAGATTGGCGGTGGTAGTGCGGGGCCGCACACCCATCCGAGTGACCCCGGGGGAGCGCCAGGTCAACGCTGGGTGAACACTTCCGGGTGGAGCTCAAAGCAGGAAGCCGTCGACCACGCAGTGTGCAGGGCTCAAGCCCACGAGAAAGGTCCTTCGAATGGATGGCAACACCGTGCTTCTGGTCGCCGTGGTGGCCACGGCGCTTGCCTTTGACTTCACCAACGGTTTCCACGACACGGCCAACTCGATGGCCGCCTCGATCGTTACCGGGGCGCTGAAGCCGAAGCTCGCCGTCGCGCTGTCGGGGGTGCTGAACTTCGTCGGGGCCTTCCTGAGCCTGTCCGTGGCCGCGACCATCGCCAAGGGCATCGTGGACAGCTCGGTGATCACCCTGACCGTGGTCTTCGCCGGTCTGATCGGTGGCATCTGCTGGAACCTGCTCACCTGGTACCTGGGTCTGCCCTCGAGTTCCTCCCACGCGCTGATCGGTGGTGTGGTCGGGGCCGCCTTCGTCGCCGGCGGCATCCATGCCGTGCTGGTCGACGGGCTCGTGGCCAAGGTGCTGATCCCGGCCCTGCTGGCCCCGCTGGTGGCGATCGGGATCGCCGCCGCCGGCACGTTCCTGACCTTCCGGATCACGGCCGGCATCTCGAGCCGGATCCGGGACCGCGGTTTCAAGGTCGGGCAGGTCGGGTCGGCCTCGCTGCTCTCGCTGGCGCACGGCACCAACGACGCCCAGAAGACGATGGGCATCATCACCCTGGCGCTGATCGCCAACGGCAGCCAGGGCAAGAACAGCGGTACGCCGTTCTGGGTGATCGTCTCCTGCGCGACCGCGATCGGGCTCGGTACCTACGTCGGTGGCTGGCGAGTGATCCGGACGGTCGGCAAGGGCCTGATCGACATCGAGTCGGCCCAGGGCTTCACCGCCAACGGGGCCGCGACCGCGGTCATCCTGGCCTCCTCGCACTTCGGGTTTCCGCTGTCGACCACGCAGGTCAGTACCGGCTCGATCATCGGTGCCGGGGTCGGGAAGCAGGGAGCCCAGGTGCGCTGGGGTCTGGTCGGCCGGATGAGCGTCGCCTGGTTGCTGACCCTGCCGGCGGCCGCCGCGGTGGGTGCGGCCGGCTACGGCCTGGCCCGGCTGGTCGGCGGCGACACCGGCGTCCTGGTCGTTGCCCTGCTGGCCGGGAGTTTCGTGGTCTGGATCTATCTGAAGTCCCGGCACTCGGCGGTGGACGCGAGCAACGTCAACGACGAGTGGAGCAATTTCAACGCTCATTCGGGGGTATCAGCCTCGGTGCCGCTGCTTGAGGTGCTGGGCGACGCCCGCTGAGCGGTGGCTCCGGCCGGTGTGAATCCGGTGAATCCCGCGGTGAACTCCGGTGCGAAATTCCGGATCCGACCTGTGCCCACTTCCGCACGATCTGAGAAGCACGATCTGAGAAGAGAGACCAGATGGACAAGTACATCGACGCCTCGGCCCTCGGGCAGGTGCTACTGGCCGCCCTACTCGGTGGGGTGGGACTGGTGGCCCTGTTCGCACTCGGTCTGCGCGGATTGTCCGCGGCCCAGCAGGGCGGGCGGCAGTCCGGTTACATCCTGGCCGGGAGCAGCTTCATCGTCGTGGTGTTCGGGATCATGCTCGGTCTCTACGCCATCCTCGCCAAGTAGCTCCGAGCGCAGCGAGTCGGACCGGCCCGGCGCCGACGCTGCACTCATTGATGAGTGTATCTTGATCGATAGTCTCATTGCTGAGTGTAGATGGGTCGAAAATGTCGGCGGTTCTGGGACGTGAGCAGCAGTTTCTGGGACGTGGACCGCAACTGGAAGCCCTCTACGCCGTGCTGGCCCAGGTGGGAGCCGACGCCGGACCCGAACCAGGCCGGGTCGTCCTGGTCAGCGGGCGCCGGCGAGTGGGCAAATCCCGGCTGATCGAGGAGTTTCTGGACCGGGCCGTGGTCGGGCACGTCTACTTCACTGCCTCGACCCGATCCGAACCGGACGAACTGCGCCGTTTCGCCGCCACCGTCGCCGGCTCGAACCTTCCGGAGGCGGCCGTCTTCGCGGGGGTCTCGCCGAATTCCTGGGACAGTGCGCTGCGACTGCTGGCCGCGACCGCTCCGGCCGGGGAACCCGGCGTGGTGGTGATCGACGATCTGCAGCACCTGATCGCGGCTGATCCGCAGTTCGAGAACCTGCTGCGCAAACTCTTCGAGAGTGAACTGTCCGGACGCCGGATCCTGCTCATCGGCATCGGGTCCGACCCGGGGCTGATGGAGGCGCTCGGCGATTCCTTCGGCGACGCGCTCGGCGACCGGGCCGCGGTGCTGACGGTGCCGCCGCTGACGCCGTCCGAAATCTCCACCCGGCTCCGGCTGAGTCCGGCCGACGCCTTCGACGCCTACCTGCTCACCGGTGGCCTGCCGCTCATTCTCCAGGAGTGGCCACCCGGAGCGACCCGGAGCGAGTACCTGGCCGCCACGGTGGCCTCGCCCACCTCGGCCCTGCTGGTCAGTGGCGAGCGGGCGCTGGCGGCCGAGTTCCCCGGCCAGTCCCAGCCCCGGGAGGTGCTGGGCGCGGTCGGCGCGGGCCAGCGGAGCTTCGCCAACATCGGCCGGGCCGCCGGCCACCTGCACCAGGGATCGTTGCTGCGGGCCCTGGGCACGCTGCGGGACAAGCGGGCGGTGACGGCCGACGTCCCGCTGTCCATCGTCCGGTCGAAAGAGACCCGCTACCAGGTGGCGGACCCCTACCTGCACTTCTACCTGTCGTTTCTGGGGCCCTACCAGGCCGAGATCGACCGCGGCCGGGGCGACCTGACCCTGGCCCGGATCGAGGCCACCTGGACGTCCTGGCGGGCTCGCGCTGTCCAGCCGGTACTTCGTGCCGCCCTGGCCCGGCTGCTGCCGGCCGACGGGCCCGTGGTCGGCTCGTACTGGACCCGCTCCGGCCTTCCCGAGATCGACATCGTGCTCGCCGACCGGGCGCCGGTCGCCGACCGGGTGCTCGGAGTGGGCGCGATCAAATGGCGGGAGCACGAGCCCTTCGACGACCACGACTACGGCGAGCTGCTGATGCACCGCTCGCAGTTGCCGGGGGCGGGCAAACCGACGCCGGTGTTCGCGCTGTCCCGGTCCGGTTCGTCCGTGTCCGGCGTGCGGATCTTCGATCCGGAGGAACTGCTCAGCGCCTGGTGAGCCGGCCGCACCGACCGACCCGCGGCCACCGATCGTCGTCGACGGTCGGCCGAGATCTACGATCGAGGGGTGACAGACACGGTGAAGATCGGGCTGGTCGGGTACGGCTTCGGTGGGCGGTACTTCCACGCCCCGCTGATCGCTTCGGCACCGGGGGTGCAGTTGGCGGGCATCGTCACCCGCTCGCCCGACCGGCAGGCGGAGGTGGCGGCCGAGCATCCCGGCATCCCGACCTTCGACAGCCTGGCTGAGCTGGCCGAATCCGGGATCCAGGCGGTCACCATCTCCACCCCGGCGCTCACCCACATCCCGCTGGTGATGGAAGCGATCGGGCTCGGGCTGGCCGTCGTCTGTGACAAGCCGTTCGCGCTGGACGCCGCGGCGGCCCGGGTCGCGGTCCAGGCCGCCGAGGCCGCCGGCGTCCAGCTCACCGTCTACCAGAACCGGCGCTGGGACGCCGATCTGCTCACCGTGCGCCGCTTGCTCGGCAGCGGCGAGCTGGGCGAGATTGTCCGGTTCGAGTCCCGCTTCGAGCGGTACCAGCCGGTCGGTGGTCCCCCCGGCTCGGGCGGCGGGCTGCTGCGGGACTTCGGCAGCCACCTGTTCGACCAGGCCCTGTACCTGTTCGGCCCGGTGGCCTCGGTCTACGCCGAGATGGACGTGGATCACGAGATCGACACCCGGTTCTTCGCCGCGCTGCGGCACGAGAGCGGGGTTGTCTCGCATCTGGGCGGCAACTGGGTAGAGGGCGCGCCCGGCCCCCGCTTCCGGGTCACCGGCACCACCGGCACCTACATCCTGGACAAGACCATGGAGATCCAGGAGCACCTGCTGATCGCGGGTCGCTCGCCGGCCACCGAGGGCGGAAGCTGGGGAATCGAGCCGAAGCAGGACTGGGGCTCGATCGCCCGCGGCGACGCCCGCACCCCGGTGCCGACCGAACGTGGCCGCTGGGACACGTACTACCCGGCGTTCGCGGCCGCGGTCCGGGGTGATCGCCGGGTTCCGGTGGACCCCTGGGATGCCGTGGCCGCACTGACCGTGATGGACGCGGCCCGGCTCAGCGCCCAGACCCAGCGCGTGGTCCCGCTCGGCTGATCACCATTCCGTCTCCAGATGAGGGCCTAGCAACACGCCTGTAGCGATTGTTGCGGTTGGTGGGCTATCCTTGGATGGGTTGCGCGTAGCCCGGTGCGCTAGGAGACGGCGCACTGGTGCTGAGATTTGGAGGACCTGATGAGCTGGACCGTTGACGAGGCCCGCCGTGATGCGGAAGTGCGCGCTCTGCTGGGTATCGAGGACGTATCGGCCAACCAGGAGTCCACTTCCAGCCCTGCGGCCGCTGAACGGGACCGAACTGTAGGCGCGCGGATTGCCGAAGCGCGCAGGCGGGCCCGGCTCTCGGGTGCTGAACTCGGGGCCCGGGTACGACTCGGCCGCGATCAGATCAGCAAGATCGAGACGGGCCGGCGTCGGTTGGGGGCGGCCGAGGCCCCGGAGATCGCGCTCGCCCTGGGGGTAACGATCGGCTGGCTCCTGGGTGAAGATGATTCGCCGAGGCTCGCTCTGGCGCATCGGCTCTCGTGCGGTCCAGTCGGTGAGCCGGTGGCGGCGGAGGACTTGCCCGCGACTCAACGCAGGGCGCTGCAAGTTCTTGAGGTCGGCAGGCTCCTGTCAGGCCGGGTCGAGATGCCGGCATCGCGCCTGAGCCCGATGGGCGCGCAGGTGTTCCGGTACACCCGTAGTGCCCTAAGCGGTCGCCCGCGTAACAAGGCAGAGGCGCAGCGTCAGGGGCGCCGGCTAGCCGAGAAAGTCCGAGCGGAACTGGACCTGGGCAGCGCCGCGATCCGAGACCTGGCCGCGCTGATCGAGACGCATTTCGGCGTCGACGTAGACCTCTCGCCTCTCGGTCGCGATGCCGATGGACTGTGCGCCCACACCGGCGAGCAGGCTCTTATCGTGGCGAGCACCGACTTCCCCGACGGGCATGTCCGGTTCACGATGGCCCACGAACTCGGTCATCATCTGCTGGCCGACCCGCGTGAGGTCATCGCCGAGAACGGCGAGCAGATGTACTCCGACAACATCGTCGAGCGCCGAGTTAATGCGTTTGCTGCTCACCTGCTGCTCCCCGACGCCGGAGTGCAATCAGTCCTGGCCTCCCTCGACATCCCTGCAGATGAACTGCCGACCGGAAACGATCGGGTCCAGCGCGCTCTGGGAAACCTGATGTACCGGTTCGGGGTGTCATTGCCTGCCCTGCTGTTTCAATTAGCGGACCTGCGCGTTCTGTCCTTCGATGAGGTCGCTGTCTTGCGGCAGACCCTTCGAGCTGGGCAGGTCACCGCCCGTCACCGCCTGGCGGCCAGTGTCCCCCAACTCGCTGCCCCTCTGGCTGAATCCGTCTGCGAGGTAGTTCGACCACCTCAGCGGCTGCTGGAGACCGCCCTGACCGCTGCGCGCGCAAGAAAGATCGGGACCAGCCTGCTCGCCACACTGCTGGATCGGGAGGATGACGCCGGCCTGTTTGAAGAGGTCATGGGTGACGAGGATGACGCCGGGAGGCCAATCCGGTGATGCTCGCCTTGTCGGAGTCGGCGGGGTGTCCGTGACCACACTCTCGTCGGCATCTACGTCGCTATCACCAGATCAACCGTGGATCTGGTTCAGCGACACCTCCGCGCTGATATCCGCAGCAGTAAGCACAGATCTTGGCAAGGCAATCCAAGTGGCCATTGGCACCAACAAGGCCATGCTCCTTGACGTGGTCGTTGCGGAACTGCGTCACCGCGCAGAAGTGGATGGGCGTGGGTCGCTGGCCGCGATCGCGAAGGGCGTCCTGACCCAGTTTGGCGAGCCCGTGACCACCCCAAAATATGTCAATACGCAGCAGGTTCGGACAATCCAAGCCATCATCGCGGGCGGGCGCCCTCTGAAACACGATCTCGAACACTGGGCCGAATCGGTCACAATTGAAATGATGCGAGGCGCACATCAACGAGGGTCTCGTCTGCGCTTTCGTTTCCTTACCGAGGACTACAACGCCCGGATTGAAGCCGCCCAGATTCCCACCTGCGAACCGTGGAGCACACCCAGGCTCTTATGGGAACTGGTCCAAAAAGGTGACCTGACTCCCCACTCGGCAGCCGCCATCGCTGACGACCTCCAGAGAGTCCACCGGGGGCCGAACGTCACCGCCGCCGAGTTTGCCGGCAAACGGCGATCGAAGCTGGGCCGTGCTGGCCAACCTTAGTCCGAGCGTGTGCCGGACAGGGTAGCCCGGTTATGGAAGATGGCGGGCGTTTACAGATCGAGGGCGTAGGCCAGGGGGACGCCGGGCCGGTAGGCCAGGTGCAGGTAGGTCGGGGCGTCGACCACGGTGAGGTCGGCGCGGGCCCCGACCGTCAGCCGGCCGATGTCGGTGCGGCGCAGGGCCAGCGCCCCGCCCGCGGTCGCGGCCCAGAGGGCTTCGGCCGGGCTCATTCTCATCTCCCGGACGGCGAGCGCGATCATCAGTGGCATCGACGAGGTGAAACAGGTACCCGGGTTGCAGTCCGTGGCCAGGGCCAGCACCGCCCCGGCGGCCAGCAGTCGCCGGGCGTTCGGATAGGGCGACCGGGTGGAGAATTCGACGCCGGGCAGCAGCGTGGCCACCGTGCCCCGCCCGGCCGCAGTTCCGGCGGCGTCCAGGGACAGCGTCTTCCCGCCGGCCGCGAGCGCGTCGACGTCCCGATCGGAGAGGTACGTGCAGTGGTCGACGCTGGCGGCTCCCAGTTCGACCGCGAGCTGAACTCCCGGACCGGCCGAAAGCTGGTTGGCGTGCACCCGCAGGCCCAGCCCGGCGGTCGCGGCGGCGGTGAGCACGGCCCGGGCCTCGTCGCCGTCGAAGGCGTACCGGCTGCCCGGCTCGCAGAACACATCGGCCCAGCGGGCGTGCGGGGCACAGGCTTCCAGCATCCGGCCGCTCACCAGCCGGACGTAGGCGTCCCGGCGGCCGATGTATTCGGCCGGCACGACGTGCGCGCCGAGGAAGGTGACCTCGTCGGTGACCTGCGCGGCGATCCGCACGCTCCGGGCTTCGTGTTCGACGCTCAGGCCGTAGCCACTTTTCACCTCGACCGTGGTGGTGCCCTGGGCCCGCATCTCGGCGACCACCGACCGCAGGCCGGCCAGCAGGTCCGCGTCGGAGGCGGCCCGGGTGGCCTTGACCGAGACGGCGATTCCGCCACCGCTGTAAGGGATGCCTTCCATCCGGGCCGCGAACTCGGCCGACCGGTCACCGGCGAAAACCAGATGCGAATGCGAATCGACGAATCCGGGAACGACGCAGAGACCGCCCAGTTCGGTGCGCCGATCCGCGGCCGGTGCCTGAACCTCGGGCCCGACCCAGGCGATTCGGCCGTTCTCGACAACCACTGCGGCGTCGATAATTACGCCCAAGGGTGAGCCGTCGCCAACCGCCGGATCGTTGGTGACGAGCTCGCCGATCCCGGTGACAACGACGGTGCTCAAGGGTGGTCCTTCCAGAGCGGGTAGCGCAGTCAGTTCAAAGCTATCACCGATTGATGCAATGATCCAAACCTGTTATTTCTTTGGATAATTGACCTCCATGGGCCGAGATGTCAGCATATGATCTCGGCTGTTTGGACCACGATGAACGTGGTCGCATCCTTGGATTGGAACCGAACCCCCATCCGTATTCCTTACCGTTCCGCCGCTCTCGTGTCCGCGGCCCTCATCGTCGGCGGCACCGACAGTCAGATGGGTGCCACCTTGGCCTTCGCTACCTGCTACTCCCCGAGCGGCAAGGCGATTGCCGGGTCTCTCGAGAGCGCGAACACCGTCCTGAACAAGACCCAGAAGATGGCCGTCAACCGGATGAAGTCCGCTGTGGTCAAGCACTGACCGTTCGGTTCCGCCAGTATTTCGTGCCCCCGTCGACTTCGGCCGGCGGGGGCGCGGTTCGTTCAATCCCGAAAAAGCGCCTTGATTGCGTGCGACAGTAAACCGGCCACATCGCCGAGCAGATGTATTCCGCCGCTGACGATTTCGCGCCCGCCAACTAGCACGGTGTCCACATCGGCCGCCGTCGCCGACATGATCACCTGCTCCGGGCGGCTACCGGCGGTGCGCACGGTGTCGAGTCGGACGGCGACCAGATCGGCGGGACGTCCGGGCGCCAGCAGCCCGAGATCCGGCCGTCCCAGCGCGGCCTGACCGCGCCAGGTGAGGGCCTCGACCAACTGGGCCGGGGAGAAGCGTCCCCGGCTGCGGGAACTCAGGCGTTCGTGCGCCTCGAGGGCCCGGGCCTCCTCGAGCAAATCGATGACCGCGTGCTGGTCGCTGCCGAGGGCCAGGGCCGCGCCGGCCTCGTGCAGGGCCCGGGCCGGCCCGATCCCGTCGGCCAGATCCCGTTCCGTCGTGGGACAGAAGCAGATGGTGCTCCCGGCCGAGCCCAGCCGATGGATGTCGTCGTCGCTCAGATGGGTTCCGTGCACGGCCGTGGTGTGTTCGGTGAGCAATCCCTCGGCCGCCAGCAGGGCCGTCGGGGTGCAGCCGTAGAACGCCTGGCAGGCGTCGTTCTCGGCCGGTTGCTCGGAGAGATGCACGTGCAGTGGTCCGGCTTCCGGCCCGCCCAGTTCGGCGGCGACGGCCCCGACCCGGCCGAGTTGCTCGCGGGGGACCGCGCGCACCGAATGCACGGCCGCGCCGATCCGCATCCCGGCCGAAGGCTTCAGCTCTCGCACCCGGTTCGCCCAGCTCTCGGCGTCGCCGTCCCCGAACCGGCGCTGCACCCCGGTCAACGGTGAATGGCCGCCGGGCCCGAGCCCACCGGCCAGGTAGCAGGTGTCGAGCAGAGTCAGCCGGATCCCGGCGTCCGCGGCGGCCTGGCGCAGGGCCTCGGCCATCGTGTTGGGGTCGTCGTACGGGACGCCGTCCGGGCCGTGGTGCAGGTAATGGAACTCCCCGACATTGGTGATGCCGGCCAGTGCCATCTCGGCATAGGTGGCCCGGGCCAGCGCCAGGGACGAATCGGGGTCCAGGCGCCCGGCCACGGCGTACATCTGCTCCCGCCAGGTCCAGAACGAGCCGCCGTCGCCGTGGGTGCGCCCGCGCAGGGCCCGGTGAAAGGCATGCGAGTGGGCGTTCGCGAAGCCGGGCAGCACCAGGCCCGGAAGTCGCCGGTCGCCCGATGCCGGCGCGGTGTCCGGGGTGACGGCGAGGATCACGCCGTCCCCGATCTCGATCCGGACGTTCGCCCGAACTCCCGCCGGCCGCCAGACCTGCTCGGCCCAGTACGTCGTCGTCCGCCCCCCGGGTTCGGCGCCGGTCATGCCGCCAGGTCCCGGACCACTGTGATCAGCGCCTCGATCCCGGCCACGCAGTCGTCCACCTCGGCGTACTCGGCCGGGGAATGCGAGATCCCGGTGGGGTTGCGGACGAACAGCATTCCGGCCGGCACCCCGGCCGCCGACAGGATCCCGGCGTCGTGCCCGGCTCCGGTGCCCAGAATCGGCGCCGGTTGCCCCGGCCCGCCCAGCAGGGCGGCCAGCCGGTCGCGCAGCACCGGGTCGAAGCCGGTGGTCGCCGTCCAGGACTCCTCGTGTACCTGCGCGCCGATCCGTTCGGCGTCCCGGGTCAGTTGGGCGACCACTTCGAGGACCGCCACCTCCTCCGGGGCCCGCGCGTCCAGCCAGGCCCGGACCAGTGACGGGATCGCGTTCACCCCGTTCGGTTCGACCCGGACCTTGCCGAAGGTCGCGACCGCGCGGTGCTGCTCGGCGGCGTCCCGGGCGGCCAGCACCGCGCGGGCGTAGTCGAGCATCGGGTCCCGCCGATCCACCAGCCGGGTGGTGCCGGCGTGATTGGCCTCCCCGGGAAAGTCGAAACGCCAGCGCCCGTGCGGCCAGATCGCGCTGGCCACGCCCACCGCTGCGCCCGGTCCCTGGGTGGTGTCGGCCAGCAGCCGGCCCTGCTCGACGTGCAGCTCGACAAAACTCCCGATCCGGCGGAGGGTTTCGTCGTCTCGGCCGATCTGTTCCGGGTTATGACCGGCGTTGCGCATGGCCTCGGTCAGCCGCACACCGTCGGCATCGCGCAGCGCTCCGGCCCGTTCCGGGGTCATCGCCCCGGTGATGATCCGGGAGCCGGTGCAGGCCACCCCGAATCGGGCGCCTTCCTCGTCGGTGAAATTGACGACGCCGATGGGCCGGCCCGGGACGAACCCCTCGGCCTTCAGCGCCTCGACCGCGGCCAGCGCGCTGACCACGCCCAGCGGTCCGTCGAACGCCCCGCCGTCCGGGACCGAATCGAGGTGGCTGCCGATCACGATCCCCGGGTTCCCGGCGTCGGCCGCGGCATCGGGATCCCCCCACCAGGCCCACTGATTGCCGGCCCGATCCAGGGTCAGGTCGAGTTTCAGCGCGGCCACCTGCCCGGCGAACCACTCCCTCAGGACGGCGTCCTCCCGGCTCCAGGCGAACCGCCGGTACCCCCCGGAGCTCACCCGCCCGATGGCCTCCAGCTCCCCCCATCGCCGCTCGAACGGTTCCGGCGTCAAGACTGCTCCCGCATCGGGATCCGGACGCCGCGCTCGGCCGCGACCTGTTCGGCGATCTCGTAACCGGCGTCGACGTGCCGGATCACGCCCATCCCGGGGTCGTTGGTCAGCACCCGCTCCAGCTTCTGGGCGGCCAGTTCGGTGCCGTCCGCGACCGTCACCTGACCGGCGTGCAGAGAGCGGCCGATGCCAACCCCGCCGCCGTGGTGAATCGACACCCAGGTCGCGCCCGAAGCGGTGTTGACCAGGGCGTTCAGCAGCGGCCAGTCGGCGATCGCATCCGAGCCGTCGAGCATCGACTCGGTCTCCCGGTAGGGCGAGGCCACGCTGCCGGAGTCGAGATGGTCGCGGCCGATCACAATCGGTGCGCTCACCTCGCCGGAGGCGACCAGTTCGTTGAACCGCAGGCCGGCCTTGTCCCGCTCGCCGTAGCCGAGCCAGCAGATCCGGGCCGGCAGCCCCTGGAACTCCACCTTGTCCTGAGCCGCTCGGATCCAGCGGTGCAGGTGCTCGTTGTCCGGGAACAGCTCGAGCACGCACCTGTCGGTGGCGGCGATGTCCTTCGGATCGCCGGACAGCGCGGCCCAGCGGAACGGGCCCTTGCCCGCGCTGAACAGCGGCCGGATGTAGGCCGGCACGAAGCCGGGGAACGCGAACGCCCGGTCGTAACCACCCTGCCGGGCCTCGTCCCGGATCGAGTTGCCGTAGTCGAACACCTCCGCCCCGGCGTCCAGGAACCCGACCATCGCCTCCACGTGCTTGGCCATCGAGGCCCGGGCCCGGTCGGTGAACTCCTCCGGTTTCGTGGCCGCGTAGTCCGGCCAGTCCGGCAGGTCGACGCCCTCGGGCAGGTAGCTGAGGGGGTCGTGGGCCGAGGTCTGGTCGGTGACGATGTCGATCTCGACCCCGCGGCGCAGCAGTTCCGGGAACACGGTCGCGCAGTTGCCGACCACCCCCACCGACAACGGACGGCGGGCCTGCTTGGCGGCCCGGCAGCGGGCCACCGCGTCGTCCAGGTCGGCGGCCACCTCGTCCAGGTAGCGGGTCTCGACCCGGCGGTTCAGCCGGGCCGGGTCGACATCCACCAGCAGGCAGACGCCGTCGTTCATGGTCACCGCGAGCGGCTGAGCCCCGCCCATCCCACCGGCCCCGCCGGTCAGGGTCAGGGTTCCGGCCAGCGTTCCGCCGAACCGTTTCGCGGCGACCGCGGCAAAGGTCTCGTAGGTGCCCTGGAGGATGCCCTGGGTGCCGATGTAGATCCACGACCCGGCGGTCATCTGCCCGTACATGGTCAGGCCGAGCTTCTCCAACCGGCGGAACTCCGGCCAGGTGGCCCAGTCGCCGACCAGGTTGGAGTTTGCGATCAGTACCCGGGGCGCCCACTCGTGGGTGCGCATCACCCCGACCGGCCGGCCCGACTGGACCAGCATCGTCTCGTCGTCCTTCAGCGTGGTCAGGGTCGCGACCATCGCGTCGAAGCTGGCCCAGTCGCGGGCCGCCTTGCCGGTACCGCCGTAAACGACCAGATCGTCCGGCCGCTCGGCCACCTCCGGGTCGAGGTTGTTCTGCAGCATCCGCAGCGGCGCCTCGGTCTGCCAGCTACGGGCGGTCAGGGTGGTGCCACGGGCGGCCCGGACGGGGCGCGGACCGGAAACGGGCTGAGTACTCATTCTCCTATTGGAGCCGCTGCGGACCTCCGGCGGGCGGTCCGCCACCCGGGTTGTGTCTGATATCCGAGACACTGGAGGGGTGCCGAAACCTGATCCGGGCCAGCCGGGCCCACCGGGAGCCACCGGCAGACGGAGTCGGTCTGATCCGGTCCCGCCCAGACCGCAGGTCCCGGCGGCGACCCGGGCGCAGGTCCCGGCGGCGACCCGGGCGCTGGCCGTGCTGCGCCTGCTGGCCCAAGCGCCCGGACCGGTGCCGGCCGCCGTCGTGGCCCGGTCTCTCGGCCTGCCCCGCAGCACCGTTTATCACCTGCTGACGGCGATGGTGGCCGAGGGTTTCGTCGTCCACCTGCCGGAAGAACGCCGTTACGGGCTCGGGGTGGCCGCGTTCGAGATCGGCACCGCCTACTCCCGGCAGGCCCCCCTGCAACGGCTGGCCCGGCCGGTGCTGTCGCTGCTGGTGGACACGGTCGGGCAGAGCGCCCACCTGGCCGTGCTGCACGGCCGGGAAGTGCTGTACCTGGTCGAGGAGCGGGCCCCCGGCCGTCCGCCGCTGGTGACCGATGTCGGCGTCCGGCTGCCGGCCCAGCTCGCCGCCAGCGGCCGGGCGCTGCTCGCCGCCTTGCCGTTCGCGCAGGTCCGGGCCCTGTTTCCGGACCGGACGGCGTTCGTCGAGCGGCACGGCAACGGCCCGGCGTCGCTTTCGCAGTTACGCCGGGTGCTGGTTACGGTCCGGCGGATCGGGATCGCGCAGGAGAACGGCGAGATCACGCCGGGGTTCTCCTCGGTGGCGGCGGTGGTGCGTGATCACACCGGTTACCCGGCGGCCGCGGTGGCCGTCACCTTCGAGCCGGAGCGATTGACTCAGGACGCGCGGGCCCGGCTGGCCGATCCGGTGTTGCGAGCAGCGGCCGCCCTGGAACGCCGCCTGCACGGTCGCTCGCCAAACCCGCCTGGGCCGAACGCAGCCTGACCGAACTGAGCAGACCCGACCAGAGTCGCCCGACCCCCCCGGTACTTCAGCTCTTTCAGGTAGCCCGGCGGCGGAACAAGGGACGAATCCACGAGCCGAGGCCCGCGCCGATGGCCGTTCCCACCAGTGCACCCGGGAACGCCCTGGTAAACAGGGCCCATCGGTCGAAGCAGAGGCCCTCAAGCAAGGTGCAGGCGAAGAAGAAGGCGAGCAGAAGGATCATCGGCAGGCCCACCCACTGGACCAATGGGCGTGCCCAGGCCGAATACTTGCTCATGGTGTGCTCCCGAGTTCCCGGCACCCTCAGGACCGTCTGGCCCAAGGATGGTGACCGGTGAACCTCTGCGGTACAGAGCGGCTCGCCCGGTTCATATCGGACTTTACTTCCATGATCGTCGGCGCCCACCCGAATCCGCTGGTGACATCGGTCACGGGCTGAACTGCGGCACGCCGCAGCCGATCAGCACCATCGCGAGTGGCCCGGCCCCTGGGGGAAAGTTGCCGACCGGGGAGGATGGCGTCGGCCTTGCCCGCCGGGATGCTGGCAGGCTGACCGGATGACCGAGCACCTGGATGAACCCGCGTGGTATGCGGTGCGGTGCGTCTTCCGCAGCGGCTGGCCGCCGAAGTTCGCCCGCCGGGCCTACGAGGAACGGATCACCCTGTGGCGGGCGAGTTCATTCGACGAGGCCTTCAAACGGGCCAAGGCCGAGGCCCGGGAATATGCGGCGGCCATCACCGACGCGCCCAGCGCCCGTCTGCGTTTTGCGCAGGCTTACCGGCTGGAGGGCGAGCCGGGCGACGGCGCCGAGGTCTTCTCACTGATCCGGGTCAGCGACAAGAAGCCGAAGGCGTACCTGAATCGGTTCTTCGACACCGGCCGAGAGCGGCAGCAGGGTAAGTGAAGACACTGAGCCGTTCCGCGTAACCGGGCGCAACGCTGGGTGGCCGGGTCGAGCCTGGCCGCCCGGCCGGGATGCGGCCGGAAGATCCGGACCTCAGGTGCGGGGATCGACGGTGGTTCGCCGGCCTCCGATCCGGGTGAAGTTTGGATGTCTTGATCGCTGAAGGCTGGGTGCTGTGCGACAGCATCAGACCTTCAGCGATCAACACATTCACACGCCGCCGGTCCCGGTCCGGTGATCCGTCGGTAATCCCCGTCCGCTCGGCCAGGACACTCACCGGCAGCGATCGCCGCCTACTCGAAATGGCCTCCTGAGCCATTCCCCGGTACCGGGTGGGAGGCTGGGTGACGTTCGGCCTGTTCGCCGGCACCGGTTTGGGAATCGGGGGCGGGTTCGTCCACGGCGGGACTGCGCTCGCCCAGCTCGGGGTGGTCACACACTGTCACACTCGGTTACGTGGAATGACTCACCGGCCCAACCATGGGCTGGGTCTGATCAGGGCAGCGCGGTGGGTTCGATCCCGTCTTCGGCGTCCTGCGAGGGCGAGGCGACCAGCAGGGTGCCGACCCGGCTCTGCAGCAGGCGCTGGGCGTCGGGGTGCAGCAGGTCGTCGGTGACCATCACGTCGATGTCGTCCAGCCGGGCGATCGAGCTCAGCCCGACGACGTCCCATTTGGTGTGGTCGGCGACCACGACGACTCGGCGGGCCGAGCGCACCAGGGCCCGGTCGGTCTCGGCCTCGACCAGGTTCGGGGTGGTCAGCCCGGCCCGCTCGTCGACCCCGTGGACGCCGAGGAACAGCCAGTCGACGTGCAGGGTGCTCAGCGAGGTGACCGCGACCGGCCCGACCAGGGCATCGGACGGCGTCCGGTTGCCGCCGGTGAGGATGACGGTCAGGTCTTGCCGGCCGGAGGTGTGCAGCAGTTCGCCGACCGGTACCGAGTTGGTCACCACGGTCAGGTCCGGGACCGACAGCAGTTCGACGGCGACGGCGTAGGTGGTGGTGCCGGCCGAGATCGCGACCGAGTCGCCCGGCCCGACCAGGGTGACGGCGGCCCGGGCGATCGCCGCCTTCTCGGCCCGCTGCAACTGGAACTTGGCCGCGAACCCGGGCTCGTCGGCGGCTCGCCCGGCCAGCGCGGTGGCGCCGCCGTGCACGCGAGCCACTTTGCCCTTGCGAGCCAGAGTGGAAATGTCGCGGCGGACGGTCATGTCCGAAACGCCGAGCAGATCGACCAGGTCGCTGACCCGGGCCCCGCCGGAAGTTTGCACCAGTTCGAGGATGCGCTCTTGTCTCTGCCTGGCCAGCATCAGTCGACCTCCCGCACCACGGCGCTTTCCCCGGGCTGGACCGTAAGGCTTCCGCCTGCTTCGACCTCGGTGACCAGATCGTACCCGTTGACGGCGACGGTTGCCGCCGCACCGGTGTGATTGAGCACGAACAGGTAGGACCCTTGCGGTCCGCGCCGGCGCACCACCTCCACTCCGGGGGGTGCCGCCAGGGGTGGATGGACGTCGGCGGCGATCCGGACCCGATCCATCAGGGCGGTCAGCGACGGGTCGTCCAGGGCGGTGCCGACGTACCACGCGGCTCCGGAGCCGAGCCGGTGCCGGGTGATCGCCGCAGACCCGGCGACCGGGCCGTCCAGGTAACGGGCGATCACCTCGGCGCCGTCCACCTGGGTCAGTTCGGTCCAGACCGAGCCGGTCCACGGTCTCTCATCCCCGTCCGGAGCGGGCAAACTTGCATGATCACCGACGGAAGAAGCGGGGGGAGAGATGTGGACGGGGGTGGCGGGGGGCAGCGGGAAGATCTCCTCGCTGCGCAGGCCGAGCAGGTCGCGGAAGGCGCCCGGGTACCCGCCGAGGCGGATGTGGTCGTCCTGATCCACCAGGCCGGAGCAGAAACTGATCAGCACCTGGCCGCCGCCGGTCACGAAGCGGATCAGTTCGGCCACCGTCGCATCGTCGACCAGGTACAGCGTCGGCACCACGACCAGACGGTAAGCGGAAAGGTCCTGGCCCGGCCGCACCCCGTCCGCGGTGATCCCCAGCCGCCACAGCGCCCGGTGCATCGCCAGCGGCTGATCGGTGTACGGAAACGTGGTCGGATGGGAACCCTGGTTCCAGGCCCAGCCGGCCTGCCAGTCGAACAGCAGCGCCGCCGGGGCTTCCACCCGACTGCCGGCCACCTCGGCGGCCCGATCCAGCACACCGCCCAGGGCGACCACCTCTCGCCAGATCTTGGTGTCGGTACCGGCATGAGGCACCAGCGCGGAATGGAACTTCTCCCCGCCGGCGGCGCCGGCCCGCCACTGGAAGAACCCGACCGCGTCCGCCCCCCCGGGCGACGTGCCCAAGACTGTTGCGCAGCAACTGCTTCGGTGCCTTGGCCAGGTTCACCGGGCGCCAGTTCACCGCGCTGGTCGAATGCTCCATCAGGAACCAGGGCCCGCCGCCGGCCAGTCCCCGGGTCAGGTCGCCGCAGAAGGCCAATTCGGCCGGTTGAGCGATGGCCCGATCGAGTTGATCACCCTGGGCGAGGTAGTGGTCCTGGGAGATCAGGTCCTGCTCGCCGGCCCACTGCCAGTAATCCATCCGGGTGGCCCGGGGCATCACCATGAAATTCGTGGTCACCGGGACTCCGGGGGACAGTCGGTGCAGCAGATCACGCTCGGCGACAAAACCGGCCAGCAGTTCGTCCGAACTGAACCGGGCGAAATCCAGGGTCTGGGTCGGGTTCGGCCAGGTGGTGGTCTGCCGGGGCGGCAGGATCTCCTCCCAGTCGTAGTACCACTGGCTCCAGAAGGCCGTCCCCCAGGCGGCATTCAGGGTTTCCAGGTCGCCGTAGCGCTGCCGCAGCCAGCGCCGGAACGCGGCCGCCGAGACGTCGCAGTAGCAGTGCGCGTTGTGGCAGCCCAGTTCGTTGGAGACGTGCCACATCGCCAGCGCCGGATGCCCGGCGTACCGGGTGGCCAGCGCCTCGACCAGGTTCAGGGCCTGCTCGCGGAACACCGGCGAACTGGGGCAGAAGTTCTGCCGGCTACCCGGCCAGAGCCGGTTACCGGCCTGATCGACGACCAGCGTCTCCGGGTAGGCCCGGGAGAACCAGGCCGGTGGGGACGCCGTCGCGGTGGCCAGATCGACCGCGACGCCATGCTGTTCCAGCAGGTCGAGAACCCGGTCGAGCCAGCCGAAGCGGAATATTTCCGGGGCCGGCTGCAGCCGGGCCCAGGAGAACACCCCGACGGTGACGAAACCGACCCGGGCTTCCTGCATCAGCCGGGCGTCCTCCGCCCAGACCGGCTCGGGCCATTGCTCGGGGTTGTAGTCGCAGCCCAGGGCCAGACCCGACAGAGGCCAGCGGGGCGTGCTCGCGTCGTCGCTCACACTCTGGGAGCTTGAGCCGACGAGGGCAGGAAGTCAACAGATTTCAACAGCAGAACGCGATCCCCCGTCCTGGCAAATCCGCTCAAATCGGGCCCGAGCGGCCTGGTCTGGACTTGTCCTGTGGCATTCCTGGGAGCCTTTCGGGGCGGCGCTCCCTTAACTTTTCCTTGACAAGGTTCCCAAAGGGTCGCCAAGGTGTGTCTGATCCCGAGCGTTCATGTCTGAATATGTTCGGATCATGGACGTCGCTGTGCCAAAGGAGGCACCATGATCCGTCCCGATACCGAGGCCGATTACCTGGCCCGTATGGTTCCGCCGTCCTTCTCCGGCCCGATTCTGGGCCGTCGAACCCTTTTCCGAGCTGCGCTCGGGGCCGGGGCCGCCCTCGGGCTCGCTGCCTGTGGTGGTAGCTCGAGCGCCGGCAACGGTAGCACCGGCAAGCTCACCCTGGGCTCGAATGCCTCAGATCCGGTACCGAAGAAGGCCCTTCAAGATGTGGTGGCCCAGTTCCGGGCCGGCAATCCGGGCATCACCGTGGCTGTGAACACCATTGATCACAACACCTTCCAGAACAACATCAACAACTACCTGCAGGGCCGCCCCGACGACGTCTTCACCTGGTTCGCCGGGTACCGGATGCAGTTCTTCGCGGCCAAGGGTCTGGTCCATGACATCAGCGATCTCTGGACCGGGCTGCAGGGCTACACCCCGGCGTTCAAGGCCGCCTCCACCGGCGCCGACAAGAAACAGTACTTCGTGCCCGAGTCCTATTATCCCTGGGCGGTTTTCTACCGGAAATCGGTGTGGAAGAAGTTCGGCTACACCGAGCCGAAGACCCTGGACGAGTTCACCGCGCTCTGCCAGCAGATGCAGAAGGACGGCCTGATCCCGATCGCCTTCGCCGACAAGGACGGCTGGCCCGCGATGGGCACCTTCGACATCCTCAATCTGCGGATCAACGGTTACCAGTTCCATGTCGATCTGATGGCGGGCACCGAGAGCTGGGACTCGCCGCAGGTGGCCAAGGTTTTCGACACCTGGACCTCGCTGCTGCCCTATCACCAGAAGGACCCGCTCGGGCGGACCTGGGAAGAAGGGGCGCAGAGCCTGCAGCAGAAGAAGACCGGGATGTACCTGCTCGGCCTCTTCGTGGCCCAGCAGTTCGCCACCAACGAGCAGGACGACATCGACTTCTTCAACTTCCCGGAGGTCGACCCGGCCATCGGCGCCGATGCCCTGGACGCGCCGATCGACGGGTACATGATGGCCAAGCGGCCCAAGAACGAGGCCGCGGCCAAGAAAATGCTCACGTTCCTGGGCAGCGCCGCCTCCGGCACCGTGGTCGGTAGATCGGATTCGGGCACCCTGGCCGCCAATACCGGCTCGGACACCTCGTCCTACGGGGCGCTGAAGAAGAAGGCGGCCCAGATCGTCGGTTCGGCCAAGTCGATCGCCCAGTTCATGGACCGTGACACCCGGCCGGACTTCGCCTCCACGGTGATGATCCCGTCGCTGCAGAGCTACCTCAAGAGCCCGAAGGATGTGGCCGGCATCCTGAAGAGCATCGAGCAGCAGAAGAAATCGATCTTCACGTGAAAGCGACCGCCGCCGACACCGCCGCCCAGTCCGCAGCCAAGGCCACGGCCGCCGCAGCGGAAGTCCCGACCCACGTTCCCCGGGACAAACGGGTCCGCCGGCTGGGGCGCGGTGACCGGCTCGTCGTCGCCGGGATGGTCCTCGTCCCGACGGTGCTGGTGCTGGGCCTGGTCTGGGGTCCGGCTGTGGCGACGGTGCTGCTGTCGTTCACCAACTGGGACGGCATCGGCGGGTGGAGTTCGATCCACTTCGTCGGGGTGAAGAACTACCACGACGTGATCACGATCTACCCGCCGTTCAAGCCGGCGATCGAGCACAACCTGCTCTGGCTGGCCTTCCTGTTCCTGCTGCCGACCGTGTTCGGGATCTTCCTGGCCGTGCTGCTGGACAAGGAGGTGCGGGGCAGCCGGTTCTACCAGACCGCGCTCTACCTGCCGATCGTGCTCTCGCTGGCGCTGACCGGGTTCATCTGGCAGTTGATCTACTCCCGTGATCAGGGCCTGCTGAACGCCGTCCTGCACACCCACGTCGACTGGTACGGCAACCCGCACGTGAACATCTGGGCGGTGCTGGTCGCGGCCTCCTGGAAGCACACCGGCTACATCATGCTGCTGTATCTGGCCGGGCTGAAGAGCGTGGATCCCTCGCTGCGGGAGGCGGCCGCGGTGGACGGGGCCAGCGAGGTCCGGACCTTCTTCGGGGTGATCTTCCCGGTGATGCGGCCGATCAACGTGATCGTGCTGGTGGTCACGGTGATCGAGTCCTTGCGCGCGTTCGACCTGGTCTGGGTGATCAACAACGGCACGAACGGGCTGGAGCTGATCTCCACCCTGGTCGCCTCGAACGTGATCGGCGAGGCCAGCCGGATCGGGTTCGGCTCGGCCCTGGCCACCCTGATGCTCGTGGTCTCGACCGTGTCGATCGGGATCTACCTGCCCACCCTGATGCGTGAGGACAAGCGATGAACACCAAACCGCTTACCCCGCAGCGAATTCTGCTCCAAGGCTTTCTGATCACGGTGGCGCTGGGCTGGCTCTTCCCGATTGCCTGGGCGGTGCTCAACTCGTTCCGCGACTACCAGTACACCGCCCAGCACGGGTACGTCTCGTTCGGCGGTTTCACCCTTCACAACTACTCGCAGGCCTGGCAGCGCGGCGACTTCGGCCGGCATTTCCTCAACTCGCTGATCATCACCGTACCGGCCGTGCTGCTGACCCTGTTCTTCGCCTCGATGATCGCGTTCGTGCTGGCCCGGTTCGCCTTCCGGCTGAACCTGGCGCTGCTGGGGGTTTTCATCGCCGCGAACCTGCTCCCGCAGCAGGCGCTGCTGATCCCGTTGTTCCGGCTCTACCGGGCGGTCCCGTTGCCCTACTGGATGAGCGATTCCGGAATGCTGCTGGACAGCTTCTGGGGACTGATCCTGATCAACGTCGCCTTCCAGTCCGGGTTCTGCATCTTCGTGCTGAGCAACTACATGAAGGCCCTCCCGCATGAGCTGTACGAGGCCGCCCAGGTGGACGGGGCCAGTGCCTGGCGGCAGTACTGGCAGATCACCATGCCGCTCTGCCGCCCGGCGCTGGCCGCCCTGGCCACCTTGGAATTCACCTGGATCTACAACGAGTTCTTCTGGGCCGTCGCGCTCATGACCACGGGGGAAAAGTTCCCGGTGACCAGCGCGCTGTCCAACCTCCGAGGGGAGTTCTTCACCGACAACAACCTGGTCTCGGCCGGGGCTACGATCATCGCTCTGCCGACCATCCTGATCTTCTTCCTGCTGCAACGACACTTCATCTCGGGTCTGACCCTGGGTGCCACCAAAGGCTGATTCATTCATGACGACGTCCGCTCCGATCCTGCTGCGCGCCGCCGGCACCGCCGTGCTGCTCGACCGGCTGCTCGACCGGCACGGCCCCGGCCTGCCTCAGGTTCTGCACTGGGGCCGCGATCCGGGCCCGCTGACCCCGGACGAACTGTCCGTCCTGGCCGGCAACCTGAGTGCCGGGGTCGGTCACAACAGCCCGGACGAGGAGTTCCGGCTCAGCCTGTTACCGGCCGAATCGGATGGCTGGGCCGGCCGGCCGGGACTGTCGGGCCACCGGGACGGCGCCGCGAGCTTCCCCCGGTTCACCGTCACCGACGTCGTCCAGAACTCCGGGCCGGACGGGGCCACCGAACTGGTGATCCGGGCCGCCGACGAGGCCGACGGCGTGGGGCTGACCTGCTGGCTGCGGCTGGAACCGTCCGGGGTGCTGCGGCTGCGACACGAAGTGACCAACACCGGCTCGGGTCAATACACGGTGAACGAGGTCAATGCCCTGCTGCCGGTGCCCGATCAGGCCACCGAACTGCTCGACCTGACCGGCCGCTGGTGCCGGGAGCGCAGCCCGCAACGCCAGCCGTTCCATCAGGGCGCCCGGGTGCGGGAGTCACGCCGGGGCCGGACCGGGCACGACGCCACCCTGCTGCTGGCCGCCGGCACGGCCGGGTTCGGTTTCCGGTCGGGCCAGGTCTGGGCCGTGCACGCGGCCTGGAGCGGTAACCACCTGCACTTCGCCGAGCGGCTGCCCGGCGGGGCCGGCCCGGGTGGTGACCGGGTGATCGGAGCCGGGGAACTGCTGCTGCCGGGGGAGATCCGGCTGGAGCCAGGCGCTTCCTACCGCTCGCCCTGGCTGGTGTTCGTCTGGTCCGATCAAGGCTTGGACGGCGTCTGCGCCCGGTTGCATCGGTGGCTGCGGGCCCGGCCCGGGCACCCACGCCGTCCGCGCCCACTGGTGCTGAACACCTGGGAGGCGGTCTACTTCCGGCACGACCTGGCCACCCTGGTGAAGCTGGCCGAGCAGGCCGCGGCGATCGGGGTCGAGCGGTTCGTGCTCGACGACGGCTGGTTCCTCGGCCGGCGTAACGACACCGCCGGGCTGGGGGACTGGTTCGTCGACCCGGCGGTCTGGCCCGGCGGGCTGAAGCCGCTGGCCGACCGGGTCCGCGAACTGGGCCTGGAGTTCGGTCTCTGGGTCGAGCCGGAAATGGCCAATCCGGATTCGAACCTGGTCCGCGAACATCCGGACTGGCTGCTGACGGCGCCCGGCCGCTGGCCCACCCTCTCCCGCCACCAGCTCGTGGTGGACGTCGCCAACCCGGCCGTCTTCGACTATCTGCTGGGGCGCCTGGACACCCTGGTCGGCGAGCTGGACGTGGCCTACCTGAAGTGGGACCACAACCGTGACCTGCTCGAATCGGTGCACGCCGGTCACCCCGGAGTACATCAGCAGACCGCCGCCGTGTACCGGCTGCTGGACGAACTGCGGGCCCGGCACCCGGCGCTGGAGATCGAATCGTGTTCCTCCGGCGGGGCCCGGGTCGACCTCGGCATCCTGGAACGCACCGACCGGGTCTGGGCCTCGGACACCAACGACCCGATCGAGCGGCAGCCGATCCAGCGCTGGACGACGTCCCTGATCCCGCCCGAACTGATCGGCGCCCACGTCGGGCCGCCGGTGGCCCACACCACGGGCCGGGCCACCGACCTGAGTTTCCGTTGCGCGACCGCGCTTTTCGGGCACGCCGGGATCGAGTGGGATGTGACCACCTGCTCCGAGGCCGAGCTGAGCCAGCTCGCGGCCTGGGCCGGGCTCTACCGGGAACTACGCCCGCTGCTGCACTCGGGCGACGTGATCCGGGCCGACCAGGTCGAGGAGGGCACCTGGTTGCACGGCGTGGTCGCGGCCGACCGGTCGGAAGCGGTGTTCTGTTACCTCCGACTGGAGACGTCGCCGTCGGCCGTCGGGGGCCGGATTCGGTTGCCCGGCCTCGATCCGGAGACTCGATATGAGCTTCGCCGCCGGGACGAGGGGGGCTTTCCCCGGATCAGTCAGATCACCCTGCCGAACTGGTGGGGGCCCGGCCGAACCGCTGCCCGGGGCGCCGTCCTCGAGCAGATCGGCCTGCCCGCCCCGCTGCTCACCCCGGCTCAGGCCGTTGTCCTGCACCTGACCACCTGACCGCCCGGCGCGGTGGTCGACTGGCGTTCAGATGGCCTCGAGATACTGGTGGATAGCTTCGCGGACTACGTCGCTCACATTTCGGTCGCTTCGGTCGGCGATTCGCCGGATGGCAGCGAAGGTTTCATCATCGACTCGGAGGTCCACTCGAGTGGAATGCCCTGCGTGACCGGTAAGTGAGGGCCGTCCAGCGTGGCGTCTGATCAGGGTGGCCGGATCAAATCCGGCCTCGGCCTCGTCCTGCAGGCGCTTCTCGTCGTCAGTGGTGAGCTCGGTTCCGGACTTTGTTGTGAACGATGTCGGGTCAGGTCGTTTCACCGCAGCCATTTCCTTGCCTCCTGGTACTCCAGGCTATGCATATTATGTCCGACAGAATTATCTGTCAAGGCGCCGGGAACTACGCCGTGTTTGCACCTCGCTGGGCGCAAGCACGGCGTAGTTCCGTGGGATGAATCAGACAGATCTCGGCGCTCAGATCAGCTCAGGCCGTTGCTGCTCAGGAAGGAGTTGGCCACCGTCTCCGGGTCTTTCTTGTCCGACTGGACCTGCTTGTCCAGGCCGGCCAGCACCGGGGTGGTCAGCTTGGCCGAGACGGCGTTCAGGGCGGCGGTCACGTTCTCCGGGAAGTTGGCCGAGCCGACCACGATCGTGTCCGACGCGGCGGGCTTCCCGGCGCTGGTGGCCAGTGGGTCGCTGCCGCCACCGCCGCAGGCGGTCAGAGCCAATGCGGACGAGACGACGGCCGTGGCCAGGACCAGCGAGCGGCAGCCGATCCAGCGCTGGACCACGTCGCTGATCCCGCCCGAACTGGTCGGCGCCCACGTCGGGCCGCCGGTGGCTCACACCACCGGCCGGGCCACCGACCTGAGTTTCCGCCAGCACATCCGTGGGCTCAATCGGTGGTCACGGTCTGGCGCGGCTCGGGTCAACCCATACCCGACCTGACAAAGCGGGTAGCGAGTGGGCGTGTGACGGACATCGTTTGAAAGGCTTTGCTAGTCTCGGCCGAGTACCGGGAACCGGCCAGAAGAGGTGATCCATGGCAACCGACGGAGTAACTACCGATCATCGTGTGATGGGCGGTGTTCCCTGCTTCTCCGGAACCAGGATTCCGGTGGCAACGGTGATCGGCCTGCTCGGGCAGGGGCAAAGCCTGAGTGAGATCCTCGCCGAGTATCCCACTCTCACCGAGAAGAGCGTTCTCGCTGGACTGCGCTTCGCGGCGAGTGCTGTCGATCAGAGGGAACTGCCTTTGCGGCCCTCCGCATGAGGTTTCTGGTTGACGAGTGCCTCTCGAGCACTATGACTTTGCTGTTGACGAAAGCTGGACATGACGCGGTTCATGTGATTGAAGCCGGGCTCGCTGGAATGCCCGACGACCGCGTACTCAGTAGCGCTCGTGACGATGAGCGCATTCTCTTGTCGGCGGACACCGATTTTGGCGAGATTCTGGCCCGGTCGAATGATCGGGTTCCGAGCGTAATTCTGTTCCGGCGTTCGGATCGGTCGGCAAGATCATTGAGCGCTGCGCTTCTGGCCAATCTGGAACTGATAGCGGAAGATCTGGGAACCGGGGCCCTAGTGGTGATCACCGATGACCGGCTTCGTATCCGGGGCCTTCCGCTGCGATAGCAATTCAGTCCCCGAGGTGGTGATCGGGGCCGGGTCGGCCAAGCTGCTCGGCGGAGCGAGCAGAATCCCGTCGTGCCCGCACCCAGGCGAGTACAGGCACGACGGGGATTTCAGCTCAGGCCGTTGCTACTGAGGAAGGAGTTGGCCACCGTCTCCGGGTCTTTCTTGTCCGACTGGACCTGCTTGTCCAGGCCGGCCAGCACCGGGGTGGTCAGCTTGGCCGAGACGGCGTTCAGGGCGGCGGTCACGGTCGGCGTGGCCTTGGCCTTGTTGATCAGTGGCAGCACGTTCTGGGCCGCGAACAGGTTCTGCGGGTCCTGCAGGGCGACCCAGCTCTTGGTCAGGATCTGCGGGTCGGTGGTGAAGATGTCGCCGGCCTGGATCTGGCCCTTCTCCAGGGCGTTGGCGGTCAGCGGGCCACCGGGGTCCAGCGACTTGTAACCCTTGAACGTGATCCCGTACTTCGCCTTCAGGCCGGGCACGCCGGTCGGGCGGGTCTTCCACTCGGCCGGGCCGCCGAGCACGATGTTCTTCTCCACCGCTTTGAGGTCACCGATGGCGGTCAGGTGGTACTTGGTCGCGGTGGCCTTGGTGACGACGACGGCGTCCTTGTCCTCGGCGGTGGATTGCGGCAGCACCGTCAGCGGCGCCGGGACGGCGGTCTGGAGCGCCGTGAAGACATCCGCGGAGGAGACCGCGGTGGCTTTGGGGTCGAAATAGGTCAGCAAGTTGCCGCTGTAGTCCGGGATCAGGTCGATCGAGCCGTCCTTGAGGCCGGGGATGTAGGCTTCGCGGCTGCCGATGTTGAGCTTGGTGCTGACCTTGACTCCCTTGGCCTTCAGCGCGCCGGCGTAGACGTAGGCCAGCAGCACGTTCTCCGGGAAGTTGGCCGAGCCGACCACGATCGTGTCCGACGCGGCGGGCTTCCCGGCGCTCGTGGCCAGTGGGTCGCTGCCGCCACCGCCGCAGGCGGTCAGAGCCAATGCGGACGAGACGACGGCCGTGGCCAGGACCAGTCTGTTGCGATTCATGACGATCTCTCCTGTTGTGCGGATTGTGCGGACAACGTGCCGGACGGGGCCCCGGCACTGGAGCTCTCGAGTGTCGTGATCAAAATGATGGACTATACCGCCGTGAGTGTCGGTTCACTGCGTTGATCAAGTGGAACTCGCGCGTACCGGCCAGTAATTCCCCGCGAGACCACCAGCCTCTGCACGCCCGCCATCAGCAGGTCCAGAGCCACGGCCAGCGCGCTGACCAGCAGGGCACCGGCCGCCATCTGTGGGTAGTCGCGCTGGGCCAGCCCGTCGAGGATGAAACGGCCGAGGCCGCCGAGCGAGACGTAGGCGGCAATGGTCGCGGTCGCGACGATCTGCAGGATGGCGTTGCGGATCCCGGAGAGAATCAGCGGCAGCGCATTGGGCACCTCGACCCGCCAGAGCACCTGGCTGGGCGTCATCCCCATTCCCCGGGCCGCGTCCCGGGCCGCCGGGTCCACGCTCTGCACTCCGGCATAGGTGTTGGACAGCACCGCCGGGATCCCCAGCACCACGAGCACCAGCAGCGACGGCCCGAGATAGGACAGATTGCCCGGCAGCGCCCCGGACAGGGCGATCACCACGTAGACCAGTAGGCCGAAGGTCGGCACCGCGCGGAGCGCATTCGCGGTGCCGGCGATCGCGAAGGCGCCCTTGCCGGTGTGCCCGATGAACAGGCCCAGCGGCAGGCCGATCAGGACGACGAAGAGCAGCGCCCCGAAGGAGTAGCCGAGATGCTGGAGCAGGCGATGCGGGATGCCGTCCTCGCCGGTCCAGTGGGCGCTGTTGGTCAGGAACGCCCCGACCCCGTTCATCGCGACACCACCGCCCGCTGCCAGGGGGTGAGCCATCGGTTCAGGGTCAGGATCAGCAGGTCGAGGGTCAGGGCCAGCAGCAGGCAGAGCAGGATGCCCAGCAGCACGGTGCTGGTCATCTGCAGGCTGAAGCCCTCGGTGAACAGCGATCCGAGCTGGGCCACCCCGATCAAGGCGGCGGCCGAGACCAGGCTGACGTTCGAGACCATGGCCACCCGGACCCCGGCCGTGATCACCGGGACGGCGATCGGCAGTTCGACCTTGAAGAACCGCCCGAACCCTTTGAAGCCCATCGCGGTGGCGGCGGCCCGGACGTCGACCGGTACCGAGGAGAGCCCATCGGCCACCACCCGGACCAGGAGCGCCACCGAGTAGACGGTCAGCGCGACCACGACGTTGATCGGGGAGAGGATCTTGGTGTGGATGATCGAGGGCATGATGATGAACAGTGCGACCGAGGGGATGGTGTAGAGCACCCCGGCCAGGTTGGTGATCGGCGCGTAGGTCCAGCGGAAGCGGCTGGCCAGCCAGCCGATCGGCAGTGCGATCAGGAGCCCGATCAGCACCGGTAGCACCGACAGCCAGACGTGGGCGAGGAACCACTGCCAGACATCATCCGGATGATCGCGCAGGTACTGGATCATGCGGTCGCTCCCTCGGCCGCGGATGTGGGTGCGGAAGCGGGTGCGGAGGGGGCGGCCGGTGTGGAGGCGGGGTCCGCTGCGGAGGGGGCGGCGGGGGCGGAGGCAGAGGCTTCCCGGCGGGCGGCCAACTGACTCTCGATCCGCTCGATCACCTCGCCGGCCCGGATCGTGCCCAGCAGGGCGCCGTTCTCGTCGACCAGCACCCCCCGCCCGGACGGCGACGACAGCGTGGCGTCCAGGGCGGCCCGTAGCGAACCACCGACCGGGGCCAGAGTGCCCCCGCGTTGCAGCAGGGTCGGGCCGACGCTGACGCCGGGCGGAACCGCATGGGCGTTCACCCAGCCCTGCGGCCGGCGCTCGTCGTCGAGGGCCAGCACCCAGCCGGCAAGGGCGGCCCGCTGGACCCGAGCGCCGTCGTCCCCGAGTTTGACCGTCGGTTCCTGATGCGTGGGCAGGTCGCCGGCCTGCTCGAAGCCGAGTGATCGGTAGCCCCGGTCCCGGCCGACGAAACCGGCCACGAAGTCGTCGACCGGATCGTTGAGCAACTGCCCGGGGGTGGCGAGCTGAGCCAGCGTTCCCCCGACCCGGAGCACCGCGACCTGGTCGCCGAGCTTGACCGCTTCGTCGATGTCGTGGGTGACGAAGACGATCGTCTTGCCCAGCTCCGACTGCAGCCGGAGAAACTCGTCCTGAAGTTCGGCCCGGACCACGGGGTCGACGGCGCTGAACGGCTCGTCCATCAGCATTACCGGCGGGTCGGCGGCCAGCGCCCGGGCCACCCCGACCCGCTGCTGCTGGCCGCCGGAAAGCTGCGCCGGGTAGCGCTTGGCGAACGAGGCCGGCAACCCGACCCGTTCCATCAGCTCGATCGCCTGCGCCCGGGCCCGCTTCTTGTCCACCCCGAGCAGGAACGGCACGGTCGCCACATTGTCGACGACGGTCCGGTGCGGGAACAGGCCCGCGTGCTGGATCACGTAGCCCATCCCGCGGCGCAGGGTGGCGGGTTCGACGGTTCCGGTGTCCTGATCGTCCAGCCAGATCCGGCCGGAGGTGGGCTCGATCATCCGGTTGATCATGCGCAGGGAGGTGGTCTTGCCGCAGCCGGACGGCCCGACCAGAACCGTGATCTGGCCCGAGGGCGCGAGCAGGTCCAGGCCGTTCACCGCCACCGTACCGTCCGGGTACTGTTTCACCACCGAGTCGAACTTGATCATGTGATCATCACTGCTCTCAGGCTCCCGTCGTCTGTTCGATACCGAGAGATCGGGCGACGGCGGCCGCTTCCGCGGTGAGAAGCTGCCCGCAGCGCTCGGCGGTTGCGTGGTCCATGCGGTAATCGGGGCCGACGATGCTCAGCGCGCCGGCAATGCCCCCGGGCCGGCGGATCGGTGCGGCAATGGCCGTGACGTCCTGCTCCACCCCCGAGCGCAGGGTGACGTACCCGTGGTCGGGGATCCGGCCGAGCAGGACCGACCCGGCCGCGCTGCCCTCCAGCGGAATGGTCCGGCCGACCCAGCTCGCATGCCGGATCGAATGCGTTCCCTCGAGCATCGCGAGGTAGAGGGCACTGGCCCCCGGACCCAGCACGCTCAGATAGGCGGTCTCGCCGGTCTGGCTGACCAGCGCCTGCAGCGCCGGGGTGCACAACGGCACCAGCCGCTCATGGGCCAGGGCCTGGGCTCCGAGCTGCACCATCCGCGGCCCGGGCTGGTATCCGCCGATGTCGGCCCGGGCCACGAACTCGCCCTGCTCCAGGGTCCGCAGCAGGCGCAAGGCCGTGCTGGCCGGAAGATTGGCCCGCCGGGCACACTCCGCCAGGGTCGAAGCCCGACCGTCGCAGACCGTGGCCAGCAGGGTCAGCGCGCGTTCGACCGACCTCGTCGCCGAGATCGGGACGGGACTGCTGGTCAAGTCGGCTCTCTCCGGTGTCGGCGGACTGGCGGAATCGTCCGAGTAGGGGCCTTTTCTACCAACACCCGGGCCGATCCGCGCTCTCACTGGGAAGAATTTCATCTAACGGAAACATCGTGCCGCGTAATGGCATGATCTGATCGCATTGTCTGATCGCCTGATCATGACCTTTACGACGTGATCCGGTGATGAGCGTGAAAAACAGCCATTTGCCAGCGATGTCCATTGACGGTCGCACCCTGACCTGCGGCCGTCTGGCCGCCCAGGTCGAGCAACCGGTCCGGGTCCGGCTCGGTGTCGCGGCCCGGCGCCGGGCGGAAGCCTCCTTCCGGGCCGCCACCGCCGCCGTCACTCAGCGTCAGGTGTACGGCCGCACCACCGGGGTCGGAGCCAACCGCTCGATCGGGGTGGACGCCGCCGATGCCGCCGCCAGCATCCGGCACACCCTCGCCCTGCTCCGCAGCCACGCCACCAGCGCCGGTCCGCTGCGCAGTCAGACGCGGGTGCGAGCCACCCTGGTGGTCCGGCTGAACCAGCTCGCCGCCGGTGGCAGCGGCATCTCCCTGACCGCGATCGACGCGCTCACCGCAATGATCAACGCGGATGCCCTGCCGCCGATCCGGGAGCATTCCGGGATCGGCACCGGCGATCTGACCGCGCTGGCCACGACCGCGCTCGGGCTGCTCGGCGAGGTGCCGCTGACCAACGGGCTGAGACCGGTGCTGCTCGGGGTGCACGATGCTCTGCCCTTCGTCAGCTCCAACGCGGCCACCCTGGCCGACGCGGCGCTGGCCACCGCGCGGCTGCAGGTGCTGGCCAAGGCCGGACTGGCGATAGCTTCGCTGACCGCAGTGGCGGTGTCGGCGAACTTCGAGGCCTTCAACCCCGTGGTCGAGCGGGCCACTCCCGGAGCGGGTGCGCGGCGGGTCTGCCGGACGATCCTGGCGCTGTCGGATCCGGACGGTCCGGGGCGGCCCTTCCTGAGCCGGCCGAGTCCCCGGATCCAGGACCCGTTCGCGATGCGCTGCCTGCCTCAGGTCAACGGGCTGCTGCTGGATGCCCTCGACCATCTCGACCGGGTGGTTTCGGCGCACCTGAACGTCGCGGCCGAGAACCCCGTGATCGTCGCCGCTCCTGAATCACCGGACTCCCCGGTCGACACCTGCCCCGCCGTGGTCGCCCATCACGGCGGGTTTCACATTCCAGCGGTGTCGCTGGCCTGCGACAGTGCGGCGATCGCGGTGGCGCAGTCGGTTCCGCTGCTGCTGGGCCGGCTGGCGATGCTGATCGACCCGGCCGCCACCGGATTGCCGGCCTTCCTCGGCGACGGGACGCCCGGGGCCTCCGGCGTGATGATGCTGGAATACCTGGCCGCCTCGGCGCTGGCCGATCTGCGTTCCGCCGCGTCCCCGGCGTCCCTGGGCTCGGTCACTCTTTCCCGCGGAATGGAAGAGCACGCCAGCTTCGCCTCCCAGGCCGCCGTCCAGTTGCTGGAAACCGCCGAGGCCTACGCGACCGCGCTGGCCTGCGAGCTGGTGGCCGCCGTCCGGGCGGTCCGGATGCAGAACCTGCCGGTGCCCGAGTCGGGCTGGGGGGCCGTCCTGCGGGCCTGCGGTGAACTTGGCGACTCCACCGCGGACCGGGATCTGACGGCGGATCTGGGCCAGGCCGAATCGCTGCTGCCGGTGCTGGCCGACCTGGCCGGGGCGGTGACCTCTGCTCCGTCCCTGCCCCGCAAGCAGGTGCTCCCCCGCGATCAGGTGGAGCTTTTGATGGGACGCAGTTCGTCGGCGTAGGAGACCGAGATCCGGCGCAGCACGCCCGAGGCACTGATCGTGTACTGACCCATCCGCCACAGGGGCGGGGAGTAGACGTGGATCGAGACGCTGCCCGGTGCTGCTCCGGTCATCCGGTGGATGTGGTCGGGGCCGAAACTGTAGGCCTGCCCGGCCGGAACCGACATCTCCAGGCTGGCTGAGCCGATGGCCAGGTTGTGCTCGATCAGCTCGCCCTGGGTCACCGCGACGGCGCCGGCCGAGGTGTCGTGATCGTGCCAGCCGGTGTCGTTGCTCGGCGTCCAGCACAGCACCCAGATGTCGATGTTCGCGTCCCGGTGCAGGGAAACGTAATGCCGGTGATCGTCGCTGAACCGGATGTGTGGCTCCCAGCTCGGGCGGTCGGCGGCCACCCGACGGGCCAGGATCAGCAGTTCCCGCCGGTCGAGGGGCCGGTCGGGAAGCGGGCCGAGGCTGAGACGGATCGGACGGTCTTCGATGCGGCCGGTCAAGGGGTGCCTCCGAACAGGAAACGACGCGGATTGTTGACGTCGATGGCTCGCTCGGCGGCCGCGCCGAGGCCGAAGGGAACGGGCTGCGCGTACGGTCGATCGCTGCCCCGGATCACACCGTCGATGCCGAGCACGCGGATCAGGGCATCGATCGCCTGCGGGCCGTGACTCGAGGTCTCCACGAACACGTTGGGGTCGATCGCGCCGAGCCGGCCGCCCCGGGCCTGGAGACGCTCGTGCTGCAGCGGGGCGAGCCCGGCACCGGCCACGAATCCGATCCGCAGGGACGGCAGCAGGGCCCGCCCGGCGACGTGCCACGACCACCAGGCGGCCTGGAGCTGGCTGGTGTAATCGACCACGGCGGCCCACCAGCCGGGTAGGGCCCCGGCCGGGTTCGGACCGGCCGAATTCGGACCGGCCGGATTTGGATCGGTCGGATTTGGATCGGTCGGGCCCGGACCGGCCGGGACGGCTCCCGGGTGGACCAGCACCGGGCGGTCAGCCTGTTCGCAGACCGCGAGCACCGGGGCCAGTCGCTCGAGCCGTCCGGGGGTGAGCAGCCAGCCGGCCGGAACTTGCAGGCCGACAAATCCGGAATTGAGCCGTTCGGCCAGGCCGTCCAGGTCCGGGTCGTGGCGCGGGACGGCGGCCCAGGCGCCGAACCCGGCCGGAAACGCGGCCGCCCCCTGATGCCAGCTTTCCAGCAGAGCGGTGGCCTCCGCGGGCGGCAGATCTTCCAGCCCGAGCGGGCTGGACAGTGAGATCAGAGCCAGTTGCGCTCCGTCCGGCTGGGCCCGCCGGACCTCGAGGTCGTGATCGGCCGGCCGCACCGGGTAGGGCGGTTCGCCGTCGAGATGCAAGATCCAGCCGCGAAGCATCGGGGGCCGGCGGCGGGCCCGGAGCGCCTCGATCAGGGGGCCGGGCCACAGGTGCTGATGGACGTCGACGGTGCCGATCGTCGTCACCTTGTCACCCCCCCCGGATCGAGATCGTCCGATTCGCCGTGCGGCGGTTCACGAGTCCAGTGAAGCGCTTCACTTGATCTAGTGGAACGCCTGACTGGCGGGGTGTCAAGATTTCAGTAACGGGCTCGGTTACCGCCCGGTTACCGTAGGACTATGAAACAGGGGCGTCACCGCCCAACCCTGCGGGATCTGGCCGAGGAGACGGGGCTCTCGCCGGCCGCGGTCAGTTATGCCCTCCGGGGACTGCAGGTCACCCCGCAGACCCAGGCCCGAGTGCGGGAGGCCGCGGATCGTCTCGGCTATCAGGCTGATCCGATCGCCCGGGCCCTGGCCTCCGGGCGCACCGACACGATCGGGGTGCTCTGCGGTTCGCTGGCCGACGGCTGGCAGCAGGAGGTCGCGGCCGCTCTCGGCCGCGGCTTGATCGCCGTCGGCCGCAACGCCTTCACCCTGGACGCGGGCAACGACCCCGAACGGGAGGCGATGCTGGCCCAGCGCCTGGTCGACCAGCGGGTGGACGCGCTGATCGTGCTTCCGGTGGATCCGTGCTCACGTCATTGGCGGGAGCTGGGACGGCGAACCGTGCTGGTCGCGGTGGGCGACGGCCTGCCCGAGGCGGAACCGGCCGGCGAAGTGGTCTTCGACAATGTCACCGGGGTGACCCACGGGTTACGCCTGCTGGCCGGGGCGGGGCATACCCGGGTGACCGTGCTGACCCCGACCGATCGATCCTCCCCGGACCGGCCGGCCGAGCAGATCGTGCACCGGGTGGCCCCGGAACTCGGGATGCAGGTCCAGGTGCGGACCTGCCCGCACGATCTTGATGGCGCGGCGGCGGTGGTGCGCACCCAGTTGCGCGGGCCGCAGCGGCCGACGGCCTTTCTCTGCCTGGCCGATTCGATCGCGTTCGGCGTCTACGCCGCCGCTCGCGAGCTGGACCTGTCCGTGCCGGACGACGTCTCCGTGATCGGCTACGACGACTTGGCCGTCTCCCGGCTGCTCACTCCGCCGCTGTCCAGCTACCGCTGGCCGCTCGACGAACTGGTCGAGGCCGTGGTCGGGCGGACCGTCGCGGCGATCGAGACCGGTGAGCGGCGTCCGCGAGCGGTGATCGTTCCGCAGCCGCGGCCGCGCGGGAGCGTCGCCCCACCTCGGCCGGACTCGCGTTCAGTTCATTGACGACGTCGTGACCTCGGCTTCAGCGGGCATCAGCAGCCAGAGGATCGGGTAGACGAGGATCTGGCTTCCGGGGATGAGGCAGAGCAGCAGGACGAACAGCAGCCGGGCCGTCCACGGGCCCAGCCCGAAGCGGCGTCCCAGCCCGGCGCAGACCCCGCCGAGCACGCGGCCGGTGCGCGGTCGGACCAGGCCGCGGTCGCGGAAGCTGATCTGAATGTTGTCCATGGTGTGTCGTTTCCTCTGTCTGGTCGGGCGAATCTGATGTCTTCAGAGTGCGCTCAACGACCGGACCCGCGCATCAGGGAACCCCCTGGTCAGCCCCTGAGACCCCACCCGGCGCCGCTGAGGGTGGTGGCCCTGAGACCGGCACCTCGACCTCGATCTCCTCGCCGAGCTTGCTGCCGGCCGCCAGGAGCAACCCGTCGCCGCTCCAGAACCGGCCCGGGTCGTACCAGCCTGGCGGCCGGTCGGCCGGGAGCAGGCCCATGGCCTGGTAGGTCATGGCCACGATCTCCGCGCAGTACGCCGTCTCCAGGCTCTGGTCCCGATGACGGCGGGTCCGGGCCAGCGGCGTCTTGCTGCTCACCCAGCGGGTGATCAGACCGGCGGAGGTCGGGAACGGGGTGCCGTCCATCCGGGCGATCGTGCGCAGCACGGCGTCCTCGGCCTGCTGGTTCACTTCCGGTTCGAGCTGCCGCAACCAGGGCCGCTGCTGGTATTTCTGGGACCAGGTCCGGACCGCGTCGTGCAGGTCGTGCAACTGGGCTCCACGTCGGCGTTGACCGGCCCAGACGTCGGTCAGCGACCGGCCGAGCTCGGCGTGCCACATCAAAGGGGGCAGATCCTCCAGGACGACGGCCATCCCGACGTGATTCACCGGGCTGTTGGTCAGCGTCTGGATCGCTCGATCGGCGCCGCTGTGGCCGCGGAACAACCAGATGTCACCGGTTCGTGACAGGTCGACCGCGTTGACGAGAGGCATCCGGGTAACCACCCTCGTAGCCTAGGGGGATGAAGTGGTGGAAGGTCCTCGGACTGGCAGGGGTGGCCGGCGTCGCGGCGACCGGAGTGATCGTGGTCAGGGGTGAGCGTCGTCGGCGCGCGTACACCCCGGAAGAGGTCCGGGCGCGACTGCATGAGCGCTACGCACAGTTATCCGACGAGCAACGGCAAAATTAGGACGCGCCCGGCCGGCTCAGTACTGGCCAGTTGGAAACCGGCGAAACCTCAGTTTGCGAAGGCCTTGGCCGATAAGACATTTGGACGGCGAGGAGGGTGTCTCAAGGCCGACTGGCGGCAATCACACCCTTGCGGGTGGATGAACGAGCTTTCCCTCCTCGCCTGGTTACAGACTGGTCTCGACGGGGGGTGGCGTCAAGACCGGGGGGCAGTGAATTCCGTCATCTTCCCAGCGGCCGGGGGTTTCCCATCAGTTCTGGGGGGCACCGGACCAGCTCTTCGGGAGGGTTGCCTCGATCGCGGCCACGACCGGGGCGGCCTCGGGTTCGGTGCCGGGCCGGAAGCGAGCCACCACCTCGCCGTCCGGGGACACCAGAAACTTCTCAAAGTTCCACTGGATGTCGCCGGCCTCGCCGGTGGCATCGGGGTGCGAGACCAGCTCGTCGTAGAGCGGGTGCCTTCCCGGGCCGTTGACCTCCAGCTTCTCCAGCAGCGGGAAGGTCACCCCGTAACTGGTCGAGCAAAAGGTCGCGATCTCCTGTGCCGTACCCGGCTCCTGGCCGCCGAACTGGTTCGACGGCACACCGATCACGGTGAAGCCGCGGCCGGCATACGTCTTCTGCAGCCGTTCCAGGCCCTCGTACTGAGGAGTCAGGCCGCACTTGGAGGCAACATTCACGACCAGCAGAGCCTGACCGGAGAACTCCCCGAGCGTGGTCGGGTCGCCGCCGAGGGTCTTCACCGGCACGGAGTGGATGGTGGTCATACGCTGCGCAACGAGCGACCAGCAGTCAGCTATTCCGCCACCACACCAGTGTTGCTCGGTTTCGCAACGACCGGGCGATCGTTCAGAACCGGGCGATCGTTCAGAACCGGGCGATCGTTCAGAGCGGGGGCGTCGGCGGGCAGAAGGCTTCGGCGCTGCTGGGCGGAGCGGGCGTAGCCGGCCACCAGAAGGGCGCCCACGCACAGCAGGGCCGAACTCAAGCCCAACGACCAATGGACGCCGATCAGGCCGCCGAGGAAACCGACGGTGATGCCGCTGCCGAAGCGCAGGCCGTTGGCCGACATGCCGTAGAGCCCGACGATCCGGCCGCGCTTGTCCGGCGGGGCCATCAACTGGACGACGGTTTGCCCGATCGACATCGCCGCCAGGTTGGCCACGCCGCCGATGACGAGAAGGGCGACGCCCATCAGGTAACTGCCGGTCGCGGCGAACCCGAGGGTCGACAGGCCCAGCACGACGGTGGCGATGACGGCCGATCGCAAGGTCGGCTTGATCCGCCCGGACACCTCCAGCAGCAGCCCACCGATCACCCCACCCACCCCGTTGGCGAACAGGAGAACCCCGTAGGTGAGGCCGCGGGTCCCCGACCGGAAATCGGCCGCGAAGATCGGCATCGCGGACTGCAAGGCCACCCCGACGAAGAACGACCCCAGGCCACCGAGCACGATCAGGCTGATCAGGATCGGGTTGTCGGCCACCTCCCGCAGGGCTCGGACCGCTTGGAGCGCGGAGAGCCGGACTCGGGGCACGTTCTCGTCCCGGGTGTGGCCGGTGAACCGGGTCAGGGCCAGGAATATGGTCAGGGGCAGGTAGATCAGGACGTTTGCGAAGATCCCGGCCGTCGGGCCGAGGCCGAGCAGCAGGGCCGAACCGATCACCGGGCCGAGCAGGACGCCCAGGCTCTTGGCCGTGGCGTTCATCCGGACCGCGCTGGGCAGGTCCTTGTTGCCGACGAAGTCGTGCAGCATCAACTGCTCGGCCGGCCCCCACAGCGACCCGGCCAGACCGTGGACGACGAGCAGCAGGCAGGCGTTCCAGAGCGTCAGCGTGTGGGTCAGAAACAGCACCCCCCAGGCCACCGACACCGACATGAACATCACCTGCGCGACCTGGATCACCCGACGGCAGTCGAACCGGTCGGCCAGCCCGCCGAAGTAGACGGAGAAGAACAGGAACGGCAGCCAGTGGCTCAGCACCTGGAAACCGATCAGGGCCGGAGAGTGAAAGGTCTGCCACAAAACCCAGTAAGTGATGACATGTTCGACGTTGTCGGCGTTCATGGAGAGCAGGCTGCCGGCCAGATATTTCCGGCAGTCCTTGTTCCGCAGCGCCCCGAACTTGGCCGCCGGAGCGGCAGTGGAGGCGGCAGCGGTCGTGCCCGCCCATGCGGTGTGGACTTCGCCGGGACCACAGGCGGCGCACATCGAGATCCTCCAAAGTCATGGGATGAATCACCAGGGTAGCCAAATTCCCTGACCTTTGGCCGCGATCATGCACGCCTGCACGCTCAGGACCGGCTGGCCGGGCACCCGGCCCGGCCCGAGCAAAGATTGGGGAACGCCCGGTCGGAAGGTTCGACCGGAGATTCCCCAGTAAACGTTGCCCACGGCCGGGGGCCCGATCAGGATCGGGTCGGATCCTGGCAAACGGAGGGCCGATCGGAGGCCGGCCGGGCCCGATGGCTCTGGATGATCTCGGCCAGGGTGGCGCGGAAGTGTTCGCTGCGGTCGGGGGCCAGGGGGGCAGCGAGACGGTCGAGTTCGGCGGTGACCTCGGCGTGGAAGGCGTCGGCGTCCTTCACCTTCTTG
>Ga0265340_10000080_pt1 | contig 46799 bp, 53 predicted proteins | sample 4CB225metaG_FD_202082 | JGI IMG/M metagenome (GOLD analysis project Ga0265340, IMG submission 202082) | Rhizosphere microbial communities from Carex aquatilis grown in University of Washington, Seatle, WA, United States - 4-CB2-25 metaG | ecosystem: Host-associated > Plants > Roots >...
AGCTTTTGCTTTTCGAAGCTGGCGATGCGTTCCTCGAACTTGTGGCGGGCATGCTTGAGCTGACGCACGCTGAGGTGCTTGTCATAAAGTTCAAGATATTCGCGGATTTCCGCGAGCGAAAAGCCCAAACGCCGCCCGCGCAAGATCAGGATGATCCGGGCGCGGTCGCGCACCGAATAGATCCGGCTCTGGCCGCGCCGCTCGGGCGCGATCAGCGCTTCGTCTTCATAAAAGCGCAATGTGCGCGCGGTGACGGAGAATTCCTTCGTCAACTGACGGATGGTGAACGTGCGGCTCATGGTTCCCTGCGTTTCGTTGGGCGGACCATGGTTGCCGGTTTGCCGGTTCTAGGACCCGAGGTCCGACGCCTGACAAATTCTCACTCGCAGAGTTTATGTTTACGTCAACGTCAAGGTCAAGACACACTCTGACTTTTTTCTAATTCAAGGAAGGCGAGAAACCCGAGCCGGCCGGCGATGGCCCCAGTTTCGCCGACCGCTTGGGACAGAAAGGCTTCTCAGTCCACGGCGCTGCGCACCGGATGCTTTTCCTTGGCGAGATTCTCGGCGGCGAACTGCCAGTTGAGCAGCTTGCCAAGCACGGTCTCCAGATAGCGCGGCCGCTCATTCTGATAATCGAGGTAATAGGCGTGCTCCCAGACGTCGACGGTGAGCAGGCAGTTGACACCCTTGGCCATCGGACTTTCGGCATTGGGCGTATTCGTCACCGATAGCTTGCCGCCGTTGGAGACCAGCCAGGCCCACCCCGAGCCGAACTGCGTCTTGCCGGCATCGGCGAGCGCCTCGATCAATTTGCCGAGCGAGCCGAAATCGCGTTCGATGGCGCCCGCCAGTTCGCCTCCGGGCGCGTCCGGTTTGGGCGTGAGGCTGCGCCAGTAAAAATCGTGGTTCCACACCTGGCCGGCATTGTTGAAGATCTTCTTGGCGGCGGCGTCGGAAGCGGTCTTGTGGACGATCTCTGCCAACTTCATCTCTTGGTAGGGCGTGCCTTCCACGAGCGTGTTGAGCGTCGTGACATAGGCCTTGTGATGCTTGTGGTAATGGAACGACAGGGTGCGTGCGCTGATGAACGGTTCGAGCGCATTGTCTGCCCACGGCAGGGGCGAAAGGCTGAAGGGCTGGGCCATGGAGAAACTCCTTCGATAAGTGGGGTTTTGCCGCCGATTGCAGAAAAGCCATTGGGCGAGCGGCAAAACGCTCCCGCCCTTTGGCCGGCGAGTCAAGAATTATAATAGTGTCGCAAAGTTTGCCGCCCAGTATGGTCTTGAGTTCACCTCATCCTGAGGAGCCCTTTCGCCCTCGCCCTTCGAGACGCTCGCTTCGCGCCGATACGCTGGCGCTATCGGCCCTCAGGATGAGGGCAAAAGGGCGTCTCGAAGGACGGCGAAAAAGGATATAGTGGGTTTGTCATCGCGGCGCGACGAACGGGGGAGCATGCGTACTCAGCCTATTTTGGCAAGGCTCGCGCTCGGCGGCTTCCTGCTGGGCCTGGCCATCGCTTTGACGGCGTGTTTCGGCACGCGGCTCGGCACTTGGGATTACGCCGAGGGCGTCAAGATTCTGATCCCCGGCGTGGCGGTGGGCGCCGCGGCGCTGATCTGCTCCATCGTTTGGATCTGGCGCGCCCTGGCCGCGAACGAAAGTCTGGGCTGGCGGCTGGGCGGCCCCGCTTTGATCGGCTCGCTGCTGCTGGTGGGCATTCCCGCGGACAATCTGTGGCTGACCGTGTCGCTACCGCCGATCCACGACGTCTCCACCGACATCGGCGACGCGCCCAAGTTCCAGACGCTGCTCGCCTGGCGCAAAGCCGCGCCCAATCCGCCCAACTATGACGGGCCCGTGATCGTCACCTACGGCGGCGAGCGCGAGCCCACGGCACTGGCGCAGAAATACGCCTATCCCGACATCAAGCCGCTCGAGCGCCTGAAAGGGGCGTACAGTGAGAAGGAATTCTACGCCAAGATGTTCTGGCGTGCGCTCAACACGGTGAATGCGTCCGGCTGGCATGTGGCGTCGTTCGATTTCAAGCGCGGGCGCATCGAGGCGACCTCCACCAGCTTCTGGTTCGGCGTCGTCTCCGACATCGCGATCCGCATCCGCACGGCGGGAACTATCGGCGTGCGCATCGACATCCGCGCCAAGAGCCGCGTCGGGGGGGCCGATATGGGGCGCAACGCCGAACTCGTCCGCGACTTCATCGCGCCGATGAAGCGGTGACGCGGGATTACGTGAAGGTCTGAAGATAGCTGTTGATGCGAGGGGTGAGATCGACCTCAAGCCGGTTCATCCCCTCTTGCATCAGCCGCCCGCCCTGCTCCGTCATTTGGAAGAAGCGCACGACCGTCGTCACGATGCCGCCGGTCACGTCGCGCGGTTTTACAAGGATGCGCGTGATCTCGGCGACGACATTCTGCGCTTGAAGCTTGCCCGAACCGAGTCGCTGGATCGCCCCCTTCAGGACGGCGTCGAAGTGAATCTCGAACGCCGGATCCGCGTACGAACCGAAGACACTGGGTTGCGTCACCTGGGTGTAGAGATAGCTGTCGGTCAGCGAAATTTCGAAGGACGGCGCATTATAGCTGACGTTGCTTTGGCCGAAACGCAGATTGATTTTGTGCAGGGTGTAGCCCTTGCCCAGCAGGTTGGCCGTCCCGAGTAGCTGGACAAACGCGGGCTGAATCGCGGTCAACACCTGTGGCAGTGCGACGCCGACCGCATCGGCGATGGCTTTCCCCGGATCGACCGGCCCGGTCGTGTAGGGTATGGCGAAGACAAACCCCTGAGCGACGTGTGCGCCGCCCGCGGCGCAGGCACCTTTGGCCGAAGCCCCGTTGTAGAACAGGTCGTAGCACTTATCGCAGAAGCGCCATTCGGTCTGGGTCGAGCCGCCGGGGTTGCTGAAATTCAGGCCGAACATGAAACCCTGGGCGAGATGGCCGCCGCCGGCCGGACAATGGCCCTTGTTCGGGGCCCCGTCCCAGTACATCGCCTTGCACTTGGTGCAGAATCGCCAGTCGTATTGAGCCTGGTCGGCGCCTCCGCGATTGTCGTCGTAATGGATGGCGAAGACGAAGCCTTGCGCGGCGTGCCCGCCGCCCGCCGGACAACGACCCTTGTCGGGCGCGCCGTTCCAGAACATCGCCATGCACTTGGCGCAGTAGCGCCAGTCCTGCTGCGCCCCCGTTGCAGCGGCCGCAGAGGTCGGTACCAGCAGGCCGAGCGGCGCAGCCACGGCCATCGCCGTACCGCCCATCAGCACCATCCGGCGCCGCATCGCATGCGTGTCAAAGTCGTCCATGATTTTCCCCGGCTATCGAAGTTGAGAATTCGGCGTGAAGATTTACGGCTCCGTTAGTGGCGCTTGGCGCGATCTATGTCGGGACAATTGTGGGTCCCATGAGGGTCGAAGTCGCTCTGGTAGCATTCGCAGCCCACGGAATTGTGCGGAATGAAGTCCCAGCTGATCACGGTATTTGGTGTCTTGGGGCTGTAGGCCCGCTCGTTGCCGTATTCGCCCTGCATTCCGCCTTGCCACCGCGCACCCAAAATCTGGAATTCATAAATCGTGGACCAGGGCCCGAGTTTCGGGTCGACCCAATCGAGGCGGAAGGACAGTGTTACGGTGTTCGAAGTGTCGCCATCGGGAACCGACATCTTGAGATAGCTGACCGTGCCGTTGATCCTGGTGACGCCCCGTGTATCGGTCACGTATGCTGGGTGAGGAGGGTCGTCGCCCTCGACCACCGTGCCATCATAGATCGTCCGAGGCTTTTTATTGACGAAGTGAACAGTCCAGCCGTTTGGCTGTTGGAGCACGGCCGCTCCGGAAAAATCCCACCGGACGCATCGGGCCTGGGCCGGCGCCATGCCGCAAAGCGTGATTGCGATGAGTATCGCCGCCCACCGGATTGCCGCGCCCGCGTGCCGGCGGTTCGGAGCCTCGCCACCACGCAGATCCCTGACTAACCGCAACATGAATGCCCCCAAAGCAATAGCGCCATCCTGTCTCGCGACAATCGGACATGCACATTAGCACGAGAGAAAGAATGGCCAAGCAGGGACCGACTTGCCGTAGCGGAACGCGGCAAGCTTGGGCACCGCGCGTCGCGCCGCCCAAAGGAAGCGGAGCGATTACAACGCGACTCGCGCGCCGCCATTCGTCGCCAAGCGAACATACGCGAGCGCGCCGATGTCCTTGGACGGATCGCCGTCGACCGCGACTTCATCGCGCCGATGAAGCGCTAGCGGCGAGGCGTTTACGGCCGCAATGCGCCGGAACTTGCCCTTCGCTCTCATGCGATGGAAAGTCCCGCCCAAGCACAGGATGAACTCGCAATGCTCCCCGACCCTTCAGAGCAGATCAACGCGATCATTGCGCTCTACAATCAAGGCCGCTTTGGAGCGGTTCTCGAGCAAGGAGCGGCGTTATCCAAGCAACATCCAGAGTTAGCGCTCCTTCACGCCCTCATGGGCGCTGCCAACGCGAAGTTGCGCAGATGGGAACCCGCGATTGACTGTTACGCCAAGGCGCTGCGGGTCAAACCCGACTATGCCGAGGCGCACAACAATCTGGGGAGTGTCCTTCAAGAACTCGGGCGTCACGACGAAGCAATCGCCTGCTACACAAAGGCGCTGCAGATTAAGCCAGGCTATGGCGATGCGCAGAACAACCTGGGAAGCGCACTTCAAGAACTCGGGCGTCACGACGAGGCGGTCGCCTGCTATATAAAGGCGCTGCAGATCAAACCCGACTACGCCGATGCGCATTACAATCTGGGCATCGCGCTCAGAGCACTCGGACGTCACGACGAGGCGATTGAATGCTACACAAACGCGCTGCAGATCAAACCTGACTATGCCGAAGCGCACGTCAATCTGGGCAGCATCCTCCAAGATCTCGGCCGTCACGAGGAAGCAATCGCCTGCTACGCAAAGGCGCTGCAGATCAAACCCGGCTATGGCGAAGCGCAGAGCAATCTGGGAAGCGCACTTCAAGCGCTCGGGCGTCACGACGAGGCAATCGCCTGCTACACAAAGGCGCTGCAGAGCAATCCTGCCTTTGCCAAGGCGCATTATAATCTGGGCGTCGCCCTTGAAGACCTCGGGCGCCGCGACGAAGCGATTGAACGCTACGCGAAGGCGCTGCAGCTCAACTCCGACTCTGCCGAAGCGCACGCCGCCAAATTGCACCAACAGGCACTTATTTGCGATTGGGAAACGCTTGCCGCCGATGCCGCCGCAATAGAGACACTTGGAATATCAGGTCAATCCGTTTCGCCGTTTGCAATGCTCTCGCTCGAAGATGATCCCGTGCATCATCGGATAAGGGCTGAGCGCTGGGCCCAAGAAAAATACACGCGATTGGAGCTCCCGGCCATTCCGCCCCCGTCCATCAAACCAAAACGCCTGCGGATTGGGTATTTCTCGGCGGATTTTCATAACCATGCCACGATGTATCTGATGGCGCGGCTCTTCGAGGTGCACGATCGAAACCGATTTGAGCTATACGCATATTCCTTCGGCCCCAACTACAACGACGCCATGCGCTCTCGTCTGAAAGACGCGGTGGACGTCTTCCATGATGTGCGGTCTCTTAGCGACAAGGATATTGCGGAAGTCGCGCGCAAAGAAGGAATCGATATTGCGATCGACCTGAAGGGATATACCGCGAACTCGCGAACTGGAATTTTCGCTTACCGGGCGGCGCCCATCCAGATCAATTATCTCGGGTATCCCGGAACGATGGGCGCACCATTCATTGACTATATCATTGCCGATAAAATCGTCATCCCCGACGGACTGCGGGAGCATTATTCCGAGAAGATCATCACGCTTCCGCACACGTATCAGGTAAACGACAACACGCGAGCGATTTCGGATCGCATCTTTACTCGGGCTGAGATGGGCCTTCCCGAACAGGGATTTGTGTTCTGCTGTTTCAACAACAACTATAAGATATCGCCCAAAGAATTTGATGTCTGGATGCGTCTGCTGCAACGCGTCGACGGCAGCGTGTTGTGGTTGTTCAAAGGAAACAAGTGGGCGGAACAAAATCTCAGAAAGGAATCACGGTCGCGAGGTGTCGACCCGGATCGTCTCGTATTCGCAGACAGAATGCCGTCGCCGGAACATCTAAGCCGCCTCCGGTTGGCGGATTTGTTCTTGGACACTTTCAACTTTAACGCCCACACAACGGCAAGCGATGCACTTCGGATGGGCGTACCGGTGGTGACGAAACTCGGGCACGGATTTTCCGCTCGTGTCGCGGGAAGTCTTTTGAATGCGATTGGTCTTCCCGAACTCGTGACGACGTCGGCAGAGCAGTATGAGCGCGTTGCTCTCGACTTGGCGACGAACCCGGAAACACTGGCGGAGATCAGGGGAAAACTCTTGGAGCGCAAAAATACCGCGCCCCTTTTTGATACCGAACGCTTTGCCAAACACATCGAGCATGCTTATCAGCAAGCGTATCAGCGCTGCTGCGACGGCAAGGAACCAGATCATATAGAGGTTGCGGAAAGTTAGACGGCGCAGTCCCAAAGTCGCGTTTCAAGGATAGTCCGGACGTCCATGCACATATACCTATCACCGCATCATGACGACGTTTGCTTCTCGGTCGGCCATCTGGCCAGCGAAACCGGCGGCGCATTGGTGAACGCTTTTACCCAAAGCGTTTATGTTGCGGCCCGCATGGACCTGCCGGCCGACCCGGACGCCCGGCTCGCGGCCATAACCGAACTGCGCCGACAGGAAGACTTGCGGTTTTGTAGCGCCGCCGGCCTGACGCGGCATGATCTCGGTCTTCCCGAGCCGCCGGTCCTGGGTCTCAACCCGTTCGATCTCACCGGTCTGACCGAGGAGGTCGATCGCCTCTCGACTAAGCTGATCCCCTGTCTTCTGGACCTGCTTCCCGGCGGAAGCGATCCGCAGAGCGCCGCGCTCTATTGTCCGATGGGCATCGGCGGCCACCGAAATCACCTGTCCATGCTCCTGGCTCTTCGCCAAGCCTATGAGATGCTGGGCCGGCGTTGCGCCGTCTTCCTTTATGAAGATCTCCATTACGCCAGCGACGCCGGCACGCGCGAACGAGGTCTGGCGCTCGCCGCCAAGGTCTTCACGGGCTTCCAGCTGTCGCCGATCGTGATGGCGCTCGACGCCACCGCGACGGAACGTAAGATGCGTTGGGTCGGCCTCTACGCCAGCCAGCACGCCCAGCCTCCACGAGTTACCGACTTTATCCCAGCGTCCGGTCTATCGCCCGGGCCACATGAAATCGTTTGGCGGGTTTCTTGGCCCCAGCGCAGTTAGCTGTAGAGACCGAGGAGCGCCCGCATACGCCGGCTTTGCTCGCTGTCGTCTTTTTGCGCTCGGGCCCAGAGGCTGTCGGCCTGGCTCTCCGCGAGGGGTTTGAGCCACCCCGGCGGGCGCGGGACCGTCACTCTCGGCAGGCCGCGCTTCTGCGCCTCGGTAGCCACCACGATGTCGTCCATATCGTGTCTATCCCATTCGCGCGGGTCGATGGGGAGGCGATCCGAAACGAAGGCGCTGGTTCCGGTGCCAAGCTCGTGCACGTGGCAGGGCTGCGCCGAGCCGGCCGCGAAGCCCTGGATCAGGGCGTCGGTGACGTAGGATCGATGCGGCGGCACGAAGATACGTCCGTGCACGCCCACAACAGCGTTGCCCCCAAGCTGCTGTAGCGCCTCGGTCATGGCCGCGACATAGTTCTGCGGATAAACAATATCGTCGTCCACAATCGCCACCACCGCCGGACCGGCGAGTTCACGAAGGCAAAGGAAGCGGCTGCTGCAGTGCAGATCACCCACCGCCTCGGCATGGCGCACCGTGACGCGGTCAAGGCCCTGGAGAAATGCGGGCGGCGACGCGTAACCATCCAAGTAGATGAAGACATGATCCACCTGGGCGCGGATCACCGGCAGCACCTTCTCGAAGGTCTCCTGACGGCTTGCCAAAGTGGCGATCGCCGCGACGCGCGGCAGACTGCGAACGTCACTCATCTTGCGACTCCGGGCCGTACAATCCTGTCGTTGCGGCTAGCCCCGCGGTTCGCGGTCAAGTTTAACGATCCGATGCGGTGGCGGCTACGTCTACTTCTGGCGCATGGCGCGCGCGAACGCCGCATCGGTCAATCTCAAGCTTCGCGTACCGCCCCAAAGAAAAGGATCGCTTAGAATTTTCCGGCCCTCAAATTGCGGCGCAGTTCATGTCCCTCTTCGGTCGAGCCGACGATCTCGGTCACGACGCCGATGGCCGCTCTTGTGTCGAAGTAACCGACACGCAGGATCGGGAGCTTAAAACCCTGAATCTCCGGATACCCGGACGACACGAGGTGCTGCGCGGCAGCGGCGTAGTCGGCATCATCGAGCCAATAGGCGACGTGCTGAACGGCATCGCCGTGCCGGTCGAGCGATTCCTGGTACATGCTTTCACCGGACACCGGTTGAATCAGCTCGATCTGCGTATCCCCGGCATAGGCGATGTGGAGATTGCAGACCCAGTTGCCCGGTTTCCCACGGTAGGTGCCTTGGGTATCTTTGGCCGACAAGCCGTCCATGTGCATGAACTTCGCAATCCCCATGGTCTCGACAAAGAACTTTTCCGCCGCGGCGAGGTCTTTCACGACCCAGGCAATCTGGCAGAACGCGGGCGCGAGGTTCGGTCTTGTCACGGTTGGTCCCTCTTCGATTGTTGATGCCGGCACCTGTGATGGCGTCGATGAGATTATAACAAAGCCGAGCGATTACAACGCAACTCGCACGCCGCCCTTCATCACCATGCGCACCTGTGCGAGTGCCGCGATGTCCTTGGAGGGATCGCCGTCCACCGCAACGAGGTCGGCGAGGAAGCCGGGCCGGATTTCGCCCAGCTCGTGCGCTTTGCCGAGGATCGAAGCGTTGACCGAAGTCGCCGCCAGCAGCGCTTCGTTCGCGCTCATGCCGCCCGCCACCATCAGCGCCAATTCGCGCCGGTTGTCACCGTGCGCGAAGACGCCGACGTCGCTGCCGCAACCGATGATCACCCCTTCCGCGCGGGCATGGGCGAAAGCGATCTGCGCTTGACCGAGCCGTTCGTGGGGATCGCCGCCGCGCATTTGTCCGATCGCCTCGGCCGCCGCCAATGTCGGCAGATAGGCGATCTTCTTCTTTGCCATTGCCGCGAAGGTCGCGCGCGTGCCGCCATAGCCGTGCTCGATCGTATCGACGCCGGCCGCGATGGAGCGGCGCATGCCTTCGTCGCAAGCGGCGTGCGAGGACACTGGCCGGCCGAGCGAATGAGCGGTTTCCACAGCGGCCTTCAATTCGTCTTCGGAGAAGGTGGCAACCGTCGCCCCGCCCGGCCCGGCGCGGTAATCGGCATAGAGCTTGATCCAATCGGCGCCGTGGCTTGCCTGATGGCGCACCGCGCGCACGATCTCGTCGATCCCGCTCGCTTCCTCGGCGCCTTGCGGTAGGCAGCAATCGGGACGGAACTCCGCGCGCGCCGGCCCATAGGAACCGGTCGCTACGATGGCGCGCGTTGCGATGGCAAGGCGCGGCCCGGCGACGATCCCTTCGTCGATGGCGCGCTTGAGCGCCACGTCGGCGTAACCGGCGCCTTCGGTTCCCAGATCGCGCAGCGTGGTGAAGCCTGCGCGCAGCGTCGCTTCGGCATGGCGCACGGCGCGAATGGTGCGATAGGCGTCGGCCTCTTTCAGCACCTGATCGTCCCACGGGGTTTCGCCGTAGGGGTGCAGAAAGAGATGGGCGTGCAGGTCCATCAAGCCGGGCAGCAGCGTGGCGCCTTCGAGGGCGACGGTCTCGCCGTTTCCGACTTCCGGCCCCACCACCTCGATGCGATCGCCCGCGACGCGCACCGCCCAGCCCTCATGCGCAGCGCCGCCGCTCCACACCCGGGCCGGACGAAGAATAAGCGAGGCGGAAATTTCCATGACCTCGATCCTAAAGCCTGTGGCGCGCGGCGTCATGGCGGTGATGGCGCAGGCGGGCCAGACGGAGCAGCGCGCGCGGGTTGGTGCGGCGGATCATCGTCTTCACCTGGCGCGGCATCCGATGGCGCAACCCTTCGAGCCGGCGCGACAAGAAGCCGAAACGCTGGCGAAAACGCTGCAGCGCGCGGCGGAAAGTCTTGGAATTTGCCGACAGAATGGCGCAGCCCATCAGCAGCGGCACGATGCCGATCAAGGGGATCGGCACCGGCGCGGGCGTCAGCACCAGGCCCACCACCACCAAGATCCAGCCTGCGGTGAGTATAAAGAACTTCCGCATACGTTCCTTCCGGTCGGCGCCAAGGCTACCATGGATGGTATAGCAAAGATGAAACGCCGCAGCCGACTGTGAAACGCCGTCCGCCGCGGTCCTTAGCGTTAATCATAGTTTAATGATTTCTGTCATTGGGGGCGCCAGATGCCTAACATAGCGGCATGGAGGGGCTCGAACACAGCGCGAAGAAGAAACCCTCGGCGCTCGCGATCTGGGGCGTCTGCGTGGCGCTATTGCTGGGTCCTTCGGCGCTGGTGTGGATCGTGCGCTCCGCGGCTTACGCGGGGCAGTGCATGCCGGGACCGGAACCCTGCCACGGCATGCTGCTCGGCGCCGGATTGCGCGACGCGCTGGAGCTGGCCTGGGCCGTTTCCACCAACAGTTTCTTCCTGATCGCGGTTTCGATCACCGCCACGCTTGCCGCCTTCATGGCGCGCCGCCCGCTGCTCGGAACGATGAGCCTGCTCTTGCTGCCGATCCTGGCGCTGGTGCTGCCGATGCTCGCGGTCTTCACCTCGCGCTACGACGACTGCGCGATCAACAATGACGGCATCGGCAACTGCATGCTGTGGGGCGCCAACATGGGCATGAGCTTCCACACCGCCGCCGGCGTGCCCGACATCGTCTATGGCCTGATGCCGTTCACCTTCGCGCTGACCTTGATGCTGGGCCTGCTCGGCTGGTTCTTCGCGCGGCCGCGCCACGACAATCGTCCGCAGCACCTGAGCGCGCAGATGCGCCACTTCGAAGAACAGTAGCGGCGGTTCAAACGTACGGCCGCATGTCGATGGCGCGCACCAAGCCCTTCACCGTGCGGAAGATCACCCAGATATAAAGTCCGATCACCAGCGGAATGCCGACCACCACGAAGCACAGCGGCACCGCGATCAGCATGCCGATCAGGAATACCCAGAACATCTCGATGGCGTTGCTGAAGTGGCTGTCATAGGGCGTGCCGCGCGCATCGTCGCGTTTGGCGTAGGCCAGCGCCACACCGATCACCGCCGTGATTCCGTTAAACAGCGAGGCGAGATAAAGCAGATAAATGACAATCGTCAGCGTGCGCGCCGAATCGGCGCTCGCCACAGGCCCGGATGAGTTCGTATCCGTCATGAATCATCCCTCCCCGGATGGTCACATGGAGATGTGGGGAGCCTGTCGCGAAATGTCAACAATGTGCGGCGCAACAAAAATTCACGAATAGTCCTAAGGATTTGTCATTCGACATTCAAATCGGCATGGCACAGATTCGTTGCGAGCCCGGGGGCGTCGTTTGGTCGAAGGAGACGAGGCATGCCGAGCTACGAAATCTGCTATATGAATGATGACGGAACGCTCGACGCGAAGGTCGCGGCGGAGTGCGCCAACGATTTGCAGGCCAAGGTGCTGGCTCATGCCTTGAAGAAAAAGGGGCATAAGCGCATCCGGGTTTGGGACGGGGGCATTCTGATTTATGAGCGTCCGCACCGGCTGCAATGAGCGGCCATACGGGAGGAACGCCATGAAGTACGCCTTGCCGCTATTCGCCTTCGCCCTCTTGCTGGTGCCGGGTGCGGCGCTCGCCGACGGGCATTCCGAGATCGTGCTCGCCGAGCAGCATGCCGGGTTGGCAGCCGGCAGCGGCGACGTCGCGACGGTGCATACCCATCTGCATCACACTTTGAATTGCCTGGTGGGACCGGGCGGCGCCGGATTCGATGCCGGCCAAATGAACCCTTGCGCCAATGCCGGCCACGGCGCCATTCCCGACAACGGCGTGCTGAAGAAGCTGGCGCTGGAGGGAGCCGCCGCCGAGGCGCGCAAGGGGATCGCCGAACCTGATCTCGCCAAGGCGCAAGCCGACGCGACCCAGACCGCGGCGATGCTGAAGAAGGCCGAGTAGTTTACTCGCCCGGCGAGGACATCTGGGCGAGCTTGGCGCTCGCCACCCCGTTCAACGCCTTGAAGCAGGCCCTGGGATCGACGCTCTTCAGATCGATCGTGGCGAACGCCTGCTTGGTCGTATGCACCGTCATGATGCAGGCGCGCGCCGGGCGCGAGCCGTCGATGAAATTGACCCAGCCGTTGAAAGCGATCGAGCGGATCGCATCGGCGCCGTCCGACGCGAACAGCAGATGCAGTACCGCCAGGCAGGTCTGATACATCGACTCCGCATAGAGCCGGTCGCGCTCATGCTCGCTCAGCTCCACGGTGTCGAAGGCGTCGCGCGCTGCGGAATACTTAACCGCTTTCACGCCCGGAACGACGTCGGTGGAGGGCAGATCGTAATCGACCGTCATCGCGCCGGCGGCGAACCCGATTTTCCAATGCTTGGGAAACCCGTCGGGACGGTCGGCCGCGAGCAGGATCAGATTGCCATAGGCGATCACCGCCTCGGGATCCTTGGCGGAATAGGAGAGGTGCAGGGAATCGAGCCGCGTCTTGGTTGCGGCCTGAGCGGCATGAAAGGCGGATTTGCGCGCGTCCCACGCTGCTAGCTGGCCGCGGTAGGCCTCCGTTGCCGCATCGTGTTGGCGCGACTTGTAGCCGACGTTGAAATTCCATTCATCATGCGCGTTCTTGAAACTTTGGGTGCCCGTCGCCTTGAGCTCGCGGCGGCGACTCCGATTCAACAGCTCCAGCAGATTGCGCGGCGGCGGCGGCTTGAAGTCCGCCATGCGCGGTTCCTTGGCGAGCCGCAGCGCGGCGGGCGCGTTCGGCGGCAGTTCGGCAAAGGCGGTGCGGTCGTAGAACTGTTCCCATTCGACCGCCGGGCGTGCGCGCAGCGCGTCGAGTAGGATCGAGGCCAGCGCCACGATCTCGCGATTGGCTTCTTCGGTGCGTTCTTCGGCTTGGAGCTTCTTGAGCGCCTGCAGCGCGCCGCCGGAAACCGTCCGCTCCAACGCCTTGCGGCGCTGCCACTGCGTGTCCCAGAATTGCTGCTGCGCGGCGGCCTTTTTCTCGACGACGCCAAAGCCCGTAAAGCGGCGGAATCTGCCGATGCCGTCATGCTTGACGTCTATGGTACGCATATCGAAAGCCCCCACTCTTTTATGCGCTCAGCAAAACATAATTTTCCCGCGCACACAATTTCGGATCGTGCTTGATATTTGGGCAGTTGCCGAGATCGGCGGCACAATCGCGCGCGGAGCGTGCGGAGCGGAGATTTTGAACCGGTTTCCCTGACGCGCCGGCAACACGCCGGGCAAATTTTCTAGCCGGCGAGCAGGCGGGTGAACTTCGCCTCGCCGGATTTGCTGAAGACCATCGCGCGGCTATTGCGGTCGCGCGCCGCCCAGCCCAACGCCGTGACCCGGCCGAGCAAGGCGGCGCCTACCGCGCCCGCAAGGTGGAATCGGCGCTGGCTCCAATCGAGGCAGCCGAGGCAAAGCGGGCGGCGGCTCCCGGACAACGCGTCCGGATCTATCCCGAAATCGCGCAGAAAGGTCTCGCCGCGACGGGTCAGGCGCACGTCCTGGCCGCTGACCGCGATGCGGCGCGCGCGCAGCAGGGCGTCGAACAACGCCACGGCCATCTCGCCCGCCAAATGATCGTAACAGACGCGCGCCTTGCGGATCTGCGGATCGGACGGGCCCGGGCGCGTGCGCAGATGGCCGGCGCGCGCCGCCACGCCCATCATCTTCTCCAGCATCTCGGCGACGTCGGCCCCGGCCAGGCGGAAATAACGGTGGCGGCCCTGCTTCACCCCGGCGATCAAGCCGCCGGCTTCGAGTTTCGCCAGATGGGAACTGGCGGTCTGCGCGCTGATCCCCGCCTCGCCGGCGAGTTCGCTGGCGGTCAGTGCTTTTCCGGCCAGCAGCGCCGCCAGCATGTTGGCGCGCGCCGGATCGCCCGCCAGAGCGGCAATCGGGGCCAGGGAGGGGCCTTCTTTCATAGTTCGACGGGTATCGAAACATTCGCGCCGGTGCAAGCTCTAACCTGCCCTCGTCATTTCGACGGAGACGGAAATATGAATGTCGTGTGCCACATCCGCTACGAACTCGAGCCATTCAAGCGCGAGTATTTCGAGCGATACGCGAAGGTCTGGCTGGGCGCGATTCCCGAATGCGGTGGGCGGCTGTTCGGCTATTTCATGCCCTACGAGGGCACCAACTATGAAGCTCATGCGATGATCGGCTTCGACAGTCTCGCCGCCTACGAAGCCTATCGCGCGCGATTGCGCGTCGATCCGGCAAGCAAAGCCAATTTCGAATTCGCCGAGCGCGAGAAGTTCATCCTGCGCGAGGAACGCCGCTTCTTGCGGCAGGTTGAGCCATGACAGCGGTGATCTTCGAGGTGTGGGCGAACGATCGACAGGCCTACCTCGACATCGCCGCCGAACTGCGCCCGCTGCTCGACGGCATCGACGGCTTTGTTTCCATCGAGCGTTTCGAGAGCCTGAGCGAACCCGGCAAGCTGTTGTCGCTGTCGTTCTGGCGCGATGAAGCGGCGGTGGCGCAGTGGCGCAATCTGGAGGCGCACCGCGCGGCGCAGGCCAAGGGACGCGGCGGAATTTTCAAGGACTATCGGCTGAGGATCGCGGGCGTGATCCGCGATTACGGCATGACCGACCGCGCCGAGGCGCCTGCCGACAGCCGTAACGTAAATACCTGAGACGGCCCTTCACTCTTCGTCGAGAAACTTCCAGGTATCGGCGCCGTCGAAAGGACGTACGCGGGCCTGGGCCAGGACCTCCGGCGCCATCAGCCGCGCGTTCACGCCCATCCTGTCGTACGTTTTGTCGACGGCGGACCAATGGGTGAAGCAGCCGCAGACCTTGCAGCGATGGAATTCGATCGACTTGTCGCCCCACATATAGGTGTCGGTTTCGCCCGATGCCTTCACCTGCTTCGGCGAGTAGTAGGCCACCAGCGCGCCCGTGCGCCGGCAGATCGAGCAATTGCACGATGTCACCGTTTCCGGCGGTGTTTCGACCTCGATGCGGACCGCGCCGCAATGGCAACTGGCTTCGATCATGACGTCCTCAAGGGCTGCACAAATCGCGAACAATCACTATATTCCCCCCATGGCGCACAACAACGGCATGGTTCCGCGGGGAGGCGGCTTCGGCGAGATGAGCGGGGCGGAGATCGCGGGCTTCGTGCCCCATCGCCCCGAGCGGCCGGAGAAATCCGAAGGCGGCAAGCGGTTCCGCCTGGTCAGCGAGTATGAGCCGGCCGGCGATCAGCCCACCGCCATCGCCGAGCTGGTCACCGCCGTCAACGCCAATGAGCGCGACCAGGTTCTGCTCGGCGTCACCGGCTCGGGCAAGACCTTCACCATGGCCAAGGTGATCGACATCGTGCAGCGCCCGGCGCTGATCCTGGCGCCGAACAAAACCTTGGCGGCGCAGCTTTACGCCGAGATGAAGAACTTCTTCCCCGACAACGCGGTGGAATATTTCGTCTCCTATTACGACTACTACCAGCCCGAAGCCTATATCCCGCGCACCGACACCTATATCGAAAAGGATTCCTCGGTGAACGAGGAGATCGACCGCATGCGACATTCGGCGACGCGGGCGATTCTGGAGCGCGACGACGTCATCATCGTGGCGTCGGTGTCGTGCATCTACGGCATCGGGGCGGTGGAGACCTATTCGGGCACGGCCGTCACGGTGAAGAAGGGCGCCAAACTAGACCGCATGGAATTGATGCGCGAGCTTTCCGCCCTGCAATACCGCCGCAACGACAACAATTTCGTGCGCGGCACGTTTCGCGTGCGCGGCGACACCATCGACATTTTCCCGGCGCATTACGAAGACCGCGCCTGGCGCATCGAACTGTTCGGCGAGGATGTCGACAAGATCACCGAATTCGATCCGCTCACCGGCAAGTCGGCGGGCACGCTGGAGTCGATCAAAGTCTATGCCAATTCGCACTATGTGACGCCGCGCCCGACGCTGGGACAGGCGCTGAAAGGCATCAAGGAGGAATTGCGCCTGCGGCTCGACGAATTCCGCGCGAGCGGCAAGCTGCTCGAAGCCCAGCGCCTGGAACAGCGCACGCAATTCGACATGGAGATGATCGAGGCGACGGGCTCCTGCGCCGGCATCGAGAATTATTCGCGCTGGCTGACCGGGCGCAGGCCCGGCGAGCCGCCGCCGACCTTGTTCGAATATCTGCCCGACGAAGCGCTGGTGTTCTGCGACGAAAGCCATGTCAGCGTGCCGCAGATCGGCGCGATGTACAAAGGCGATTACCGGCGCAAATTCACCCTGGCGGAATACGGATTTCGCTTGCCGTCCTGCATCGACAACCGCCCGCTGAAATTCGAGGAATGGGACGCGATGCGCCCGCAAACGGTTTACGTCAGCGCGACGCCGGGCAAATGGGAACTGGAACGCACGGGCGGCGTGTTCACCGAGCAGGTGATCCGCCCCACCGGGCTGATCGATCCGCCGGTGGAAATCCGCCCCGTGGAATCGCAGGTGGACGATCTGATCGCCGAATGCCGCGCCGTGGCGAAGAAGGGCTATCGCGCGCTGGTCACCACGCTGACCAAGAAGATGGCGGAAGACCTCACCGAATATATGCACGAGCAGGGCATTCGCGTGCGCTATATGCACAGCGATGTCGAAACGCTGGAGCGCATCGAGATCATCCGCGATCTGCGCCTCGGCGCGTTCGACGTGCTGATCGGCATCAATCTGTTACGCGAGGGGCTCGACATTCCCGAATGCGCTCTGGTCGCCATCCTCGACGCCGACAAGGAAGGCTTTTTGCGCAGCGAGACCAGCCTGATCCAGACCATCGGGCGCGCCGCGCGCAACATCGACTCCAACGTCATTTTGTATGCGGATCACATCACCGGTTCGATGGAGCGCGCCATGGCGGAGACCACGCGCCGCCGCGAGAAGCAATCGCTCTACAACGCGGCGCACGGCATCACGCCCGCCTCGATCAAGAAGCAGATCGGCGACATCATGGGTTCGATCTACGAGCGCGACCATGTGATGGTGGATGCGGGCCTGGCCGACGAGGGGCGCGACTTCATCGGCCACAATCTGAAGGCGCATCTGGCGGAGCTGGAGAAGCGGATGCGCGCGGCCGCCGGCGATCTCGAATTCGAGGAGGCGGCGCGGCTGCGCGACGAGATCAAGCGGTTGACGGCGGTGGACCTTGCCGTCGCCGACGATCCGTTCGCGCGGCAGAGCGAGGTGGAGCGCGCGGTGGACGACGCGTTCCTCAATGCGGTGAGGGATGGGGCCTCAGATTCTCCTTCTCCCCCCAAGGGGGAGAAGGCCGGGATGAGGGGGAAAGGCCGCACGCGGATGAAACGCGCCTCGCGGCCGGGCGTCCCAAAGACATTCGGCAGCAGAAGCAAGTAGTATATGGAACTTGCAATTATCTCACATCTGAGATATATCAAAAATGAGTTGGACGGTCGGATTCGTGAGCGATACGGCGGAAGCCGAAGTGTCCGCATTGCCGTTTGATATGCGGCTGCGATTTACGCGCATAGCGGATTTGATCGTGCAATTCGGGTTGCTGGCGATGCGCGAGCCGTATGTGAAGCATCTCGATGGCAAACTGTGGGAGATGCGATTGAAAGGGCGCGACGGGATCGCCAGGTCGATCTACGTGGCGGCGTCCGGCCAAAGGGTTGTTGTGTTGCGGACCTTCGTCAAGAAGACGCAGGAAACACCGCGGAAGGAATTGGCCATCGCGCGATCGCGGTTGTGGGAGGTTAAGGAATGAGAAGTTTCGAGGCGTGGAAGCGCAAACAGCTGAAGGACCCGAAGTTCAAGGCGGCCTATGACGCCCTGGACGAGGAGTTCGCCCTGATCCACGAACTGCTGAAGGCCCGCTCCAGCGCGAAGCTGACACAGGCAGAGGTGGCGCGCCGCATGGGGACCTCGCAATCGGCGGTCGCGCGCATGGAAAGCGGGCGCGCGCCCTCTTTGACTTCTCTGAAGAAATACGCACGCGCCGTCGGCCGCAAGGTCGAGATCAGGCTATCGAAGGCGGGGTAGGCAGGGCCGCCTCAAACGCGCCTCGCGCCCCGGCGTGCCGAAAACGTTCGGCAGCCGCAGCAAGTAGCGCTAATCTTTCCCTTCCCTTGCCTACCTGCAGCAGCTTTTGCGAAAGCGGGCGACATTTATTGGCTCAAGTTCGGGGCAGCGGTGAAATATCGTGATAAAATATGGAGTGTCTGAGTCGGTTCAGCTGAACTGGAGCGCATAATGGCACTACTAAATACATACCTAATGACATATGGCCAAGTCAGCAAATTTCTGGACTCCATCCGCGAAGGCCAAGCGCCAGAAAAGTTCACCCGCCAATATTTGAAAGACCTTGGCTTTAAGTCGTCTAATCATCATGCGTTCATTCCATTGTTGAAGGGACTGGGATTCTTAACCGCCGATGGAACGCCGACACAGCGGTATAAAGATTATCTCGACAAATCGCGATCTCGAAAAATTCTTGGAGAAGCCATTCGAGATGCTTATGGCGATATCTTTACGATCAGATCAAATCCAAAGAAGGACGATAAAGAAGTAATCGAGGGGAAATTTAGAAGCACGTACAACTCATCAGCAAACACCGCCGACCTTTGTGCGAGGACATTTCTTGCGCTCCTCGAAAATGCGGATATCAGCAGTGATTCTGCCGCTGCAAAAGAGAAAAAACCAAAAGAAGAAAGCGACGCATCTAAGGGCAAATTGAATGAAGAAGGAGGCGGCGCGGACAAGTCAAAAAAGCCCGACGGAGTTGGGCTGCACTACAATATTCAAATCCATTTGCCACCTTCGAAAGATATCGAAGTTTACAACGCGATATTCAAATCTCTGAAGGACCATCTCCTTGGTTGACGCTGGCATAAGGGTTCGTGATTTTTTCTTTCGCGGCCTCCTGTTTGAGTCTGAGTCTGAACGATTTAGGCGCGCGGGTATTCGTGTCGGAGCTGACCTAACAGAGACTGAGGCTACGTTGGTGCAGGAAGCGCTTGCACCATTCGGCATCAGTCGTCGAAATCAAGCACTCGAGATGGCACGCTTATATGCTGTGCTATTTGCCTTTGAGAATGAAGTACGTTCACTAATTCGCGATTCGCTTGAAGAGAAAGCGGGCGCTGATTGGTGGAAGAGCGATAAAGTTCCAAAAACAGTTCGAGACGTCGCCGAAGGACGAATGGCCCAAGCCAAGAAAGATTCATGGCTAGAAGGGGCGAAAGACGACGTTCTGGAATTTGTCGATTTCGGCAATTTGGCTGCGATAATTGTTCAAAACTGGGATAATTTTAAGGATGTCATTCCCGGCCAAAGTTGGCTCACTCAACGTATGTCAGAACTTGAAAAGGCTCGAAATTTCGTTGCACACAATCGAATGCTTTTGCCCACAGAATTTGACCGCATCTACATGTACATTTCTGATTGGAATAAAGTTGTAGGAATATAACTCCTGGAGGAATGTGTGGCACAGGTAAAAATTGAAGACATAGTTGAGCACCTCCGAAGCGAGATGCGGAGAGCGTTAGAAGCGGCAATTGATGACGTAGCTCCCGATGCGGAGATTGACACACATGATCGTTTCCGGGCGTTCCGTCGGGCAGTGGGCCGCAAGTGCAATACTTGGGAAACTGTGCCTGACTCGTACATCAGGCAATGACTTTGCGTTGATGCTATGTCCCATTGTTCGCATTTGAATAGGCGCGACGAAGCGGGCTCAGAGTAGATTTTTCCGACATTTCAGCGCGGCGGCAGCGCTCGGCAAGCAGATCGCGATTTCCTTCAAGGACGCGGTCTGACTTATTCCATAGAGCGCCCGCCGAGTTGCGGCGGCGCATCAACGCGTTAGCACCGAACATTACAACTTATCCGGCTTCGCGAATCCGGCCATAAAATGGGCGGCCCCTTCGGCCGCTCGGGCGCGCGCACGCTGTTGCTACGCGCCCCCCGCTTCGCGGGGGTAGAAAGGGAAGGTGCGTGCCGTGGAGAAAGAGAAGCCTTCGCAGAAAGACAACGCCGCAAGCGAGACGCCGCAGGCGCTGGAGGAATCGCTGCTCGGTTCGGTGCTGGCGCGCCGTCCGCGCGGCGAGAAGATTCCGCGCACGCCGATGACCAACATCATCATCGTCCCCGAGAGCGCGGCCCCCCGCCCTTCGACAAGCTCAGGACAGGGAGGAAAGCCGCGCCGCGGCAAGGCGAAGGGCTTTGGATAACGGGAGGGGGGGCTTTCCGATGCGCAAGGTTCAATTGGGCGCCTCCCCCCGGGGGAGGGGGCGAGGCCAAACAGAAAAACGGCGATCAAACGGAGGTGAATTCCAGAAGACGACACACCAGATTTTGAGAGGGCTTGTTTTGCGCGCGCCCGCGTCAGGCCTTGGCGCGGGCTTCGCGAACGGCACCACGCACGCCCGGCGGCTCGTAGCAGGCGCGGCAGCGCACCTGATATTCGCCCGCGTCGCCGACCACCAGCTGGCGCTCGCCGGGGATCAGCCGCTGCGAGATGTAGCCGGCGTCCGAACCGCACACCATGCACACGCCGGTCAGCTTCTCCACCTGGTCGGCGATGGCGAGCAGGCCGGGGATCGGCCCGAACGGCTGCTCGGCGAAATCCATGTCGAGCCCGGCGACGATGATGCGCAGCCCCGTGTCGCGGCGCTCGCGCAGCAGGGCGCGGACGGCGCGCCCGAACCAGCCGAGCGAATCCTTCAGCGGCTCGTCGAGCGGGAAGAACTGCGCCTCGTCCACCGCCAGCACGTCGAAATCGGCGGGCCCGACCAGGCGCGCGAAATCCTCCTCGCTGCGCACCATAACGGCCGAGAGCTTGTCGGTGATGTCGGTGGTGCCGTCGGGATTGACCGCGCGCGCGGCGATGAAGCCCTGGGTGCGCGTGTCGTGCGCCGGCTTGACGATGCGAAGGCGCTTCTTGGCGTATTGAGCGCGGTGGAGCTTGGCGATGAGCAGCTCGGTCTTGCCCGAGAACATCGGCCCGACGATCACTTCCAGACGCGCCGTCATGAGCCTGCTCCCTGCACCACCGCGCGCACTAGACCACGATTCGACGCCGGGGCCGAACCCGTGCCTGTGGAAAACCGTGCCGCTCAGTCTTCCGCGCGAATTCTCACGGCGACACGGCGTCGTCTTTCTTGCACGGCCACAGGGTGGAGATGGCGGTCCATTGCGCGTCCTCGGCCGAACCTTGGTTGAGCTTCTCGTCGGCATCGCCCTGCTTGCGCAGCCAGTCGAGCTCCTGTCCGGTGGCCTCGTTCAGCGACAGGCCTTGCGGCAGGCAGACAAAACCTTGATCCGCGGCGGCGCGCAGATAATCCTGGAGATGGTCGTGACAGGCCACCGCGCCGTGATTGCAGTCCTGGGTGAACTGGGCAAGCGTGCGCGTGTCGGCCGCGCGAACGCCGCCGGCGGCGAGGAGCGTTGCTGCAAAGACGACGGCCGCGAGAACGATCTTCTTCATGGCGAACCCCCTGCTCAGCCACCAGGGGATTATAGCTATTGTCCGCTCTGGCCGCCATTGCCGATTGCGGCTTTGTGCTGGGTACGGATCGTCTGTTCCCGGGTCAGCGAGCGGGCGCGCGGCGGATTGACCGGCGCGGGTTCGTCGAGTGCGTTACACCCCCGCGACGTTGTTGTGAGAAGATTCCCGCGCGGAATCGTGCAAGGAGTCAACGCGGACGATCGGAGTTGGTTCATCCCATCCCGCCGGGCTTGGACGCCGAATGGTGCAGAGACTCCAAGGCGTTGCGCTTCACGGCGCGGTCCCGCGAGGAACCGGCATCGATTCTGTCCACAAAAACGAGGGCCCGATGAACAAATCGCTTCGCGTGCTTTGCGTCGTGCTTCTGGCGGCGGGGTTCGCTGCGCCTGTGTCGGCCGCGTCAAAGGCGCACGCCGTCGCCAAGCTGATCGATTTGGACGGCAAGGACGTCGGCAGGGCCGATTTTACGCAAGTCCTGCGCGGCGTGCTGATCGAGATAGAGGTTCGCTCCCTGCCGCCGGGCGGGCATGCGATCATGGTCCACGCGACCGGGGCGTGCGATCCCAAGAAGCAGTTCACCTCGGCGGGGCCCGATCTGGATTTGGATCCGCCGCGGCCGCACGGCTATCTCATCATGGGTGGACCGCGCCCGGGCGACTTCCCCAACCAGTTCGCAGGCGCCGACGGAACGCTGCATGCCACGCTGATCACCAACGCCTTCTCGCTCGGCGGCGGCAAGAAATCGCTGTTCGACCGCGACGGCGCCTCGATCATCGTCAATGCCAAAGCCGACGATTACATCACTCAGCCAGACGGGAACGCCGGACCGCGCATCGCCTGCGGCACCATCGTCCGCACCGTCGGACCGGGCGGGCGCAAAGGTGCTGCGCGCCGCAAGCATAAGTGAATCGGGCATCCTTCGAGACGCCCTTTTGCCCTCATCCTGAGGAGGCGCGAAGCGCCATCTCGAAGGGCGAGTACAAAAGGGCTCCTCAGGATGAGGAAGAAATACAACGTGGAGAAACTCCCATGCCGATCCTTCACCAGATGCACATATCGGGGAATTGCTACAAGGTGCGCCTCGCCGCCCATCAGCTCGGCATTGCGATCACGCTGAAAGATTACGGCCTCCACGACGGCTCGACGCGCCTGCCGGAATTCCTCAAGCTCAATCCCAACGGCCGCGTGCCGCTGTTGGAGTACGAGGATGGCCGCACGTTGCCGGAATCCGGCGCCATCCTGTTTCATCTGAGCGAAGGCACGGCGCTGCAGCCCGCGAGCGGCTGGGATCGCGCGCAGATGCTGCAATGGATGTTCTTCGAACAGTACAGCCACGAGCCTTACGTGGCGGTGGCGCGCTTCTGGCTGTCCTATGCCAAGCCCGAGGAATTCGAGAAGAAGAAACACCTCGTTCCGGAATGGCACGCGAAAGGAAATGCGGCGCTAAGCGTCATGGAAAATCATCTTGCGTCGCACGACTGGTTCGCAGGGAAAGACTATTCCATCGCCGACATCGCGCTCTACGGCTACACGCATAGCGCAGCGGAAGGCGGCTTCGAGCTCGGCGATTTTCGGCGCGTTTCCGCGTGGCTGGCCCGCGTTGCGGCGCAACCAAAACACATCGCGCTCGCCGTGCGCTGACGGCCGCATCTTGCCTCAAAACGGCGGACCGCTTATAGAAAAAGGGTTGAGGCCGCGCACGCCACAGTGACAAGTTTCAAGCGCGCCCATGCGACCACTTCCGGTGGGAGTGAAGGCTTGGAGTGACGACGACGACGCTTTTCCTGAAAATTTGGCACGACTTCGACAACCGCTACGTACATGGTGTTCGCGGCGGAGTTTAATGCTTTCAGGAGAAAGCCGTCATGACGATCGGTCAAGTCAAGTTCTTCAACACGACAAAAGGTTTCGGATTCATCGCGCCGGAAGGCGGCGGCAAGGACGTGTTCGTCCATATGACCGCCGTCCAAGCCGCGGGCCTGCGCGGCCTCAACGAAGGCCAGAAGGTCAGCTTCGACGTCGAAGCCGACAAGCGCGGCCCCAAGGCCGTCAATCTGAAGCTCGTCTGAGCGGAAGGATTTGAAGTCATAACGAGCGGCGCGGGAACAATCCCGCGCCGTTTCGATTCAGTCCGACGGCTGCCACAACTCGATCTTGTTGTTTTCGGGATCCATGATCCAGGCGAAACGGCCGTTGGAATCGTCCTGGCGGGACAGGACCTTTACGCCTTTGGCCTCGATCGCCGCCAGCATGGCGTCGAGATCGTCGACCGCGAAGTTGACCATGAAGGACTGGGCCGACGGTGCGAAATAGTCGGTGTCCTGCGCAAACGGAGTCCACACCATGACATGGGGATGGCCGGGCGCGTCATACGGCAGCATCGCGCCGCCCCAATCCTCGATCGCGAGCCCGAGCACGTCGCGATACCAAGCCGACAACGCTTTGGGATCGCGCGCCTTGAAGAATATTCCGCCCACACCCGTTATCCGCGCCATGCATTCCTCCCGATCATGACCGCCGTTATACTGCCAGAGATGAGCGAATTCGTCTTCCTCTATTCGACATTTCCCGACGAGGCGTCGGCCAAGCGCGTCGCCGAGGCGCTGGTAACGGCGAAGCTGGCCGCCTGCGTGAACCTCGCGCCCCTGACCAGCATCTATGAATGGCAAGGCAAATTGGAGAGTGGCCCCGAAGTCGCCGCCTTCATCAAGACCCGCCGCGCCTTGCTGGATCAGGCGATCGCCGCCGCCCGGCCGCTGCATCCCTACACCGTGCCTTGTTTTCTGACGCTGCCCATCGAGGGCGGCAACGAGGATTATCTCGACTGGGCGCGGGCGCAGACTTTGCCTAAATAGCCAGCAACTTGCGTTTGGCGGCAGGGCAGACTTTTATGCACCTTAAGAGGGAGTGAGCCGCGTGCTGTACGAGGGATCAGGATTGGCGCTCGACGCAAAATCGTTGCGCCGCGACCTCAAGGCGCTCGCCTCGCGCAAGACCGACCGCAACGAATTGCGCAGCGAAGCGCTCGCCCTCGTCAAGAACGAGTTCACCAGCGCGCGCGAACGCGTCAAGCAGCAGGTGCTGCGCGAGAAGATGGGGGGGCAGGCGGCGGCGCGCGCCATCGCGGCGGTCCAGGACTCGACCATCCAGGTATTGTTCGAATTCGCGGTCAAGCGCTTCTACCCCGCCAAGTCGCCGCGCGCCGCCGAACAGATCACGGTGGTGGCGACCGGCGGCTACGGCCGTGGCGAGATGGCGCCGGGTTCCGATGTCGATCTGTTGTTCGTGCGCCCCGCCAAGCAGACGGAATGGGGCGAGAGCGTCATCGAGTTCGTGCTGTATCTGTTGTGGGACCTGGGGCTGAAGGTCGGCCACGCCACGCGCTCGCTGCCGGAATGCGTGCGCCTTGCCAAGCAGGACATCACCATCCGCACCGCGCTGCTCGAAGCGCGCTATCTGGCCGGCGACCAGAAGCTATTTGATGAGCTGCGCAAGAAATTCTGGTCGGAGGTCGCTACGGGCTCGGGCCAGGATTTCGTCGAAGCCAAACTGGCCGAGCGCAACGAGCGCCATCATCTGCACGGCGAAAGCCGTTATCTGGTCGAACCCAATATCAAGGAGGGCAAGGGTGGGCTGCGCGACCTGCAGACGCTCTATTGGATCGGCAAATATCTCTATCGCGTGACGGATGCCGCCGACCTAATTCAGCACAACGTCTTCGACAAGGACGAATACAAGACCTTTCAGAAGGCGGAAGCCTTTCTGTGGGACGTGCGCGTCAGGCTGCATTACCTCGCCGGGCGCGCAGAGGAGCATCTTTCCTTCGAGGTGCAACCCGAGATTGCCGCCCAGCTCGGCTTCAGCGAGGATTCCCCGCGCCATGCGGTAGAGAATTTCATGCGCGCCTACTTCCTGGTCGCCAAGGACGTCGGCGATCTGACGCGCATTTTCTGCGCCGCGCTCGAAGTGCAGAACAAAAAGCGCCGCGCCTCGCTAGCCAGCATCCTGCCGGGTTTCCTCAAGCTGCGCGGCAAGAACGACGATTTCTTCGTCGAGGCCGGTCGGCTGCACGCGCGGCCCGACGCCTTCAAGCGCGATCCGGTCAACTTTATCCGCATCTTCCACGTCGCCGACGCCAAGAGCATCGACATCCACCCCGATGCGCTGCGCACCATCACCCGCTCGCTCGACCTGATCGACGACGCGCTGCGCAACGATCCCAAGGCCAATAAGCTGTTCCTGGAAATCCTCTCCTCGAAGAACGATCCCGAGCGAGCGCTGCGGCACATGAACGAAGCGGGCGTCTTCGGCAAATTCGTGCCGGAGTTCGGCCGCGTCGTCGCGCTGATGCAGTTCAACATGTACCACCACTATACGGTGGACGAGCATCTGATCCGCGCGGTGGGCAACGTCGCCTCGATCGAGCGCGGCGAATATGCCGAAGAACATCCTCTCGCCAGCGACATCATCAAGCGCATCAAGACCCGCGAAGTTCTCTATTGCGCGATGCTGCTGCACGACATCGCCAAAGGCTTGCCTGGCGATCATTCCGATGTCGGCGCCGCGATCGCCGTCAGCCTGTGCCTGCGCTGGGGTCTCTCGGCGGAGGACACCGCCTCGGTCGCTTGGCTGGTGAAGAATCATCTGATCATGAGCGACACCGCCCAGCGCCGCGACACGGCCGATCCCAAGACGGTGCGCGATTTCGTCCAGATCGTGCAGTCGCCCGAGATGCTGCGTCTGCTTTTGGTGCTGACCGTCGCCGATATTCGCGCGGTGGGGCCGGGCGTGTGGAACGGCTGGAAGGGCCAACTGCTGCGCGAACTCTATTTCGAGGCCGAAGCGGTGATGTCGGGCGGCGACACGATCCGCGCCCGCGGCGCACGCGTCGAGGAGGCCAAACAGGCGCTCGCCAAGCGCATTGCCGATCTGCCGGAAGCGGTGCGCGAGCGGGCCATGTCGCGCCACTATGATGCTTATTGGCTGGCGTTCGATGCCGAAACCCATGAGCGCCATGCCCGCATGATCGCCAAAGCCGATGGTGCGGGCGAGCTGCTGTCGCTCGACGCCAAGAGCGACGACTTCCACGCCATCAGCGATATCGTGGTTTACACGCCCGATCATCCGGGCCTGTTTGCGCAGATCGCAGGCGCCATTGCGGTCAGCGCCGGTTCGATCGTCGACGCCAAGATATTCACCACCACGGACGGGTTCGCGCTCGACGTTTTTTCGGTGCAGGACGCCGAGGGTGGACCGTTCGGCGACGCCGAGCGCATCGCGCGCCTGCGCCAGACCATCGAGAAGACGCTGACCGGCGAGATCGTGCCCCGCCTCTTGATCGCCAAGCGTCCGCCCAAGAGCCGCGCCGCCGCCTTCAACGTGCCGTCGCGGGTGAATTTCGACAACGACGCCTCGCACAGCGCCACCGTGGTGGAGGTGCGCGGCCGCGACCGCTTAGGCTTCCTCTACGACGTGACCACGGCCTTGTTCGAGTCCGGCCTGTCGATCTCCTCGGCGATCATCGCCACCTATGGCGAGCGCGTGGTCGACGTCTTTTATGTGCGCGACGGCTACGGCCACAAGGTCACCCATCCCGATCGCCTCGCCGCCATCGAGGCGCGCCTGGTCAAGGCGGTGGTGGGGGAGAGCGCGGACGTCGCGGCGCCCTGAGCATTTGACCACCTTGCGGCCTCGCGCACTTAGCGGCATAACCCGACGCCTCGAAAGGCCTTCACCATGAGCGACGCGCACAGGCCCCTCGTCTTCTCCGGCATGCAGCCGACCAACACGCTGCATTTGGGCAATTATCTGGGCGCGCTCAAGAACTGGGTGAAGCTCCAGGACCACATGCCCTGCCTCTATTGCGTGGTGGACATGCACGCCATCACCGCGGACGCGGGCTACGCCAAGCCGCAGGAGCTGGCACAGGCCACGCGCGAGGTTGCGGCGGCCTATATCGCATCGGGCGTCGATCCCAAGCGCTCAATCCTGTTCAACCAGTCGCGCGTGCCGGCCCATGCCGAGCTCGCCTGGGTGTTCAACTGCGTGGCGCGGCTCGGCTGGATGGACCGCATGACGCAGTTCAAGGAGAAGTCCGGTAAGCACAAGGAGCGCTCTTCGGTCGGGCTCTATACCTATCCGGCGCTGATGGCCGCGGACATCCTGGTCTACAAAGCGACGCATGTCCCGGTCGGCGAGGATCAGAAGCAGCATGTCGAGCTGACGCGCGACATCGCGCAGAAGTTCAACAACGACTACAACGCGCCCGATTTCTTTCCTCTGCCGGAACCGGTGATCACCGGCACGGCGACGCGCGTCATGAGCCTGCGCGACGGTTCGAAGAAGATGTCGAAGTCCGACGAGAGCGATTATTCGCGCATCAACCTGACCGACGACGCCGACGCCATCGCCCAGAAGATCAGGAAGGCCAAGACCGATCCCGAGCCGTTGCCCGATAGCGAGAAGGGACTGGAGGGACGGCCGGAAGCGGAGAACCTGTTCAACATCTATGCGGCGCTGGCGGGCGAGACGCGCGAACAGGTGATCGCACAGTTCGCGGGCCAGCAATTCTCCGGCTTCAAGAACGCGCTGGCCGAGTTGGCGGTCGCCAAGCTGACGCCGATCAATGCCGCGATGCGCCGCCTGCTCGCCGATCCCGCCGAGATCGACCGCGCGCTGGCGGACGGCGCAGCGCGGGCCTCCGCGTTAGCCGAACCGATCCTCGCCGAGGTCAAGCGGCTGGTGGGATTCCTCGGCTGACTTGGGCTAAACTCGGCCCATGACCGACACCGCCAAAACCGTTCTCGTCACCGGAGCCGCCAAAAGGCTCGGCCGCGCCATCGCGCTGGACCTCGCGCGGCACGGCTGGAACGTGGCGATCCATTATCACTCCTCGGAGAAGGAGGCGCGCGCCACCGCCGCCGACGCGGCCACTTCTGGCGTCAAGGTGGCGCTGCTGCAAGCCGATCTCGGCCGCGAAAGCGAAGTGGCACGGCTGATTGAACGCGCGGCAAAGGAACTCGGCCCGCTGACCGGCCTGGTGAACAGCGCGTCGGTGTTCGAGAACGACGATTGGTACAGCGTCACCCGCGAAAGCTGGGACAAGCACATGGAGACCAATCTGCGCGCGCCCTTCGCGCTGGCGCAGGCCTTCGCCCGCCAGGTGCCGCGCGATATCGGCGGCGCCATCGTCAATGTCATCGACCAGCGGGTGCTGAAGCCGACACCGCAGTTCATTTCCTACAGCCTGTCCAAGGCGGGGCTCAAATGGCTGACCACGACGCTCGCCCAGGCGCTGGCGCCCAAGGTGCGCGTCAACGCGGTCGGCCCCGGGCCCACCATCATCAATGCGCGCCAGTCGCAAGCCGACTTCTCCCGCCAGCGCGAGGCGACCGTGTTGGGGCGCGGCGCCGAAGCACAGGACGTTTGCGACGCGGTGCGCTATCTGTTGGAAGCCTCCGCCGTCACCGGTCAGATGATCGCGGTGGACGGCGGACAGCACCTGATCTGGCAAACCCCCGACGTCGGCGTGAGGGAGTGAGATGAGTTCTTCGATCGTCCAGCACCTGAGGATCGCCGATGCGGCGCTCGCCGTTCGCCACGTCTTCATCCGCAATCTCGAATTGCTCGCGCTGATCGGCGTGCACGGCCACGAGAAGGGCAAGCTTCAGCCCATCCGCATCAATGTCGATCTGGCGGTGGAGGATGCCGCGATCCTCGAGGACAAGCTCGACCAAGTGGTCGATTACGGCGCGATCACGCGCAAGATCCGCGGCCTGGTCACCAATGGCCACACCAATCTGGCAGAGACCATGGCCGAGCGCATCGCTACGCTGTGCTTCGAGGACAAGCGAGTGAAGTCGGCGCGGGTGCGGGTGGAGAAGCTCCATGCCGTCGCCGGAGCGGAAGCCGCCGGCGTCGAGATCGAACGCAACAGGCCGTAATTCCCGAAACAATTCCATCGGTTAACGCGAGGTAGGCAAAGTTTACCGCGCATTAGCCGGTCCGGCGTTAGGTTGTGGACTGCAATCCCTGCGTGCCGCTCTTAGACAGCGCGTTCACGCCGGAGAAACCAATGACTAGGCCAGTACCGGGCGCGGACGAGCGCTCAGAACGGATTTTGGCCGAGAAGCTCAAGCTCCTCTACCGGGCGAACTTTGCGATCTTGGCCAATCTCGTGGTCGCCATCGTCGTCACTTATGCCGTGTCCGACCTTTTTCCGGCCCCGCTCCTAGCTGCATGGCTGGTCGCCACCGCACTGGTGACCGCCCTGCGCCTGGGGTTGCACCGCCGTTATGTGGGCGCCGCCAAGAACGGCCGATGCAACCTCTGCTGGGCGAAGGTTTTCACGCTAGGAACGTTTGCTTCGGGGCTGTTATGGGGCGTGCTCTGCCTCGGGCTTCCCGTTTGGGGCGACACCTACGATTACGTGCTTCTGACCATGGTGGCCGCCGGCATGACGGCCGCCGCGCTGACCACGATCATGGCCTATCTGCCGGCATACCTCGGTTTTGCCACTCCCTTCTGCCTGCCGCTCGCGGCCGTGTCGTTGATGAACAAGGAAGCCGACATCGCGGCCAACGGCGTTCTGATCTTTCTCTACCTCGTGGTCATTGCGTTTGCGGCGAGAAATCTCGCTCGTTCGGTAACCCGGACTCTCGAACTCCAAGTCGACAACGAGATCCTGCAAGGTTCGCTCACCCAGACCCGCATCGAGCGCGATGCGGCGCGCACCGACAAATGGTCCACCCTGGCGCAGTTGAGCCACGAATTGCGCACGCCGTTGAATGCCATCATGGGCTTCTCCGAGGCGATGCGAGAGGAGTTCTTCGGGCCTCTGGGCAACCAGCGTTACAAGGATTACGCCGGCCATGTGCATTCGAGCGGCCAGCACCTGCTGACGCTGACCGATGAAATCCTCGAACTCTCGCAAGGCGAAGCCGGCAAGCTCGAGCTGAACGAGAGCGAAGTGGACCTCGCCATGGTCGCAAAGAACTGTTTTGACGCCATGGCGCCCGTCGCCGAGAAAGCCGAGTTGACGCTGAAGGATCTGGTCCCCGCCGGGCTCAATTTCATCCGCGCAGACGAAACCAAAATCCGCCAGATACTGTTCCAGCTCGTCGACAATGCGATCAAGTTCACACCGCCGCACGGGCAGGTTTCGCTTGAGGCCTCGTCCGCGGCCGACGGCGGCATCGATCTCGTCGTCCGCGACAGTGGAATCGGCATGACGGCAGAGGAGATTCCGCTGGCCCTGCAGCCTTTCGGGCGGATCGCCAGTCCGTTGAAGCATGAAAAGGAGGGAACCGGTCTCGGTCTTCCCATCTGCAAGCGGCTGGCCGAATTGCACGGTGCGCGATTGACCATCGACAGCCGCCCCGGCAAGGGAACGGCCTTCAGGATTTCGTTTCCGGCCGCGCGATGCATCGCGCGCGCCGAGCCCGCCGTCGCCGCTTAGGCGCTGCCGCCGACGACGGCGCGTCCTTCGGCGCGCCAGCGCAGCATCCCGCCCGATAGATTGGCCGCCATGGCGAAACCCGCCTGGACCAGCACGTTGGTCGCTTGCGCCGAGCGCCCGCCGGCGCGGCAGACCGCCACGACGGGACGTTCCTTGTCGATGTCGTCGAACGATGATTTGAGGGCGCCGAGCGGCACCAGCTTCGCCCCCGCGATATGGCCGAGCGGTCCGTCGAACTCCTCAGGCTCGCGCACGTCGACGATCTGCACCGAGGCCGCGTTCTCCTCCAGCCAGTGGGGCGGCACTTCCCACACACCCGCGAAGGTGTAGGTCAAAGGCGCCCAATCGGGATCGCCGGCCGGCGCGCCGCCCTCGGGCCGGCCGCATTTCAGATTCGCCGGCACCGCCGCGTCCATTTTCTTGGGGTGGGGCAGATTGAGATTGTCCATGTAGAGTGTGAAATCGCCTTCGCTCAGCTGCCCGCCGAGCCGCGGATTGTAGCGGCGCTCCTCCGCCACGCTGGTCGCGGTGAGCCCGCGATAATCGTGGGCGGGATAGAGCAGGCAATCGTCAGGCAGGGTGAAGATCTGGCTCTTGACCGAGGCGAACATCGTGCGCGGGCTGCCTTGCTGGAAATCGGTGCGCCCGCAGCCGCGGATCAAAAGGCAATCGCCGGTGAACGCCAGGCTCTCATTGTCGAGCACGAAGGTCAGGCAGCCATTGGTGTGTCCCGGCGTGGCGCGCACCTCGAGATAACGCCCGGCGAACGCGACCCTGTCGCCGTGTGAAAGAGTGCGATCCGCGCCCTCGGCGCCCGACTCCTTGGACAGCGCGATGGCGCTCCCCGTGCGCTGCTTGAGCAGCCACGCCCCCGTCACATGATCGGCGTGGACATGGGTATCGAGGGTGGCGACGAGCTTCAGCCCCAGTTCCTCCACCAGCGCGCTGTCGCGGCGCACCTGTTCGAACACCGGGTCGATCAGCACGGCCTTGCCACCCTCGCCCAGCAGATAGGTGTAGGTGGACGAGGCGGAATCGAACAATTGGCGGAAGATCAGCATGGCTCCCTCCTCCCGATTTTGGAACAATCTGGCAGAAGCATTATATCAACGCCATGGCAGACGACGGCCACACCATCGAAGTTTCCGTAGCGCCGCTTAAGGGCGTCGCGCGCATCGCGGCCTATTTGAAGACCCTCCCCGACGCACCGGGCGTCTATCGCATGATGGATGCCAAGGGCGACGTGCTCTATGTCGGCAAGGCCAAGAGCCTGAAGAAGCGCGTGTCGAGCTATGCCAAATCGGGCGGCCATACCGAGCGCATCTCGCGGATGATCTCGGAGACCGCCGAGATGCTGTTCGTGACGACTGCCTCGGAGACCGAGGCGCTGCTGCTCGAATCCAACCTGATCAAGAGGCTGAAGCCGCGTTACAATGTTTCGTTTCGCGACGACAAGTCCTTCCCCAACATCCTTCTCCGCCAGGATCACGCGTTCCCGCAGCTCTTGAAGCATCGCGGCGCCAAGAATGTGAAGGGCATCTATTTCGGGCCGTTCGCCAACACCGGTGCGGTCAACCGCACGCTCAATACGCTGCAGCGCGCCTTCCTGCTGCGGTCCTGTTCGGATTCGGTGTTCGAGGCGAGGACGCGCCCCTGCCTGCTGTTCCAGATCAAGCGCTGTTCGGCGCCCTGTGTCGAGCGGATCGACGCGAACAATTACGGCAAGCTGGTCGGCGAAGCAGAGCGCTTCCTCGCCGGCAAGAGCCGCGCTGTGCAGGGTGCGCTGGTCAAGAACATGGAGGCGGCATCGAAGGCGCTCGACTTCGAAAGCGCCGCCAAGCTGCGCGACCGCGTGCGCGCGCTCCACCAGATGCAATCGGTCCAGGGCATCAATCCTTCCAGCTTCGCCGAGGCCGATTTGTTCGCGGCGCATAACGAGGGCGGGGAAACCTGCGTGCAGGTGTTCTTCTTCCGCGCCGGACAGAATTGGGGCAATCGGCCCTACTTCCCGCGCCATGCCGGCGAGCTTTCCACCGGCGAAGTGCTGGAGGCCTTCATCGGTCAGTTCTACGACGAGCGCCCAGCGCCCAAGCTGATCCTGCTTTCCGAGGCCATTCCCAACCGCGAGCTATTGTCCGAGGCGCTGGGCCTGCGCGCGGAGCACAAAGTCGCCATCGTGGTGCCAGAGCGCGGCGAGAAGCGTGAACTGATCGAGATGGCACTCAACAACGCGCGCGAACAGCTCGGCCGGCGGATGGCGGAAAACGCGGCCCAGCGCGAGCTGCTCGAAGGCGTGGCGGAGACTTTCGCGCTTGATACGCCGCCGCGCCGGGTGGAGGTTTACGACAATTCGCACATCTCGGGCGGCCATGCAGTGGGCGGCATGATCGTGGCGGGCCCCGACGGCTTCGAGAAGGCCGAATACCGCAAGTTCAACATCAAGACCGCGGAACTCGCCCCCGGTGACGATTACGCCATGATGCGCGAGGTGCTGACGCGGCGTTTCTCACGCATGATGAAGGAGAACGAAGACGCCAAGTCGAAGCGCCCGGACCTGGTGCTGATCGACGGCGGGCCGGGGCAACTCGCGGTGGCGGAGCAGGTCTTCGCCGATCTGGGCGTGGAGGACGTGGCGCTGGTAGCGATCTCCAAGGGTGCCGAGCGTGACGCGGGCTATGAACATTTTCACCAGCCCGGCAAGGCGCCGTTTCGCCTCGATCAGAAAAGCCCGGTGCTCTACTACCTCCAGCGGCTGCGCGACGAGGCCCATCGCTTCGCCATCGGCAGCCACCGGAAAAAGCGCTCCAAGGCCATCGGCGCCAATCCCCTGGATGAGATCGCCGGCGTCGGCGCCTCACGCAAACGTGCCTTGCTGCAGCATTTCGGCTCGGCCCGGGCGGTGGCCGGCGCCAGCCTCGCCGACATCGAGCGCGTGGCGGGGCTTTCGGGCACGCTTGCCAAGAAAATCTACGACTTCTTCCATCCTGCCGGGTGACAAGGATAAGGTGCGCCTATGCTGCGTCTGCCCAACATTCTGACCGTGTTCCGCATCGCCCTGGTGCCGGTGTTCGCCATCGCCTTCGTTCTGCCGGGGGACACAGCGCGGCTGATCGCCTTCGCGATCTTCTGCGTGGCCGGGCTCTCGGACGCGCTCGACGGATTCGCCGCCCGCAAGCTGAACGCCGGCAGCGATTTCGGCCGCATGCTCGATCCGATCGCCGACAAGATCCTGGTCGGCGTAGCGCTGATGATGCTGGTCGCCGAAGGCACCATCAATCAGTTCAACAACCTAGATAATGGCCTGCATGGGCTGCTCAAGCTGGTGCCCGCGCTAGTGATCCTGTCGCGCGAAATCCTGGTCTCGGGGCTGCGCGAGTTTCTGGCGGGCGCCGATGTCAGCGTGCCGGTCAGCTTCTTCGCCAAGATCAAGACCGCGGTGCAGATGATCGCGATCGGCGCGATGATCCTGGGACCGCTGGCCGAACGCATCGTGCCCGGCGCACTCGCCTTCGCCTATGTGACGCTTTGGGTAGCGACCGCGCTAACAGTGGGCACCGGCTACGTCTATCTGCGCGCGGGGCTGGCGCACGCCCGCCCACGCCGCGATGGCGAGACGCCGGCGTGAAGCTCCTTTATTTCGCCTGGGTTCGCCAGAAGATCGGCAAGAGCGAAGAAACGATGCCGTTGCCGACCGGTGTTTCGACGCTCGGCGAACTGGCCCTGCATCTACGCAGTTTGGGGCCCGGATATGCCGAGGCCTTCGCCAATCTTGCGCGGCTACGCGCGGCGGCGAACCAGGTGCATGCAGGCTTCGATGCGCCGATTGCCGACGGCGACGAAATCGCTTTCTTTCCTCCGGTGACTGGCGGATGAGAATGCGCATCCTCATCCAGCACGAACCCTTCGACCTCGTCCGCGAGATGGAGGAACTTTCGCGCGAAGGTGTGGGTGCGGTTGCGACTTTCATCGGCCATGTGCGCGCAGAAGAAGGCCTCGAGGCGCTGATTGTTGAACATTATCCCGGCATGACCGAGCGCGAGATCGCCAGGCATGCAGAGGAAGCCGCACGGCGCTGGACCTTGCTCGGCGTCACCGTCATCCATCGCGTCGGCGAGTTGAAGCCGGGCGAGCCGATCGTGCTGGCGGCGGTCGCGGCGGCCCATCGCGGCGACGCGTTCGCCGCCTGCGAATTCCTGATGGATCACGTCAAAACTCGGGCGACGTTCTGGAAACAGCAGCGCCGCCCCGGCCAAACGGTCTGGCTCGACGCCAACCCCGCGGACGACGAGCGGGCAGAACGCTGGAAATAACTAGTCCAGCTTTACGAGTGATACTTCCCGGCGCACGTCATCCATATAGTCGTGCATCAGCGCCTGGGAAATTTCGCCAGGCGTGAAATGGTAAGGCCCGATCTGGGAGACCGGGGTCACCTCGGCGGCTGAGCCGGTGAGGAAGCACTCCGAGAAGCCCGTGAGCTCGTCCGGCAGGATGTGCCGTTCGATCACCGGAATCTGGCGGATGCGCGCCAGCGCCATCACCGAACGCCGCGTGATGCCGTCGAGGAAACAGTCGGGCGTGGGCGTATGCAGCTTGCCGTCCTGCACGAAGAAGATGTTGGCGCCGGTGGCCTCGGCGACGTTGCCGCGCCAGTCCAGCATCATCGCGTCGTTGAAGCCCTTGGCCTCGGCGTTGTGCTTGGACATGGTGCAGATCATGTAGAGGCCGGCGGCCTTCGACTTGGTCGGCGCGGTGTCGGGGGCCGGGCGCTTCCAGTCGGAGATGTCGAGCCGGATGCCCTTCATCTTGGTCGCCGGATCGAAATAGGACGGCCATTGCCAAGTGGCGATCGCCACATGCGTTTTGGTCGTTTGCGCGGAGACCGCCATCATCTCGCTGCCGCGATAGACCACCGGGCGGACATAGGCGTCATCGAGACCGTTGACCTTGCAGGTTTCGATGCAGGCCCGCGTGATCTCCTCTTCCGTGTACGGAATTTTGATCCCGAGGATGCGCGCGCTCTCGAACAGCCGCGCCGTGTGCTCGTTGAGCTTGTAGATGCGCCCGGAATAGCAGCGCTCGCCCTCGAATACGCAGGAGGCATAGTGCAGACCGTGGGTCAGCACATGGATCTTTGCGTCGCGCCAGGGGATCAGCTTGCCGTCGAACCAGATCGAACCGTCGCGGTCGTCAAAGGGAATCACCTCGGCCATCGCTTCGTCCTCCTGCCCCTTGCCATGCCGCGGCAGCGGGCTTATTTGTGTCAGCATGCCTGACGTAAAATTCCGCGGGGCAACGCCCGAACCGCGAACACTATACCTCAGCGACGAGGCGCTAAAGCAAGGCTTGGATCTATTGTTCTTCGCTGCGCGCGATGTTTCGGCGCTGGGCTCCGGCCCGCTGGCCAAAGCAAGATTGGGACGCGCCCATGCGCGCGCTTTGCATTTCATTGCGCGCAACCCGGGGCTTTCGGTCGCCGAATTGCTGGGCTTGCTAAAGGTGACCAAGCAAAGCCTCAATCGCGTGCTCAACGATCTGTTGGCGGGCGGCTTCATCGAACGCAAGGCCGGTATGCAGGATCGGCGCACCCGCCGTTTGCAGGTGACCGCGCATGGTGCGGCGCTTAGCGACGCGATTTGGCAGGCGCAGCGCCCGCTGCTCGCTCATGCCTATAAGGCGGCGGGCCAGGATGCGGTCGCTGGCTTCCGCAAAGTGCTGCAAGGCCTTACCGGCGAGGTCCGCAAACCATGAGTGCGCCGGCCATGCAGGATCCGCACCTTCTTGTGGTCGACGACGACGAGCGGCTGCGCGCGCTGTTGCAGCGCTATCTTTCCGCCAACGGTTTTCGCGTCAGTGCCGCCGCCAATGCGGCCGACGCGCGCGCCCTGATGAAGAGCATGGCGTTCGATCTGCTCATCTTGGACGTGATGATGCCCGGCGAATCCGGCTTCGATCTGACCAAGGCGGTGCGCGCCAATTCGTCGGTGCCGATCCTGATGCTGACCGCCAAGGGCCAGGCCGAGGACCGCATCAGAGGCCTGGAACAGGGCGCCGACGATTATCTGCCCAAGCCGTTCGAGCCGCGCGAGCTGGTGTTGCGCGTCAGCGCGCTGCTGCGCCGCGCCGCGCCGCCCGCCGAAAAGGCCATCGCCGAAGTGCGCATGGGCGAATGCGTTTATGACCCGGAGCGCGGCCAGCTGCTGCGCAAGGGCAAGCCGGTGCACCTCACCAGTTCGGAGAGCACGTTGCTCCAGCTTTTCGCCGCCAACGCCGGGCGCTCCTTTTCGCGGACCGATCTGTGCGCGCGGTTGGGCGTGACGCTGGAACGCTCGATCGACGTGCAGGTGACGCGCCTCAGGCGCAAGATCGAGGAGGACCCCAAACTGCCGCTTTATCTGCAGACCGTCCGCGGCGTGGGTTATGTTCTTGTCCCCGACCGCATCGTTTGACCGCCTTATGACGGTGCTGTCGCGGCTGCGTCCGGGCCGCCTGATCAAGCGTGTGCTGCCGCGCGGCCTGTTCGGCCGTTCGCTGATCATCATCATCGCGCCGATGTTCCTGCTGCAGGCGATCGTCACCTACGTCTTCTTCGAACGCGACGTCGACAGCGCGACGCGGTTGATGGCGCGGGACGTCGCCGCCGACACCGCCTTTCTCGTCGCACTGGAGGACAATTATCCCCCGGCGGAGCGCGCAAAGCTTCGATCCATCGCCGCGCGCCAGATGCGCTATGAGCTCAGCTTCGCGCTGGGCGCCGATATCCCACCGCCTGCGCAGAACAGCCACCGCAGCACTATCGACGAAGCCCTGGAAGAAGTGATGGCCCAGCAGATAGGCCAAACCCGCGACTTCAAGGTCACTGGTACGCCGAAGAATTTCGACATCCGCGTCGAGGTGCATGACGGCGTGCTGCGCATGATCGTGCCTCGCGATCGCGTCACCGTTTCCGCGCCCGACTTGTTCGTGGTCTGGATGGTGGCGTCTTCACTGATCCTCTTGACGCTGGCGATCCTGTTCATGCGCAATCAGGTGCGCCCGATCGAGCGGCTGGCGCGCGCCGCCGACGCCTTCGGCAAGGGCCGCGCCGTGCCGGACTTCAAGCCCTATGGCGCGACCGAAGTGCGCCGCGCCGCGCAAGCCTTCCTCACTATGCGCGAACGCATCGAACGCCACGTCCAACAGCGCACCGAGATGCTGGCAGGCGTCAGCCACGACCTGAAGACGCCGCTCACCCGCATCCGCCTGCAACTCGCCATGATGCAGTCCGGGCCGGAGACCGAGGCGCTTACCCAGGACATTGCCGAGATGGAGCGCATGCTCGACGAGTATCTCGATTTCGCGCGCGGCGAAGAAGGCGAGAAGGCCCAACTCGCCGATCTCGGCGATCTGGTGAGCGATGCCGCCGCGGCTGCGGCGCGCGCACGCTCCGGCGGCGCCGACCGCCTGGTGGTGAATGCGCCCTACGGCACACTTTTGGCGGTGAAGACTAGTGCGCTGCGCCGCTGCGTCACCAACCTGATCGACAACGCGCTGAAGCACGGCCGCCAAGTTCGCGTTTCGCTCGAACGCACGCCGCACGCCGCGGAAATCCACGTCGACGACGACGGCCCCGGCATCGCCCCCGACCAGCGCGAGGAAGCGATGCTCCCATTCCACCGCCTGGACGAAGGACGCAATCTGCAGAGCGGAGGTGTGGGATTGGGCCTCGCCATCGCGCGAGACATCGCCCGCGCCCATGGCGGAGAACTGCTGCTTAACGAGAGCCCTTCCGGCGGCCTGCGCGCCACCGTCCGGCTGCCGGTGTGACCGAGCTTGCGCATGGAGATGCCGATGAACGTTCCCCTCGACGGTATTTGCAGCCTGCCGGCGGCGGCCAACGAGCCGGTCCGCTCCTATGCGCCCGGTTCGCCCGAGCGCGCCGCGATCAAGGCGCGGCTGGAGGAGATGGCGCGCGAGCGGATCGAATTGCCGCTGGTCATCAACGGCCGCGAGGTTCGCACCGGGGAACTTCAGCGGTCGGTCATGCCACATAGCCACGGCCATATCCTGGCCGACGCGCATCAGGCGGGCCGCGGCGAGATCGAGGCGGCGGTAGCGGCTGCGCTCGATGCGCGCGCAAGCTGGAGCGCCACGCACTGGCAAGAACGCGCGGCGGTGTTCCTGCGCGCAGCGGAGTTGCTCAGTGGCCCATTCCGCGACACGCTGAATGCCGCGACCATGCTCGGCCAGTCGAAGACCGTGCATCAGGCGGAAATCGACGCCGCGGCCGAACTCGCCGATTTCTGGCGCTTCAACGCGGCGTTCCTGGCGCAAATCTATGCTCACCAGCCGATCTCGCCGCCCGGCTTCTGGAACCGCGTCGATTACAGGCCGTTGGATGGCTTTGTACTGGCGGTGACGCCGTTCAACTTCACCTCCATCGCCGGCAATCTTCCGACCGCGCCCGCGCTGGCGGGAAACACCGTGGTGTGGAAACCCGCCGGTACCGCGCGCTATGCGGCGCATTTCATCATAGACATCCTACGCCGCGCCGGGTTGCCCGGCGGCGTCATCAATCTCGTCTACGGCAAGGCGTCGGAGGTTTCCGAGATCGCACTGGCGCACCCGCTGTTCGCGGGCGTCCATTTCACCGGCTCGACGGACGTCTTCAACGCCATCGTGCGGCGCGTCGGCGAAGGACATTACCGCTCCTATCCGCGGCTGGTGGGCGAGACGGGCGGAAAGAACTTCATCCTGGCCCATCCGAGCGCGGACGTAGATGCGCTGGCGACGGCCATCCTGCGCGGCGGCTTCGAATACCAAGGACAAAAATGCTCCGCCGCCTCGCGCATTTATGTGCCAAAGAGCCTGTGGAAAGAGCTGCGCGACCGGCTGGTTGCGGGCGTCGAGGCCATTTCCGTCGGCGACATCGCCGATTTCCGCAATTTCATGGGCGCCGTGATCAACCAAGCCTCCTGGCGCAAGCTGCACGAAGTGCAGGAAGAAGCGCGCCGCGATCCAGCCTACAAAATCGTCGCGGGTGGCGCGGCGGACGACAAGGAAGGCTGGTTCATCGGCCCCACGCTGGTGGAAACCACGGACCCGCGATCGCGCCTGATGCGCGAAGAACTTTTCGGCCCTATCGTCACGATTTACAACTTTGACGATGCCGCGTTTGCGGACACCATTGCCCTGATCGACCGCTCCAGCGATTACGGGTTGACCGGCACGATCTTCGCCACAGACATCGAGGCCGTCGCGGCGGCCCAAGCGGGACTGCGCCACGCCGCAGGAAATTTCTACATCAACGACAAGCCGACCGGCGCGGTAGTGGGCCAGCAGCCCTTCGGTGGTGGGCGCGCCTCGGGCACCAACGACAAGGCCGGCTCGATGTGGAACCTGATGCGCTGGATCTCGCCACGCACCATCAAGGAGAGCTTCGTGCCGCCCAAGGACTGGCGCTATCCCTTCATGGACGCGCCTTGAAGCCGCCTGGAGGCTGACGCGGCGGCAGGAATCCGCGCCCGTCTGGCGGCGCCGGGAATACGCTGCCACACTGTTTGGGGCATGGTGGAGTCGCATGACTCAGAGGATTGCAGGGGCGCCGGCTAAACGGATCACGGCCGGCGAGGCCGCCGGTCTTGTCCGCTCGGGCGTGTGGCTCGACTATGGCGGGACGCTCTGCCAGCCGGACGTATTCGACAAGGCGCTTGCCGCGCGCGCGGCGGATTTGTCCGATGTGAAAATTCGCGCCTGCCTCACGGTCACACCGCGCGCCGTCTTGGAGGCGGATCCTAAGGGCGAGCATTTCCATTGGTTCAACTGGCATTTCAGCAGCTACGACCGCGCCAAACACAAGGCTGGCCGCTGCAGCTACATCCCGCTCAATCTCGGCGAAGTTCCGGATTACTATCGTCGCTTCATCGATCCCATCGATATTGTGGTCCTCAAGGTGTGCCCGATGGACGAAGACGGCCGTTTCAACTTTGGCCCGACAAACATCTGGCATCGCGCCCTGGTGGAGCGGGCAAAGGTCCTTATCGTCGAAGTCTCACGGGGTCTGCCTTACGTTTATGGCGACCGTAACGGCGTGCATTTGAGCGAAATCGACTACCTCATCGAGGGCGACGATGCGCCGCCCGCTGAGTTGCGCAATCCGCCGACGACCAATGAGGACCGTGCGGTCGCAAGCAAAATCGCCGGAGAGATCGGCGACGGCGCCTGCATACAGGTCGGCATTGGAGGAATGCCGAATGCGATCTGCTCCCTGCTCAAGGAAAGCGGCGTTCGCGATCTCGGCATACACACTGAAATGCTCACCGACGGAATTATCGATCTCTACAAGGCAGGGTGCATTACAGGAGCGCGAAAGACGCTGAACCGGGGCAAGATCGTCTTTACCTTTGCACTCGGATCGCGCGAGCTCTACGCCCGGCTCGACCGTAATGCGGACACTCTGTGCTGCCCGGTCGATTACACGAATGATCCAACCATCATCATGCAGAATGACAATGTGGTCTCGATCAACTGCACAACCCAGATCGATCTTCAGGGCCAGGCTGCATCGGAGTCCGACGGCCACCGCCATATCAGCGGAACCGGTGGACAACTGCAGTTCGTACGCGGAGCCTACGCTTCGAAGGGCGGCAAATCCTTCATCTGTCTGCCATCCACCTATGAAAGGAACGGCGTGCGCAAGAGCCGCGTCGTTTTCAACCTGACGCCAGGCAACATCGTTACGACGCCGCGCTCAGACGTCATGTATCTGGTCACGGAATATGGCATCGTCAATCTCAAGGGCAAATCGGTGCCGGAGCGCGCCAAGGCGCTGATCGGCATCGCCCACCCGGATTTCCGCGAGGGGCTGGAGCGCGACGCCTATGCGCACGGATTGATTCCGCGTGGCCTCATTCTCCGCTAGCCGGCGGCCGGGCGCTCCCGCCTGCGATGTTATGCCGGATGGCTTGGTTTCGCCGGCTGGCTGGAATCGCTGGACAGTGCAACTCCCGCTGAGTAACTCTCGAACGGCAAAACTGAGGCCGCTCCATGGAAAATCGGGAATTCAGCGTGCGCGCGATCCTCGAAGGTGTTGCGCCGAAAGAGACCGCAGTCACGATCAAAGGGTGGGTGCGCACAAGGCGCGACTCCAAGGCGGGCATTTCGTTCCTGCAAATCTCGGACGGATCGTCGTTCCATCCGCTGCAAATCGTAGTGCCCAACGCGCTCGCAAATTACACCGACGAAGTTTTGAAGCTCACCGCCGGCTGCGCGGTGGAGGCCGCAGGCACCATTGTGCCCTCGCCCGCCAAGGGCCAGCCGTTCGAGATGCAGGCAACCGCGATCAAGGTCATCGGTTGGGTGGACGATTCGGACTCTTATCCGATCCAGCCCAAGCCCCACAGCCTCGAATTCCTGCGCGAGGTGGCGCATTTGCGGCCGCGCACCAACGTGATCGCGGCGGCAACGCGGGTGCGCCACACCCTGGCGAAAGCGATCCACCGCTTCTTTGATGAGAACGGATTCTTCTGGGTCAATACGCCGATCATCACTGCCTCCGACGCGGAGGGCGCTGGCGCGCTGTTCCGCGTCTCGACTCTCGACCTCGCCAACCTGCCGCGCACGGTGGAAGGCAAGATCGACTTCGCGAAGGACTTCTTCGGCCGCGAGACGTTTCTCACCGTTTCGGGGCAGCTCAATGTGGAGGCTTATTGTCTGGCGCTAAGCAAGGTTTACACCTTCGGGCCGACCTTTCGCGCCGAGAATTCCAACACCAGCCGCCACCTTGCCGAATTCTGGATGATCGAGCCGGAGATCGCTTTCGCCGACCTGTCGGACGATGCAACGCTGGCGGAGCGGCTGCTGAAGTCCGCCTTTGCGACGTTGCTGCAGGAGCGCCATGAAGACCTCGCTTTTTTTGACGAGCGCGTCGAGAAGGGGCTGGTCGCGAAACTCGAAGGGATCGTCAATTCGGAATTCGTCCGCATGGATTACACCGAGGCGGTTTCCATTCTCGAGAAAGCGACGGAGAAATTCGAATTTCCGGTGAAGTGGGGCATCGACCTGCAATCGGAGCACGAACGCTATCTGACCGAAAAGCACGCCAAGGCGCCGGTCATCGTCACCAACTATCCCAAGGCCATCAAGGCGTTCTACATGCGCGTCAACGACGACGGGCGCACCGTGGCCGCGATGGACGTTTTGGCGCCGGGCATCGGCGAGATCATCGGCGGCAGCCAGCGCGAGGAGCGGCTCGACGTGCTCGATGCGCGTATGACGGACCTGCACATCGACAAGGAGCATTACAGCTGGTACCGCGATCTGCGCCGCTACGGCACGGTGCCCCATGCGGGATTCGGCCTGGGCTTCGAACGCACGCTCGCATATGTCACCGGCCTCGCCAATGTACGCGACGCGATCCCCTTCCCGCGCACGCCCGGGAATGCGAGGTATTGAGGCGGCCGCTCAGTTGGGTCCGTTCGGTTTTGTGTCGGCCGGAGCGTTCGGCGGAAAGAGATACTGGATCGCCTCGGGGAAGCGCTTGGCCCAGGCGTTTTCATCGTGCACGGCGTCGGGATCGATGACGAGGCGGACCGCGCCTGGTGCAAACGTCGCCGAGCGCAAATTGGCCGCAAGCTGTTTCAGCATCCCTGCGGACGCATCGTTCGCGCCCGGCATCTTCCACTCCTTCATACCGTAGGCGAGGAACACCCGCGACGGCACCATCGGAATCCCGACCGTGTCGCGCAAGAGTTGCGCGTTGCCAACCCAAAGAACCGGGCTCTCGCCGAGCACTTTGCCGAATACCGTCGGCGCCATGATGCCCACATAGAGCGAGGCTATCCCGCCATAGCTCGACCCGGCGATCGCGGTGTTCTCGGCGCCCTTGCGAATGCGATAGCGCGCCTCGGCAACCGGCATCACGTCCTTGATCAGAAACTCCGGCAGACGAATGCCGCCTGTCTGTCCGCCACCCGGATCTTGAATATTGTCTTGCCAAGGCAACCATTCATAAGCCCGCCGTTCTCCCGCGTGATCGATGCCCACGACGATCATGGGTTCAACTTTTCCCTCGCCGATCAGCCGTGTCAGCGTTTCATCCACCCGCCATTCCTTGCCAAAACCGGACGTACAGACATCGAAGACGTTCTGGGCGTCGAAGATGTAAAGCACCGGATAGGTGCGGTCTTTATTGGACGGATCGGAATAGCCGGGAGGCAGCCAAACGCGCAATTTCCGGCTGTTGCCGAAGACCGTGCTTTGCAAATCGAAGATGTCGAGCGTTCCGGTAACCGTGGACTGGCAGGCCGCGCCCGCCGCACGGACCGGCAAGGGTGCGAAGCCAAGCGCGAGAAAAAAGAAACAGAAGAACAGCCGCAGCTTCATGGCCTTACCCTTGGTCTGGTAATTTCTCGCGCGAACGTGAGCGAGAATACTTTATCGCACCGGCCCGTCCAGCCTCGTTCGCGACCTTGCGGATCAGGCCCCGGCTAATTCCCGCTTGCCTCGAGCAGTGCGGCGGCTTCAGTTTCGCTGAGACCCCAGGGCCGGTACGTCGCCTCGACGCCACTGCGCCCCGTGAAGTGTTTGTAGAACATAAGCGCCGCAAGATACGTCCCGGCGACGCTGGGATGATGATGATCCGGGCCGACGACGTCCGGCGCGCCGTCGATATGCCGCGCCCGATCGAAGGCCATCCCCACTGCCACGACCGGCAAGCCCAGCTGCCGTCCCAAACTCTCCGTCCTTACCTCTGCGTCGCTCGCGTCCTGTTCGACCGTCTTACCGAAGGCGGCAAAGGCCCGGTCGGAATAGACGTTGCTTTGCGCGCCATCCGCCCAGACCTCGAACAGCAGCGGCGCCTCGTTCAGCGGCCGTAACGCATCAATCCAATCGGTGGCGTTCTTCAACGCGAAGTCATAGCCGCCGGGCGTTTCGTACCAGCCGCTGCGCTCCTGCAGGACGACGAAATCAACGTGATGGGTTTGCGCCCACGCCAGCGCGCCACTGTCGCTCCGCATATAGTCCAGGCTGGCGCCCGGATAGGTTACCGCCTTCACTTCCAGCCGAATGTGATTTGCCGGGTCCGACGAGGCGATATTCACCAGCATCGCCGGCAGATCGTTGACGAAGGTCAAGCTGTTGCCGACGAACAGGACGGAGACGGTCTTGGCCGGCGCTGTCGCAGGATCGGCGACCATGACCTCGTCATGATCGGAATTCCGCAAGACGTAGCGGCCGCCCATGCGGGGCAACAGCGTCACGCCCAGCAAGGCGAGCGCCACGATAAGGGCGCAAATCAGAACAGCCCTGAGCAATTTCGCGCCCCCGAAGCAGCGAGGGCGATATTCTTAGGAGAGCTTCCTCAAGGATCGGTTACAACGCCCCAGAATGGCTAGCTGCGCGACAATTCCTCCGCGCGCGCCTTGGCGGCGAGGACCGCGCGAGTCATCAGCGCCTCAAGCCCGTCCTTGGCCAGGAGGATCTTGAACGCTGCTTCGGTGGTGCCGCCCGGCGTCGTCACATCGCGGCGCAGTTCGGCGGCGTCGCGCGGATCGGCGTCGAGCAGCGCGCCCGAGCCCGCAACCGTTGCGCGCGCCAGCGCCGTGGCCGTCGCACGCGGCAGGCCCGCAGCAACGCCCGCCGCCGCCAGGGCCTCGACCAACCCGAAGACATAGGCGGGGCCGGTGCCCGAGACCGCCGTCGCCGCATCGATCAGGCGCTCGCGTTTCACCCACACCGTCTGGCCGATGGCAGAGAGCAGCGACGTCGTTAGCGTGCAGTCGCGCGCGGTGGCGGCGGGCGCGGCATAGAGCGCCGTGATCCCGCGGTCGATGCCGCCCGGCGTGTTCGGCATGGCGCGGACGATACGGGCCTTGCGCCCCCAATGCTTGGCCATCAATCCCACGCTGGTTCCCGCCGCGATGGAGATCATCAAGGTGCCGGATGCGGCGATGGATTTGAGTTTCGCGGCCTCGGCGCGCAGGACCTGCGGCTTCAACGCAACGACGCAGGCGCGCCAGCGCACGCGCGGGATGTGCCTCAAGTCGCTGACCAGATTGGGGCCCTCAAGCCGCTTCAGCCGCGGCGATGGATTGGGCTCCACGGCCGTGATCGGGCCGAGTCCGGCCTTGATCCAGCCCCGGATGAGCGCAGTGCCCATATGGCCGGCACCGATCAGGAGGATGGGGGCGCTCACGCCTGCCCCGCGCACTCCAGGATGGCTGCGGCCACCGCTTCCTCGGCCGATTTGCCGCCCCACAGCACGAACTGGAAGGCCGGATAGTAATGCTCGCAGGCTTCCAGCCCCAAATTGAGCAGAGCCTCGCATTGGCTGGCGCTGGCATGGGCATCGGGGAAAATCATGGCGTGGCGGAAGACGATGGTGCCGTCCTCGGGCCACAAATCGAAATGGCCGATCCACAACCGGGAATTTACATACATCAAGAGCGCCGCGACGTCGGCCATCCGCGTCTCGCCCTTCACCCGCATGTCGAAGGCGCTGGACAAATGCAGCGACTGCAGATCCTCGCGCCAGGTAAAGCTGAAATGATGGTCCGACCAGCGCCCCGCCACGGAGAGATTCAATTCATCCTGAGCAGAGCGCTCGAACGCCCAGCCGTTCTCCTCCACCGTGCGCTCCAGCATGTCG
>Ga0265340_10000087_pt1 | contig 44044 bp, 37 predicted proteins | sample 4CB225metaG_FD_202082 | JGI IMG/M metagenome (GOLD analysis project Ga0265340, IMG submission 202082) | Rhizosphere microbial communities from Carex aquatilis grown in University of Washington, Seatle, WA, United States - 4-CB2-25 metaG | ecosystem: Host-associated > Plants > Roots >...
TATAGAAAGACCGCCGGCATATCTTTTTTAACCTCATTTTGAAAATCCATATATTTTTTAACTCTAGCTACATCATCGGTTGTGATGGAGGCATCTTCCAAGATTTTATCCACTTTGGCATTAGTGTACATTGCGACATTTAATCCGGGGTCTTTTCTCTGTGAAGAATGCCAGAAAGCAAAAAGGTCGGATTCGCTGTTTATGATTTCTCCAAAAAGCAAAGCGTCATATTTGCGCGGACGAATGACTCCCTGGTTCAAATTGCCGATTTCAAAAGTTTTTACGTCAACCTTTATTCCTATATTCCCCAAATCTTGTCTTATTAGTTCCGCGGTATCGGCGAGTTCTTTCGCATTGCCTGTGGAAATTGAAAATTCCAAATCTGTGGTTGTTTTCTTTTTTTTGTTAATTGTTGTTTTTTGCAAGAAACCATCCGTGCCCGCTTTCCATCCGTCTTTAGCCAAAACATCTTTTGCTTCCTGAACTTTATCTTCATATGAAGTGTTATCTATGCTTGGTTTTTGGTAGTCAATCATATTGGGCGGTATCGGGCCGTCAATAACAACTCCGTAGCCTAAAAGCACGTCACGAACGATGTTATCTTTATTGATTGCAAGGTTTATAGCTGTGACCACATTTTTGTCGGTAAAAATTTGATTTTGGCTTTGATTGAAAAAAAGTCCGAATACCCGGGGAAGTGTCAGAGATTCCACTCTATAATTTTCTTCTTTTAATATCTGCGCGTTTGTCGGGGTAATAGAGCTTATCTGGTCTACTTCTCCATTTTCAAGGGCTGATATCTGGTCCGTTTCATTTTGGTAAAAACGCAGTGTAAGTGTTTTTAGATACGGCTCGCCCAAGGTGAACTTACTAAAAGGAACTAAATCGTAATAATCTATCCCGCCATCCTGTTGTTTGCTTACATTTCCGACTTTATAAGGTCCAGAACCTATAGGTTCAGTATTCGCATTATTGAGTTCAATCGGAGTGTTATTCCATAAATACGCGGGCATTATGCCAAGTGTCGTATTTTCCAAAAAAGATGCGTAGGGCTGTTTTAGGGTAAATTCAACTGTCTTTTCGTCTATTTTTTCCACGCTGACGCCGTCCCAGTTTCCTTTTTTAGGACTTTTTATAGTGGGGTCTTTAACTTCATTTACGGTAAAAACGACATCATCAGCGGTGACCGGTTTGCCGTCCTGAAAATATATGTTATTTTTCAGAGTAAAAGTATACGTCAAACCGTCTTTTGACACATCGTATTTTAGAGCCAAATCGGGAGTAAGGCTGCCGTCCGAATTTTTCCTCATTAGTCCTGAATAAATGAGTGACACTAAATCAAGGTCGGCGTCGGAAAATGCGAGCACCGGATTTATAAAACGGGGAGTGCCGACTACGCCCTCGGTTATAGACCCTCCTCTCATAGGCACGCTCACCATAAAAGACTTGTTTATGCTTTCAAGTATCGCTATGGTACTCACGCAAAGAATAACTGCAAGAGTTAAAAAAACAAAATACTCTCTTTTGGAAAAATGAGAGATGGCTTTCTTTATTTCTTTTTTTGACGGCAATAAATTACGTATGCGATTGTAGAAATTTTTCATAAAACTATGAATTTAAAGCGGAAATAGTTCTTACTAGCTTCTTGCTTTTATTATTATAGCCAAAAGAGCGGACAAAGTAAAAAGGATGCCGCAAACTATGGACAAAATAAAAAGAAAATACTCAAAACCTCTGCGGGTATGATGAAACGCCTCAGCATTGCTTCCTCCCAGCGCTCCTCCCATATCACTACTTGATTGCTGAAGTAAAATCGCCGTCACTAGTATGACAGAAAGGATTATCTGTGCGTAAGGCAGTATTGTAGCCACTAATTGCATAGCGCCAGTATCGCATAAATTTACCCAAAAAGCAACTATTATCTTGCTAAGCATTTTTTCTGTGATATCATTTAGGATATGTCGCAACAGAAAATATTATCTTTAAGCAAAGAACTTCAATCAAAAATATTTACAGGAGAGAGAGACTATAAACCTGACCCTAAAACACCCATTACAAATTGGCTTGTTCATACCAAGAGACATTGTAACGGAGGTAAAACGGTAAATGCCGGACTTTGGCTCAAAAAACATACCGACAACGGTGGAAAAATATTTTTAACTATGTCCGGAGCAGGTTCTTCTTTTCAGCAGGGAATTATGATATCCGAACTCATAAAAGCGGGTAAAATTGCGGCTATTTCCGTGACCGGAGCCAATTTGGAAGAAAGTCTTTATAGACTTGTTGCCAATAGCCATTATGCTTATATACCGGATTATGTTGAGTTGACCAGGGGAGAAGAAAAAGAATTAGCCCGAGCGGGGCTTCGCAGAATCACTGATACATTTTTGCCGGAAGATGAATCGGTCAGAGTGGTACTGCCAGAACTGGAAAAATTGTGGCGTGAAGCGGAAGAAAATAATAAACCTCTTTTGTGGCACGAATATTTTTTTCAGCTTTTTGAAAGAAAACTTATAACTTTTGACCCGACTGCCAACCCTGAAGAGTGTTGGCTCTACCAGGCGTATTTACATAAAATTCCGGTTTTCGTTCCGGGAGTGGAGGATTCGACTATGGGAAATATTTTTACCCAGGCGTGTTATGACGGCAATCATCCGATATTGTCCAAATATAAATTGGAGAAACCGCTCAGTCCGGAGATAATTCATCATTCATTCCGTTATATGCACGCTTTGGCAGAATGGTATCTAGATAATACGAAAGAAAAAGGATTGGCCTTCTTGCAATTGGGCGGAGGCATAGCCGCGGATTTTCCCATTTGTGTGGTTCCTCATATTAAAAAAGATTTTCTTTGGAAAGAAACGGAAGAAATACAGGAAAAAATAGTGCGTTCCTGGGCCGGATTTATTGAAATTCATTCTTCGCCGATGAGCTTCGGTTCATATTCCGGGGCAGGTTTCAAGGAAAAAATAACCTGGGAAAAATTTGAAATTGACGCTTTCGGAGAACAAATATTCGGTGATTACACCGAACATTTCCCGGATATCGCGGCTATCATATTGGGTAAATAAAAAATATTGAAGCGATTTTGGATCGGTATGTTTTGAGCGAAAAATAAAAAGTTTATGAAGGAAAACCAATTTGAAATAATAAAGAAAATTGATTCTAATGGCAAAGAATATTGGTCTTCACGTGATCTTGCTAAGGTTCTGGAATATACAGACTATCGTAATTTTTTAACCGTAATTGATAAGGCAGAAAAAGCTTGTGAAAATAGCGGTGAAGTTATCCACAACCATTTTGTTGAAATCAACGAAATGGTCCAGATTGGCTCAGGAGCGGAAAAATCAGTAGAAACTATATATTTATCCAGGTATGCTTGTTATTTGATAGTACAAAACTCAGATCCAACGAAAGTTGTTGTGGCAAAAGGACAAACATATTTTGCAATTCAGACTAGGAGACAAGAAAAAACTGATAGTTTAATTGAGGACAATAAAAGAATTTTCTTACGTGAGGAAATGAAAAAACATAATACTAATCTAATGAAAACAGCATCAATGGCTGGAGTTGATAGTTATGCAATTTTTCAAAACTCGGGATACAAAGGATTATATGGTGGATTGTCTATGAAAGATATTCATAGTAGGAAAAAGTTGGAAAAATCACAGAAAATTTTGGACCATATGAATAGTGAAGAATTAGCCGCTAATTTGTTCAGAGCAACCCAAACGGAAGCGAAAATTAAAAGGGAAAATATAAAAGGACAGAGTAATGCAAATTTAGCTCATTATGATGTAGGTCAAAAAGTTAGAAATACAATTCATTCTCTTGGGGGCACTATGCCGGAAGATCTTCCATCAATGGATAGTATCGGACAAGCCAAAATTAGGTTAAAAAAAGCAAAAAATAAAAAACTTTTAAAAGGGAATTAAATTACCGGCGAAAAATAAAAATTCATGAAAAACTTTCAATTAGAAATAGAATGAAATAATCATTTTATGGACATAAAAAGTTTTATCGAAAAAATCAAAAAATATTGGTTGGAGATCGTTTTAATTGTATCTTTAGTGTTTGTTTCCGGGTTTTGCGGTTGGTATTTAGCAGAAAAAAGTTTTGAAAGAGGGATACAAGTCATTTATAATTTGGATAAAAAAGAAAATGACCAAGAAATTATTAAACTTATTAATGATGCAGATAAATATATTTACTTTGCCATTTTCACTTTTACTAAAGATGATATTGCTGATGCGCTAATCCGAGCCAAGGAGCGGGGAGTGCTGGTTTGGGGAATAACTGATTTAGAACAAACCGATTCCAATAATAAATTGATTATTGAAAGGCTTTTGGCCGCAAAAATTCCGGTTGAAACGCAAAAACATATGGATGGGATTATGCACATAAAAGCCATCGTGACGGATAAAGCATACGCTAGCGGAAGCTATAATTGGACAGAAGCTGCAACTAGTCATAATGATGAAATTTTAGAAATTGGTACAAATAAATATTTACACGACAAATATTTAGCAATTTTAGAAAAATTATTAGTAATTAATCAATAAAAATATGAGTGATAAAAATAAAAAGATTGCAATTTATGTGTTGTTTATAATCATTGTTTTTGTTATTGCTTACTTTTTGGGTTCAAGAAATAAAAGTTCTACGCAAATGGTTTATCCATCCGAGACAGCATCCAATACAACACCATCTGGCAACACTTATGATTATACAGAAGCTAAAAGCCATGAAGGAGAAATGGCAAATGTTACAGGAACAGTGTTCCAGGTTTATACTTCAAAAAGCAACACTACTTTTTTTGATTTTTGTTCTGATTATAAAAATTGCGGTTTCAGTGCAGTTATTTTTTCTTCTGCTTTATCAGATTTTCAAAACATAAAACAGTATGAAGGTAAAAATGTGACTATTAGTGGGTTAATTAAAGATTATCAAGGAAATGCAGAAATTATAATAAACAATCCAGATCAAATTACTATAAATTAGTAGTTATAATATAATATTTAAGCATGAAGAAATTTTTAATTTTAGCTGGTTTTGTTTTTTTATTTTTTATTACCAAAAACGCTGAAGCTTCCTACCATTTCTCAAATTATAAAGGCAAACCTCCTATACATATATATGGCGGGGCGGCAAAAAAGCCTGGTGGGTTTTCTCCTTCACAGATAAAAAGTTTTTATAATCTGCCGAGTTCCGGCGGACATGGCACGATTGTAATTATCGGAGCTTATGATGATCTTTCAATTGAAGGCGATCTCAAGACTTTCAGCCAAACTTTCGGTTTACCAATTTGTACAACTGCGAAGGGATGTTTTGAAAAACATAAAATGACGAATACATTAAAAAGTAATAGCAGTTGGGCCATGGAAACTTCTCTTGATATAGAATGGGCGCATGCTATTGCTCCACAAGCGAAGATTCTTTTGGTTGAAGCGACAACTCCGTCAGGCGCAAATTTATTAAAAGCGGTAGATTATGCCGCCATTCGAAAAGATGCAAGCGCTATATCAATGAGCTGGGGTGGAGCAGAATTTCCGGAAGAATTAACTCTTGATTCGCATTTCAAAAGTGTTTCCGGCGCGCCGTTTTTTGCTTCTTCGGGAGATAATGGCGCGGGCGCTTCTTGGCCGGCATCCTCGCCTTTTGTTATTGGTGTCGGAGGTACTGCTATTTCATTAAAAACTGATGGCGAGTTTTTAAAAGAAACTGCTTGGCAGGGTAGCGGAGGAGGAGTAAGCATTTATGAAAAAGAACCGACTTTTCAAAATGGATATTCAATACCTAAAGCGGGCGGTATGCGGGCAATTCCAGATGTATCCTACAATGCAAGCCCGGCTTCCGGTTTTTCGATAGTAAGAAGTGGCAAATGGTATGTCGTAGGCGGGACTTCTGCAGGTGCTCCGCAATGGGCAGCAATAGCAACGCTTGGAACCGGCATAAATATTGGTAATCTTTATGCGGATAAGGGAAGAGAGAATGATGCGAAATATTTTCGCGATATTACGAGTGGTTCGAATGGCGATTGCGGATATTATTGTTCCGCGCGCAAACATTATGATTATATTACCGGTCTTGGCAGTCCAATGACGGATAATTTTTAATGGTGTAAATAAAAAATTATAATCCCTCCCAACCTCCTCTTATCAATGGAGGCATTTAATTTCCCTCTGACAAGGGGGTTAGGGGGTTGTATTAAAAATTTCATCTGTGCATAACTATTTTGCTTTTCGTAGGGGGGGGGTGTACACTTATGGTGTTTAAATGTGTAATTATAAGGTTAATTATTATTAAGTTTAGTATAAAAAATTATGAAAAAATATATAGGTATTTTGGTTTTGTTTGGTTTATTTATGGTTCCAGCACTTTCTTTTGCTCAAGAGCAGGGAGATGTTAACCCAAATCCAGTATCGTCTTGTGTGTCTATTACTCATAACCTGCAATACCGCTCTCGTGACATAAATACGGGCGGAGATGTTTCTACTCTTCAAGATTTCTTACAGTCGCAAGGATATTTAAATACAGAACCGACCGGTTATTTTGGCTTGCTCACTCAAACTGCGGTAAAACAATTTCAGTCAGCTCAAAATATTTTAAATAGCGGGTATGTTGGTTCTATTACCCGAGCAAAGATATCGGATGTAAGCTGTAATGGAACTACTTCAATTCCAAACAATCCAACTGTTACCAGTCCTATTCCTCCTACAACTTCTACACCAACTACTGATGGTTGTGTACCGGGTCAGAATTACAGTACGACTACTGGACAGCCTTGTGCTTCTTCAGTCACCCCTATATTAATTAATAATCCTGTTGCAAATTTAAAAGTTTCTTTTCCCTTAGCCATTTCCGGAGTTATCAATAGCAATAGTTGGTCAGTATTTGAAGGTCAAGCCGGAAAAGCTCAGATTTACTACGAGAGTAATAATAACTGGTCTCCGATAGGAAGTTCTGTAAGTATTCCTGTATCTGATTGGACTACACCCGGTCAAAAAAGTTTTTCCATAACTGTTAATTTTAACAATGACGGAATTGGTCTTCCCGATGGAACACCGATGAAAGTTACTTTTACTGATGAAAATGCTTCCGGTTTAGGTTCAGCTCATACTTTTGATTTGCCTCTTATTTTGGACTTAACCGGTTGCTCGTCAGGTCAAGTTTATAGTTCTACAACCGGCCAGCCTTGTTCTACAACTTCAACAACTCCTTCTATCACTGTTCTTTCACCAAATGGGGGAGAAACATTACAAACAGGGCAAACTTATAACATTACTTGGACTTCCACAGGAGTAGATAATGTATATATATGGTTAAGTGGGAAAGGTGCAAGTGATGTCGCGGAGCTTATAGGTGAAAAAATACCAGCTTCCTTAGGTAAATATTCTTGGGTGATACCAAATTCTATTATTGATAATGGTAATAGCAGTCAATTTAAAATTGCTATTTCTCAAGAAGCGCCTAATCCTAATAATATAAATGATTTTTCGGATAATTACTTTACTATCACTTCTTCTACTACATTTCCACCAGGCTGTACTTCAAGCCAAGGGTACAGCAGAACAACCGGCCAGCCTTGTTCTACTACCGTGTCAACCTCTCACACTCACGGTTCCCAAGCTTGGAATTATGGTTGGTCTGATTTTACAAGCGGCGGAAGCGTTGACCACAGCGCGCAGATACTTGCTGACTATCAAGCCAATCCGACGACTTATGGTTATGACCCGATAAATTATTCAGGCGCATCCTCAGCCATTGGGAAGTATGTTCTTAGATTATATAAATCCTGCTCTGATAATTGGATAGACCGCAAAGAGAAAATTCCGCTTGATAACTACTCCAACTACACAGGTTCCAACCGTTATCAGGAACAGTGCATAAACGACGGCTCATTTGACAGTTATTACGATGAAGCGATTTTGAGCGGAAGTACAACAATCCCTACTCCTTCAGCTATTCCAGTAATATCGGGTGTCTCCGGCCCACAATCATTAAATGTAAATCAAACAGGCACATGGACAGTGAATGCTTCAAGCCCAGATTATGAGAGTCTTACATATATGGTAATTTGGGGAGATGAAGGACCTGCTGCTGGTGAAGGTACCGGTATAAGTGCAGCCCAGCTTCAAGAAAGAACACAACAGTCGGCAACTTTCACTCACAGCTATTCTCCAGCAGGAGTGTATACACCAACATTTTACGTAAGTAATAGTAGTGGTCTCGGACAAACAGCCCAAACAAGTTTGAGTGTGAATGTGGGGAGTTCAACTACGACTTCTTCGGTTAACGTGAATTTAAATCCTGCGTTTGTAAATACCACCTATGTGCGGGGTATAACGAATGTGAAGATTGGTTCTTATATACTTTCCAACACGCCAAATGAAAATGCAAGAGTTTCTTCTTTTAGTATAACAATGAATGGGAATGCACGTTCTTTTCAAAATTTGCAAGCCAAAATAAATTCAACTCAATATGGTCAAACATACGGAACTTTGAATCCAGGGTCATCATATACGTTTACCACTAATGGTTTTGTAATTCCGGCTGGTACTAGTGTTGTGGTAGATTTATATGCTGATGTGCTCACAAATGCGTCTGTAGGAGGTGGGCCTATTTCTGCTACTTCGTGGGTTTCTTGTTCAGGAACTGGCGCGCAAACGAATAATGCAATTTCCTGCAATGGTAATCTAAATGGACAGATGATTACTATTATTTCTACTATACCTCCAACATGTGAATACGCAGCCCCACAACAAGGTTGTAGCTATATTCAAGGTCCGAACTATAATCCAACTACAGGATGTGGAAGAGTACTAAGTTGTGTAGCTCCAACTCCGACTTCAACAGTCCCTAAAGGATAAAAATAAGTAAGAAATGTTATAATTAAACATTATTAATCTAAACAAATAAATTTATGGCAAAAGGCGACGGACATAGAAAAGAAAAGAAGAAACCAAAAAAAGCTAAAAAATAATATTAGCACAAAAAATGCCCTAGAATAAGGGCATTTTTTGTGCTTGACACTAGGTTTTGCTTAATATATACTTCTCCTTAGCACGTCTAGTCCATTTTGGATAGGACGTTTTTGTTTGACCTCTTTGATAAGTGAATAGCCCCGCTTAATCTGCGGGGCAGAAAAGTACAAGCGCCCCGCCACTGCGGGGCAAGTGCAAGTTTAGTTATATTTTTTTTGGAATAATAATTTCAAAGAGCTGGGACAAAAGTAGAACAAAAATACATTGCTGTTTTTTGTTTTGTTTCGTTCTAATTAACTTTTAGTTAGAGTTTGATCCTAGCTCAGGATGAACGCTGGCGGCGTGGATAAGGCATGCAAGTCGAACGGACTTTTTATGTACAGAGATGCGATTACATCAAGTCAAAGTTTTTAAAAAGTTAGTGGCGAACGAGGTAGTAATACATAGGAACTTCCCCCAAAGTCGTGAATAATTCGTTGAAAGACGGACTAATACACGATGGTCCCGCAAGGGTAAAGAATTTCGCTTTGGGAAAGGCCTATGCGATATCAGCTAGTTGGTAGTGTAATGGACTACCAAGGCTATGACGTCTAGGGGAGGTGAGAGCCTGACCCCCACCGATGGTACTGAGACACGGACCATACACCTACGGGTGGCTGCAGTCGAGAATCTTCCACAATGGACGAAAGTCTGATGGAGCGACGCCGCGTGATTGATGAAGTCCCTTTGGGACGTAAAGATCTTTTATGAGGGAAGAAGTTTATTGACTGTACCTCATGAATAAGAGGCTCCTAATCTCGTGCCAGCAGGAGCGGTAATACGAGAGCCTCGAGCGTTATCCGGAATTATTGGGCGTAAAGGGTGTGTAGGTTGTTCTGTTAGTCTTTTGTTAAAGCCCCGAGCTTAACTTGGGATGTGCAAAAGAAACGGCAGAACTAGAAAGTGCAAAAGGCGTACGGAACTCATGGTGTAGGGGTGAAATCCGTTGATATCATGGGGAACACCAAAAGCGAAAGCAGTACGCTGGTGCATATTTGACACTGAAACACGAAAGCGTGGGTAGCGAATGGGATTAGATACCCCAGTAGTCCACGCCCTAAACGATGATCTCTCGCTATTCGGAGTATCGACCCTCTGAGTGGCTTAGCTAACGCGTTAAGAGATCCGCCTGGGAAGTACGGCCGCAAGGCTAAAACTCAAAGGAATAGACGGGGACTTGCACAAGCAGTGGATTATGTGGTTTAATTCGATGGTAAACGAAGAACCTTACCAGGGTTAGAAATCAACGTGAAAGCTCCGAGAAACCGGAGCCCTCGCAAGACTAGTTGACAGGTGATGCATGGCCGTCGTCAGTTCGTGGTTTGAATTGTTCCCTTAAGTGGGGTAACGAACGCAACCCTCGTTGTGTGTTACAAGTGTCACACGATACTGCCCCCGCCAGAGAGCGCAATTATCAATTTCAAATTACGAATTACGAATGAAAATACAAATATAAATGTGTTTCAATTCGTAATTCGTAATTGATAATTCGTAATTGTTTTTTCCGGCGGGGGAGGAAGGAGAGGATGACGCCAGGTCAGCATGTCCCTTGATACCCTGGGCTACACACATAATACAATGACCGTTACAACGCGCAGCGACGAGGCGACTCTGAGCTAATCGTTCAAAAGCGGCCTCAGTTCGGATTGGAGTCTGCAACTCGACTCCATGAAGCTGGAATTGCTAGTAATCACAGGTCAGCTAAACTGTGGTGAATACGTTCTCAAGTCTTGTACTCACCGCCCGTCAAGTCAAGGGAGCCGGGAGTACCCGAAGTCTCTACATAAGTAGGGCCTAAGGCAAGCTCGGTGACAGGGACTAAGTCGTAACAAGGCACGGGTAGCGGAAGCTGCTCGTGGAATAATTCAATTTGAAAAATACCCTGAGACGTTTACGTCGAAGGGTTAAATGTCCTGACGCTCTTTGAGTGTCAGGACGTGAGTCGGTATTGTGTAGCTCAATTGACTACACAATAGTTTTGAAAAACTTAAAATTTTATGACAATATGGAAAGACATATATTAAAAAAGTTTAAAAAGAACGAAACAAAACATAGAACAGCAAAAACAAAAAACACCTCGTGCAAACGAGGTGTTTTTTGTTATAATAATGAGTAATGCAAAAGGAAGATAAAAAAAAGTTAAAGACAGTCGGGGTGCTTCGGGGCGGTATAGGGAAACATTATGCGTCTTCTTTGCGAAAAGGCGGGGAAATTATTTCGCATATTTTGGAAAACTTAGGAGATAAATATAAGGTTGTTGATATTTTGGTTGATAAGGAAGGCATTTGGCATGCGAATGGCGTGCCTATTACTCTCAGAGATTTAGAAAATAAAGTTGATGTTGTTTGGAATACATCAGGGCATCCGAATTTATCCGCAACCCTGGGTAATTTAGCTGTTCCAAACATAGAAGGTGAATTTTCTTTTGGGACTCTATACAATAGTAATGAAATACTCCGAAATCATATAAAAAGTATTGGACTTCAAATACCTAGGTCTGTGGTTTTCCCTCTATACCAAAAAGATTTTGATGGACCGCGTGAAAAATATTCGATAAAAAAAGCAAAAGAGGTTTTTGAAAAATTTGGGTCGCCTTGGATTGTGAAATCTTTCACGGAAGATTCTAATATGGGAATACATTTGGCTAAAACTTTTCCTGAATTGGTAGATGCTATAGAAGACGGAGTAATGCATAAAAAAAGCATTTTGGTCGAAGAATTTATAGAAGGCAAAGTTGCCTCGGTGCATTCCGTTGTTGGTTTTCGTGGAGACCTGCCCGCCCTCCCGAATGGTCGGGAGCAGGCGGGGGATATTTACACTTTTCCTCTCGGAAATTCATTTGGAATTTTTTCAAATAGTGAGAGAGAAAGGTTAACTAGCTTGGCGAAGGATTTGCATAAAAATGTGGGTGCAGGGTATTATTCAAAATCGAATTTTGTTTTAAGTCCAAGAGGCAAAGTTTATCTTTTGAATATGGAATATGTGCCCGATCTGAAAACGAGGTCTCATTTTTCACAAGTCTGCGAATCGGTCGGAGCCAAAACACACCACGTAATTGAGCATATAATAGAGAAAGCTTTAAATAAAAAAGTATAAAACGGGCCGTAGTATACCGGTCGTACGCATCCTTCGGGAGGATGTAGACTGGGTTCGATTCCCAGCGGCCCGACAATTTGCTATATGGAGTACCATATAGCAACGGCGTTCGGACATTAAACAAGCAAGCTTGTTTATGCTCCTCACTTGTTGCTATAATTATCTTAGTAAATTGTTTTTATCTGTAGCGGGTGATCGCACTCACATAGGCACATATGTTGGAGTTTCGCCATCACCCGCTTCAAATGGAAATAATTTTTTTGTTTCTAAATTATCCCGCCGCTGGTGGGATCCTCAAATTTTTAAATTTTCTTTGAAAATAAAAATTTGGGAGTTATCCACAGTTTTACTTGAAAACCATTGTATTTGAATCCGATATGCGGGATAATTAAAGTGTTCCCGCAATAATTATTTAAAAATATTTTTGTTGTGTTCTTAGAAAATATTTTGAGGTCGTATTATTGCAAACTAAATTAAAAAATTAATTTATAAATATTATGGCAGCAAAAAAGAAAGCAAAGAAAGGAAAAAAGAAAGCAACAAAGAAAGGAAAAAAGCGAGCTTAGTTTTTCCTACTTCTAAAACATCCCGCTACGGCGGGATTTTTTAGTTTTTATGCTAATATATAATTATGGCTTTATTCAGCAAAATATTCGGGGATACTAGTTCTAAATTCATTAAAAGTACCGAGGAAATAGTGGCTAGAATCAATGCTCTTGAGGCAGATTTTTCAAAGTTGGCGAATGAAGATTTTCCAAGGAAAACGCAGGAATTTAAAGACAGATTGGAGAAGGATGAGAGTTTAGATGACATTTTACCTGAAGCTTTTGCCGCTGTCAGGGAGGCTGCAAAAAGAAATTTAAATGAGAGACATTTTGACGTGCAGCTGATAGGTGGAATAGCGCTGCATAAAGGTAAAATTGCCGAGATGAAAACCGGTGAGGGAAAGACTTTGGTGGCGACATTGCCGCTTTATCTAAACGCGCTCGCAGGCAAGGGCGCGCATCTAGTAACCGTGAACGATTACTTGGCGCGCTTAGGCGCAGTCTTAATGGGTCAAGTCTATAATTTTTTGGGGTTAACCGTCGGCGTTATAAATTCGCAAAATGTTTCTTATCTTTACGACCCAAAACATAGTGAAGAAGATAAAGAACGCGACACCGTGGGAGAGTTCAAAGTCGTCTATGATTTTTTGAAACCATGTTCCAGAAAAGAAGCGTATGCGGCGGATATAACTTATGGCACAAACCATGAATATGGTTTTGATTATTTAAGAGACAATTTAGCCACTTCTATAAACGACCTTGTCCAGAGGGGGCATCATTTTGCCATAGTTGACGAGGTAGACTCTATTTTGATAGATGAAGCGCGAACTCCGCTTATTATTTCTTCCCAAGCCGGAGACTCCGAAGATTTTTATATTAAATTTTATCGAATTGCCAAACAGTTGAAGAGAGATATTGATTATGAAGTGGATGAAAAATTAAGAGCCATAACCTTGACTGATGCGGGTATAAATAAAGCGGAAAACCTGCTTGGAGTAGACAATATCTATACCGAAAAAGGCATTAAATACGTGCATCATCTGGAAACGGCGGTGAAAGCGCAGGCTATTTTTGAACGCGATAAAGATTATGTGGTAAAAGAGGGAGAGGTGATAATAGTTGACCCTTTTACCGGGCGTCTTCAGCCGGGCAGAAGATGGAGCGAAGGCATACACCAGGCGATTGAAGCTAAAGAGGGCGTAAAAATTGAAAAAGAATCTCGCTCTTCCGGTTCCATCACTTTTCAGAATTATTTTAGGTTCTATAAAAAACTCTCGGGTATGACTGGTACGGCTGAAACTTCTGCGGAAGAATTCTTAAAAGTTTACGGCTTGGATGTGATGGTAATACCCACCAACCGTCCTGTGATAAGAATCGACCATTCCGATTTAATTTTTCAAAGCGAGAAAGGAAAATTCAAAGCTATCGCCCAAAAAATAAAAGAATTGAATCAAAAAGGCCAGCCGGTTTTAATCGGTACTATTTCAATTGAAAAAAACGAACTCCTGTCCGTTTATTTAAGACAAGAGGGGGTGCAACATACAATTTTAAATGCCAAGAATCACGAAAAGGAGGGAGAAATAATCGCTCAAGCGGGGAGAAGGGGCGCGGTAACTATCGCCACGAATATGGCGGGTCGCGGAATTGATATCAAACTCGGAGGCAATCCGCAGGCGAAAGAAGAATATGAATTTGTGAAAAGCGTGGGAGGGTTATTTGTGCTTGGCACGGAACGGCATGAAGCGAGACGCATAGACAATCAGCTCCGAGGACGCGCAGGTAGGCAAGGAGACCCGGGCGCGACGCAATTTTATGTTTCCCTTGAAGACGATTTAATGCGGGTTTTCGGCGAAGAAAGAATGGATAAAATTAAAAATATGATGGGACGTTTAGGCCTGCCTGAAGACCAGGCAATTGATAATTCTTTCGTTAGTAGAACTCTTGAAAATGCCCAGGCCAAAATAGAAGGTTTTCATTTTGATGCCAGAAAAAATACTCTTGAGTACGACGATGTGATGAATCATCAGCGTAAAATCATTTACGAAAGAAGACAGAAGATGATGCTATTCAATAAAGAAGAAATTGAAACTTTACTAAATCAGATTTTGGAGGGGAGGGTTGAGAGAGAAAAAATAGAAAAAATAATTAAAGAAAAGAGAGAAAAATTGGGTGATGAAGGGTTTTTTGAAACGGTCAGAAGAATTGCCCTTTATACCACCGATACCCTCTGGATGGAACATCTGGAAGCGATGGATTATTTGCGCGGTTCGGTTAATTTACGAGCTTATGGCCAGCGGGAGCCAATTGTGGAATACAAAAAAGACGGATTAATGATGTTTAAGGAAATGGAAGAAGCTTTCAAAGAACAGGTTTTGTCCTTAATTCAAACTATTAATGTTGAAATTCAACCCAAAGTAGACAATGAGCCAAAACAAACCTTGGTTGAGAGTCATAATGAACCCGAAGAATTTTCGGACACAAAAAATTCCGGTGTTTCTAAGAACAGCGATTTGAATATCGGCCGCAACGACCCTTGTCCTTGCGGAGCCATCAATCCGGCGACTGGCGAAGTCTATAAATACAAGAAGTGCGGCCTAATCAATGCGCCGCAGCATAGAAAATCCTTAATTAACTGAAAAAATATCATAACTAAATTATGAAAAGAGTTGTTACTAATCTTTGCATTATTCACCAAGATTCGCGCGTATTGCTCGGCATGAAAAAACGCGGGTTTGGCGTGGGTAAATGGAATGGATACGGAGGCAAGATTGAAGAAGGTGAAACTATTGAAGAAGCGTTACATCGTGATGTGCAGGAAGAAGGTGGTATAAAAATAAAAGACCCCGAAAAGCTGGGAATCATTGAATTTGAGTTTCCACACGCAGATTTTATGGTTGAGAATCATATCTACAAAGTTAAAGAATTTATTGGCGAGCCGGTGGAAACAGAAGAAATGAGACCGGCATGGTTTCATATTGATGAAATGCCTTTTGCGGAAATGTGGGTGGATGACCCGTATTGGATACATATGTTTCTGGACGATAAAAAATTCAAAGGTAAATTTGTTTTTGGCGAGAATGAAGAAATTTTAAGTTATCAGTTGGAAGAAGTGAAAGAAATATAAAAAATTAAGTTCTTGATGTATAATGCCAATATGGAACCGTTGGCATCAAGGATTAGACCTAAAAATTTAAAGGAATTTGTGGGGCAAGAGCACTTAGTGGGCGAAGGAAAGCCTATCTCTGTCGCTATTGATAAAAAGCACCTTTTTTCCTTTATTCTCTGGGGTCCGCCGGGCGTCGGGAAAACGACCCTTGCTAAAATTTATGCTAAAGCGCTAAATGCCGATTATCACGAACTTTCAGCCGTTTCCGCGGGGAAAGAAGATATCCGCCAGATAATAGAATCGGAAGGCACATTACTAGGTCCAAAGATTCTTTTCCTTGATGAGATTCACAGGTTCAACAAAGCGCAACAAGATTTTCTTTTGCCATACGTTGAGTCAGGCAAGCTTACTTTGATTGGAGCGACAACTGAAAATCCAAGCTTTGAGGTAATACCGGCTCTTTTATCCCGCTCGCGGGTTTTCGTTATGAATGAACTTGGAGATGAAGAAATGAAAAAAATAATCAAAAGTACCGGTTATAAAATGAAAAAGAATGCAACTGATTGGCTCGTTAGTATGTCAGCTGGGGATGCCAGGCAGGCAATAGCGATGATTGAGAATACTGTTTCTCTTTATAAAGAAATTACACTGGAAAATCTAAAAAATGCTCTGCAGGCAAAATTTTTACGTTATGATAAAAAGGGTGAAGAACATTACAATACCATCAGCGCTTTTATAAAAAGTATGCGCGCTTCACAACCGGATGCAGCTTTATATTATCTATCGAGAATGCTGCAAGCCGGGGAAGACCCGAAATTTATAGCCCGAAGGATGGTTGTTTTTGCCAGTGAAGATATAGGTCTGGCACAGCCGACGGCTTTGGTAGTGGCTAATGCCGTATTTCAGGCAGTGGACACGATTGGCATGCCGGAATGTGGAGAAAATCTGGCGCACGGAGTGGTTTATCTGGCGCAAGCCAAAAAAGACAGAAATGCTTATAATGCGTATCTTTTGGCGATGCAGGATGCGAAAGAATACGGCAATTTACCAATCCCTATGAGTATTCGGAATGCCCCCACAAAATTAATGAAGGATTTGGGTTACGGAAAAAATTATGAAAAATACACAGAAAAAAGCCTGATGCCCGATAAGTTAAAAAATAAAAAATATCTTAAAAAGTAAAGTGTGATAAAATATAAAAATATGAAAAATATAATCAAGAAATTTAAAAGCATCTGGTGGGCAATAAAACTCTTTGCGACTAGGATTCATTATGGCAATCCGTCAAAAAAGTTAAAAGTGGTTGGGGTTACAGGCACAAATGGAAAGACGACGACTGCCACTCTTTTGCATAAAATTACTACCGCTTTAGGACATAAATCAGGGCTCATAGGCACAGTGGAAATATTGATAGGGGAAGAAAAATTCAAAGCAGATTCAAACAAGCCGATGCCGTCCACCACTCCTGATTCTGTTTCCCTGACGAAGATTTTTGCCAAGATGCTCACGGCCGGCTGTGAATACGTTTTTATGGAAGTTTCTTCGCATGCCTTAGATCAAAACAGAGTTTCCGGAGTAAATTTCGCCGGCGGAATTTTTACGAACCTGACCCACGACCACTTGGATTATCACAAGGATATAGAAAATTATTTTCGGGCTAAAAAGAAATTTTTTGAAATACTTCCTGAAAAAGCTTTTGCTCTTTCCAATGCGGATGACGAGCATGGTCTGGCAATGGTTGAAGATATAAAAGCGGATAAATTTTTTTATGGCTTTGGAGACGAAACAGAATTTGTTGATTTTTACGGCAAGATTTTAAAACTCCATTTCGAAGGTCTGGAACTTGATTTTAACGGAGAAAAAATACATTCAAAACTTTTAGGCAAGTTTAACGCCTATAATCTGCTTGCCGTGTGGAGCGCTTCAAAGCTTCTCGGTTTTGACACAAAAAAAGTCAATAAGATTTTAGAGAGTATAGAACCTCCAAGGGGAAGGTTTGAACATTTTATGTCTTCAAATGGAGTTCTTGTAATTATAGATTATGCCCATACTCCCGACGCGTTAGAAAAAGTTCTTTTAACCGTAAAAGATATAAAACCTGAAGGAAGCAGAATAATTTCCGTATTTGGTTGCGGAGGAGACCGTGACCCATTGAAGCGTTCCAAAATGGGAAAAATTGGGGCAAATATGTCCGATGTAGCTATTTTCACCTCGGATAATCCGAGAAGCGAAGACCCGGATAAAATCATTGACCAAATGAAAGATAATTTATCTCACGAGGAATCGGAAAAAGTAATAACTATAGTGGAACGCCGTCTGGCTATAGAGGAATCTGCGGAATTGGCAAAAAAGGGAGACATAATTCTTTGCGCTGGCAAAGGTCATGAAGACTATCAGGAAATAAAAGGCATAAAACACCATTTTGACGATATGGAAGAATTCAAGAAGATTCTGAAATAAATGCAAAATTATAAAAAACAATTTAAAAATAAAAAAATAACCATAATGGGTTTAGGTATTTTGGGGCGTGGATTGGGATATACCAAGTTTTTAGCTGAACTTGGCGCGGATTTGACAGTAACCGACTTAAAAACGAAAGAACAGCTTGCAACTTCCATAAAAGCTCTAAAAAAATTCAAGAACATTAAATTTGTTTTGGGTGAGCACAGGCTGGAGGATTTTAGAGATAAAGATATGGTAATAAAAGCTGCCGGTGTGCCATTTGATTCTATTTATATAAAGGAGGCCAGAAAAAATAAAATTCCGGTAGAAATGGATGTGTCACTTTTTGCCAAATGCGCGCCTGAGGTTATGATTGTTGGTGTGACTGGCACAAGGGGGAAATCAATGACCACTGCAATAATCTATGAGATTTTGAAACAGAATGAAAAATTTCTGGGAAAGAAAGGCTCGCCCATAGGGCTACGCCCGAGGGTATATATTGGTGGCAATGTCAGAGGAGTTGCCACTCTTCCACTCCTTGAAAAAGTAAAAGCGGGGGATATTTTGGTGTGCGAGCTTGATTCTTGGCAGTTACAGGGTTTTGGCGATGCGAAAATATCGCCCAATATTTCTGTTTTCACCTCCTTTATGCCTGACCATATGAATTATTATGGTTCGACTATGCTCACCACAAGTAAAAAAGCTATGGAAAGATATTTTAACGACAAAGCTAATATTTTCAAGTATCAAAAAAAAGGCGATATACTCATAATCCGCCCCGGAGTTAAAAAATTAATACCGGAAAATATAAAAAGCAGACTGATTGTAATAAATATTAAAAATATGGGTAAATATGAGTTTACCGTGCCGGGTAAATTTCAACAAGAAAATCTGGCTTGTGCCGTGGAAGTGGTTAAGCAGTTTAAAATTCCGGCATCAAGAATAGGCCGGGCTGTTAAGAATTTTAAAGGTCTGGAGGGAAGATTGCAGTATATAAAAACAATAATGAGTTCGACAAGCTCACCACGAGAAGGTGTAAAAATATACAATGACAATAACGCCACGACTCCTGAAGCTACCATGGCCGGAATTGAAGCGCTTTCTGTAAATTTCCCATACCCCAGGGGTACGGGAACTTCCCGTACCCCTGGGGTATGGGAAAAGAGAAAGAAGATTGTTTTAATTTGCGGCGGGGCGGATAAAGGACTTGATTTAAATTCTTTTGTAAAAGTTATAAATAAGTATTGCAAAGCTGTTTTAATGATTCCAGGAACAGGCACGGATAAACTGCTTAGTCATAAAGTAGGAAGTAGTAAAGTTCACAAAGTTAAAAATTTGAATGAAGCGGTCAAAGAAGCAGTAAAAAAATCAAAAAAGGGAGACGTCATTCTTTTTTCTCCGGCTTTTGCTTCATTTGGAATGTTTAATAATGAATATGAAAGGGGAGACCAATTTTTGGAAATAATAAAGAAGCTGAAATAAAATGCAAAAAGAAATTGAAGTGGATTTATCAAGAATTAAAAAAGTTTTCTTTATTGGAATCGGTGGAATAGGTATTTCGGCATTGGCCAAAATGGCTATTTCTCGTGGCATTGAAGTTTCTGGCATAAATGATGATGAAAGTTTAAAAACATTAGAACCATTACGACAGGCGGGAGCTGATATATTTTATCAAAGTGAAAAAAAGGAATTGCCGGAAGCCGACGTGTATGTATATAGCGATGCCTGGTTTTATCGCGGTCCGGAAATTATAGAAAAAGCGAAAAAAACTGGTAAGCCCACACTTAGTTATTTTGAGGCGTTAGGTCAATTTGCTAAAGAGTATAAGGTGATAGCGATTGCCGGGACCCACGGGAAAACAACGACCACAGCTATGATTGCCGAAATTTTGACGGATACAGGTTTAGACCCCACGGTTATTGTCGGTTCTTTTGTTAAAAAATTTGACCCGCGCCAAGGCGGAGCAGGCAGTAATTTCAGACATGGAAACAGTAAATATTTGGTTGTGGAAGCGGATGAATATAACCGGCATTTTTTGAATTTTCATCCCTTTATTACTCTTGTCACGAATATTGAAGCCGACCATCTTGATTGTTATAAAGATTTGGCGGATATACAAAACGCATTTAATAAGCTTTTATCACAAAGTGAAAATAAAATCACTGACTACATAAAATATTTAGAAAAAGTTCCGAAGCTTTCTGTGCCCGGAGAACACAACAGGATGAATGCCGCAGCAGCGCTGGCTGTGGCGGAAACGCTCGGAATAAAAGAGGGGGATGCTCAAAAATCCTTATTAGAATTTTCCGGCACTTGGCGCAGATTAGAAAAAATAGGACAAACAAAAGAAGGGACCATCATATATGATGATTATGCTCATCATCCCACGGAGATAAAAGCAAGCCTGGAGGCCTTGCGTGAACTTTATCCGGTTGGTATCAAAAAAATCATGGTTTTGTTTCAGCCACACTTATATAGCAGGACTAAAGCTTTATTTAATGATTTTGCCAAAAGTTTTAAAGATGCCGACAATACGTATTTGCTCCCTATTTTTTTTGCCAGGGAAGCCAAAGATGAGAGTATTTCAAGCGAGAAACTTGCTCAAGCTATTAATCTGGCTGGAGACAAGGCTAAAGCCTTTCCCGACTTCAAGTCGGCGGAAGCATTCATAAGAGACTTAAACTTAGGAGAAAATGACGTATTTGTAACAATGGGGGCGGGAGAAGCCTATAAAGTGGCTGATAAAGTCTTTTTAATTGTCCACAGGGACTAAATTATTACTATTTTAGCATTATTTGTCAATGAGTATATAGTAAAATATCCTTATTTTATAAGCTATTTTGTATTTGACATATGATAAAAATGGGTCATAACTATTGACTTTTAATATGCTATATGCTAAGATATAGACATATCCTTATTATAGGTTTAAAAGACCATTTAATAAGGGTTATTTCAGTAAAAGTTGAATAAGTACTCGGAGTTGGCGTCCCGCCGAGGGCGGGATAATATGAATAAGAACAATTTAATACGGTTTGCTCAATCTCTCGTTCTTTTGCCTTTTGTTGCTGCAACGCCAGTACCTTTAGGAAGTATGGTATTGAATACCGCAAAAGATACAGTACAAACCGTGTTTATACAAAAAGAGAATATTGAAGCCGGTAGGATAATAGCCCTTAATCAGGCTTTAGACCAACAGGCTAAAGATTTGGAAGCTAAAAAAGCAAAGGCGGATGCCATTGATGGTTACTTTGAGTCGCATGATATGCCGCTTTCAGGCACAGGTATGAAGATGGTGATTGAGGCCGAAAAGAATGGTATTGATTGGCGCCTAATGCCTGCGATAGCCGTGCGTGAGTCTTCCGGAGGAAAATCCGACTGTATTAAGGTTGAAAACAACCCTTTCGGTTGGGGTTCCTGCAAGATTGGTTTTGAATCTATTGAAAAAGCAATTGAAACTGTGGCTCTGAATTTGGGAGGTAATAATCCGAATACCGAAAAGCATTACGACAATAAAACCACAAAACAAATCTTGCGCGCCTATAATCCGCCTTCTATAGTTCCTCATTACGCGGAACAAGTTATCTCTATAATGAATGATATTGGAAAAGCAGATGCTACTCCAGATACACCAGCGTCATCTTATGTTCCTTCGGCTCAAACAATGTAATTTGGAAATTGTAATTCTTGCCGAGTTCCAATTTTTCACGCAGTTTTATCTCACTGCCGAAAGTCGAATTGTGCACCAGTCCGGCCACGCCTTCTTTGATGGAAACAAGTGCGCCGTGTTTATTGTATTTGATAACGACACCTTTGATAATGTCGCCTTTTTTCAGTTTTCCTTCAAATTCCGTCCAAGGATTTTCCTTCAGGGCTTTTATTGAAAGTGAAATTTTGCCTTCTTTAATCTCTATCACTTTCGCTTTGACCTTATCTCCCACTTTAAACATAGACCGTGGGTCTTCCACCAGGCCCCAGTCAAGTTCGGAAATATGCACCAGTCCCTCCAGTCCTTCTTCAAGCTTCAGGAATACTCCGAAATCGACAATACCCGCAACCGTGCATTCCAATTCATCACCGACATTGTATTTGCTCAAAATTTCTTTTTTCTCTTCCGGATTGTTATCTTTTTCGGAGAAAATTAACTTGCCTTCTTTAGGTAGGGTAGAAATGATCATTACTGATATTTTTTCGCCGACAAGCTTTTTCAGTTCTTTTAAGATTTTATCTTTATCCGAGTCAAGCACGCGGGGATAGTGTTCTGCTTTAAGTTGCGAAGCGGGCAAGAATCCTTGTATGCCTTGCCATTCCAAAATCAATCCGCCTTTATTCGCATCTTTTATTTCAAGCTCCATAACAGTTTTTGCCTTTATGGCTTTTTCAGCTTCGCTCCATGTAAGCGCCTGTTTGGCTTCTTTAAGGGAAAGTTCCGTGTATCCGTTTTCGTTTTCAACTTCGACGACTTTTGCTTTGATAATATCGCCCAGACTTATCTTTTTAATAATGTCTTTGGCGTTAATAAACTCGCGGCCGTAAATTATGCCTGTTCCGAAAGGCGATAAGTCCACGAAAACCGATGATTTTTCAACTAAAATTACCGGACCCTCAACAAGAGAATCAACTTCCGGCTTGTCTTTGCTTCGGTCCACAATGGATTTTAGAACCAAATTCTCTTCTTCCTCTTTTATAATTTCTTCTTTTTTCATAATCTTAAATTAAAAAATCCGCCATAAGCGGATATAAGGCTTAGGTTCTAACTTGGCTCGTGCCTCGTTAGGGTTACCCTAAATCCTGCTTTTAATATATTAAAACAATATTACTACAATCGCAGAAAAAAGCAAGTATTTTTAACTCTAAAAAAGATGATTTTTGTTTTGTTTTTTGGTATAATAATAGTAATGATAATCACGTATTTCGGGGAACAATTTTTCAAGATTACGCAAGGGGATATGGTCCTCGCTTTTAATCCTGTAAGTAAAACTGCTAAATCCAGCATTTCGGCGCATTTCGGCGCGGACATAGCTTTTGTCACCACTAATCATCCTCTTTACAGTGGAGTGGAACAGCTTTCACACGGTGAACGTATGCCTTTTGTCATTAAGGGTCCGGGAGATTACGAAATAAAAGAAGTTTTTATAAAAGGTGTGGCTTCCGGCGCTCTGATTTCCGGCAAGAATTATATCAATACAATTTATTCATTTTCTTTAGACAACATAAATGTCTCTTTTTTGGGCGCGTTGGCGGACCCCGAAATTTCGAAAGAAGCTCACGAAGTCATTGATAGCCCCGATATTCTTTTTATTCCGATTGGCGGTAAGAGTGTATCCAAAGAAATAAGTTTACTTGACGGGAAGATGGCCGCGAAGTTGGCATTATCGCTTGAACCGAAATTGATTATACCGATGAGCTACGATGACGGTTCCCTGAAAGTATTCTTGAAAGAAATCGGAGAAGAAAAAGCTGAAACGGTAGATAAGTTGACCATTAAGCTGAAAGATTTGGAAGGTAAAGAAGGGGAAGTGGTAGTATTATCAGCAAGTTAAAATAATTTATGAAAAAACTAATTCTTCATTTAAGAAAACAGCCCGAAGAAGTCAGAAGACATATTCTGCATATTCTTATATTCGTGGCGGCTGTTGTTATGATTATACTTTGGGTTTCCAGTTTAAGTAAAAGTTTTTCGAATCCTGACACTCAGGCAAAAATGAAACAAGACTTGCAACCCTTTTCCACATTAAAAGACAATCTGGTCGGCGGAAGTACAGCCACCGGAGACACTAATTCTTATACCCAGTAATTTATGGCAAAAAAATCTGATGAAAAAATAGAAACGCGCACAGACGGAATAATTCCGGTTGATGTGGTGACGGAAATGAAAGATTCTTATTTGGCATACGCTATGTCTGTCATTACCGCCCGTGCCTTGCCGGATGTTAGGGACGGACTGAAGCCCGTGCACCGCAGAATCCTATTTGCAATGTATGAAATGGGACTTACTTCCACCTCTCGTTTTAGGAAGTCTTCTGCGGTAGTGGGAGATGTGCTCGGGAAATATCATCCGCACGGGGATGTGGCTGTTTATGATTCTATGGTTGGAATGGCGCAGGAATTTTCTTTCCGCTATCCGTTGATTTTAGGCCAGGGAAACTTTGGTTCGATTGACGGAGACAATGCCGCAGCTATGCGTTATACGGAAGCGAAAATGTCCAAAATTTCAAACGAGCTTCTACGCGATTTGGAAAAAGACACGGTTCCGTTTCGTCCAAATTATGACCAGACCCGCAAAGAGCCGATAGTCTTTCCGTCCGCGGTGCCCGCGCTTCTTTTAAACGGCACATTGGGTATAGCTGTCGGTATGGCTACCAACATACCTCCTCACAACTTGGCTGAAGTCCTGGATGCCACAATGTTTTTAATCGAAAACGAAGATGCGACAACCGAAAACTTAATGCAGTTCATAAAAGGACCGGACTTTCCGACCGGCGGCATAGCTTATAACTACAAAGATATGCTGCACGCATATAGTACCGGACGAGGCGGGGTTGTTTGCCGGGGAGAAGCAGAAATAGTGGAACAAAAAAGCGGCAATTCTCAGATTATTATCACCTCAATTCCTTATAGAGTAAATAAGTCCGATTTGATAATGGCAATCGCCGAGTTGGTGCAGGAGAAAAAACTCGACGGTGTCAAAGGGCTTCGGGACGAGTCAACCAAAGATATCAGGATTGTTATTGATTTGAAGAGTGCCACCGTGCCCGAAAAAGTTTTGAATTATATTTATAAAAACACCCAGCTTGAATCGAATTTTAATTTCAACATTGTGGCTCTTGTGGACGGCGTGCCGCAGACCCTTTCACTAAAGTCTATTCTTTCTCTTTTTATTTCACACAGAAAAGAAGTCGTGAAAAGAAGGGCGGAATTTGATTTGCGCAAAGCGGAAGAACGCGAACATATATTGCTCGGCTTGAAGAAAGCGCTTGATAAAATAGACCGGGTGATTACGGTCATCCGCGGTTCAAAAGACGGACAAGTTGCCAAATTTAATTTAATGAAAGAATTTAAGTTTTCAGAATTGCAGGCTGTGGCTATTCTTGAAATGAAACTGCAAAAATTAGCCGGGCTTGAAAGAAAAGCGGTAGAAAATGAACTGGAAGAAAAGCAAAAATTTATCAAAGAAACAAAGGACCTTTTGGCCTCCTCAAAAAAGATACTCGGCGTAATATCGGCGGAATTGAAAGAAATTCGCGAGAAATACGCGGATGAGCGCAGGACAAAAATAGTCAAGGGCGGAAACAAAGAAATTTCGGATGAAGACTTGATACCGGAAAAAGAAACCGTGCTTGTGTTCACCGCCGGAGGATATGTGAAACGCACCGACCCTTCCGAATATCATTCCCAAAAGAGAGGCGGGGTCGGTGTGGTTGACCTCGAAACCAAAGAAGAAGATTTTGTGACGATGCTTGTAGCGGGTTCAACCCATAGCGATTTGCTTTTCTTCACTAATTTGGGAAAAGTTTATCAAATGAAAATGTACGATATTCCGGAAGGGCGCCGCGCCACCAAGGGCAAGTCTATTATGAATTTTCTGGCACTAGGCAGTGATGAAAAAGTTACTTCAGTTTTACCGATGCCGAAAGATTTTGACAAAAACGGTTCTTCGCTTATGCTGGTGACAAAAAACGGCACCGCCAAAAAAATGAGTAGCGCCGCTTTCAAGGATGTGAGGAGAAGCGGCATCATAGCTATTCGTTTGGATAAGGGAGACCAGCTTGTTTCCGCTTTGCTTACGGAAAAAGGGGATGAAGTTATGCTTGCCACTACTGGGGGTCAATCTATAAGATTTAAAGAATCGGATATACGAGAAATGGGCAGGACTGCCGGAGGTGTGCGGGGCATAAAACTAGCAAAAAATGATGAAGTGATAGGAGTGGATGTCGTGAAGAAAGACAATAAAGACGGAGCGTTTCTCTCTATGAGTGCTAATGGTTTCGGCAAAAAAACTTCCTTAAAAGAATATAAAGTTCAAAAAAGAGGAGGTTCCGGCATTAAAACCGCGAAAGTGACAGCAAAGACCGGCAAGCTTATAGTGGCTAAAGTATTGGCCGGGGATGAAGAAGAATTAATTGCAATGTCCAAGAAGGGTCAAGTCATAAGAACAGCCTTGAAAGACATTTCGTCTTTAGGCAGGCAGACTCAAGGTGTCACCATTATGCGTCTGCGCGCAGGAGACGGCATTGCCTCTCTCGTTTGCGCTTAAAATGATATATAATATATCTATATGTTTACCGACCCGGTAAAAAATTTAAAAGCCTTTGGTTTAAGGGAAGATATGATTGTTGCTGACATGGGCGCAGGTTCCGGTTTTTATACTATACCCGCCGCAGAAATGGTTCCGAAAGGAAAAGTTTATGCCATTGAAATTCAGAAAGATTTTCTGACGACAATCAAAAATAAAGCGGCAGAGGCTCATCTTGACAATATTGAATGTCTTCTGGGAGACGTTGAAAAAATAGGCGGGACTAAAATAAAAGATAAAGTTGTGGATGTCGTCATTTCTTCTAATATACTTTTTCAGATAGAGGATAAGGATAAATTTATAGAAGAAGCGAAAAGAATATTAAAGCCCGGGGGCAAAATTCTCCTCATTGATTGGTCAGACAGTCCGTCTTCTATCGGTCTTGGTTTTGATAAGATTGTTCCCAAATATACGGCGCGTGAAATGTTTGAGAAAAATGGCTTTATATGGGAACGCGACATTTCTGCCTTAGAACACCATTATGGTATGATATTAGTGAAGGGTTGATATTCAAATGAAAGGAAATTTTCAGATTATAATTTTGATTGTGTTTATTGCCGCCGCCGTTTTGGGTGTCCTTGTTTTCTCCGGAGTAATACCGATTGGAAGCCAGAATAATAGCGCCGGGTCGCAGGGCACTGTCGTTCTGTGGGGCACGGTAAAAGCTCAAACGCTCTCTCCTATGATTGACGATTTCAACCGCGCCAATCCCACCTTTATTCTGAAATACGTGGAGAAATCGGCAGATACATTTGATAATGACCTGCTTGAAGCTCTGGCTGCGGGCAACGGTCCGGATATGTTTTTCATAACTGACGATTTGGCTTATAAATACAGCAATAAAATTTACACTATTCCGTATACGAGTTTTCCGCTCAGCACTTTCCAAAATAGTTTTGCCGGAGCCGGAGAAGTATTTTTGACTTCAAAAGGAGTTTTGGCTTTTCCGCTTGCCGTTGATCCTTTGATGATGTATTACAACAGAAGCATACTTGATGCGAACAATGTTACTTACCCTCCGGCTTATTGGGATGAATTTACCAATCTTGTTCCGCTTTTAACCAAAAAAGACAGTAACGGAGCCATTACAGAAAGCACGGTCGCTATGGGACAGTTTTCAAATATTTTGCACGCCAAAGATATTTTAGCCACCCTCTTTATGCAAGCGGGGAATCCTATTGTGACTGAAAACAACGACTCATTTTCTTCCGCCTTGAGCCAAACCGGAAAATATGATTTGGGTTCTATCTTAAAATTTTACACGGATTTTGCCGATCCGTTGAACAGCGTTTATTCCTGGAATAGTTCTTTCTCCAGTTCCAGTGACGCTTTTAGCGCGGAGAACTTGGCATTTTATTTCGGCTATGCGAGCGAATTGCAGTCTATGGTCAATAAAAATCCAAATGAAAACTTTTTAATTGCGCCTATGCCTCAGATTAGAAACGGCGCATTTAAACTCACTTTTGCCCATGTGACGGGTATTGCCATTTCTTCTTTCTCCAAGAATTTCACTACTGCTTTTACAGCCGCGGGTCTACTGTCAAGCGGGGACTTTGCTTCAAAATTTGCCGCCGCTTTAGGGATAGCTCCGGCACGCCGGGATTTGCTTAGCATCAAGCCGACAGACGCGTATTTACCGGCTTTTTATGACTCTGCGCTTTACGCTAAAAGTTGGCTTGACCCGTCGCCTGCGGATACTGACGATATTTTTCAGGGAATGATTGAAAAAGTGCTTTCGGGCAGTATGTCGGTCCAAAGTGCGGTGAGCGATGCTAGCGCCAAACTAGGTTTGTTATTAACGCCCGCACAATAATAAATATGAAAAAAATAAATTTTAAAATATTTTACCCGATTGCCCTTGTCTTGGTTGCGGTTTTTTCGTCGTTTTTAGTTTCACTTTTTACTCCCAATACGAAAGTCCTCGCTCAAACAGGGGATGCGATTACCATAGAAACGACTTGGTATTCGGCATTAAGCGCCAGCTCTTATGTCTTTGGCGGATATTATTACGGCAATACCGATAAAAGAGGATTTACCACTTACTTTGAATTTAAAAAAGATGACTCAAACTTGGACAGCAATGCCGAAAAAACCGTGGCAATTGTGCGCAATACTAATGTGCCTGAATCAAACGAATTTTATTCAAGTCCGGAACTCAAGTTATTTTCCGTTTATTACTTTAGAGCTGTCGGTTATTTCAACGACACCCCGAACCAAAAATTTTATGGCAATGTGTTAAGTTTTAAAACAGGCGATATCCCTCCCGGGACAACGTATCCATTTACTGTTGAATGGAATGGTACTGTAATACCTTTTGACTATAGTAGCGGTGTAATACCTTTTGATTATAAACTTGACGGTGGTTGGAGCTTGTGGAGCACATGGAGCGCTTGCAGTGTGACAGCTTGCGGAGAGAAAGGTACAGAGATGAGTACCCGCACTTGTACTAGTCCAACCCCGGCAAACGGAGGAGCTGACTGCAGTTCCATTGATGGCGGTAATTCTTCTAAAACTCAATCTTGCCAGACGGAAGCGTGTCCTACTCCGGTTAACGGTGGCTGGAGTGGTTGGAGTCCAGCTTCTTGTCCGACAGCTTGCGGCCAACCTGAATCACAACAAGTTCGCACTTGCACTAGTCCACCACCATCAAACGGAGGAGCTGATTGTGGTGTTGATAATACTCAAAATTGTGGGGCCACGGCAGCTTGCACTTCAACAAACCCACCGGCGACCCCTAGTACAAGCCTGGTAAAATGCGGAACTTCAACGACAAGCCCTTGCGGTTTTAATGATATAATAACTTTAATTAAAGATGTGATAAATTTTATATTTGTTTACATGGCTTTACCTTTATCTGCCGTAATGTTCGCTTATGCCGGATTTGAGCTTGTGACTTCAGGGGGTTCAACCGAGAAAAAATCCAAAGCGAAGAAAATATTTCTAAATGTGGCTATTGGCCTGGTTCTTGTGGCGGCGGCATTCCTGATAGTGCATACTATACTGGGAATAGCGGGATATGATACTTCCACTTCCGGCGGTTGGAATTGGTTTGGATTTTAAGGTTATAAGGAATATAATATATTGTATGATTTATATTAAGAAAAATTTAGATAAGTTTGTTTTAGCGACTTTCGTATTTTTTTGGCCAGCTATTTCTTTGGCCGTATGTGTTAGTGGTGACCTTAGCTGTTCAAATACTTCTACCCCCACTATCGTTAACCCTTTGGCAAACAATGGCACGAACACCTTACCTGATTTAATTCAAAAAATTCTAACGGGAGCAATCAAAATAGGTATACCTATTATTGTTTTAGCCATAATTTATTGCGGTTTTCTTTTTGTTTCGGCGCAGGGTAATACAGAAAAACTAGGCGAAGCCAAACGCGCTTTACTTTACACCCTGATTGGCGCGGCTATACTTCTGGGGTCGTTGGCTATAGCGCAGCTTATAACAGACACAGTGCATGCACTATAATTAATATTTAATTAATATAAAAAATATAATATGCAAGCTATAATATCCCAAATAGGTTCTATTCTAAGCTCAATTATCCCGATACTGATTGGCCTAGGAGTGGTTTATTTCATCTGGGGCGTCGTCACTTATGTCATAGCCGACGGAGAAGAAGCGAAAAAAACCGGCAGAGACAGAATGATATACGGTATCATTGGTTTTGTGGTTATTTTCGCTATGTGGGGGCTTGTCACCATTGTTATTAAAACTTTTGGTCTTGACCAGACGGCCACAAACGTCGCTTCAAATTTCATTCAGAACAACAACTCTATTTTAGGGGCTAACGCTTCCGGCAATACGTGCGCGCCTCTCTCTAATACTTCCAAATTGGGAGATTTGTTGAATTACGCGACTTGTATTCTGGTTAAATCCGTGGTTCCTCTGATTATCGCTTTAGCTATGGCAATGTTTATCTGGGGAGTCGTCCAATATGTCATAAATAGCGACGAAGAGGCAAAAAAAGAGAAAGGCAAACAATTTATGATTTGGGGCATTATCGGTCTAGCGGTGATGGTTGGTGTTTGGGGGTTAGTACATATCCTAGGGGATACTTTTAATATCCAGTATGTGCTTCCGACCTTAAAACAGTAGACTTGCATTACTTTTATTTACCATTGTGATATAATATGGGCATATTATTAGTATTATAAGGTCGCAATTTATTAGTTATTATTAGTATTTTATAACAATTATGAAGAAAAAATTAGCTGTGTTTTCAGGTCTAGCCTTGGGTTTTATGCCGTTTATGGCTTTTGCCCAGGCCTCAGTTTGTACAGGTGTTACGATTGGGACATTTCAATATATAATTTGTCGAATTGGAAATATCCTAAGCACCATCATTCCTATACTTATCGTTTTGGGAGTAGTCTATTTCATCTGGGGAGTTGTCACTTATGTGATATCTTCCGATGAAGAGGCGAAAAAGACCGGAAGAGACAGAATGATATACGGTATCATTGGCTTGGTTGTCATTGTGGCTATGTGGGGGCTTGTCGGTATTGTTAACAATACTTTCGGAGTAGGTGTGGGCACAGGAGCTCCTGTCCTCCCAACTGTTCCTTTCTAGTCTGAAGTTATAATAAATATGGATTTACTCTTCACAAATGTAGCTTATGCGAGCGAAAGCGTTGACGCGTTTATAGCAAATGTAAATAGGCTCATAATAAACCCGCTCATAATATTCCTTTTTGCTCTGGCAGTGGTTTATTTTCTGTATGGCATATTTGAATTTATTTCAAATCAGGAAAATGAAGAGAAGAAAACGACGGGCAAACGTCATATGGTGTGGGGAGTCGTCGGGATTGTCATAATGATGGGAGTGTTTACAATCTTGAATATGATTATGAATACTTTCAACATAACAGGAATAAATCCGGAGCAGGGGACGGTGACATTGCCGCCGGCCAATAATCCATAGACTGCTGAAAAATAAATTCTAAAATATAGAAATGAAATGATAAAAGGGCAGCATTCGTAAAACGATTGCTGCCCTTTGTGTTGCGTCCTTTCTAGCGCAACATTATATTTTTACTTTAATTACTCTATACAACTCTGCACAAAACTTTCGTGTTTCTTTTTTTCCGGCTCCTACTTTTACTGGTCCCGGCCGAGCATTTGAAGGCATACTAAAGTCACCTTCTGTAGGATATGAAACTGGTTCTAACCAAGTTCCATTATCCCCGCTGAATTGGAGACTTATAGCATGACCTTCAGTTCTAAGCTGGAATTTATAATCAATCTTAGGAGTTATCCATACAACCCCAGGACCGACACTATCTTTATCCACGAGATATAAAACCTCTCGTGTTTCTCCAGAGTTAGAACTTGAACTAGAATTACTAGCTTCTTCTCCGTGATGCGAAAAGAAAATGAAATATATTACAATTCCAGCGACTAACAGTCCAAAACAGATCCATCCCACCTTGCTTTTTTTAGGAGCAGGGGGAGTAGTATCATGGGTTGTTGTCGGAGCTTTTGGAGTATTTGTTTCTGTACTAATTTCAGCCCCTTTTTTCTTTCTTAGAGACCATGCTCTAGTAAATATAGCTATGATCACTATCACAACGAAGATTATCCATGACCACATTATACATCTCCTTTCTTTATATCAAGCATAGTCTTTAGGTCTCCACCAAACACAAGTGTTCCTTTCAGTTTAGCGAGTTCTTTTACTGCTTCCATACTGACGCGTGTATTTGCATCTGGTAAGAGTTCCTCAATGTTACCATCATCATTCACTTTTGCTAGTCCAGTTTTTACCAAGCGTTCCTTTTCTGCCGCCGCCGTGAGTATCACTGATACTGCTCTTCCATTTGCTTCCTGAATTAATTTTTCTTTTTCGCCTTGAGCGGTTAGGACAACCGCTTTAGCATTTTCCTTTGCTATGGATACACCAACGACGGAAGTGTTGAGTTCGTGACTAAAAATTATAGGTTTGACATATGCGTTATTAATTTTGATGCCCCATTTTCCATCTTCAACTTCTTTTTCTAATTTAGATTGAAGTTTTTGGCTTGTGGCACCTAAATTTTGTGTTGCCTTAGCTGGTGTTACAGTTGCAAATTCGTCGCCAAATATCTCTGTTGCTTTATCTGCCATAATCTTACGGCAATTAGCTACAGTTCCCATAACCTTAAAAAACATAATTGCGTCTGTTATGTGCCAACTCACTACTGGTACCACTTCTGCAACCATTGCAACATTGTATGGATCGTCTTTAAGATTAGTATCCGCTGGGTTAGGTTCTCCGAATTTTACTCTGATGGGAGGAAACATTCCTTCTGGTGGTTTACCGTCCCCTCTGTAAATCTTTTCTGGATCAGCTGGTAACTCATCTTGAAAAACTGTGCCAGTTTCCTTTTGGACCGAAAAAATTCCTTTTAGAGCAAGGTATAATCCGGGCCCCAAGTTCGTTACTGGCTTGTCAAAGAAAAACATAGCGCCAATTTCTTCTATTTTGATCGTACCAAAACTGAAAATTAGATAAGAAATTTCTAACGCCAACAGGACTATTCCTATGTTTACGCCTGAAATTTCTATTCCCAAAAATATCGCCAAAAAAGTAGCGACGAGAATAGAGAGTAAAATACCTATGGTGGTTTTCATCTTGTTTCTCCTTATAGTATTATTTTGTTAGATTTAGTTTGTTTATTTGAAAGGCCGGAAAGAAGCTCAATTATGAATTACGAATTGTTAATTACGAATTTAAATTCTTAATTGATTCCTGCCACTCAAATAAACAAACTATTCTAACCGTATTGTCAAAGTACTTATTATGTCTATAAGTATAGCATATATAATTAAAAAGTCAACCAAACGGTTGACTTTTTAATAGCTATATATCCTTATTAATTAAGCGTGTTTCATAGGTTCCGACATATATTTTTCTTTGGCAAAGACATATCTCCATAGGAAGATTATAAGAACTACTAATATAGCGAAAAATATCCATTGAATTAAACCGGAAGGCATAAAACTATTTGACCCGATTAAAGCGTTGGCTGTCAGACTACTTAAATTATCGTTGGTGGTTGCCACACTGGCGTCTTTTTTTACCGTATTGCTTGGGGCATAGGCAACAGTATTAGGATTTTGAACAGTTGCGATTGGAGGAGTATTTACATAATTTCCATAACAAGATTGCCCGTTGACTGTGCTGAAACCCGTGGTCCTTCCGTCACATCCCGGTATCATTACCGGAACAGTAGCGACTGGCGCCGGAGAAACCGGTTGATAATAATAAGTGGTTGCCGGATAGGCGGATGTACTGTAAATAATAGTGGGGACGGATTGATTAGAAGGAGTGTATGGAAAAGGGATTACTCCATTAGGCATAATTGTGTCGGCCAGGGCATAGGCGGGAGAAAACAAAGAAAGGCCAAAAACAAAGACCAAAATGGCTAAAATGATTATTAATTTGTTGTTTATTTTACTCATATGGCTAGAGTATAGCACTTATAGGTAAAAAGTCAAGTATTCTGGTGCCCGAGGTGGGAATCGAACCCACATCCCTTGCGAGACACGATTTTAAGTCGTGCGCGTATACCAGTTCCGCCACTCGGGCATTTTATTTTGCCTGGAGGCCTGGGGCGGAATTGAACCGCCGTATATTCCTTTTGCAGAGGAATGCCTTACCACTTGGCTACCAGGCCATTCGTATAATCTAACATTTTTTATAAAACTTTCAAAATATAAGTAATTATGATAAATTGAATACGCATGATTTATATCCGCCCGTAGCTGTTTTGGTAGGTCGAAAGATTAAGTAAAGTAATTGTGTTAGATTAAAGTAAAGTATAATATCCGCCCGTAGCTCAGCTGGTAGAGCAGATCCCTCTTAAGGATAAGGTCCTCGGTTCGATCCCGAGCGGGCGGACATTGCCGGGGTGGCGAAATTGGCAGACGCACTTGCCTTAGGAGCAAGCGGAGTAATCCATGGGAGTTCAAGTCTCCCCCCCGGCACAAAAAAGCATAATTATTTTTTCCTTAACAATTCTTCGATTTTTTGCCTGTTCTTTTCTCCGCGGTCTATCTGTACGTCGATAAAAGGGATAATTTTTATTTTAATATTTTTTTTGAGATGCTCGCGCAATTCTCCTCTTTTGCGTTTTACAAAATCCAAGGCGCTCCCTTCTTTTTCATCCGGAAGGACTGTTATAAAAATGGTTGCCCGTTTTAGGTCCGGAGAGACAGTGCAAGAGGTGACTGTGATAAGGGAAGTGCGGTTGTTTTCTCGCCCCAAAAATTGAGCTCCAAGCTCTTTGATAAGGTTCGCCACTTTTTCATTTCTTTCCATTATTTTTGGGTAATATTAAAAGATTCAATAATATCTCCTTCAACAATTTCTATTTTTGATTCAATCATCATGCCGAATTCCGCACCTTCCTCGACTTCTCTTTCTTTCTTCTTGCTTTTTTCTATATTAACTATTCTTCCGCGCCCGATTTCAAACTCTCGGCGCATAATTTTAACTATTTTATCCAAAATCATACGTCCTTTTAAAACCTTGCCCCCAACTATCTGGCGCTCTTTGGTGCGGCTGAAAACTTTCAGAATTTTGGCTCTGCCAGTAGTCTCTATCGTTTCAACTTTTGGCCTTCTCTTTTCCATTTCTGTTTCCAGCCATTCCGTCATTTTATAAATAATATCAAAAAACGAAATAGTTATACCTCGCTTTTGGGCAAGTTCTATGGCGCTCTTGTCTATTTTCACGTTAAATCCGATGACAATTATATTTTCACTTCCGCTTATCGTTTTTATATCCGATTCGCCGATAGGTCCTACTCCTTTTTGCACGATTCTGAATTCCGCATTGTCGTTTCTTATTTTTTCAACTTCTTTTTCTATGGCTTCTATAGAACCTGAAATGTCTGCTTTCAAAATAATCGGAATTATTTTTTTATTTCCAGTTGAACCGGCAGAATTTTGTACATTGTGTATAGGTCTTTCTTTTTTCCATTCCTCTATATATTTCTCTGCTTCCTTTTTATTATTGAAGGATTTGAACTCCGCGCCGATTTTAGGCATTTTGCAAAAACCTACAAGACGCACCGGGGAAGAAAAAGAGGCTTCATCTATGGCTACTCCTTTGAAATTTTCCATAATATTGGCAGTACAAAAACTGTCTTCTGCCGCTACAATCATTCCTTTTGAGAGTGTCCCGTTTTTTATGACAAGAGTCGCCTGAATTCCGCGTTTGGAATCAAGATTGGTTTCAAGCACAAAACCCGAAGCAGGTTCATCTTTATTGCCGCTGAAGTTTTCCATCATAGCTATGATATTAATCAGTGAGAGCAAATTATTTACGCCGGCGCCGGTCTTGGCTGAAATTTCAACAAAAGGAATTTTGCCGCCGTAATTTTCCAGATATATTTCGTTTTCCGCCAGTTCCGTTTTTGTTTTTTCAACGTTCGCGTTTTGTTTGTCTATCTTGTTTATTGCCACGATGCACGGGATTTTATTGGAGACTATTGTTTTCCACGCTTCGATTGTTTGGGCTTTTACTCCGTCTTCGGCTGAAACTATCAAAACGGCAATATCCGCGATTTGCGCGCCGCGTTCGCGCATTTTTGAAAATGATTCATGTCCGGGTGTATCAATGAAAGTTATTTTTTTCTCTTGCCCTCCGTCTGTTTCTTTATGTACTACTTCATAAGCGGAAATGTTTTGAGTTATTCCTCCTGTTTCTCCTTCAACCACATTCGTCTTTCTTATATAGTCAAGAAGGGTAGATTTACCGTGGTCGATATGACCCATAATCACCACCACCGGCGACCTTTCTGTTTTTGTATCTTCTTTTTTTTCCATAACATTTATTTTACCTCGGCTTTTTTCAGCACCTCTTTCTCTTCAGTCGTGAGCTCATACTCCGACCTTCCGTCTTTAATAGGCTTGGCAAATATGCTCATTCTCTCACGGGAATAAAGACTTGATATTACTACACCGTCGCCGTCTTCATTTACCATTCCGACTGCGAAACTTTGGTTGCTGCCCTGGTCGGGGAAGGGGTTAAAGCGTATCGTTTCAAGCCCCCTTACGCTTTTTTTGAGTTTTTTATTTATTTCAATAATTTCTTTTTCAATTTTTTCTTTCGCGGATTTTAATTTTGAAATATTTTCTTCCAAAACCAGTATATTTTCTTCCAAGTCCTTCGCTTTTTTGCCGGAGAAAAATCTCTTCAGACGTTTCTCCGTCCTTATAATCCAAATAACGCTAATCAAGATAGCGATTCCGATAACAATAAAAAAAACAGCCTCAAGCTTTATATTCATACGTTTTCAATATATACTATTTTTATGGCTAAATCAAATAAGTTAGTGTATTTGGATTATGCGGCTTCAGTGTCGCCGAATCCAAGTTCCATACATACCGAAGGCATAAAAGCCAAAATAGAGCTTAAAAATGCGCGTAAAGAAGTTGCTCTTGTTTTAGGGACTCGGCCTGCCGAAATAATCTTTACGAGCGGAGGCACAGAATCCAATAATCTTGCCATACAAGGTGTGGTTTTGGCATGGCATGAAAAAACATCCGGGAAAATATTGCCGCATATCATTACCACCAATATTGAGCACCCGTCGGTTCTGGAGACTTTTAAAATTCTCGAAAAAAGAAAGCTCGCAGAAATTTCAATAGTGCCGGTTGAAAAAAACGGAATTGTGGATCCCAAAAAAATAAAAAAAGAAATAAAGAAAAATACCATACTTGTGTCTGTAATGTATGCGAATAATGAGATTGGCACTATACAGCCTATTCGTGAGATTATCAAAGAGATAAGACATTATAGAAAAATGCATACTAAAACACCTTTCCCTTTGTTGCATACAGATGCCGTGCAAGCGGTAAATTATTTAGATTTAAATGTTGAAAAACTTGGAGTGGATTTGCTTTCTTTATCTGGCACAAAAATAGAAGGGGCGGGAAGAGTCGGAGTGCTTTACAAAAAGAAATCTGCGCCACTTGTATCAATATTTGGCGGAGGAGACCAAGAAATGGGCTTGCGTCCGGGGACAGAAAGTTTACCTGCTATTTTAAATTTTTCCAAAGCATTAAAATCAGCACAAAAAAATAAAGAAAAAGAAACAAAACGCCTGACGAAACTGCGGGATTACTTTTTAAAAAGTTTATTAAAAATTCAAAAACAAAATTTTGATTTTTTAATTAATGGTGACTTAAAAAACATATTGCCCAACAATATAAACATCACATTTCCAAAAATACCAAGCGACCTTTTAGTGATTGAACTTTCATCCAAAGGCATAATGGCATCATCGAAAAGTGCCTGTAAAAGTTCGCGTAAGGAAGGCTCGTATGTTATACAAGCTATACGTCCCTCATCGGATATTGAAATTGGCGGACTGCGTTTTTCTTTGGGCCGAGATACAACTAAAAGCGATATTGACTATACAATCAAAACTTTATCTGTAATTTTAGCCAAACTCGGCAGATGGTATCTTTAGATTATAGATATATTGGAAATAGGGTTGACATATATGATATAATGCAGGTATGGACATAAAAGATTTAAATAAACCCCAACTTATAATGCTTGCATTATTGCTTTCATTTGTCACTTCGATTGCGACCGGTATTACCACAGTGACTTTAATGCAGCAGGCGCCTGCTTCGGTGACTGTTCCTATTAACCGTGTTGTTCAACAGACGGTTGAAAAAATCCAACAAGTAGAAGGTAAAACCACAGTGCAGACCGTGGTCATAAAGGAAGAAGATTTAGTGGTAGATGCCATAGCCAAAAATCAATCGGCTGTTTTTTCTGTAACCAAAGAATCACAGGATGCGTATGGAAAAACTATTGAAGTTCCGGCCGGACGAGGATTAGCAGTTTCTACAGATGGCATTATCGCTGTCGACGGTTCACTTATGCCGGACAATACTGGTGTTTATTACGTCAAAAATGATAGCGGAGAATTTAAAACAACTTTTGTTTCTCTGGATAAAAGCGGATTTGCGTTGCTTAAAATAGGAGACCCGGTAAATGGGAAAGATAAAGCTGTTTTCGCAGTGCCAACCTTTGGAGATTTGAGTAAAATGAAAGCCGGACAGAAAATTATAGTTTTAGGTGATACAATATCTTCTTTCATTTTTGACGGTAACGCGGATTTGAAAATTAATGTGACGAAATCAAATGGTGGGGGGTTGGTTCTTGACCTGGATGGGGATGTGCTGGGAATCACTTTGTCTTCTGACGCTGTGTCCTTTGCTCCTATTGATACAATAGTCGCGGCTCTTAATGTGAAGACAACCACACCAGGAAATACTCAAACAGATGCCGGGACAACAGCTCCAAGTAATGGACAAACAAAAACGCCATAAAACTTTATGAACTTTTTACTTTATAACTTATCCTATGCCACCACTTAATAAATTTACAACCAAATCAAAAGATGCAATAAAAAAAGCTCACGAGCTTGCTATTGAACGCGGACAGAACCACGTTTCTTCTTTACACTTATTGGCCGCGCTTCTTCTACAGGACGAGAGTATGGTCAATTCTATTTTGGATAAATTGGAAGTAGACACCGCGTTTTTAACCGATTCTATTTTGGAATCAATTGAATCGCCGGAATCAGCCAGCACTATTTCTCCGGCATATCAGATTTATCTCAATCCTGATTTAGCGCAAGTCATAGAGCATTCGGTAAAATTGGCGGAATATATGAAAGATGATTTTGTCTCGACCGAGCATCTTTTTATCGCTATGCTTGAAGTGGCGGGAGAAGCGCGTGAAATCTTGGCGCGGTTCAGGATTTTGAAAGAGCCTGTGATGAAAGTGTTGGAAGAGCTCCGAAGTCAAAATGTTACTGACGTGACGGAACCAAAAAGATTCAGATTGCTTTTGAAATATACCCGCAATTTGACCAAATTGGCAAAAGAAGACAAACTGGACCCGGTTATCGGGCGCGACAATGAAATAATGCGCATTGTGCAGATACTTTCCCGCAGGACTAAAAATAATCCTATTTTAATAGGTGAAGCCGGTACCGGCAAGACGGCAGTGGTGGAAGGACTTGCCGAACGCATTGCCAAGAATAATGTTCCTGAATCCTTAAAGGACAAGGAGCTTGTTTCTCTTGACTTGGGTTCACTTATAGCTGGCACAAAATACCGCGGAGAGTTTGAAGAAAGATTAAAAGGCATTATGAAAGAAATAGAAAGAGCCGACGGAAAAGTAATTCTTTTTATTGACGAAATTCACACCATAGTCGGAGCCGGAGGTTCAGAGGGCACGATGGATGCTTCCAATATGTTAAAGCCGGCATTATCTCGCGGAGAATTGCGGGCAATAGGCGCTACCACTTTAAAAGAATACCAAAAGCATATTGAAAAAGACCCGGCCTTGGCCAGACGTTTTCAGCCCGTATACATAGACGAGCCCAGCGTGGAAGACGCCATTACCATTCTTCGCGGGCTTAAAGAAAAGTATGAACTTTTTCACGGTGTTCGTATTACCGATGACAGCATAATCGCGGCTGTGAACCTTTCCACCCGTTATGTGACAAACAGATTTTTGCCGGATAAAGCAGTAGACCTTATTGACGAAGCTTCTTCTTCTTTAAAAATAGCGCTTGAAAACAAACCTCCTATTTTAGAGGACGCGCACAGGAAAATAATGCGTTTGGAAATTGAAAAAGAAGCGCTTAAAAAAGAAATTGAAAATAATTCCAAAGAAGATAATAAAGTTACGAAAAACAGAATAAAAGAAATAGACAAAGAGATTGCCAACCTGCATGAAAAGACAAAAGAGCTTGAGTTAAAATGGCAAAATGAAAAGGAAACGGTTGTAGAAATTCGTTCCATTAAAAAAGAGCTCGATACTCTGCGTCTCTCGGCTGAGGACGCCGAAATGAAATCGGATTTGTCTAGAGCGGCGGAGATACGCTACGGCAAGATACCTGTTTTGAAAAAGGATTTGGAAGTGAAACTTTTGCGTTTGAAAAAACTTCAGAAATCCAGAAGAATACTGAAAGAAGAAGTTACGGCTGAAGACATAGCTGAAGTAGTAGCGCGCTGGACGGGCATTCCGCTTACTAAAATGCTTGAGGAAGACAGAGCAAAGTTGCAAAGGATGGAAGAAGAATTGAAAAAGAGGGTAGTCGGCCAGGATGAAGCCATATCGCGCGTGGCTAATGTGATTCGTCGTTCGCGCGCAGGCATAGGAGACCCCAACAGGCCCAATGGCTCGTTTATATTCTTAGGTCCGACGGGGGTTGGCAAGACGGAGCTCACTAAAGCCCTGGCGGCTTTTATGTTCAATGACGACAGCGCTCTTATTCGGGTAGATATGTCCGAGTATATGGAAAAGCATTCAGTTTCGAAACTTATCGGTTCACCTCCGGGGTACGTCGGCTACGACGAAGCGGGACAGCTCACCGAATCTGTCCGGCACCGCCCCTTTTCCGTGATACTTTTTGATGAGATTGAGAAAGCGCATCCGGAAGTTTTTAATATGCTCCTGCAGGTCATTGATGAAGGAAGGTTGACGGACGGTAAGGGCAGAGTTGTTAATTTTAAAAATGCCATCATTATTCTAACCTCCAATATCGGTTCACAATTTGTGGAGAAAATGGAGTCAATCGGATTTTCCAATAATTCCGACAAGGAGGATTACACCAATATGAAAGAAAAAGTTATGGAAGCGATGAAAGACCATTTCCGACCGGAATTTATAAATCGCCTTGATGAGATTATTGTTTTTGATATTCTCTCGGAGGAAGCCATAAAAGAAATAGTTAATTTAAGAATGAAAGTGGTAAAAGAAAGGCTTCTCGCCAAAGACATAGATTTCAAAATTTCCGACGAGGCGCTTTCGTACTTGGCAAAGGAAGGATACAATCCGCAATATGGCGCAAGGCCTTTGAACCGCTTGATTCAAAACAAGATTCTAAATCCTGTCGCAACATACATTATTGGAAATGATGTGAAGAAAGGGGACACAGTTTTTGTTTCCGTGAAAGACAATGAACTTCTTATTGAAACTAAAAAGCCTGCCCGCAACGCTTCGCGTAGCGATTCGGGCGGGGGCAAAATAAAAAGCCCCATTCGTATGCGTTCCAATTCCGGAGCTAAAGCGTAAGATAAAATGAAAAACCGTCCCCCAACGATTTTTCATTGGAAAGACGGTCATTTTAATTAAACCTATTAATGTGCGCCGGGCAGGAATTTCTCGCCCTACGGTCGCGGGTGCTTTTCTATCTCGCTACGCTCGCAAAGAAAAGCCTTTCGAATCTGCACGGAAGCAAAGCAGTTTGCTTCCTCTCGGCGAGACATAAATTAAAAAGCTTGAGCAGAAGCTCAGCTTTTTAATTTTGTGCGCCGGGCAGGATTCGAACCTGCGTAGCCCGAAGGCGACAGATTTACAGTCTGTTGTAATTGACCACTCTACCACCGACGCATCCATACAAAATAACACAAAATAATCTTTTTTGCATCTCTAAGAAACCTGTTATAATTAAGTATATGAAAAACAACGTGTTTATTTTCCACGGTACGGAAGGATATCCTGAAGAGAACTGGTTTCCTTGGCTAAAAGAAAAACTTGAGGCAAAAGGCTGTAAGGTTATCGTGCCGCAATTTCCTACACCTCCGGTAGTACCGGCGAAAATTTCCGAATGGTTTGAAGTGCTTAAAAAATATGAAGAATATATTAACGAAGATACTATTTTAATTGGACATAGTTTGGGTGGTCTTTTTACTTTACGGGTGTTGGAACAATTGAAACTTAAAATTAAGGCAGTTTTCTTGGTTGGAGCGCCGATGGGAATTAAACCACTTTTTAATTATGATAGAGATAATAGTTTTAGTGGTTTTATTTTTGATTGGAAAAATATCAGGAATAAAGCTAAACATTTTACCGTCTATCAGTCGGACAACGACCCATACGTGTCACTGGACAATGGGAAGCAACTAGCAAAGAAATTGGGGATTGAACTTACCTTTATTCCCAACGCTGGACATTTTAATAAACCCGCAGGGTATTTAAGCTTTCCTGATTTACTAAAAAAAGTTGAAGAAGTTTTAGGTTGATCTCTGTGATATAATTCCTAGTATGTCATATCACTATATTTTCGGTTGGTTGGGAGCATTTCTGTTTGCGATATGTGCTATCCCGCAAGTGATAAAAACTTGGAAAAGCAAGAAAGCGGATGATTTGTCTTTGTGGTTTTTGTTATTCTGGCTCGGAGGGGAATTACTCACTATGTTTTATGTGGTAGTAGATGATATGTCGCTTGGCATAAGTCATTTTCCTTTATATATAAATTACATTTTTAATACAGTTTTGGTTTTGTATTTAATCTATGCAAAAAAATATTATAAGTAACGGGAAAAATATTCATTTTTGGTTTAGAGTTAGCATTATCCTAAAAGGGGTATATTCTGTTATTGAAATTATTGTAGGAATATCATCATTTTTTATAACTAAGGCGCTTGTTATTTCCACCACTTTATTTTTTCTGCAGGGAGAACTTGCTGAGGACCCGAAAGATTTCATTGCCAACTATTTTATAGCAGTAGCTAATAATATTTCCGTTGATGCAAAATATTTTTTTGCTTTTTATCTTCTCTCCCACGGGTTAATAAAAATTTTATTGATAGCGGGACTTTTACGGAAAAAGCTCTGGGCTTACCTTACCTCTATCATAGTTTTTAGTTTGTTTATAATTTATCAATTATATCTTTATTTTAATACGTTTTCTATATGGTTATTATTGGTTACGGCTCTTGATTTGATTATTATTTTCTTAACTATTTATGAATATCGCTATATGAAATCGCATGATATGTTTATGTTATATGCAAAGCATATAACAACGCCGTTCGGATAAAATAAAAGCAAGCTTTTGCTCTACTCCTCTCTTGTTGTTATAATACAAATATATGGCTAGAATAATTCACGGCTTTCATCTGACCAAAAAAAGGAAACATAAAGTAACGACGAGTTTACTTTTGTTTATTATTTTAATAATTATTTTGACTATCGGTATTTCTGCCGGCAATTCTCTGCCGAAGCTTGCAGAAGCTCTTTCTCTATCTTTATTCAGGCTTGTAATCGCTTATTTTATATCTCTGATTATTGCCGTGATAATTGCTGTTTCAGTAAGCAGCAATAAAATCGGAGATTCTTTGATTCCGGTTTTTGATTTATTGCAAAATCTTCCTTCCTTTGCTTTAATTCCGATTTTTGTTCTGTGGCTCGGCTACACAAATATAATGACGATTGTTTTTGCCGCCACATCTATTTTATGGCCGATTCTTTTTTATATGTTGCATGCCTTAAAGACAGTTGCGAGAGATGAAGAAGATGCCGCAAAAATATTCGGAGCCAAAGGTCTGAAGAAAATTTTGTTTTTTTCTTTGCCCGTCGCTTTTCCTTCAATAGTCACCGGTTCCATTGTTGGTTTCAGCATCGGCTGGGAAGCCATCATAGGAGTAGAAATAATCGGCCTTTCATCCGGTATTGGTCCGTTTCTTAATGTTTCTTCCGGTACTGTTGGCTACGATAAAACT
>Ga0265340_10000090_pt1 | contig 42719 bp, 66 predicted proteins | sample 4CB225metaG_FD_202082 | JGI IMG/M metagenome (GOLD analysis project Ga0265340, IMG submission 202082) | Rhizosphere microbial communities from Carex aquatilis grown in University of Washington, Seatle, WA, United States - 4-CB2-25 metaG | ecosystem: Host-associated > Plants > Roots >...
ACGGGGATGTCGAGCTGTGGAGCTTGCGGTCGCGAGCGAACAAGCCGCGCTTCACCTTGGAGGTGGATCCGTGCTTCTACGGAGACTACACCAAGGTCCCCCTGAAAGACGGCGGACGTCCAACGCCGGAGCAGGATCGCATGTACCGTGGAGCGTGCATCAAACAGATCAAAGGCAAGGCCAACCGCACGCCGGGTTTCGCCGACGTGCACGCGACCACGGTCAAGTTTCCAGACGAGGTGATCTTCTGGGAGCACACACTTCAGCAGCTCGGGGCGGATCCGGAAGCGGTCTGGGACTACATCGGAGAGGAGCGAACCGCCGTGCAGCCGAACGCTGGCGCAGAGTGTATCGGCTTCGACATGCCGTACCGGCCGCTGCAATGAAGGTCGCGATCGTTGGCTCGCGCACGTTCCTGAATCGCAAGTCCATCGAGGTCGTCATCCAGCACCTGTTGAAGGACGACCCCGAGTTGGTGATCGTCAGCGGCGGCGCTCATGGCGCAGACACAATCGCCGAGCAGCTCGCGCGGCAGTTGTGCACGCACGCACCCGTCGTATTGCCGGCCGACTGGCAGAAGCACGGGCGCGCCGCTGGACCAAAACGCAACCAGCAGATCGTGGACTACTGCGATCGCCTCGTTTGCTTTTGGGACGGCGCATCACGCGGCAGTGCGGATGCCGTTCGACGCTCGATCGCTTCTGGAAAACCGACACACGTGTTTCATGCAGGCCTACGTCGCTGGCTCGAAGAAGACGAGCTACCGACGTTCTTTCGACCGGCGCAACTTTCTTCTTGACGCTCCGTGGAGCGTATGCGACAAGCACAGAAGACCGATCTCGCGGGACAGCATCCCACGGGGCCTCGAAAAACCCGATGCTCTCACTCCTCCACATCGTACGCGCCGATAGCGCCCAACAGGCAACCAGGCCCATGAGCCTGGGATGCTTCGTCGCACCGACGTGGTCGGAGAACCGCAATCTCGGTCTTCATCAGCGCAAGTACATTCGTCCGGGAGCCTCGTAAGCGTCCCCTCCTACCATGGAGATCGCACACGAGGCCGCCCCGGGAAACCCCCAGGGCGGCCTCTTCGTTTCGGAGCGTACGGGGAATGGTCCCCACCCGGCTGTAGACCGGGCGCCTTCGGGCAAAGTTGGTTCGATTCCAGCACGCTCCAGCAGAAAGGACGATGATCATGGGTTCGCAGGTGGATAGGTACAGGGCGGCGCGCGAGCGCCTGAGGGCCGCGCGTCTGCGTGGCGAGGACACCGAGGCGTTCGAGCACGACGTCACGGCAGTCTGGTCGATGATGAGCGAAGCAGTTCGTCGCGCCGTGCTTGGTGTTGGCGATCTGGTCGAGATGAAACGCGCCGCGTGACCGCGGGAGCGTAGTTCAACGGGAGAACAGCGCGACTTTTAATCCGACGGCCGTGGGTTCGACTCCCACCGCTCCCATGCGACACGCGGGTTGGATGCTGCACAGGTAGCGGCACCTGTTTCTTAAACAGGACGAAGTGGGTTCGAGTCCCACCCAACCCATCGGGACTCGTCTAATGGCAGGACGACAGTTTCTGGCACTGTCTATCGAGGTTCGATTCCTTGGTCCCGAACTGACTCTTTGAAGACCAGGTCCGCTCTCTGAAAACTGAATAGGAACGAAGTGAAGGGGCACGCTCGTGCGTGCCTCACTATTGTCCCGTAGCTCAGTGGTCGGAGCGCCCGCCTGTTAAGCGGGAGGCCCTCATAAGGCATGCGCAGGTTCGATTCCTGCCGGGACAGTGGCCATAGGCTGAGGTAGCCGGACGGATTCCAAATCCGTCGTCGAGCAGGTTCGACTCCTGCATGGTCAGTGCGCTCTTCAAGCTGATCAGGTGATAGCGCCTCCCTGAAGAGGAGGAGAGTCCGGATCGATACCGGGGAAGAGCATCGCATGTCGCCGTCTCGCTAACGTCGGCCTCTGCGAGCCGTCGGGATAGCACCCTGGCGGTCGTGACCGAGGTCAGCCTCCGTCCTATCCGGTCGGTGGCCGGCTGGAATGCCGTGCGATCCGGTCACACCAATGCCTCGTGACGCTGCTGGGTGGCGAGCCGGTTGTCGACCGGATGAGACGAGTTCGATTCTCGTACGAGGCGTGGGTGGATGACGGTTCCAGAGCCGGCGGCTGGAGCCCCTATCTGGATGTAGGCAAGTGGTATGTCACTCCGTTTGGAACGGAGATTTCGGGAGTTCGATTCTCTCCACCCAGATCGTTGCGACGAATGCGCGGCGTGATTAAAATGCGGTCATGAAGAAACACCTGTTCGCTCTCGCTCTCGCTCTCGCCGCTTCCGGCTGCGCAGTCGACACTGGGGCCTCGCTGCCGAACGAGGAAGACCTCCTCGGTGTGGGTCCCGTCTCGATCGCGGAGTTCCCACAGGGCTTCCAGATCCACAGCGTCGCCGGTGACACCGCTCTGCTCTTCGCAGTGCAGCCATCCGACGCTCCAGGCCGCGCTCGCGGTGTGCACGTTGCTCGGCGTCTGGACGGGCTGAGCCTCACGGACGTCACGCCGCCGGACGAAGGATGGGCAACACCGCTCTCGGTCATCGTTCAGAGCTTCGAGCGCTCTCCGCTCGGCAGTTCTGGCGTGCTGATCGTGCTCGACGCTGGCGTTACGCCAGCGAATGTCGGACAGGCACCTGCCCGCCTGTATCGGTACGCGTACCACTACCGACCGCTCTCCGGTCTCTCGACGACGCTTACCGAGACGCATCTACTGCCGCTCAACACGCAGCCATCTGGTGCGTTCCCGAACGGCATCGTGTATCCAGGTGCGCCGGCCATACTGCCATCGGGGCAGATCGCAGTGGCAGACTCGCTCGTCGGTTCGATCTGGCTTTCTGATGCGTCGCTCTCGACATGGACGATGGCGCTCATCGACCCGCGTCTCGGTGCGGCGCCTGGCCTGCCGGTAGCCGGCGTCGGGCTCGACCACTCCGGCCACATTTCACCGTACACGTACGCGGCACCGCCATTCCCTGGCCTGCCGCCTGGCTTCGGTCTCTATCCTGGCGTGCACTCTGAAATGTACGTAGAAGCGACCGACGAGGTGTGTCTCGTGGTGACTGCGAGCCCCGGCGGCATCTACTGCATCGCTCACGCGGCGCTCGTCGATCTCGCAACGCCTCCGTTCGCAAAGACCTTTCGAACGCTCGTGCCGCCAACGCCTGGCGTCAGCGATCTGACTGATGGCCTCGCCTACGATCACTACGCACCGACGAGCCCGTGGCTGTACTGGGAGCGCGCTCCGGCGGATGTGATCGGCGGAGGATGCAACGCGATTCGTCGAGTGAACGTGCATACCGGCTCGATCGAGCTGCTCGCGTGTGACAACCACGTGCTGAGCTGGGCGAACGAGATCTCCGTGCTGCCGCCGCTCGTCACAGGCTCTCCGCTGACGACGCTGCTTCTGTCGGTCGGTCAGCAGTACAACAACCCGGACGTCAACGCCGCGATCACGACGCCGTCGTACTTCTCGCCGTCGAGGATGCCGATCTTCGTCACAACGAATCACTGAGCTGGTCGGGGTCGTCGTCCAACGGGAAGACGCGTCGTTCGCAACGACGAGATCTGGGTTCGATTCCCAGCGACTCCAGCTTCATGGCGGGTATGGTGTAGTGGTCTGCACGCCTGGATGTGGCCCAGGAGGTGGCGGCTCGATCCCGCTTACTCGCCCTCGCTCTCGCAGCTCGACAGGACGAGCGCTCGTTTCCTAAGCGAGAGGCTGGCGGTTCGATCCCGCCCGAGAGCGCTTTTTCGGGGCAGACAGCTCTGGTAGAACGGCGAAGCCTGATAAGCATCGCGAGGTCGGGTTCGATTCCCACCTGCCCCATCGTCGTCGAGTAGAACAGTGGCAGTTCAGCGGTGTGACACGCCGCGTACGAGAGTTCGATTCTCTCCTTGACGATCAGTTCTTCTTGGCGACGGACACCTGAACGTTCGCAGTGGCAGGTGTCGGAGCCTTCGCCCCGCGCATCAGATCTCCGACGACGGCCTGGAGCGCGGTCATCGTCATCGTGCCGCGACGGCTCGTACGGATGACGCCGTCTTCCCAGTCGATGTCGATCCACTCGTTGTACGTAACGGTGCGACCGTCGGAGCGCTCGACGGTCTCTGGGCGACCGAGCTTCTCGTCGAGGATGAGCTTGAACTTGTTGCCAGCGTAGACGATGGCGGTCGCGAGAGCGTGATCGTCGACGCCGCTGAGGTTCGGTTCTGGACGGTTCATGATCGAGTAGAGGAGCTGGTGGTTCTTCACGCGGTACGCGATGAGGAGTCCGTTTTCCAGTTCCTTCAGCAGTTTTGCCCCGACGCCCTGGTCTTCCATGACGTCGAGGATGCACGAGGTGTCAGACACCTGCAAGGGCTCGTAGCTCACCTGGGAGAGCGTCGAAGGTCGTCGGTTCAATTCCGACCGAGTCCAGTTCGCGGTGCAGGCCCTAGGGTAGGGCGTCACGTTGCCAACGTGAAACTAGTGGGTTCGATCCCCACGCACCGCTTCGACACGGGCCCCTACGTCAATGGGAGACTGATAGCTTTGCAAGCTGTCGATGCGAGTTCGATTCTCGCGGGGTCCAGCAGTGCCTCCATAGCTCAGCGGTAGAGCACCTGTTTTGTAAACAGGCGGTCGTCGGGTCAGTACCGACTGGGGGCTGTGTCGGCGAAGCGTAAACAGTGACGCGCCCGTTTCGTACGCGGGAAAAGAGGATGCGAGCGCCTCCGCCGGCTTGAGAGAGATGGGACAAGCTTCTGCCGCTGAAGCGTAGATAGCGACGCGCGTCCTTGGTATGGACGAGAGCCGGATGCGAGTTCCGGTAGCGGCTCTTGCGGGCGACGCTTTACGGTGAAGCACTGGTTTTCCAAACCAGCAACAGCGAGTTCGACTCTCGCCACCCGCTTCGGATCGGTCTTCTGGGAAGGCCAGCGACTGCAACTCGCTGAAGGTCAGTTCGATTCTGGCCCGATCCTTTGCCCTGGTAGCTCAGCGGATTCAGAGCAGCCGGCTTCTAACCGGCAGGTCGCAGGTTCGAGTCCTGCTCGGGGCGTGTTTCTGTTCGCGAAGCTCAACTGGATGAGCGCCCGGCTACGAACCGGGAGGATTGTGGGTTCGACTCCCTCCGCGAACGCTCAGTGCTCTCGCAGCTCGATGGACGAGCACCGACCTCCGGAGTCGGCGGTGAAGGTTCGATTCCTTCCGGGAGCGTGCGGTGCGGCGGGGACGCCGGTTCGGGCTCATAACCCATTCTTGCCAAGTTCAACTCTTGGGGCCGCTATCGCGCTCCGTCGTAGCTTGCGACGGCGGAGTGGCTGGGCAACCAGCACGGATGCGACGATCTCGGATGTTACCGAGGAATCAGCGTGTTCGTCGAACCAACGCAGCGTCCTGGATGGTCCAGGCTGCCCCCCATACGGGCATGGACGGAGGTTCGATTCCTCTCGCTGCGATCGCGTCAACGTGGCGATCAGCCCGCAAGGCCCGTCACGGCTTCGCCCTATGTCACGCCATGACGACCGCGGCGGCTCGCCCGATCACCGGGCTGCGCGGAACGTGACAAACGCCTCTAAGCAAGGTGGTGAGATGGGGCGCGGTGACGCGAGCTTCGGGGTGTAGGGAAATGGTATCCCGCCTGTTTCGGGTACAGGAAGCTGCGAGTTCGATTCTCGCCACCCCGACTTGATCGTCAGATAGTAGTGGAGTTGCCGGCGGAGCGGCGTGGCCCTGCCGCTCGGCAGCTTCGGCGTGCCCTGACGATCAGTTTCTTCGCACGACGAGCCAGCTGGAGACGGCAGCGGTCCCACACACCGCGCTTGCTGAGTTCGATCCTCAGGTCGTGCAGATCGATAGGCCCCGATGGCGGAATGGCAGACGCGCACGGCTAAGGACCGTGTGTCCGAAAGGACGTGGGAGTTCGACTCTCCCTCGGGGCAGCGGATGTGGCGGAATGGCAGGCGCGCCTGGTTCAGGTCCAGGTGATGGAAACATCGTCCGGGTTCGACTCCCGGCATCCGCACGATCTTACGCTGCGGTCGTGGCTCCGTTACGCGAGCGCCACTCGGCGTATGCGCCAATCGCAGCTCCCTCGATGGCAGCGGCGGAGAGGCCGGCGAGCAGCGCAATCTTCCACGAGCGGCTCTTGCGACGCGTCAGTCCGATCGCGATGGCCGGCAGAACGCTCGCGCCCAGAGCCCAAGGCGCGGCGGATGCAAGCGACGTCAGGTCCTGACCGAGGCCTCCCATGCCACGAGCGCTCGGGCGACCGGCGTACTGCATCGGAGCTGCCTGCCTGGTCGTCACGGCTGACGACGGCCTGGTCGCCACCTGCATCCGACCTGAAACGCTCGACCGCATCGCTTGGTAGAGCGGCTGCGCGTACGCCTGCATCGGAGACGCGGCCCGAGTGACCGCTCGCGGAAGCGGACTGGCGTAGACGTAACCGCCAGGCTGGGCGATCGCGAGCACGTTGCCGCCCGCCTGGGTCGGACCGTCCACCAGGCGAGCCCAGCCGCCTGTCGTCGCGAGCGTCGATGTCGTGTCTTGCGACGGACCGCCGATCAGACGCAGGCCACTCGGTGCTGCGGTCGTCAACGTGCTTCCACCGGCCTGAGTGGGGCCACCCACCAACTGCGCTCCGCCGTTCTGAATCGAAGCGCCTGGCAGCAGAGTACGTCCCGGTTGAGGTCCTCCGACGATCGTTCGACTGGAGCCTCCCGGACTAGAGCGCAGACCGCCGTCGGACCGCAAGCGCGGCTGCCCGATGCGACGAGGACTGACGCCGCCGCCCGCGCCGCCCGGCGGAAACCACGGCCGCCAGCCTGGGCCAGCTCCGCTGCCGTCGTACGAACCACCACCACCGCCGCTCGCGCCGCCGCTGTCGTAGTTCCCGTAGATCGGCGTGGGCGTGGGTGCGCAGCCGGGTTCCCAGCTGAAGGCTCCCGCTTCCTCGGCCGCACATGCGTTCCGGTAGCAGACCCCGGTGAGAGGGTCGTGGACCGGGTCGGAGATCTCGCGGCTCAGTGCATCACGGCATGCTGACGGCATCCGCCGATGCTACCACGGCTTGACCTGTCTGTTCATGCAACATACTCTTCAACCTCAACACGAGCGTGGCGAAACGGCTAACGCACCGGACTCAACCCGGCGGCACCTCGGTGCCTTGCAGGTTCAACTCCTGTCGCTCGTAGAACGGAAAGCCCCATGCGTGTCCTCGTCCTGAACGCCAACTACGAACCGATCCGCGTCGTCACCTGGGAGCGTGCCGTGTGCATGATCTACACGCAGAGTGCTGAGATCGTGGAGTCCACTGACGAGGTCCTCCGGTCACCATCGATGTCGATGAACATGCCGTCGGTCATCAGAACGATCCGTCGCCCGCGTCATCGCAAAGTCTCGATCAAGTTCAGCCGTGCGAACGTGCTGCTGCGTGATGCCAACTGCTGCCAGTACTGCGGCAACGAGTTCGAGCCGGCGAAGCTGAACTACGATCACGTGCTGCCGCGCTCGCGAGGTGGCAAGACCGACTGGAGCAACATCGTGATGTCATGCTACGCGTGCAACGCGAAGAAGGGCGATCGCACGCCTACCGAGGCGAAGATGACACTCTTGAGTACGCCGAAGAAGCCGACGTGGCTTCCCGTCGTGAACAAGCGGATCGACGTCAAGAGCGTGCCCGAGTCGTGGCGTCCGTATCTGGCAGCGGCATGAAATGTTCGGCGAGGCTAGAGATTGCGCAGCCGCTCGGTCGCGGTCCGTACCACCGCGCTTGTCCGAACGACGCGAAGGTCGAGCGCGAAGGGAAGCCATACTGCGGCGTGCACGACCCCGTACGTCTCGCCGAGGTGCGGCAACGAGCAAAGCGCCGGTGGTACGCGATGAGAGATCTTCGATGTCCAGATTGAACGCGCGAGATCGTCGGCAGGTCCTGTTCCCAGCGCCCGGAGATCCCTCCGGGCCAGGAGGACAGACATGGCTCGCACGAAACATCACAAGTCGATCGGTGGCAACTGGCGCGACCCGGCGTGGTACCGACGACAGCACTCGCGTCTCTTTCGAGCGCGATGCAACCACCTGATCCGTATCGGGCGGTACGACACGTTGCCTCTGCTCCGGCAGAAGTTCGGGTGGTACTACTAGTGAGGTTCCCGGGGCTTCGGCCCCATCTGGAAATCGAATCGGCGATGGCGCCGAGCCCGCCCGCTAAGCGGTGCGCACCTTCGGGTGTGGGGATCGTGTCCTCCGGTTTCCGTATGCGCTGTTCGTCTAGTGGTTCAGGATCCGTAGCTTTCACCTACGAGATGACGGGTTCGATTCCCGCACGGCGCATTTGGAGAGTGAACCCGCGGCGGTGCGGGACCGGCCTTGAAAACCGGCGGTCCTTCGGGACAGGCGTTCGACTCGTCCTCTCTCCATTTACGTCCCGTTCGTCTAGTGGCTCAGGATCTCGGACACTCACTCCGAATACGCGGGTTCAACTCCCGCACGGGACGCACTTCGTTCTTTTTCAGTTGCGTATGTTGTTAGAAGCTGTCAGACATCGACGTCATGTACATCGGCGGAGTAGTCGAGAAGATCGAGGGCGAGCCGTTCGAGGTGGACCAGACGCCTCACGTGATCGGATTCACGTTCGACGGCGAGCTGCTGCACTGCGCCGAGAACCGTACGGCGTACTGGTGCGAGGGTTGTCCCGCATCCGTTACGCTGCGCGGCGTTGTTGACCGTGGCACGGCGACCTGCCGTCGCTGCAACCGCTTGATGGTCACGATCCTCCAATGACCAACGTGACCATAACCCCTTCGCTGCACACGCGCTGGCGCATGAAGAACAGCACGCGTGACGTCGTCGTACGCGAGGTCTGCAACGCTCGCGTTTACTACTCTGGAGACCCTCTGGGCGCGAATCGCATGCTCGACGACTTCTTGGAGCACTTCGAACCGGTGGACGAAGTGGCCGAGGCTGCGAAAATGCGGACGTCGGCCATCGTTGCCGATCTGTCGGCTCCAGGAGGCGTGGCCACGATGACCCCAGCGGTTGAAGGCGCTGGAATCAGAACTCGATGCCCGCGTGCCGAGACGTACGTGAGCGCCGAAGCCGACCGACTCCAGCAGCTCGCCGAGGAGACGGCGGCCGCGGCGCGTTCGCGGATTCGCCAGACGTTCCAGGACAGGTGGGGCTCGTACTTGAAGTGCGGGAGATGCGGCGGATGCATCACGGTCGACGATCAGCGCTGTCCGCATGGCGACCATCTCGCCGAGCCCATGCGCAACGGATACGCGTCGCCTCCGTGTTCACGGTGTCGTGGCACCGGTGCAGATCCAAATCCGAGCCCACAAGCGCTCGATATCGCAATGCTGACCGATTCAATCCAGGTACCGTGCGATGAGTGTCATGGACGGGGAACCACATGGGTCCCGTGGTACGAGGAGAAGTGATCGGGGATCGTCTAGCGGCAGGACAGCGGGCTTTGGCCCCGTGAACCCAGGTTCGAACCCTGGTCCCCGAATAGGAAGCGATGCTTTCTCTCTACGAGATCTGGCTCATCACCTACAGCCGTCTGCAACGCGCCGCCGCCGCCGCGGGCTGGGTCTGGGAGCCTGGCTCCGACGAGCATCGGATCACGCACGGCGCGCGTTGTGGAGCGTCGAAAATCTCAATGGGACTCACGCCGGTCGTACACGAGCGTTCCGTGCGACCGTACGTCAGCGTCTCGGTCTTCCGTGACCTCACTCGCTACGGCTGCCTGGCGTATTTCCGCATCCGCTCAATCGACGACATCCCAGATTTTGCGGCGTGGATGCGCGAACTGAACGTCATGCCGGCCTTGCGCCACGAGAGCACTTCGATTCCAGAGCAGCTCCGCCAGGTACGACTCGAAGTCGAAGGCAAGCGGCGTGAACGTGCAGCGAACGAAGATCGCGCTCGCGACGATCGTCTCACATGGGAAGCATGCATGCTGCGCGACGGCTACCGTCCGCATCCGACGAAAGACTGGCTCGACCCCATCAAGCCTGCGGCATTGACGGAGTGACTGTGGAAAAACGCGCCGTCAGCAGCTGTCACGACTGCCCCTTCGCCGAGAAGGAGACGTGGTTCAACGAGTACGGAAGCGGAACTAACTACACAGGCTGCGAGCTTGGCTTGCCGGACAACAAGCCTGCCTACAAGAGCATTGCCGAGCTTGGCTCGTTCGGCGGCCCGCCGGCCTGGTGCAAACTCCGAGAGGCGCCGGTAACGATCCGACTGAAGACGCGACCTTGAGTGAGTTGACTAGGTTGCGAGAACATGTCAGACATCGCTGACACATGGGCTACGCACACATCTCGAACCTGTACCGTCCTGAAGCGCAGACGATCCTTCTCTTTCGCGAGTGCTACGCGCTGGAGAAGGTCCACGGAACCAGCTCCAGCGTGTCGTGGCGCGACGGCAGCGTGCATCTGCACACCGGACACAAGTCGGCCGAGAACTTCCGGCGGGCGATCTGTGGGCAAAACGATGACCTGATACCTCTGCGCGACCTGTTCGTTGCCCTCGGGCACGAGAAGGTCACGGTCTATGGAGAAGCGTACGGCGGTTCCGAGCATAAGCAGTCGCACCGATACGGCCCAGTGCTGAAGTTCGTTGCGTTCGACGTGCAGATCGGCGACGTGTGGCTCGCGATCCCGAACGCGACGGACGTGTGCGCGAAGCTCGGATTGGAGTTCGTTCACTACGAGCGCGTGCCAACAGATCTGCCGGCGCTCGATGCACAGCGTGATGCGCCGTCAGAGCAGGCAAAACGCAACGGAGTCGAAGGCGACAGGTCGCGCGAGGGTGTCGTGCTGCGTCCGCTCGTCGAGGTGACGATGAGTAACGGCGAGCGCATCTGTGCGAAGCACAAGCGCGCCGAGGAACGCGAAACGGCGACAGAGCGCCCGGTCGTCGATCCGAGCAAGCTACAGGTGCTAGCGGACGCGGAGGCCATCGCCATGGAGTGGGTCACTGAGATGCGTCTCCGGCACGTACTCAGCAAGCTGCCGGCGGCGACAGACGTCTCACACACGAGGGACGTCATCATGTCGATGCTCGACGACGTGCTGCGTGAGGGCGCGGGTGAGATCGTCGACAGTAAGGAGGCACGAGGGACCATCAGCAAGCGCGCCTCGCAGTTGTTCCGTCAGCACCTGGCCGCGCGAGACGCCTGATGGGCCTCGGCTCTCGCAGTCGCAGACAGTTGATTGAGGTTGGCTTCTGGAAGGAAGCGCCGATCTCACTTGGCGGACCGCAGCACGCGCTCGCGCAGGTGCTGTTCGCGTTTACGCAATCACTGCTCCATGGATACCCGGACGTACGCCGTTTCGTCGATCCAGACTGGGACCCGAAGCAGCGAAACGATGTCGTGCGGTACCTGAAGTCGGTGCCGCGTGGAATCTGCTACTTCGGCCACTCCACCTGCCGCTTCTGCGGCAAGGACAACGGCTCGGCTGACATGGAAGACGGCACGTACGTTTGGCCGGAGGGCTTCGCACATTACCTCGAAGAGCATCACGTCCGACCTCCGAACGATTTCGTACAGCACGCACTGGAGAAGGGACGACGTCGATGAGCTTTCAGAATCTCGCACACCGTGAACCACAAGCCGAACAGATCGAGCGCGTCGACGCGATAGTCGAAGAAGAACTGTTCGTCTGCGGCATTGCGGCCGTGCACAGCGTCGAGCTGCGACCACGAAGTGAGGTGCCGACGCACATCACCGGCAGGCTTCGCGGCATCACGTTCGAGCGCGCCTGGCGGTACTGGCGCACAGATGGTGACGTTCCGTTGCTCGTGGCACAGGCGCTCTACGAACAGCAGCCGTATGGACGTCGCGACGTCCGTGCTGGTGGTGATGCAGGCGCGTCGCCACCGAATGGACATCTCACGCATCGAGCGGCTGACGGCAAGACCGTGTACCTGTTGGTGCCGGGGAGCGCCGACGCCGATCTGATCGAACGGCACCGTAGCGGAAAGCTCGTCGGCACAGGCATGCACGAGCCCATCGGCAAGATGCTCAATGAGACGCACTGGGCCGAGACGCAGGAGCAGTTCGACAAGCTCGTCGCCGTGAGCGTGGTGACCCACTACGACATCGACTCGATCGGCGGCCTCAAGGTGTTCGCGGATGCCGTGAGGGCGATGTGACGGCGCGGAAGCCGCTACGGCTCTACGCGCTCTGTGGCGAGCAACATGGGCGTTTCGGCATGCTGCGCATGGGGCGTTACCAGCTGCCCCAGATCCACACTACGCGCAAGTCCGCGCTCGACGAGAAGCGCCACGGGTTCCGTTCGACGTATCCAGCGATGCAGAGCGCTGTCGTCGTCACGTTCGTCGAGCAGATGCCGGCAAAAAGGAAGCGGAAGTCATGACCTCGTTCGCGCTCGACGATGCTGGTGCGGTGTGGTGCGACGTCGATCAACTGATCGTCTCGCGCATGCTCGTGGAAGCGAACTCTGGCGGGGGCAAATCGCGCACGCTGCGGCGCATCCTGGAGCAGACGCATGGGAGCGTGCTCCAGATCGTGATCGATCCCGAGGGCGAGTTCGGCTCGCTGCGCGAGAAGTACGACTACGTGTACGCGGCGCCGAAGGGCGGCGACACGGTCGCGAATCCCCGCTCGGCGGCTCTGCTCGCGATCCGTCTTCTCGAACTGCGTGTCTCGGCCATCATCGACCTCTTCGAGCTGCCGGTCCCTGATCGGATTCGCTTCGTGAAGCTCTACTTCGACGCGATGATCAACGCGCCGAAGAAGCTCTGGCATCCGGTGATGGTCGTGCTCGACGAGGCCCATGTGTTCGCACCCGAGAAGGGGAAGGGCCACGCCGAGAGCACCGGTACCGTCTGCGACATGGCAAGCCGTGGCCGCAAGCGTGGCTTCTGTGCTCTGTACGCCACGCAGCGCATCCAGAAGCTCAGCAAGGACGCGACCGCAGACCTGAACAACAAGATCGTCGGCCGTGCAACGCAGAGCGCGGACGTCGATCGTGCAGCCGAGGAGATTGGACTGTCGAAGGCCGACCGTCGGCAGCTGGTGGATCTGGAGCCGGGACAGTTCTTCGTGGCGGGCCCCGCCTTCAACGTGAAGGGCATCCAGCTCGTGAAGGTCGGCAAGGTGCGCACGACGCACCCTGAGGCTGGCGAACGCATCGCATTCACGGCCGCTCCGCCAACGTCGAAGATCCGAGCGCTCTTGCCCAAACTGAGCGATCTGCCGGCAGAGGCCGAGGCCGAGCGCAAGACGCTTGCCGATCTACAAGCAGAGAACGCGCGGCTGAAGCGCGAGCTGGCTGCGAAACCGAAGCCCGTCGTTCCCGCGCCGCCGCCAGCGCCGAAGGTTGTCGAGGTGCCGGTGTTGCCGCCGGCCGTCATGCGCCAGTTCGACGACGCTCGCACGGAGATCCTCGCGGCGCTCGACGAGATACGTGTCGGCATCAAGAAGGCAGCGGCGATGAAGGTGCCGGCGCCGGTCGCCATTCGTGACGTACGGCGTGGATCGTACGTCGACGAAAAGCCGGCGTCGATGCAGAAGGTGGAGACACGAATCGATACCGGCGAGAAGCTTGCGTCTGGCGAACGAGCCGTGCTCGTTGCGATCGCTCAGCACCGGGCTGGTGTCTCGCGCGAGCAGCTATCGGTGCTCACCGGATTCAAGCGTTCGACTCGCGATGCGTACATCTCGCGACTACGACAGAAAGGGCTCATCAGCGCGGAGCCATTCTTCGTTCACGAGAGCGCATTCGACTTGCTCGGATCTGACTTCGAGCCATTGCCGACCGGCACTGCACTGCGTGAGCACTGGCTACGAACGCTGCCGCAGGGCGAGAGCGCCGTCCTGCGCGTGCTCATCGACGCGTATCCGGCGGGACCTACTCGTGAGGACGTGGGCACGGCTACGGGCTTCAAGCGCTCGACACGCGACGCGTACCTGTCGCGGCTTAGCACGCGGAAGCTCGTGGACGCGCTACGCGGCGGTCAGGTGCAAGCGTCGAAGATCCTATTCGATGAGTAGGGTCGCGACAGCAGCCGTCGCGGTGCTTCGCGACACCGGCAACCACTCGGTCATGTGGGGCGACACTGGCTTGCTGCATCTGATCGCCAAGCGCGCCGAGTTGCGTTCGCAAGACCGCGCGTGGAAGACAGAGAACGCGGTGCTCCAGGCGCTGTCACGGCACCCAGGCGAGCTGGTCGCCCGCTACACGACGGTGCGGATTCGTGGTGCACGTCGCGTCGTCCGCATCTTCCACCTCCCAGAGCATGTCCCGAAGGAGAAGCTGTGAAGAAGATGCCGAAGAAGATCGCTCCATGGTCGAAGCTGCGTGTTCGCCTGGAGTCTCCTGACCGTTCCGATCCAACACGTGAGTGGACGATGCCCATCTACGCGGACGATCTCGAAGCACAGAGGGCGTGGAGCGAGTACGCGTCGAAGTTGAAGGTCAGGTACGACGCGGAAGATCCGAACGCGCTCGTGGTCGCGTTTGACTTTCCACTCATCACAAACATGAAGCGAGCGCTCTCAATGGCGGAGACGCTCCGTAAGAAGATGCGTCCAGCTTATCGGACCCTCATCGATCGCGTGATCACAGACCTCGTCTCGTATCGCGATACCGGCCGCAGCCACATGGCAGGCGTGGAAGAAAAGTGGTGGGCAGATTGGGAAGCCCGGAAGGCCGACGCTCGGGCGGCTCGGGCGGCTAAGAAGCCGTGAACGACTACGATCAGGCCGAACGTGCTGGCGCATTCGACAACTTCGTCGCGTGGCAGATTGAGTCGCGCGAGCAGAGCGACGGACACGTGCTCGTTCTGGACGCGTTCGAGATGGTGTTGATCGACCGCGAGATCGTCTACGGAAAAGAATCGATCGTCAGGATCAGCCGGAAGCTGGATCTCTACGAGATCGTCCAGGCGGCAGCGGTAAAGAGCCTGTAGTACGCTCGTCCGGTGCAGCTAACGACCGTACAGCAGGCTCGCGTCGAGCAGGTCGCCGCCGGCCTGCTGATCTTCTGCAAGCAGTTCGTTCGCGGGGCATTCACCGATGTGTACCTGTGGACCGAGATGAGTGAGCGCTACGCGCAGCTGAACGTTGCGCTCGTCGGAAACCCGGTGAAGGTCAGCAGCCTGTTCGGCATGACCGAGGGGACGTTCGAGTCGCTCGTGTCTGGGGAGTCAATTGCGCGGGCACTGCGCTCAGCGTTTCGGTTGAAGGAGTCTGGCTTCGAGTACGAGCGCGAGCTGACGCTTCCAGACTTTCTCGATCGTCTCGGTGGACAGACGCTCGGGATGGTCGGCGAGGCGGACGAGGCGTTCACTGAGTCGTCGGTGGTGTTCATCCCAGAACCAGGCTACCCGTGGGCTCGTGACGATAAGCCGATCGCGTACTGGGTCGCCTCGAAGCGTCGCTGGGTGACGGGCAAGCGTCCCGACTGGCTCGTGACCGTCGAAGATGCCGACGATCCGCACAAGGCGACGCTAGGCGTGAATCCGTGCGCCGTGTTCCCGCCGAACACCGACAACGAACGCGCTCGCGTTGAGCTTGGCGCTTCGCTCGGCGGTTCAGATCTCGAACGCAAAATGGGAAAGACGAGCGCTCGACCCGTGTTCGGCCGGGTGATGAGCGGCAGGGCGTCGGGCGTCGCCCTGCTGGTCGCGCACTCAATGAAGCTCGTGGGAGCTGGGCATCGCGAGCTGGAGGGCGCCATCACGAACATCCGCTCGTGCGGCGGCATGCTCTTCCCCTCGCTGTCGATCGGTCCGATCCCAGCCTCGAACTTCGGCCCCATCTCGCTGATCGGACACCTCGACCTCGTCCTCCAGAGCTTGAAGCCGTATCGACGTCGCGGGGAAGACGCGGCCTGGGTCTATGACACCGACTCGTGGACGGTGAACACAGCCGGTGCTGTCGGGTTCGTAGCGCGCCAGCTCTTCGACGAGCTGCATGGGTACGAGGACTGGTCGTACGGTCAGCACATGTGGATCCTCGGACCCCCCGGCGTTTTTCACGGAGGTCCACGGGGCGATCAGACGCCGATCGACACGACGAGCACGCTCGTGAACTCGATCAAGCGACGCATGCGTCCATGGCGCGAGGACATCACGCGTGAACAGTTCGACACGTTGATCGAAACGCTCAGCGGCACCGACGAACGATACGCCTACTGCGAAGCCAAGGCGCGCGAGGTTGTTCGTCTCGCCGAGTTCCCGTATATCATCGCGCCGCGCCACGAGGAACGTACGGCGCGGCGGTTCGTCGACGGGGTCGGGTATCCTGGTGACGTGGTCATCGTCGATGTTGATGCGGATCTCGCGGCAGCCATGGCCAACGAACGTGACAACGACTACGCGATGTATCGGTGGGCGTGGGTCGTTGCCGATGTCGTGCATGGACTTCGCGACGTCGCGACGGTGAGAACATGACGATCAGCGTCTACACCGGCAGCAAGGTCTGGGATGGGCCGCCAAGGATCGGACCCTCGAAGAAGGGTCACGTCGAACACGGACCGGGGCTCTACTTCACCACGTCGAGTGAGGTAGCTCGCACGTATGCGAAGGGACAGCGCACCATCCTGCGTGTAGAACTTGAGACACCTCTCCGGTGGCTCGAAGACGCTGTCGTGCCGACCACGGCGCTCGTGTACTGGGTCGGCTCGCGTCGTGGGCTTCGTAAGAAGCAGGCGATCATCGACGATCTCATGCGCAGTGAACGACGTACTGAAGAGCGCCTCGGCGCCGGGATGAGTTACGCCGCGCCGCTCGTGAACCTGATGGTCAACTACGAAGTCATCACCGGCGACCACGGTCCCGCGCTCGCTGAGTACCTCGTGAGCCTCGGCATCGACGCATCGCATGTGCGCCGTGGCGACACGTGGGTCGTCCTGTTCAATCCGGCGAAGGTGATCTCGTGGCGTAAGGTGCGCACGGACGACCCGTGGGACCTCCCGGAAGTGAAGCGGACATCGAGACCCTAGCTGCTCGTGCTACTGTCACGAGATGCGCATCAACTGGAAGTACGTGTCGATCGGCCTCGGCGTTGTCGTCGTCGGCCAGTTCGTGTGGTGGAACCGGCAAGCTCCGACGGTTCTGAATCTGCCGCACATTCCGATCCTGAGCGCATGATGTTCAAGCTCGGTGGCGCACTTGCGATCCTGAACACGCGGCTGACGGCCGCGCGTGGAGATCGCCATGCATCACAAACGAAAGCGACCGAAGAACCGCCGCGCTGGATGCTTGCACTGCAAGCCGCACAAGGCGAACGGCACTGGACCGAAGCAGAAGATGAAGCCTTCTGATCGACGGCGATTCGAAGAAGCGGGGCCGACGGGGATCGAACCCGCATCCGCAAATTTTAGAAATCTGCTGCTCGACCGTTGAGCTTCGGCCCCATGAGCTATCAGATCGTCACCGATTGATAGCTGACTGATTCACGACGCAAGCGCCAGCGGCAGCTGACGCACGAACCTCCTCCCCTCAGGCCCGAGGGCGAGCGCAGTTGCCGCGTTGCCCAGGTCGGGCTCGTAGAACAGCGACACTGACACGTGGTTCTCCCGCGCCCTGTGCACGAGCCGCAGCAGCTCTGTTTCGGACGACGTCTCCAGAAGCACGAGCGTGTTCGACTGCTCGAACCAGGCGCGCTCTTCGACCGGGTGCTCATGTTGGTACGCGCGGAGCGCATGGCACAGTTGTGCAGCGCGAGCGCCGGGCGGCAGGTCCGATCGCGTGACGAGGTAGAGCTTCACGCTGCCACCGTCGCCCGGCGCGCTTGGAAGCGCTCCTGAGACCTCTGGCGCGCGACCGCTCGCGCCACCTCGATGTGATCTGTGAAGGCCGCTCGCGCTGCCTCGGACGGCTCCGCCGCCAACCACGCCTCGACCTCCACCTTCTCGCACCCTGCCGCCTCCGCGATCTTGCCCGCGAGCGCCTTGGCCGGATCACGCGTCGTCCGCTCTTGCTCCCAGTACGCGCGCCCACGAACGAGCGCGTATGCCAGCTGCTGACACCGCACGGCTTCCTTCGCGTTGAGAGACGCCCGCCGCAGCCAGTACGCCAGCTGGCTCTGCTGCTCCGACGTGCGCTCGGCGAATGGGATGCGCTTGATCACCATGCGCTGACGAGTCACTTCGATCTTGCTGGCGACCACGATCGCCAACGCCTGCTTCACTTCGTTCGATGTCTTCACGGAATCCTCCACTGGTTTCGAGTTCTCGGGTTCGAGGAACGTCGATTGGGGAGGTCCGCGAGCACGATGTAGCTACTGCCAGGTCATGGGCCACATACTGCGCACAGCCGGGGCGCTCGTCAAGAGTGCGTTGACAGAACCTGCGTTCTTGCAACACACTCGGCGTATCGGAGGATGGTCGTGGGCACGTTCTGGGGGTTCATCACGCTCGGTCTCGCGCTGGCGCTGGCGCATTGCGCACTGACGGGGGACCGTCGTGGCGTTGTCGATCTATTGACCATTGCGTCCGTTGTCGGACTGCTGCTGTACCTGAGGTCTGGTACTGGAAACGACGAGACATCGTGAAAACAGGCGATCGATACGGTGCATGGACCGTTCTCGAACCGTACCCGCATCCGGGAATCCCCTACGCGCTCTGCCGATGCGACTGCGGTTTCGAGCGTGAGGTCGCGCGGCCCAATCTGATCAGCGGCGCCAGCTCGCGATGTCAGAAGTGCCAGGGACGACTCATGCACGAGCGTTCGCTGAAGAATCTGACCGGACACCAGTTCGGGTGCTGGTTCGTGGTGGACGATCCGGACTGGGTCACCGGAGCCGTCAAGCGTCGCGTCATCGTTCAGTGTATCGAGTGCAAGGAGAACCATACCCTCGCCGCGTCTACGCTTCGCGGAAGCATTGAGCGCCGTCGGTGTGGCACCTGCTATCGACGGGAACTGGCCGCTACATCGATCGCTCCGGCTCACGTGATGGCGGCCACAGGCATTTCGCGTCAGGGCATCCACCAGCGGATCAGACTGCGCAACTGGACCGTCGAGGACGCGCAGACGCAGCCGAGGCTCGCGCCACACGGACGGCGCCGTCGCACCAGACGCGCGGCCTAACGATCTCAGACCCGTCTCGCCGACGACCTTGCGCGTCCAGAGTGAGCGCGGACGTCGGTCGACACGAAGTGGCTCGGATAGCCCAGGCGCGTGTACTTCGACGCGACGACCGTCACGCTGCGATCTTCGTGTACTGCCTTGACCGTCGCCGGGATCCATCGACCCCTTCCGTCGCTACGAAGGCGAACGATGACCAGATCTCCAGGTTGTCTCGGACGCGTCAGGCCCTTCACGAGCGACGCTCTGGTTCGAAGTCGGGACCACGGTCGCAGTAGAGCGCGCCGAACGCTACTACGAGACCGATAACGAAGACCGCCATCGCTACGTATGCGTCAAGCGCAAACGCGTAGAGTGCGGCAGTAGCGAATCCGCCGAAGACGAGAGCCCAGCCGCCAATCATTTCCTCTCCTCGTCTTTCGCGCGCTGTTCCTCTGGAGTGCGGATGTGCTCGATCACAGTGCCCTGGGGGAGGGTCCGCCAGTCTGGCCAGGTACGCTCGTGCAGGTTCGTATGATGCTTCTTCAGAAGCTGCGCGATGACCGCGCGACCATCGTGGCCGTGTCGTACTGCGCCGTCCATCGCCAGCAGGATGACGTCGCACCACTCCTCGATGTCGCTGGGGTTCTGCTCGATCTCCTTCAGTTCCTTGCGGATGTGCTCGACGATTCTCGCGTCAGCTGGTCCGGGACCGAACGTGTTGCGAGCCCACTCCGCCTTCTCATCGTGGAAGGAGGCGAACTCGAAGGAGTCGACGTCCAGCTCGTTCTTGAAGCCGGGCAGATAGAGCACGCCGACCGTGGGTCCGACGGCGGGGCGCCACGTCAGGCCACAGGTTTGGCACGAATGCGTATGATGAATCTTCGTCGCGAACTCACTTACGTCGATGTGCCGTGCTCCGCACCCGGGGCAGTGCAGGATCATCGGCACCGGCGCGGTGTCCTTGTACCGACCCATCTTCAACTCGATCGCGATGCGCGTGCTGACTGGGTTCGCGCCGCAGTCGCAGTCGCGCTCGAACTCTCCAGGGCGTAGGCCGTTCGGCAGACGACTGCCGTCGTCACGACGAAGCGAATCGCAGTCAGTCTCGTGACGGCGTGTGTGCTCGTCGTGGTCGCGCGAGATCATCGCGGAGCGCCTAGATCGGTCATGAGCCCGCGCTTGAGTGCGTGGATCGCGCCGTTCTTCACGCCCTTGATGCCGTGACGCTCCATGTACTTCAGCAAGTACGCGTACGTCTCGGCATCGACCTGAATGCCGACCGTCTTCGCGGTGCCCTCCGCAGGCACCTCGCCCTTCTTCGAACTGGGCTCGGCGCGGGTCACGGTCTGCTCGATCGTTGTCATCGTCGGTTCCTTTCCAGCGTCACGTTCTTCGATCAGGCGCGCGAGGCGTCTGTTGATCTGTTCCAGCATGCTCATCGAACTCGTCCTCGTCCTCGTCGCAGTCCAACTCTGACGGCCCCACCCGGCACGTGCACCCGACACAGGCACACGGCGAGAGCTTACACACGCAACACATGCAGTGGATGCCGTAGTAGATCTTGCTCACGAGCACGCCCGCCGGATGGTCCGCGGATCTGGTGCCTGGAACGTGTCGCCAGCGATGTTGAGCGTCGAGCAGATGCGCGGGCTCGCGAGCTTGCGGGACATGAACGCGAGGTCCTTGTTCGCCATGAGCGTCGTGAACTGGCTCTTGCTCGCGTACTCGGCAAGCGCTTCGCGCCGATCCTCGCTGTAGATCTCGTCGAGGCTGTCGAACTCACGCAGCAGCTTCGCCGCCGTCTTCGGCCCGATGCTCTTCACGCCAGGAATGCCGTCGCTGGTGTCGCCAACGAGCCCGACGTAGTCGTAGAGTTGACTCGGGTCGACGCCGAACTTCTCCCTGACGTCGGCTGTTCCAAGCCACAGGTCTTTCATTGGGTCGTACGCGCGCACGTGGTGGTCGTTCGTGAGGAGCGCGAGCAGGTCTTTGTCGGACGTCACGACGACGAAGCGTTCGTTCCGATCGGCGACCATCGTTGCGATCAGGTCGTCCGCCTCGTAGCGTGGCGCCGCGACGACCGAGACGCTGATGTCGGCGAGCGCACCGAAGAAGAGCGGCATCCCCGTCGCGAAGACCGGGTAGTGCGCCTTGCGCTCGGCCTTGTACGCAGGGAACTCGTCGCACCGGAACGACGGCTCTGTCGAATCACATACAACGACCATGCGCTGAACGTCGAGCTTCTCCATCGTGTTCGCAAGCATGCCGCAGGCGTGCCGCAGGAACGTCGTGTCAGTCGGCACGATCTCGGCCGCCTTGTCGCCGTAGCAGACATACATCGCGCGGTGCAGGTATGCCGAGACGTCGAAGAGAAAGATCGGTGTCACATGAGCCCCCGAAGCAAGAGTCGTTGAAAGATGATGCCGCTCAGCGCGCCCACCAGGAACCAGATGCCGCGTGACGCCCTGTATTTCGATCGAAGAAAGCTCGCCTGAACGCCGAGGAACAGCAGCGCGGTTCTCCAGTCCGCTCCGAACTGTTTGCGAAGTGGTGCGGTTGGATCGAGCTTGGCGTCGTTGAGAGCACACTCGAAGGCGTCGAGGTTGGATCGGATGTACGTAGCCTCCGAGGACTCGACGATCTTGGCCACTGGATCAGCCTTCGTTCCGCTTATTCGCCGGATGCTGCGGCATCCCACGTGGAGCAACGGTGTCCGTTTCCATGCGGATGATCAACTCTTTCATCGCCTCAATCATGTCGCTGCGGTTCGCGTTTGACACGTACGTCATGTGGCCCTTGTCGCCGAGGTCGAACACCAGGAGCGAGAAGCCGAAGCCAGATGACTTGGGGATCGCCGTGGCGAGCAGTCGACCGATCTCACCGGCGAGTCCTTCGAGTTCTGCGAGCGTGGGTTGTCGGACCTTCATGACGTGACACCCTTCTCGATGAGCGTTTGTTTGCCACGTCGAATGTCCCAGGTGTCCTCGCTCATGTCGGCGTGGAGCGCGATCCACGAATACTCAGCGGCAAAAGCTCGCGCTTCCTCTCGCGCCACCCGGCGCAGCGTTGGATGCACGCTCTGGCCGGTACGCAGCTCGATTCGATAGAGAAATGCTGGCAGTGGCTGCGTCACCTCGCAGCGCACACGGAAGCCCAGCGCTGTGTAGTGCTGACGCAACACGTCCGATGTGCTGAGCTGGCGAATGGCGTCGATCTGGTCCTCCAGAAGATCCATCGCCTGCTCACGCAAGGACGCGGGCATCTGCTCCAGATACCAGCCGTGAAACCCTTCCTCTGGCGTGAGCAGTGGCATACGGACGACGCCGTTGCGATGCCGCTGGAGATCTCGGAACGATCCGAAGTCGAGTAGGAATGCGCTCCGTACCGTTCCGATGGCGCCCATGTAGTGCGGTAGCACCGCTCGCTGCGGTCGGAGCGCCAGTAGCGCGTGGTACCTGACGAGTAGCTCAGGGTCGAAGTCCGTGCGGAAGGCGATGCCCGTCGCGAACGCAGGATGTTCGTACGTGTCGTGAGCGAGCTGCTTACGCCAGAGCACCAGCTCAGTGATCTCTTCGTGCGTATCGAAGCTCGACGGATACCGCTCGCGAAGTGCGTCGTGAATGTTGTTGGCGACGACTTGGACCGTCCAGTCTGGATGACGTCGAAGCTGCGCGAGATGATCTGACGCCTGGCGCAGGTTCGTGTGCCACGAGAGGTTCGTGTGTGCACCAGCCGGCAGGAACGCCCGCAGCACGTCGAAGCGTCGAGCGGCGATCGCACGCTCGTAGACGTCATCTGGTTCATTCGCAGCACGTAGATACGTCACGCGCAGGTGGTCGAGCATCGGCTGCTGAGCACGTAGATAGAAGTCCATCCACATCGACTGGATGCGTGCGCTGTCGACCGAACCGACCGGATCGCTGATGCGCGCGTTCGAGAAATCCATGTACCGCGTGGACGCCTCCTGACCGCTGTAGAGCGGCCAGTCCTGAATCGCTTTAGCCGTGAGCATCGGGACATCTTCGATGAAGATCGACGTCGTGCCGCAGTCACCGATCGAAGCGTGACCGTAGCCACGGTAGTACCGGTCCATGAACTTCCCAGACCCGACCTGACGCACCTTCATCAGGTGGTCCGCGACGAGCGCAGGACTTCGACTGTAGAGCGCCTGAAGCATCGCCGTGTCCTCTGGCGACAGTACGCTGTGGCTGACAACGTCGCTGATGATGCGCTTCCACGCGATCACGGCCTTCACACGTTCGTCAGCATCCATGCCGGCCCACGTATCGTCGAGTCCCGAACGGCTCGTGATGTCGGCGACGATCTTCTGTACGGCGGTGTCGCCGACCCCAGTGATCGATTCCAACCCGTCGATGATCGTGATGTTCACGCGACCTCCAGCCTGGCCAGCGCCGCATCGTAGGCGACCGATGCCTCACGAAGCTCCCGCAGCGCTTCGAGTGATTCGCCGATGTGCACGGTTGTCTGTGCGCTGATCACACGTTGCGCGCATCTCAGTGCATGCAACAACGCGGGCATGTCCCTGTAGGCGGCCACAACGAACGCCGCGTCTTCCATCCGCGAGAAAGTCGCCATCCCATCACGATCGAGCCCGAGTAGCGAATTGCGGCCATCCGCCGTGACCGCTCGCGGTCGCTCGCTAGCGTCGTCCACGGTCCACCACACCCCCGCCGTGGCCGCCTGATGCTTCGCCGTCAGTTCGTCGAGCTTCTTCATATTGTTGCGTATGTAGCTACAACTTGCGAAGTTGTCAATACATGCGTTCAGCGGTGTTTTCTGGTCTTCTTCTGGTCGACGATCTCGCCGTCGATTGTGTTCATCGCGTTGTCGACGTGTTTATCGACAGCCTCGACCGTGTCGATTGATGCGGGAGTCGGCGGTTCTTCTTCGATCTCGATGCGCTGTGCCTTGCCGCGATGACGTGAGCTGGAGGAGAGCAGGGGCAGCACGCCGTAGAACGCCGTCTTGGGCTTGGCATTGCTCGCGATGATCTTCGCGACGTATGCACTGACCTCGGCGCGGAACTGCGCGTCCTCTGCGAGGAGTTTCTGCGCCTCCGATGTGTTCAGATCGACTTCGCGCCGTAGCGCGCGTGACTCGAACAGATGCGGCGGTGTGTGTACCACCAGTGGCACGCCGCCCAGACCGCGTCGACGCGACATTCGATCGTTCCGGCGCCACTCACGAGCGCACGCGATACAGCGGTCGAGAAATCGATCGACGTAGCGCTTGGACCACCTGCGCTCACAGCCTGGACAGTCCAGGAAGTAACCCAGCTCCAGCTCGACTTCGTTGGGCGGCGTGTAGTTTGGTTCGGGATGGCGGCGGTGATTGGCCATTGTTCAGTCGGCCAAGCCGACGACGTCGTCGCCGGCCTTCCGCTCGCCGTAGTAGTCGATCCAGCGCTCCAGCGCGCGCTCAGTGTCGATCAGGTGTGTGATACACAGCCCCCGCTGCTGGAGCATCTTAAGTGCCATAAATGCGACGAGTGCCCTCCGCTGGCGCGGGTAGCGTGCTCTCAGCGCGAAGAATCCAAGCAGCGGCGTTGAGACGAGGAAGCGCATGAAGCGGGCGATCATGAAGCTGTACCAGCGCGCCGCAGTGAATCGCTCGACGACTTCAAACTCGCGTCTGATGATTGCGTTCGCGAGACGTACAGCCTTCACCTCGTAGTGACGACCGACGGCACCGAGGACTGCAATCGGCACAAATGCGAGCGCAAGTACGAACGTTGTCATGCGAGATCGTAATCCATTCTGTCGGCGAGCCACCGGATTGCGTGCGCGACATCCTCTGGGCCGTATGGTGGCTTCAAGTACGAGGCGAGAAACGCACGGAACAGTTCGGCTGAGCGTTTCTCGTCCTTGCGGAGCCATTTCTTGACGGCACTTCGCAGGACCTCGTCGTGGATGACGGAGTCGACCGAGCCGGTGTCGTAAGCCATCAGACCGTCGAGTGCGCTGATCACCTCGCTGTCGGTCATCTCGGCCGGCGCGTTGGCGATCGCCGCAGCGCTACTCGGCGTCCTCGGGACGAGTGCGTGAGCGCGATACATGAGCGCATGCAGCTTCGCGTCGTCTAGATCGTTCTCGATCTCGGACGTCGGGTCAAACTGACGGTTCTCGAAGACATGCAGATGCCCGAGGTAGTACGCGCCCATGGCGATCTGCTGGACCGCGGCGCGTAGATCGCCACGCTTGAGCGCGTCAGACGCGTAGCCGTTGGCGGTCTGCAACGCCACCCGAGCCTTCGCACTCTTCTCGCTGTCGATTGCTGGCGTCTCTTCGTCGTCACTGTCTTCGGCCTCGTCGCCGAGGAACGCTGCGAAGTAGCTCATCAGCAGCCAGTCGTTCGAGAAGATTGGCTCCTTGTGATTCGACGGCCGACGCAGATCGCCATCCTCGCTATCGTTCGCCCATTCCTCGACGGCCAGATGGAGCGCCCAGTTCTCGTCAGTGTTCTCCAGACGGTAGTCGTTGCAGCCGTTGTTCGAGAACTGGTCGCTCGCGAGCTTCAGCAAGTCAATGAGCACCCTGCGCTCCGTATCGTTCAACATCAGCGGCTCCGTGCGAGGTCGTAGAACACAACGTGGCCACGGCCGATGCGAACCAACTTCGCGCGGCGCGTGAGTAGGCCCATCCGCACCAGGTCTGCGAGCATGTTGTGCAGGGAGGACGGTGGCGTATGGCGGTCGATCGCGTCTGGGCGTCGTCGACTGAGCGGCCATTTGTGACGCGGCTGGTCGCGCCAGCGGGGCCACACGTTCGCGGCGTTGATGGGTTTCTTCTCCGCGACCAGATCGCGGCAGATGTTCACCAGAGCCTGATGACCTGGGTCAAGTTTGCGACGGCCGCCGCACTTCTCACACGCCCGATAGTCGACGCGTACGCGCATGCTCATGTCGCTACGCGCTTCGTGTCATAGCCCAGCATCAGTGGATGCTTCGGCTGCCCGTTCTTCGTGAGGCCCAGATGCCAGATCGGTACTCCGAGGTCTAGCGTGTTGAGGTCGATGAGACGTGTGACCGTCTTCGCTCGCTCTGGCGTCGCGTTGGCGCCCCACGCGAGGACGATGGCGTCGCACGCGGTGATCTCCTCGCGAATGTAGCGATCGTTCTCGGGGCCAACTGGGTCGGTGTGGCGCCAGAGCCCCTTCGGGTCTGTCGATCGTAGTGCGTATAGGTTCACAACGCGCGGCTGCGCAAAGCCCCAGCGGCGCGTGAAGCCGCATATTTTACGAATCGTCGGGTCGTCAGCCGACGCGTCTGCGACGCTCGGGTTGAGACAAACCCAGACCAGCCGTCCGTTCAAACGCTCAGTCGACTGTGCGACCAGGGAGCGCCAGAGCACGTATCGATACGTGCCGCAGTCAGAAACAACGGCGCCATGTGTCATAACTTTTTCCTTCGACCACGTGCGTCCTGAGCTTGCTTGCGTTACGCGTCCGGTCACCGAAGGCCCCGCCAGATCGCTCGAAGTTGCCGGATGCAGTGCTCGACGCCCAGTGGGTACGTTGTGAGGTGCCGATACTCCTCCACCACCATCAGCACGCGATACAGATCGGTATCGCGCTGCTTTTCTTCGGGTGTGCGCTCTGGCCACTGTGCTTTCCCGTCAACGAACAAGACCCCGTACGGCCGCAGGCGCTGCATCGCGGCGTCAAGCTCAGGGTCAGTGGGGTCGGTGATCGACCACCGCTCGTTGTCGGCGTGACCGAACCAGAGGCGGCCGTGCTTGCGTTCACGGAGCTTCGAGATCGCGTGCGAGAGTTTCACTTCGACTCCTTGCGTTCGAGGTACCCACGTGGCGGGTCCAGCTCCAGGAACACGCGAGCGAACCACACGACGAAGCGCCGCCAGAGCTTCCTCATCGCGACCTCACAGCGGTGACACATACCGAGACTGGACCTGCACGACCAGGCCAGCCGGAGACGCAGATGAAACCTGCATCACCAAGCCAAGGCGGACAGGCGTGGGGCTCGGCGCGGATTCGAAGCCACTCGGCTCTCCCGCAGATCGCACATGGCGCGTCGACCACCGTTTCGCGCGACACGCGACCGTCCCAAACCACCGCCGCTTGTCGGTTCGTGAAAGTCACTGCGCTTCCTCTGGCGGAGTCGCGACTACCTTCGCCAGGTCGAGCGCGTGCACGCCTTCGAGCAGAGGCGTTCGCGGTGGCCGCTGCACGATGCCGCGGCGCGCGACCTCCTGACGGATCGCCAGTCGTGCTGCCGGCCACACGATGTGCTCGATCGCCTGCGCTTCGATCGTGGGGGCCATGCGGATGATTTCGTAGCGATCGTCACCGAGCCAGTCCGGAAGCTCATGCCGCTGAAGCTCATCCTCGCCCCAGTCGTCGACCTCCTTCCAGCGCTCGCGTGCGGTCTCCTTGGCGAGCCACCCCTCGCGACGAGCGGCGATGATCTCTTCGCGCATAGCATCCTGTGTCCGGTCGATCGACACGCACTCACTACGGCTACCGAGGAGCTTGCTGACGATGTAGTCGGGATCGACGTCCGAAAGGAACTCGTGCAGCGTGGCGCAGCCGATGTTCCTCGGCGCCCATGTGAACGACCAGTTCCCGTGGTCGCTTGAAATGCCGAAGAAGCCGGTCTCGTCATGAACGACCACGATCGCCCAGCCCCAGCCACGGTTGAAGCGCAGCACGTACACCTGGGCGCCGGTCGCCATCGGGCGGATCGTCAGGTCCGCTAGGTCACGCGCCGCGTACTCTTCGATGTGATTCTTGCGTCGCTTCATCGGAACCTACGGTTGATCTCGGCGCACAGCTCTGCCCATCGAGCTTCCTCATCTGGATGCGGCTCTCGCACCTCGCCGAGTGGATGGCCGACGCGGTACCACGGCAGCGAACGACCACCCCCGGGCATGTTAAGCACGAGCGGGCCGGCGCTGGCCTCCCACGTTTTTCCGGCTTCTGAGGCCATCCAGGCTCGCGCCTCGGCCACGGCCTCGTGATATTCGTGATTGCGAGCGAACTCGGAAAGAAGCTCGACGGGCGTCATCTCGTGCGGCGTCTTCATCGGCGTCAGTCCATCGTCGCGGCGTTGAGGTCGCGAAGCAGCGACTTCAGTCGTGTCAATGTCGCGTCTATCTGCGCGACGGGATCCGGCGCGTCCTCGTCGTACGGAACCGTGATCACCACGCGTAGCCGCTCGCGCTTTGCGTTGAACGCGTCGACGACTTTCTGTGCGTCCGGGTCGAAGCCGGACAGCGTGACTCCAACTACCGCGACGCCGCCGCGCTCGCTAGCATTCGCCAGGTCACGCGCCCGAAGGCTCACGCGGTCAAGCGACATGCGCAGCTCCGTTGCGACAGGCGACTCGCGGAACCGTCGCATCCACTGCGGTGACGGCTCAGGTTCGAGCAACAAGCGCACGACGTTGCTTCCGAAGCGCGCTCGCTCCTCGGGATCGGCCTCGCGCCAGCCCTCTACGATTTCGACCGGAGTCGTCTCGTGGAGCGGCTTCATGTGTTGACCGGCGTGATTTCTCGACCGCCACACGAGGGACAGGCGTGCATCTCGAACCGCGACGTGACGCCGTCGTAGGCTGTGTCGGGTGCGCGTACGAGCCCGCGGTGCCCACAGTAAAAGCATCGACGAAGGTGCCGGATCCACCATCGCGAACGTGTGATCGTGGTCTTCAGGCTCATCGCTTGTCCTCCGTGGTCTGCCAGAACGAACGCGCGATGATCGGCAGGGCGATCAGCAGCTGCGTCCCGATGACGTCCGTGTTCATCGACGCCTCTTCTTCGTAAGCCACGGATTTGGAGGCGGATCTCCACCGGGCTTCAGTAGTTCGACTGTTACTCGAACGACTGCGCCATGCAGTGTGGAACCATCCAGCACCTCGGCGAGCGGTATGCCGCCTAGTGGTCCGGTGCGCTCTCTCGGCGTATTCGCGTACAGAACGCTGCCATACTCACCACTGCCGACGCCGTGGAATACGCGTTGGACATGGTAGATGCGGCTTCCAGCCGAGATCGGCGTGACGTTGTCTGCGATTTCGTCGAGAGCCGTCAGCGCTTTCGCAAGGTCGCGACCGCGTTTAGCGATCCAGATCTGCTTCGCAGCTCGCACGAACGGTCGAGCCATGCGCAGTTCGGCGACGAGGGCCAATACTTCACGGCCGAGATTTTCGGCGTCTTCGGCGTACTCGGCTATGAGCGCGTTGTTCGCGCGAAGCGTCAGGTCGGACAGATCGTCGATTGGCGGACGCCAGGCCTCTTCACGACGCTTCACCAGCTCGTTCAGCAGACGCACGACCTGACGAAGGTTCTGGCCGCGTCCGCCAAACGTTTTCGCCATACGTAAGGCGTTGCGAGCGGCGTCGATGTCTTTGTTGTCGGTGGTCATGAGAGCCCCCGGCCGCCGTGCTCATCGGCGAGAACGGCGGCCGCCTCTTTGAGCGACTGACCTAGCCGGCGCTCGCCGATGATCCCCGCGTCCGACACGCACCGCGTGTACCACCCGCTGCGCCGCGCAGATGTGGCTTCGCGGAAGTTCACGATCACCCCGTAGGCCTCGAAAATGGCGCGCCGCGTAACATGCCCACCCTTCACAACGTGCCCGGCGCTCATGTGCGCCGCAGACCGAAGAACCACGTGCGCGTGCGCGTGTGCAGCGGATTCGCACGCATACCGTATCGCGGACGAGTCATCTGACGTATGTCGAGCGCGAGACCGTGGATCTCGTTGGTGTGGCGGACCGCCATTTTGGCCATGTATGTGACTGCGTCAGTCTGAAGCTGAAGAATCTTCAACAGTGCATCGTCGGTCATGTCGACGCCCCTTTCTTCGCGTTGTCGATCCAGTGCGCCAGATCTAGATTGACGACCGCGCGCCACCGCTCGACATCGTCGGCGCTGACGCTGTTCGGAAAACGCGCCATAGTGTTCTCGCGCACAACGGTCGCGAGATGCTCCACCTGCGCTCGCGTCCACGTGTCAGCAGACTGCGACAGCTCGGTCGCCAGCAACGAGACGCGCTGGCCTCGGGCTTCGTCGAGCATCGTGACGGTGATGCGAGGAGGCGTGGGCTTGGCTGCGCGTCTGCGGCGCGTGGTCGCTCGCAGCACGTCGCAGTGAACGCAGACCTCGTTCGAGCCGACCGTATGCCAGTCGTGCCTGTGTCCGTCGTTGACCGGCCGAAATGTTGCGCGCGTGACCATGACGCCCCCGACGGATCTCATCTCGGCCTCCACACACGTTTCGCAGACCGCCCTTCGGTCTGGTTCGAGCCCAATAATAGCCATTGTCTAAAACACGTCAAGATAACGTTCATTATCGTAACTAAGTCCAGCGAATCCGCATACTTGTCCGAGCTGCTGTTTGAGTCGATGCTGTTCGACACCGAGATTTCAGGACGATTCGTACCGTGTTGCGTACGTTGTGACAAGACTTGACATAGCTTGATATGGTGCGCAAGCTCGCCGCCATGACCGACCCGACGCAGAAGGGGACCGAGACCGACATCTCTGAGCTTCAGCGTTTGCTCCATCGGCTGGAGTTCGAGCGGGATGAGGCCCGGAAGGAACGCGACGACGTCCGGATCAAGCATCGGAAGGTGGAGTCGAAGGTCACGCGCATGGAAGAGGAGCGCGCGATTCACGATCGCCGCGTCACGCTCGCGCTTGCGGAGAATGGCGCAGCTCTCGAACGTTCCCGCGAGGCCCGCATCGCCAGCGAGCTGAAGGTCGAGCAGCTTGCGCGTCAGAACGCTTCCCTGTCGCAGGACGTCGTCGACCTTCGCGCCAAGATCGTTGCGCTGCATGACGAGATACAGACTGACCCGAGCTACCGATCTGTTTCGCCGGAAGTGCACGACATGGTGCGGGCGGAGCGTGACGCGGCGAAGGCAGATGCGGAGCGGGCTGCGAACGCGACGATCGCCGCGGTCGAACGCTCCAAGGCTGCGATCGCCGCAGACATCGACGACCGAGAGCGACTGCGCGGCCTCGTCGCGCATCTGCGTCGCGAGCTAAACAAGCTCGCCCGAGTTGCGGGTGTCTTTCGGCAGCATGTCGCGGGCTCTTCGGCGATGGCCGTGGGGCCGTGGCGAATCGACTACGGCAACATCGACAAGGCCATCAGCGATGGGCTGGTAGCGGCCGACCAACAGCACCCGTCGTACGTACTGGACGACCGGTGCTCTCCGCCCGGCGACGGGACACCAGGCGTCAGCACGCGGCGCGGCGACCGCGGATGATGGCCGGCGCGAAACTCCGCCTCGGAGCGATGGTGCTGATCGCCCGTGGGCCGTACGCCTCGAAGCGACGTCGCTTCGTCTATTCGACGAATACCGATCGGCTCGGCCGTGTGCAGCACATCTACGTCTACCTGCCGCGAGCACGCGAGTCGCTGCTCAGTGGAGTCGGCGTTCAGGTTCCTCGGCGCCAGATCGTATGGGACGGCCAAATGGCCGCGAAGACCGTGATCGAAGAAGCAAAGAAGGGACGCTCATGAGGGACGAGTTTCACCGCAGACACCACGACGACGAGATCGTCGACGAGATCCACATCACCGCCCAGCTCCGCTACAAGACGAGCGGGATGTCGGGCGACGAGTGGCGCGTCGGCTACGGCATCGTGATCAAACGCAAGGGTACCGTGCTCTTCTCGCGGCCGTACTCGCGCTTGAAGTACGTGATCGAGCATCTGCCGTGGGTCATGGCGACGATGTTCGAGGGGGACCTCGACGGCTTCGACAAGGCGGCTTGGAACAAGCGCGTCGATGACGACGAGATCACATGCGCGCAGGTCGGCTGCTCGAAGCCCGCGACCGTGTTCTACCGGCTCAAGAAGATCTTCGCCAAGAACGGCGAGGGGCCACTGCCGAGCGACCTGACCTACGTGACATGCTTTTGTGAAGAGCACAGCACGCGTGGCGACTGCAGACGTGAGGATTCCGATCGCAACTACGTGCGCATCTCTGGCACGCCCAAGAAGCCGCCAACCAGTGCGATCCGCGAGTCCGTGTTCGGCGGCGTGATCGAAGCCTCCGGCGACCTCACCGCGACCGGGATGGGCATCGACGAGGCTGTGGGCCGCGCCGTCCGCGCCGCGAAGAACTCGAAGAGCGACGCGCGGCCATCGCTCGACGCTCCGGAGGCCGACAAAGTCGTCGAGGACTTCGTCGCCCGGATGCTGGCCGAACCTCCCTCGCGAGCGCCGCGGGAACCGTGGCTCGTCTCGGAGTGCGCCTGGGGCGCGGCGGACGTCTGGAGCCAGACACGCGGCAAAGAGTTCAAGCTCGTCGCGGTACGGCTCGCGGGCGAGAAGGAAACGCATGTCGGGATCTACGTAGGCGATCTCGCGACGGGCGCAGGCGCGAGCTTCCACAGGCCATCAGGCGTGCTGACGCTGCGCCTGGGCCACCACAATCCAGCGATCTTGGTTCCGTCGCTCGGGCGCATCGTGTACGGCTACGAGTCGTGGTGGGGCGTCATCAAGTCGGAGGCTGACCTCAAGCAGATCACCGATCGGGACATCGAAAACGTCTGGTACGTACGTGCACTGCGCGGCCAGGAGACAACATGACGTTCGACACGGAAGACGAGACGATCATCCGCGAAATCCAAGCGCTGACTGTCATCGACGACGACGATGTCGCTGCCCCCTCGGCAGAGCAGAAAAGACTTCTCTACCTGCTCGATCAGATCGACCAGCTGCGCAGAGAGCTAGAAGACGGCGAGTCGACTGCGTCGGCATTCGTCGAGATCGTTCACGACACGCTGTGGTCTGAACAGCACCGCGCAGAGGATGTGGGCGAGATGGCCATGCGCGTGAAGCGTGAGCGCGACGAGGCGGTGACCGCTCTCGCGGAGCTGATGCGTGTCGTGCACATCCCACACGAAAGCGAGAACCCTGAGGTCCGTCTTCAGGCACTGCCGGAGCGTGCCCAGGCGATGGGACAGTGGCTCATGGAGGGGTGCGCCAAGATGATGCGCGCCGAGATGGAGCACGCGCCGCCGGACAAGCGGAATCGCATGACAGCCAGAATCGTCTTCGGCGATGACCTGTACACGCTCACACTCGCTCGTGGCGATTTCGATCACGCTATCGAGAAGCAACGAGACCAGGCGCGAGCCGCGTACGCGGTGCTGCGTGATGCGACGCAGGACTTCTTCAAGCACGTCATCCAGCATGGACCGCCGTCGGTGCCAGACCGGGTATACATCGCGCTCCACCAGCACGCGCTGGCGGCCGAGTGGCCGACCAGCACGCGCTACATCGTCGAACGCGCCGAGGTTGAGGGCGGTCGCTGGATCAGCCGTATCGGGCAGTACATCGAGCTGATCGCGCGCGAGTTGCAAGGCGCTGCGAGACGCGCTCTCGAAACGTCCGATGACGAACGTGGAAAAGTCGTCTTCGATGCCCTCATGACGTCGGCGCAGATGATCTTGACCAGCTATCCGATCGCACGTGCCGACGAGCAGGCTGAGCTGACCCGCAAGCTGTGCGAGGCCGTGCTGAACACCAGGTGGGCCAAGGATGATCGCGTTCTCGTCTTCGACGCTGCGGGCTACGGCGTGCGTCCGACGGGCGAGCGGGTCGGCGACGGCAGCGCCTGGGTCCGCGGTCGGGTTGAGTTCGTCGTCGACGGAGCCAGCAATGCGCCGTGGCAACTCGGTCACGTCTCTGTGTACTGCGATGACGGTCGTGGACGTCGAATCGTTCCGCCATGGGAAGTAAGGTCATGCGTCGACTGATCGGCAACGCTCGATGCAACGAGTGTGGGAAGCTCCGTCGCGAGAACACCGCGTTTGATGAACGCTACGGCGCGTGCTTCCTCGTGTGCGACTTCTGTCTTCGTCACTCGCTTCCGTCGCCGCTGGGGCGCAAGCACCTGAACCGCGCTGCGTACGAGAAGCTCATCACCGAGAATCTCGCGTGGCTCGACTCGATGCCGCGTACGCTGGAGCGCGACCACATCCAGCTCATTGTGCAGTTGTCACCCGAGCGCGAGTTCGGTCCGAAGGAACCTGTGGACGTCGCAGATCCGTCGACCACCGATGCGTACGACCCGGACGCATTCATCATCGAGTGCATGAAGCAGGCGTGGGGCATCGGCAGTGGTGCGCGCCGCGACGAGATCGCCGGCACGATCGAGGCTCGACCACCGGACCTCAGCCGGTTCCACGAGTGCATCGATCGTCTGCGTCGCTACTACGCCGAGAAGAAAGACAGCCGAGACATGGGCAACAAGAACGAGCTGCAACATCCGACGCTGAATATTCTCGGCGTTCCGGTCACGACGAACGACGGCGACTTCGACGATATGGCGCAGTGCGACACGCCCATGGGCGACGTCTACCTGTCACGCGGCCGCCGCGGCTGGACATGGGGCATCATCACGTGGAAGCGCGAGGTCGACGACTTCGGCACGCTCGACGACGATACCGTCTATCCGAGTCTCGCCGCCGCAGTAGTGGCAGTAGAGCATTCGCTCAGCGCGATGCACGAACGCCTGCGGAATTGGAGAGTCAAATGACGACGAGTGACATGATCGGCCAAGGGGTTGGCTTCCTAGCATTCGTATTGAACGTGTGGGGCAACCTGGAGCTGACGAAGGTAGGCAACCGCGGACACCTCATCCGTCTCGTCGCGAATGGTGTCTGGATCGCGTACTCCATTACATGTGGCGCGTGGGCATTGACAGCCAACCACATTACGTTCGCATTCATCAACGTGCTCGGATACACGCGGTGGAAGCGGCTGGAGCGTGAAGGAAAGATCCTGAGGAACGAAACGGGACCGCGCGACGAAGACCGCGATGGGCCGGCGGTGTAGTCATGAAGAAGACAGCTGAGACGCGAGCACAGATCGCATCCCTCGAAGCAATCGAGCGGAAGCCGCTGCCCACAACGAAGTCGGCTCGTGACGGTTACCTGTCAGGCGCTTCCGCAGCCGCGCTTGTGCGGCGGGGACTGGCCACGCGCATACCCCAAGACGGCGAGTTCTTCGTGCGCATTACCGAGCGTGGACGGCTCGTACTGGCCGCGGAACGCTCACGACGCACCGCTGAGAAGAAGGGCTGAACCACATGAGGACGAAGAAACAGATCGGTGGTCCTCCGGTGGAGCCGGCCCCCGAGGGTGGCTTCGCGGTGCTAACCGACCATCTTCTGAAGGAGGAGCCGGATCCCATCCTGCCGCTGCGGGATGTGCAGGAAGAGCTGAAGGTCTCGCGCATCACACTCTTCCGCTGGATCAAGGCCGGCAAGCTCGTCGCGACGAAGGTAGGCTCACAGTGGCGCGTACGCCGCTCAGCGGTCGAAGCGATGAAGGACGGCCTCACGTGAGCTTCTTCGAGAAGACCATGGCAGCGCTGCTTCTCGTCTGCGTCGGCATCTGGACTGAGGCGTCATTCGGACACCCAGGGCCATCTCCGCAGACGATGCCCAATCCGGTCGCGGACGAGTGGCTCGCGCTTGTGCACGAACGATGCGGCCACGACGATGCGCGCTGCGAAGATCTGACGCGACAGTGCATGCGGGCCTGCACCGACATCGGAGGACGCATGGTCGAACTGGCTCCGCGGTTCACGTCGTCAGTAGACGTGCGCCACGACGTCTGTGTATGTGCGAGCCCGGAAGGCATCGACCGCTACAGCGGCGACTTTTCTGAGCACGTGCGTGTGACCCAAACCTTTTGCCTGGACAGTGAGTGATGACGCAGAAACAGATCCCCCCGTCGAACGATTCGGCCCCGAGTGGTGGGCGCTCTACGCCGCGGCGTGGGACCGCCGCTGGTCTACCGCCAAGATCGAGCACGAACGCTCGGAGCGCAGCGTGGACCACTTCGACCACCGCGTGCTCCAGAAGCCCAACGGCATGGCCGTCGCCATCATGTGCAAGCAGGACGCCGACGAAGGTGTCGAGGCGTTCAACGCGATGACCACCGAGATGGCGCATTCAGCGTTCGGCGGAGCGCCGACGCGATGATCCGTCTCGCGCTTTGCGGCGCCTCTGGCACGGGGAAATCCACGATCGCAGAAGCCATCGCAGCTCAGCTCAGTTTGCCGATCTGTCCGGTAGGATCGCGCAGCGTCGCCGCCAGCATGGGCTTCGACAATCCGTACGACGTCGATGCCGCCGGCAAGCGCAGCGAGTTCCAGCGGGCTCTGCTGAGCCAGAAGATCGCGTGGGAGCGCGAAGTCGGAGCGTTCGTCACCGATCGCACGCACCTCGACAACCTGGCCTACACGCTAATGCACGCCCACGAGACGGCGGACGAAGGCTTCAGGACGGCCGTGCGCGCCGCGATGCCGATCTACACGCACATCGTGTTTTGCCCCGTAGACGCGTTCCATAACCTTGCTGGCGACCCAGCACGCGTCAACGACGTCCTGTACCACAGCGACTACCAGCGTCGTCTGCGTCGTCTGCTGAACGAGTACGTCGACCACACACCGATCCTCTGGCTCACGAGCAAGTGGCGGGATACGAGGATCGAACAGGTCCGGAGGTTTGTGCGGCCATGAAGCAGCGGCGCTACGTCGCGTCGGGACGTCCGCGTACGTCGTACGAGATCGCCCGCGTCATGGGACTCTCCAAGCGTGATGCCAAGAAGTTGGCGCGCTGGACGCAAGCGCTCGTTCGTAAGGTACTGGCTGAAATAGAACTCGAAGAAGCGACCGCTGCCCTGCGGAGGCCCCGATGACGCGAGAAATGTACTTCAGTGGTGACGTCGAGACGAACGGACCGATCCCAGGACGCAACGCGATGCTGTCGGTCGGCTTCGTCGCGCTGCACCCAGAGACGCTTGAAGAGGTCGGCTCCTTCTACCGCACACTGCGCACGACGGCCGAGAGCTACGAGGACGCCGACACCATGAAGTGGTGGAGCGGCTTCCCCGAGCGCTACGCGGAGGCCCGCGCCGACGCTGAGGACCCCGGGGACGTCATGATGGATCTCGAACGCTGGGTCGCCGAGACAGCCGCGAGATACCGCCTGAATGGCGACCACAAGGTCACGCCGACCTTCGTTGCGTATCCGGCCGTCTTCGACTTCGCGTTCTACTGCTACTACGCGCACCGGTTCACCGGATCCGCGCTCTTCGGCTTTTCTGCGCTCGACATGGGCTCGCTCGCGATGGGTCACAACCACCTGCCGTACAACGACCAGTCGAAGAAGAACTGGCCGACGACGTGGGTCGAAGAAGAAGACCGTGTCGCCATCCATCACGCGCTGAAGGACGCGCAACAGCAAGGACGCATCTTCCGCAAGATGATGAAGACGATCTGTCCGGAGCGGTTCGGTGGGTGAGGCGGCACGCAAGCGACGGCGTCGCGACCTCGAAGAACAGATCGGTCTTAGGCCACTCCCCGGCGCCACGACGCTGACAGAGCAGCAACGGACCGCCGCGCTGCTCATGTACATGTTCGCGATCTTGACCTGGTCACCAGGCCCTGGCGACGAAGATGACGACGAGCGCTGGTCGACCTACTGCATGGCCCGGTACTGCGCACAGCAGGACACATTCGAAGGCTCCGTCTGGTGGGCACTCCGACACGAGAACAGCCCGTCACTGCGGCGCGAGAACTGGCTCTCGTACCTGGAACACGTTCTCCTGAACCACCGACTGCTCGCGTGGTGCGCCTGATTTTCTTGGGTGCTCTCCGGAAAAGTACGTTTCGTATGTTGAATGTACTTGTCAGACACGAAGACCTGGGTTACTAGTCGGACGTGGCGCTGGGGCACGACGAAAGGGCCTGGTCAGAATGAGTGGCGAGCAGAACGGTTCGGCGGTCGAAGAGAAGCCGAAGAAGGTCATCAAGCGAAAGCCGCTCTGGCTGCTGGTCCCCGTGGGCCAGCGCATGGTCGAGCGCGCTGACGGGCTCAAGGAGCCCGAGGTGCTCTACACGCTGGAGAAGTTCGTCAGCGTGACGGACCTTCGGGAGAACCTCGAAGCGCGCGAGCTGGATCAGTCCAACTCGAAGGGGATCTTCTGGTTTCGCGGGGATATGAGTCCTGTCGAGACCAAGATGAGGACGCAGATCGTCCTGAAGTTCAACAACGGTGGGGAAGCCTCGGAAGAGGAAGAAGGGGGAGAGGTCTGATCATGGCGAAGACGGCATTCGAGGCGGCGAGAGAGAACCTGTGGCTCCTGGATCCCGACTGGATCATCGTCGTCGGGTACGACACGAAGGACGGTATCGAACACCCGCTCGTCAACGAACGCGTGATGAAGCTGAAGCGCGAGGGCTTCCACCGTCCCGAGCTGGTCGCCTCCCTGGCGGCCGAGGGTCAGCAGCAGAACATCGTCGTCCGCAAGAACGGCGACAAGACCGAGTGCGTCGTCGGCCGCAACCGCGTCCTCGCGGGTCGTGAGCTGAAGAAGCAGCTCGCGGCGGCGGGCGTGAGCAACGAGTTCTTGCTTCGGTCGGTGCTCCGCAAGGACAACGACGTCGGCTCGATCACGGGCGCGATCGAAGCGGAAAACGGTGTTCGTCAGGACGACGACATGCTGACGAAGGCCAGGAACGGACAGCGCCTGCTCAACATGGGCCAGACGAAGGAGGACGTTGCGCGCAAGCTCGGCCTGCGTTCGGTCGAGGTACTCGACAACCATCTGCGCGTGCTGGAGCTGTCGCCGAACATGCAGGCGGCGGTCGAACGCGGCGTGATCACCGCGACGGCAGCGGCGACGTTCGCCGACATGGCGCACGAGGAGCAGGACACGAAGCTCGCGGAAGCGGAAGCGGCCGGCATCATCATCTCGGTGCCCGAGGCGCGTCGGCAGAAGAAGGCGCGCAGCGCGGCCAAGAAGGGAAAGCCCGCCAAGGACGTCGCGACGCGTGGCAAGGGCGTGGCGATCGGCGTTCTACGCAAGCTCTTCGACGACGAAGAGTTCACCGGGCAGCTCGACGCACACGCCAAGGCGATGCTGCGCTGGGTGATCGGCGAAGGTTCGCACAAGAGCGTCGCGGGTCTCGGCGATGCGCTGCGGCGAGCTGGCGAGCTGGAGTGATGCTCGTCGAGAACGGTGATCCGACGTCGGGACCTCGTCTCGACGTCGCACACGAGCACCGACGCATCGACAGTGCGATCGATGCTACGCCTCGCGAGCAGACCGATAGCGACGTAGCGCTCGCGGGGCTCCAGGCGTCGATCCGAATGCAGATCGTCGCCATCGCGAAGGGCGACATCAGCAGCAAGACGATGGGCCAGCTCCAACGCTTCTGTGCGAGCGTCGGGGAGGCGCTCGTTACCCTGGAGAAGCCAGACGCGCTTGTGCGACAGCGCTTCCGTAATGGTGGCATCGGCGTAATGGGGCTGAATTCGGCCTACGACTACATGGCCGACAATGAAGCCCTCGCGCCTGCGCCGGCCAACGAGACGTACGGGGCCAACACCTCGCGCGGCATCATCGAGTCCGCAGCCAAGATCGGCAAGGACATGATCACCGCTCAGATGGATGCTCAGCGCGCCGCCAAAGCGCCGACGCTCACCGACATGATCACCTCGCTCGCTCTCGCCAAGAACGCGAAGTTGCCGAAGGCGGTGCTGAAGATCATGGAGAAGCAAATCAGCGACATGGCGGCGGCGAACGCTCCTGCCGCTCCACCAGCGCTCTCGGCGCCCAAAAAGAAGCGCTAGTGTATCGTCGACCGACAGAAGGAGAGCGCATGAGACTCACGCATTTCTTTTTCCCCTCGTATACGGGCGATTTCCGTCTCATCGAGATCGAGAACAGCTCGTATCGCGAACAGGCCAGCGCGCTCTCGTGCGTGCTGGAGATCGTCGACCCGACGGCTCACGAGCTGCCGATCCTCGAACAGTTCCTGGCCGAAGCTCGGAAGGAGCGATGGACGCCGATCGAGAAGATCGCTCCGGTCGAAGTCGACGGGAAGCTCCGTCAGGAAATCTTGCTCGCGACGACCGTCGCGACTGCCGGCCGTGCACTCTACAAGTTCGTGCGTCCGGCCGACCGTACGATCACAGCCGTGAAGTCGGCTGGCGGCAAGATCCAGGTCTACGAAACCGCTGACCTCGACAAGATCGAGCAAGCACTCCAGCCCGACGCGATCATCCCTCCGAAGGATGAGAAGCCGGCGTCCGACCAAAAACACGAAGAGACAGCGAAAGCGGTCTCCGTGAAGCGACACACGCCCAGCTGCCCGCAGTGCGTGCCCGGAGCCGTCTCTCGCGCCTCGGAGGTTCTGCACGCCTTCCTGACGCCCGAGGAGCGGCGCACCTGGGACCGTGAACACTTCATCACGGTCGAAGGCGGTCTCACCGGTCACCGCTACATGCTCGCGCACCGGCACTCGGTGTACGCGGCGCAGGCTGGCCGGATCTGCTTCGATCTCGACGACGACGCGGTCGTGCACTTTCACGACAACAGCGTGCCTCCAGAGGAAGAGGTACTCGCCGCGAAGCTCATCCTGGAGCATCGTGAGCCGTGGCTTCGCAACGAGGCAACGCTGTTCCACCGTGCCGACGTCGTGCGCTTCAAGAACCCGTTCGGCGGCATCTTGGATGGCGTCGAAGAAGCACTTCAGACGCAGCAGACCGGCGACATGCTGAGGAGCGTGCTCGGCTGAACGAAAACTTCGGACGAGGAAGCGAACTCGTTCAAAGCGTCACGAGAACATCTCGCGACGTCACAATGGAGAAGGCAACACATGGCAACCGCACCGAAGAAGAAGGTCCCGGATCCCGAAGGCAAGGCGGAAGAGTTCTACATCCCTGCTCTGAAGACGACGACGATCAAGATGCGCCTGCGCGGCCTGTCGTCGCTCGTCGTTCACGGCTGGTCCGAGAAGGCGAAGAAGGAGATGCGCGGCAAGCAGCAGCAGGAGGCGCGCACGAAGAAGGAGAAGAAGGATCCGGTAGCCGACTTCAACGGCGCTCGGTACATCATCGACGAAGAGACCGGTCTCGATGGCTTCCCGTCGAAGGGCGTCAAGGGCGCGATGATCAACGCGTGCCGCTACGTCGAGGGCCTGCCGATGACGGTCGCCCGCGGATCGTTCTCCGTGAACTTCGGCACCGAGTTCGTGCCGATCCTCCAGCCCGGCACCAACGAGCCGGCCAAGGGCGAGATGCGCGAGGATTCGGTTCGCGTCGGCGGCAAGGGTCCGGGCACCGGTGTCGCCGACCTTCGGTACCGGCCGGAGTACATCGAGTGGTCGATCCCGATCGAGGTGAGCTTCCCGACCAACCAGTTCACGCCGCAGGCCGTCGTGAACCTGCTCCGTCACGCGGGTCGCTACGTCGGCCTCGGCGAGAATCGCCCCGAGAAGGGTGGCCAGTGGGGCATGTTCGACGTCGAGTCGGAAGGCATGGAGGTCTCGCACACGGAAGCGTGATCACGGCGCGCGACACAGCGAGACACTATCTATCTCGCGTCCGACGATAGTTGAGTTCGATCGTCGGATCTGGTTTCCGTGGCGCCTGCCCCTCGTCATCCCCCCCGACAGGGATGGCGCCACGGAAATCAGCTCGGACGATCGAACCAGGAGACGGTGAATGACCGAAGAGAACGATACGCTCGCCGGAACGCAGATTCAGCAGTTCGCGTGGTCCTTCGCGCGGTTCGACAAGCTCGATGCGAATCAGATCGCTGCCGAGCTGAACGCCGTGCAGCAGCTCGCCGGTGAGCTGACCGCGGCCGGCGTGGTCGACTGGGCTCGCCAGAACCCGACGAGCGAGCTGCACAAGTGCTTCGTCTGGGACGACGCGACGGCAGCAGAGCGCCACCGAGAGAACACCGCACGACTCGTCATGCGATCGCTACGCGTCGTCGTCACAAGAGGCGAGACGGTCGAGCCCAAGCGGTACCTCGTGACCGTGCGTCACGCCGGCAGCAAAGGCTACGTCGAGCTGGCGAAGATCAAGAGCGAGAGCGCGCACGCGTCGCTGATGCGGCAAGCCGCCAAAGACCTCGACGCGTGGTCGAAGAGATACGCCGAACTGGCGGCACAGCGGCCACGAGCGTTTCGCGCGATCCAGAACGCGGTCGAAGACCTCCGCGTCGAACTGGACAACGAGCTTCTGCCGGTGGCGGCGGAGTAGGGCTGCCTTGGTAAGGCGAGATCAGGTGTGACGTGGCAGGTTCGGTTGGGCCTGTCCAGTTGAGTTCTGACGTGCTGCGTTGAGTTTTGATACGGCAGTCGGGGCTGGTCCGGTCGTGGTCGCGTGCGATGTGGCCTGGTGAGTTTTGGTACGGCAGTCATGGTGTGGCAGTCTGGTAGCGGATAGGCGAGGCAAGACGCGGTGTGGCAGTCGAGGTTCGTAGAGTCTGGTCCAGATGCGTCGAGTCGTGTTCGGTGCGGCAGGTTCGGTCAGTTTTGATGAGTCTGGTTAAGACATGTTCGGACGGTTTTGGCGAGGCAGATTCGGCGAGTTCTGATGTGCCCACGTGGGGCACGGCGAGTCGCGGAATGGTTTGGCAGTCAAGTCGTGGTGAGGTTCGGCAGGCATGGCTCGAAAGAAAGCAGCACCGAAGACCGCTCCGGTCGCCATACGGTTCACCACCGCGCAGCAGCTCGTCATCGATCACAAGACAGGGCCAATGCTCGCCGGTGCTGTCGCCGGCTCAGGCAAGTCCACCACGCTTGTCGAACGCGTCGCCAAGCTCGTCGGCGACGGCGTGCCGATG
>Ga0265340_10000091_pt1 | contig 42465 bp, 40 predicted proteins | sample 4CB225metaG_FD_202082 | JGI IMG/M metagenome (GOLD analysis project Ga0265340, IMG submission 202082) | Rhizosphere microbial communities from Carex aquatilis grown in University of Washington, Seatle, WA, United States - 4-CB2-25 metaG | ecosystem: Host-associated > Plants > Roots >...
GGCTCCAGCTTGCCTCCACGCGCACACTCGAATGCGCGAAATCGGCGGCGTTCTCGATGATGTTGCCCAGGCCGTGCAGCAATTCCGGAGCCCGCCACACTTGCGGCTGCGGCTCATTCTGGTTGGCCGCCGCAGGCGCAATGGCGATATCCAAATCGTCGCCGCGATAGGCGTTGGCGATGTCGTCGAGCAGCGCGCAAATCGGCAGCCGCGCCGTGGCCCCGAGCATCGCTTCTTCGGGCCGCGCCAAGCGCATCAATATCAAACGGCAGCGTTCGGCTTGGCTGCGCAGCAGACGGACGTCCTCGGCTTCCTGCGAATCGGGGTCGAGTCCGCGTTCGAGTTCGTGTGCCACCACCGCGATGGTGCCGAGCGGCGTTCCAAGTTCATGCGCCGCCGCCGTCGCCAGTGCCCCCAATGAAGATAAGCGTTGTTCGCGCGCCAGCGCCAACTGCGTCGCCGCAAGCCCCGCCGACATCCGCGCACCTTCGCTGGCGATGCGCCAGGCATAGATCGAAGTGAAGCCGATGCCGAGGACGAGAGAGGTCCAGAGGCCCGCCTGATAGAGCGGCGGCAGATCGAGATGCTCGGCCGGAGGCCAAGGCAGCGGATCGTGCACGACCGAAATCACCGAGGCGGAGGCCAGGGCAATCCCGCCCAATATCAGCGTATTGCCGAGATTGAGCGTCGACGCTGCGATGACGACCGGCGCAATGAACATCAAGGCGAAGGGATTGGCGATGCCGCCGGTCAGGTAGAGAAGCACGGCGAGCTGCAGCACGTCGTAGGCCAGATAGATCGTCGCTTCGCGATTGGTGAGGCGATGGCTTGGGGGATAGCGCAGGGCAAGAATCACATTGAGGCCGGCGCTGAACGCCACGCATCCCAGGCATTGCGCCAGCGGCAGGGAATAGCCGAAGCCGAAATAGACAACGAACAGCGCAGCCGCTTGTCCGGCGGTCGCCATCCAGCGCAGATTCGACAAAGTGCGCAGGCGCACCCGTCCGCGGACGGCAGAGACTTGCGCGGCCGGCAGTGGCCGCCGGTGCAAGGCTTGTGTCTTCGTATTTGCCGTCTGCATAGGCTGTCTGCCCGCATGCGGCCTTTTGTGCTTTACGTGGCCGCGTTGCCAATACTATCAACCGGTTCTATCCAGCCCAATGTGCGACACTGAGCGCAATACGTAATGATCCGCACCCCCCAGGCTTTCGTCCCTTATCTACTGGCATTGGCCATGATCGCCGCCGGTATTCTGTGGCGAGCCGCCCCCCTGGAGCCTCGTCTGGGCGGCATTCAGAGTGAGGGAATCGCCGCCATCGGCGGGCCGTTTTCGCTGGTAGACCAAAACGGAACTCGGCGCCGTGCCGGCGATTTTCGCGGCCGTTTCCTGCTGGTGTATTTCGGTTACAGCTTTTGTCCCGACGTCTGCCCGACGGCCTTGGCGGCTATGGCCGATGCGCTCGACAAGTTGCCCAAGGCACAACGCATTGTGCCGGTCTTCGTAACCGTCGATCCCGAGCGCGATTCGCCAAGGGTGCTGAAAGCGTATCTCAACGCGTTCGGGCCACGCTTTGTCGGGCTGACGGGCGATGTAAAGTCCGTCGCCGCGGCGGCGCGCGCCTATCGCGTCTTTTACAGAAAGCATCCACTCGCGGGCGGCGGCTACGCGATGGACCACTCCAGCGTCATCTATTTGATGGGGCCCGATGGCAGATATCTTGCCCACTACGACGCATCGATCGGCTCGGACGCGCTGGCGAACGCTCTGAGGAAACAGCTTTAGAGATTGGGCGCCGGCAAACCCGCCTGCGACGCCGCTGCGATCAAAGTGTTGCGCATCAGACAGACAATCGTCATGGCACCGACCCCGCCGGGCACCGGCGTGATGAAGCGCGCGACTTTCGCGGCCTCTTCGTAATCCACGTCGCCCACGATTCTGCTTTTGCCCTCGCCCGTATCGACACGATTGATGCCGACATCGATCACCGTCGCGCCGGGTTTGACCCAATCGCCTTTTACGAACAGCGGCCTGCCGATGGCGGCGACCAGAATATCGGCGCGGCGCGCATGCGCAGGAAGGTCGCGCGTCCGGGAATGAGCCATGGTCACTGTGGCGTTCGCCGCCAAAAGAAGTTGCGCCGCCGGCTTGCCGAACAGCAACGAGCGGCCGATCACCAACGCTTCCAGCCCGGCGATCTCGCCCAACGTTTCCTTGAGCAGGATCATCATGCCCGACGGCGTGCAGGATACCAATTTCGCCCGCCCGCTGAGCAGCAAGCCGGCATTGGCAGGCGTCAACGCATCGACGTCCTTGGCCGGATCGAGCAAGTTCAACACCGATGCTTCGCGAATCTGTTTTGGCAGCGGCAACTGCACGAGTATTCCGTGTACGGAATTATCCGTATTGAGGGCGCGAACTTCGGCCAGGACCTCCGTCTCGCTGGCGCTCGCCGGAAGATGGCGATGAACCGATTTGAAGCCGAGCGCTTCTGCCGTCTTGTTCTTGTTGCGGACATAGACTTCGCTCGCTGGATCGTCGCCGACCAGCACCGTCGCCAACCCCGGAACCAGACCGTGTTCGGATTTGAGCCTTACGGTTTCTTCGGCGAGACGGTTGCGCAGCCGCGCCGCGTGGGCTTTGCCGTCGATGATCTGTGCCGTCATCCCGCTTCTCCCAGGGCTTCGAGCTGCGCCGCAAGCATGCGCGCATCGCCGCTGACATCAACCATTTTCAGCCGCGACGTCGCGCCTGCGGCGATGCTGACTTGGGACTTCGCCACACGCAGCGTCTTGGCCAGAAGCGCAACCAACGCCGCATTGGCTTTGCCGTCCTCCGGCGCCACGCGCACCCGCACTTTAAGATACATGGACCCGTCCGCGCCTGCGGCCCAGCCATCGATACCGTCGCGCCCGCCTTTGGGCGTGAGTCGAACGGATATTCGCAGGCTTCCGTCACGGACGTGAACGGCGCCGCGCACGGCTCAGACGGTGTAGTAGGTGATCAGATAGGCTAGGAATTGAAGCGCCAGGAGCACGATCAGCGGTGAAAAATCGAGACCGCCGATAGCTGGAATGACGCGCCGAATCTGCCGGAATACCGGCTCGGTCAGAGCGTCCAGCGCGCGCACGGCAGAGCGGGCGAACTGGTTGTGGATGTTTATGACGCCGAAGGCCGTCAGCCAGCTCATAATCACCGCGGCAACGACGATCCAAAAATAGATGTTGATCAGCTGGAGAACGAGCCAGACGAAGGGGTTGTAGGCCATGAGTCGGTGCGCCGATCTTGCTGGTTTGGGGTAACAGCCCCTTGTAGCCAGCGCTTTGACGCCGTGGCAAGCAGGTATGCGCCAAGGCGATTGCCGATCTCGCGAAAAGCCGCCCGAACCTTGCCTTGACAGGCTTGGGGGGCGCTCCCTAGATACCGGCCCACGCCCCACTGCGGCTCCGAAAGAGCAACAGCAGGGCACCAAGCTCGGCTTGGGGCTGTAGCTCAGTTGGGAGAGCGCCTCGTTCGCAATGAGGAGGCCAGCGGTTCGATTCCGCTCAGCTCCACCAGCCGACACCGCTGCGCGGTGGAGGCTGCCACGGCGTAGTTGCGAAGCAACGAAGCCGGGCTGCCGTTTGCGCCGCGGCTTCGACTGGGCATGCCAGTCTTCGCCCCCTCATTTTCCCGTATAGCTCACCCGCCACACGGTTTTTCCCACGTCGTCGGCAATCAACAGGCTGCCGTCTTTGGCCACCAGGAGCCCCGCCGGCCGCCCCCACACTTGCGGCGGCGTCGTCCCCGTCGCCCAAAAACCGGTGACGAAATTCTCGTATCCGTTCACCGGCGTGCCGTTCCGGAATTTTACCCGCACCACCTTGTAGCCGGTGGGAACGGCGGAATCCCAGGATCCGTGCAATGCGACGAAGGCGTCGCCTTTGTAATCGGCCGGAAACTGACTGCCCTCGTAGAACACCAAGCCGAGTGGCGCAGAATGCGCATGGAACAAAACGTCCGGCACTCTGGTCTTGGCTACCAGATAGGACCGCTTGCTGCCGTATTGGGGATCGGGATGAGGCCCGGTATAGGCGTAAGGCCAGCCGAAGAACTCGCCTTGGCGAATGCGCGTCAGGTAATCCGGCGGCAGATCGTCTCCCAAGCCGTCGCGCTCGTTCACGGTGACGTAGAGATCGCTGGTGCCAGGATAAAAAGCGATGCCGACCGGGTTGCGCAATCCGCTGGTGAAGGTCTTGAGGTGGCCGTCGGCGGCTACTTGCTGCACCGAGGCACGCGGCAGCGGCTCCTCGGCGACATTGTTGGCGCTGCCGATGGCGAGATAAAGCGTTCCGTCCGGACCGAAAGCGATGTCGCGCGTTGAATGCCCGCCATGTCCGCCAAAATCGTCCTTGGTCACGCGGCTGCGTGCGCCGGCGCTCAGCGCACCATCTTTGTAGGCCAACCGCCAGACCGCAACCAGATCGCCGACATAAAGCGCTCCGTCGTGGAAGGCGAGTCCGTGCGGACCGGAAAAGCCCCCGGCGAAGGTGTAGGCCTTGCCGTCACGCAGCAAGCTGACTTTGCCCGTGCCCGGCTCGGCCAAGAACACGTCGCCGTTGGGGGCCAGCGCCATGAAGCGTGGGTTATCGAGGCCTTGGACATAGGCCCTGACAGAGAAACCCTTCGGAACTTCCGGTAATGCACCCGCCGGCCGTGCTGTCACCTTCGAGCCGTTGTCGACGCCCGGCGTGGCATAAGGCGCTGCCAGTTTCGCAGCACTGAAGCTGAAGCTCTGGCCGGGATGATCTGCCGCCAGGGCGGTTGTTCCCAGCAAAACCGCGAACAGAGTGGCCGCGAAAAACCTAGCTTTTCTGATCATAGCGTGCCTTTCCGGAAGCTCCACGCTAACCATCGCTTTACCATACCGTATTAAACGTTGGCCGATGCGCCGTTTCACCATCCTGGCCTGCCTTGCTGCTCTTGCGCTGTCGCCGCCGGCTGTTGCCGGCGCGGCCAAGAAGACCGCGGTTCACAAAATTACGCAATCGCCAAGCTACCTGATGATCGATCCGATCTACACCACGATCATGGATGGCGGCCGTACCAACGGGCTCCTGATGATCGGCATCGGGCTGGATGTTCCCAACGCGCAACTGCGCGCCCAGACCGAGCTCGCCATGCCGATCCTGCGCGACGCCTATATCCGAAGCCTCATGGCGTTTACGGCAGCTTCAGTACGGTCATGGAGACAGCCCGACATCGAAGAGATTGCCGACCGGCTGCAGCGCGTCACCGACCGCACGTTAAGACGTCCCGGCGCCCGCATCTTGCTTGCGCAAGTGGCCATGCGGCTTACCAAATAGACCGAAGGCCCGGCTTCTCCAGGCCTTCTCGATGGCCCGCTGCTAAGCGGTGACGCTGGTCGTCGTCGTAGTGGACGCCGACTTTGTGAAAGCGTCCAACAGCGCAAGGATCGGCGACGTTGTGCTCGAAGCAGCCACGCTTTGCGTCTGGCTGTCCGCTTCGAAAGTCTTGATGGCGTCACTGAACTGATTGGCTGTGACACTGCCGCTATTCTGCGTGTCGAGCGCCGCAAAGTCCGTGTCGGCCTCGGAGGTCGTTCCGCCGAGACTGGTGACGAAATTCTCGAATTCCGACTTATCGACCGAGTTGTCCCCGTTGGTATCCATTGCCTGGACAAACTTGGACGCGACGTTGTCAGCCGAAGGCGGTTGACCGCGATGATGGTGATGACCATTCGCTCCGCTTGGGCCGTTCGCGCCGGCCTGCTGCAGATCGCTCGACAATTGGGCCTGAGTCAGATTGCCCGCGCTGTTCTTGCCGAGCGACGAATATAGCGAATCGGCCTCGGACTGCGTACCGCCCTGGCTCTGGATGTAGGATTCCATTTCGCTCTGAGATATCGAACCGTCACCATTCGTATCGATAGCAGTGACGAGTTGAGAAAGTGGATCCTGCGATGTGCCGGACGTGCCTTGCGAGCTTGTCGAGGACGTACTCGACGAAGATGCGCTCGTTGCCGCGGCGCTCGGATCGTTCTGCATCATCATGAGCAAGCCCATGATTTGAGCGCTGAGATCGCCTTTACCGCTTCCGGTCAGCGACGTATCGGTATCCGAATCCGTATCCGTCCCGGAGACGGCTTGTGACGTGCTTGTTGAAGATGTCGTTGAGGTTGAAGAACTTGTGCTGGCCGAACTCGACGTCGACGTGGCGCTGTCGAGTCGGCTGAGAAGGGCCGCAAGGAGTTGGCTTGGATTGCCGGCTCCGTACGACCCAATACCGCTTATGGACATGGATGGTCTCCTGATTACTGCTCCACCAGTCCGTTCCAAAAGCACAGTTTGTGCCTGGACCTCGGCGCTTGCGTTTGGCGCAAACGACGGTTAGCGAATCGTTATTCCGACGAAGCTTGCGACAGATCTGGCATTGGCTGCCGCGCTAGGCATATTCTCGCTAGGCAGAATTGCACTCAACCGCGCGCCAGCGCAAAAGCGATGGCTGCCTGCGCCTGCGGATTGGATCCCACTACCGTATGGGCGCCGCGCACCCGGATGTTGTCGCAGCCCGGCGCCTCGTCCTGAACGCATTGCCGCCAATCGACGATGCCGTCGTCGATGGAATAGATCGCCGTCACCGGTACCGGCAGGGGGCCTGCGATTTCGTGGCGCAATGCCACCCATTTGGCGTCGTGAAACGGCGCCAGCATTTGCGCGAACGGTTCGAGCGGCGTCGTCACCGGAAAGCGGATCGGGCTGCACATCGTCACCACGCGGCGCACCGATTGCGGATGGCGCAGGGCAAGGCTTCGCGCCAGCACGCCGCCCAGGCTTTGTCCGATGAGATTGACCTTGCCCCTGTGCGCCAACCGCAACAGCGCCGCGTCGAGCTGGGCGATCATTCCCGCCGTCGGGCCGGGATTGAAGAAGACGCGCGCAGTTTCCACCCGATAGCCCAGCCCGGCAAGAAAGGCGCGCAAGCGCCTCATCGTCCAATCGCCCGCCAGGAATCCGGGAATCAGGAGAACGGTCTGTCCGTCGCCGCGCGGCAAGGCGCCGCCGGCAAATTCGGGCGGCGAAATACTGTCCCACGCCGCTTCGGCCACTTCGCGCGAAAAGCTTTGCAGCCCGAGGCTTGAGCCCTTGGGCGGGAAAACGGCGACGTCGCTCACATGGCCGAAATGCCGCCGTCTACTTTCAGTTCCGCTCCGGTGACGAATTTGGATTCCTCGCTGGCAAGATAGAGGACGGCATAGGCGATGTCGTCCGGTTCGCCGATCCGCCCCAACGGGATTTGCCGCGCCAGTTTGGCATAGGCTTCATCCCTTCCGAAACGGGCGACCAAAGGATCCAGGATCGGCGTGGCGATGAAAACCGGATGCACCGAGTTCGAACGGATATTGAGACCCTTCTTGGCGCAATAGAGCGCCACCGATTTCGACAGATGGCGCACCGCCGCCTTGGCCGAATTGTAGGCTGCCATATTGTGGCCTGCGACGATGCCGGAGATCGAAGATATATTCACGATCGAACCGCCGAGATTGGTTTCCTTCACGGACTTTGCCATCGCGGCAATGGCGTGCTTGCAACCCAGGAACACGCCATCGAGATCGACGGCGTGCACATGGCGCCATTCTTCCAGTGTGATCTGCTCGAGGTCCTTGGTCAGGCCGATGCCGGCATTGTTGACCAGCACATGAAGCCCGCCGAAGACGCGCACGGTTTCGCCGATTGCGCGGACCCAATCCGCTTCCTTGGTCACATCGTGGGACAGGGCGATGGCGGCGCCGGCGTGTTGCTCATTGATTTCTGCGGCAAGCTTGGTTGCGCCCGAGGCATTGATGTCGGTCACCGCGACGCGGGCGCCTTCGCGCGCCAGCAGGCGCGAGATCGCTTCGCCCAGGCCTTGGGCCGCGCCGGTCACCAGAGCGATCTTGCCGTCCACCCGTCCGCTCATCTTTTTCTCATGCCGTTTGCAGATAGCGCACAAGACGCAAGATGATGCCGCGCGGCGTGAACGGCACCGCGCGTGCCATGATCGTGTTCTTCGTGCCCGTGATTTTCACGCGCTTGTTGGCTTTGAATGCGCGATAGCCGAGCCGCGCCACTTTTGCCGCCGACATCTGCCCGATGCGGCTCAACCGGACTTTGTCGGTGCCGGCTCGCGCGCGGAACGCACTTTCGGTCGAGCCCGGGCAAAGGCACGACACATGCACGCCGGTGCTATGCGCTTCTTCCCACAAGGCTTCGCTAAAGGACAGAACGAACGCCTTCGACGCGTAGTAAATCGCCATGAACGGGCCGGGCTGGAAAGCGGCTGTGGATGCCACATTGAGGACGCCGCCCTTCCCGCTTCTCAGCATCGCGGGCCAACAGAAGTGCGTCAGCTCGACCAGTGCGCGGATGTTGAGATCGACCATCCCAAGCTGCGCGTTCAAATCGCTCGTGGCGAAGGCGCTGGCGTCGCCGTAGCCCGCATTGTTCACCAGGACGTCGACCTTCAACCCGTTATCCGCAAGGCGGCGTGCGAGTTCGGCGCCCGCTCCGATTTTGCCAAGATCGGCTGCAATCGCGTGGACTTGAACGCGATGCTGTTTTGACAACTCGGCGGCCACAGCTTCCAGCGCCGGCGCCGAGCGGGCCACAAGGATGAGATCGCAGCCGTCCTTGGCGAAACAGCGGGCCAATTCGAGCCCGATACCGCCGCTTGCACCGGTGACCAGTGCCGTCTGGCCTTCGCTTTTTCGTCTGCGCGCCATGAACGCCTCCCCACCTCGATTGGACCCGCAGCAAGGTAGTGGCGTGGCCGGTACCGGCTCAAGTCCGACTTCTTCGCCAGCCTGCAAAGTGACCCAGGGGCCGCGCCTCTTCTTCTGAAAACCGCAATGTTATAACAAGGCGCCATGAGTGAAGCCTTGATCGCCGCCGAACGGCTGAGCGTCCATGCCGGGGGCACTCCCATCATCGACCGCGTGTCCTTGGCGGTCTATCCGCGCGAGATCGTCACCCTGATCGGACCGAACGGCTCGGGCAAGACGACGCTGCTGAAAGCGCTGCTCGGACTGGTGCGCGCCGAGGGGCGGGTGACACGCCGTGACGGCCTGAAAATCGGCTACGTGCCGCAGCAATTCGCCCGCGATCCCAGCCTTCCGATCACGGTGGACGGCTTTTTGGCTTTGTTTGCGGCGGCCGCTCCGCGTCAGGCGGCGCTCGAACGTGCCGGGGTCGGACATACCAGAGCCCGCCAGCTCAATTCGCTCTCGGGCGGCGAGCTGGCTCGCGTGCTGCTGGCGCGCGCCTTGGCCGGAGCGCCACAATTGCTGGTGCTCGACGAGCCGCTGGCCGGTGTCGACGTCACCGGGGAGGCCGCTCTTTATCATCTGATCGCGGAAATTCGCGACGAGCTGGGCTGCGGAGTTCTGCTGGTCAGCCACGATCTGCACGTCGTCATGGCACAGGCGAACCGGGTCGTCTGCCTCAACCGCCATATTTGCTGCGAGGGCCATGCGGAGGCCGTCGTGCGCGATCCGGCGTTCCTCGAATTGTTCGGGGCGCGCGCGGCCAGCGAATTGGCGCTTTACGCCCACCATCACGACCACGCCCATACGCCTTCGGGCGAGACGGTGAACCATGAATGATTTTCTGTGGCGCGCGGCGCTGGGTGCGGCGCTCTTGGGAGCGGCCTGCGGGCCCGTAGGCTGCTTTATCCTATGGCGGCGCATGGCCTATCTGGGAGAGTCGGTAGCCCATATGGGGCTGCTCGGCGCCGGGCTGGGCCTGTTGATCGGCGTCAATGCGCTGATCGGCACGGCGGCACTGGCGATTGCGGCGGCGCTTATCATGGCGCGCGCCTCCGACCGCACCATTCCGGCGGGAACCTTCGTCGGCATCGTCGGCCATATGGGGTTGGCGCTCGGCTTCATCGTCCTGGCGACCATGGAGAATGTGCGCGCTGACCTGCTCGGCTATCTGTTCGGCGACGTTCTGGCGCTTTCGGCAGACGACCTCTATGCCATAGCCGGGGCGAGCCTGGCGGCGCTGGTGGCGACGGCGTTGCTGTGGCGGCCTTTGCTGAGAGCGGCGATCGGCGGCGAGATTGCCGCGGCGGAAGGCCGAAATGGACACCTGGCGCAGGCGGCGTTCCTGGTGCTGGTGGCGCTTTTGGTGGCGTTCGGCCTCAAAGTGGTTGGCGCTTTGCTGATCGTGGCCTTGCTGATCGTTCCGCCGGCCGCAGCACGGCCATTCGCCCGCACGCCCGAGGCGATGGCGTTGATCGCCGCCTTGGCGGGAGCTTTGGCCGCCCCGCTCGGCCTGATCGCGGCGGATGCAACCGACGCCCCGGCGGGCCCCTGCATCGTCCTGGCCGCGGGAGCGCTATTCGCCTTATCCTCGGTCGCCGCACAGCTTTCACGAATGTTTGCAAAATCCGCGTGAAGCCGTATTTGTTCGCATCGCGCCCGTGATGGGCGGAATGCCGCAAAAGCTTTTTCCGCTTTTCCTTTCGGCGCGTGGTAAATTGAACGCCTCAGCGAAAAGCGCCGGATTGGACCGATCATGAGCCTTCGCGACAGGCCGTTCGCCGTATGGGCATTCCCGCTCGTCATGCTTGGCGTAGCGCTGTTCGTGCTGGGCACGGATGTCGGCGGCGCGGCCAGCTGGCTGCGCGGAAACCTGTTCGACGCCTATCAGATCTCCCATCCGCGCAGCTACGAAGACACCCGCGCGCGTGCAGGTCTGTCGGTGCGCGTTCTCGACATCGACGCGGCGAGCCTGGAACGCTTCGGCCCTTGGCCGTGGCCGCACGCGACTCTGGCCGAGCTGGTGAACGCGCTAAAGGCGCAAGGTGCTTCCGTGGTCGTCCTTGCGACTACGCTCGACAAACCCGACCCGGCCTCGCCCAAAAATCTCCTGGCACTGGTGCCGCCAGGGCCGTCGTTCGACACGGCACGCACCACACTCGAACGCATGCCGTCGCCCGATGCTGCGCTGGTGTCGGCACTTGCGGGCGTCAAATCGGTGACCGGATTTGTGCTCGGCGATGCCATGCCGGCCCGCACCTTGACGTTAAAAGCGGCCGTCGCCTGGTCGGGTGCCAGCAACCCGCTGCGCCGCGTGCGGGCCTTCGATCAAGCGTCGGGCTCGCTTCCGGAGATCGAAAGCGCGAGTGCGGGTGTCGGTGCGGTCAATCTGGCGTTCGAAGCCGACGGCAAAGTGCGTCGCATGCCGCTGGTTTTCCGCCTGCGCGACAAGAATGTGCCGACGCTCGACGCGGAAGTGCTGCGCTTGGCGGAAGGCAAGACGGCCGTCACCTTGAAGAGTGATGACGGCAGCGGCGGATTGTTCGGCGGCCCGCCGGGCGTCGCCGCCGTCGAAACAAGCCGCGGAGAGCTCGCCATGGCTCCCGACGGGTCCTTCTGGCTCGCCTATTCGGGACCGCATGCCGAACGAAATGTTTCTGCCGCTGCGTTGGCCGACAAATCGCTTGCGCCCGGAACTCTTCGCGGCGCCATCGTTTATGTCGGCGCGCCCGACGAGTTGGTGGACACGCCGAGCGGAATGCGTCCGGTGGCCGAAGTGCACGCGGAAGCCGCCGAAGATCTTCTGCTCGGGACGGTGTTGCGCCGCCCGGCCGCCGCCGAACAAGCGGAGCTGCTCTGCCTGGCGCTGTTCGGGCTAGGCTGCGTCTTTGTCTTCGCACGGCTCGGTCTGCGCTGGGCCGGCCTGTTTACTCTGGGCATCGTGGCCGGCGCGAGTTACGTGTCCTGGCGGCTCTATTCCGGCGAGCATGTACTGTTCGACGCGCTCGGGCTGAACCTCGGATTGACGGCGGTGTGGCTGGGTGGCGCCGGCGCCCGCATGTGGGAGGTTGCGCGCCTGCGTGCAAGATTGCGTCTCGCCTTCGACGGCAAGCTACCGGCGCACACCATCGATCAAATCGCCCGCTATCCGCAGTTGATGAAACTCGACGGCGAGAGCCGCACCGTAACCTACATGGCCTGCGGCGTGCGCAGCTTCGCCGAGCTTGCGTCGTCGTTTCGCGGCGACCCGGCGGCATTCACGCGTCTGTTGCAGCGCGTGCTCGAGCCTTTGATGAACCAAGCGCTCAGTCACGGCGGTGCCATCGACAAGTTGACGACGGAAGGCTTCACGGTCTTCTGGAACGCACCGCTCGACGATCCGGAACACTCCATCCACGCCTGCGAAGCGGCGACTGGCATGATGGAGGCCATCGCCAAGACCAACGAGATCATCACCCATGAGCGGCGCATCGACGGCGTCGCGCTGTCGCCGGTGGAAATCGGCATCGGCATTTCCACCGGCCCGGCGATCGCAGGCGGCTTCAAGGCGCATGGCCGCACCGCCTATTCGGTGAACGGCGATTGCGCCATGCTGGCCCAACGCATCCAGCAGATCTCGGCACAATATGGACCTGCGGTCATCGTCGGCGAAGACACCCGCAAAGCTTCCGAACGCGGCTTCGCCTTTCTGGAAGTGGATTATATCGCCATCGGCAGCAACGACGAGCCGGTGAAGCTCTACGCCATGCTGGGCAATCCGGTGATGCGTGCCAGCCCGAAATTCCGCGCCTTGGCGACATTCCATGACCACATCTTCCAATCGTTGCGCGCCCAGCAATGGCAAAAGACGCGCGAGCTGATCGACCAGTGCCGCAAACTTTCCGGCGCCAGCCAAAAACTCTACGATCTGCACCTCGCGCGCGTTGCCTATTTCGAGGACAATCCGCCGGATCCCGATTGGGACGGCGCTTTCAGGCCGATTCTGAAATAGCCCATGGCGTTGGCGGACATGAACGCGGAGCCCGAAGCGCATTTTCCGTCCGATTACCGCGCCGCGCGCGCGGCGTTTCTTAAGGCTTGTCAGGCCGCTGGGCTGAGCACCCTGACACGCGTCCATCCACAGGCCAAAGGGCGCGACGGTCATGCGCTATTCCTGGACACTGCCACTATCGGAGATCGCAATGCGAAAAATGCGCTCCTGCTCATCTCCGGCACCCACGGCGTAGAGGGTTATTTCGGATCGGGCGTACAGACCGGCTTGCTGCGCCAGGGCCTGCTAACTCGGGCGCCGGACGACGCCAAGATCGTGCTGTTGCATGCCTTCAATCCCTATGGCTTTTCCTGGGACCGCCGCGTCAACGAGGACAATGCCGACGTCAACCGCAATTTTATCGATCATGACGATCCACCCGTCAACGCCGCCTACGCCGCGCTGGCCGAATTCATCGCGCCAAAGGATATTTCGCGCGAGGCTATGAAAGCAGCCAACGCCAAGCTGCGTGCCTATTCCGAAGCGCACGGCGCCTTTGCCTTGCAGGAAGCGATCTCTAAAGGTCAGTACGCTTACCCCGACGGCCTTTATTTCGGCGGACAGCGTAAGAGCTGGTCGGCCGCAATGCTCGACGACCTGCTGCGCGAGGAACTGGCCTCGGCGAAGCGACTGATCGTGATCGATTTTCACACTGGATTGGGCGCTCCCGGCGCAGGCGAAATGATCAGCGAGGATCTGCCCGGCAGCGCGCCCTACCTTCGCGCCAAAAGCATATGGGGTGCGCGGGTCAAATCCAGCGAGGCTGGCGAATCTGTCTCTGCGCCTCTGACCGGGACGATCGACAAGGCGTTCGCGGCGCAAATGAAGACGCGCGAGCTGACCTTCGCGGCGCTCGAGGTCGGCACGCTGCCGACCCGCGACGTCTTCACCGCGCTGCGTAAGGACAACTGGCTGCATTGTATCGGTGGCGCGGCGCACGAGACGGCTGAGGCCATCCGCGAGGAAATCCGCGCTGCCTTCTATCCCGATACGGTCGAGTGGAAGCGCAAGGCCTGGTCGGCGGCGGACGAAACGGTGACGGCCGCTTTGGCCGCGTTAGGCTGAAAAGAGCTTTTTTCTGGCCGTTCGTTGCGGGGCGACACCCCCTTGGTCTATAGCTCGCCTAGCAGGCACCCGTAGCTCAGCTGGATAGAGTACTGCCCTCCGAAGGCAGGGGTCACAGGTTCGAATCCTGTCGGGTGCGCCATCTCTGATTAGCGGCCTCGCGCGGCGCCGCCTGCCAACCCGCCGCGCTCGGCCGGTTCTCATTTTCATCCTGTCCGGCGCGCCAACCTACGCTGCACATCTGTTTCGCCAATTGCGGCTCAGCCTTTTTTGCCAGATGCATTGAGGCGTCTGTGCCCAGGCGAATTCAGGCTGACCCGCAACCTTGCTGTCGTCGAAGATTAGACGATCGCGGTCGGCCAGCCGTCCTGCGACCACACCAGCGGTGCGATTCGCAGAGTTGGCGTGCCTTCACGGCGCGCATCATAGGCGTGATAGACGATATAGTCCTGGCCGGTGTCGCGCAGGATCGAAGCGCCTCCAGCACCGCGCCAACGCGACGACGAGTCGTACGGCAGGACGATGGTCCCGTTGCCGTCGATCATGTCGTAACGGTTGCGATCGCCGTACGGCCCGGTGACGCTGCGCGACCGCCCGACCACCGTGTAGTAGTTGCTGTCCGCCCCTCGGCAGCAGAAATCGAACGAGCAGAACAGATAGTAATACCCCTCGCGCTCGATAACGAACGACGCTTCGATGGCATCTAGCCCAGGGTCGTCCGTCGGGCGCTTGGCAAGGGAATAAACTGACCTGTTGCCGACCGGCGGCATGCCGGTTGCCGGATCGAGCTCAATCATCTTCAAGCCACCCCAGAAACTACCGAATGCCAGAAAATGCCGGCCCTGACGATCGATCACATGGTTGGGGTCGATGGCGTTGAAGTTATCCGTAGTTTCGGATTTGAAGACCAAGCCGCGGTCCTGCCAGTGAAAGTCGGGCGATTTGGGATCCAGCGTGACGTTGGTCGCAAGTCCGATGGCTGAATGGTTTTTGCCAAAGGTCGAGCAGGCGTAATAGAGCATATACAGACCGCTGAAATAGGAAATGTCTGGCGCCCATATGCCGCCCGTGCCGGGGACCGCCTCGCTAGCCCAGGCCGGCAGGTCGGGGAACACATAACCGCCCTTTTCCCAATTCAGCAGGTCTTTTGAGAAACGCCACGGGATTTGCGAGCCCGCGCCGCCGCCCAAATCCGTGCCAAACACATAATAGGTATCGCCCTGACGGATCGCACAGGGATCGTGGACGGGCGAGATGTTGCCCGACAGGCGGCTGTTCATCGCATCCGGCGCCTGCTGCGCCCGGATCGACATCGACGGGAGGGTTGCGGCCAAACCAACTGCGAGCGAGCCCTGCAGGGCCCTGCGGCGGCTGAACGTTTGCGGGATTCTTCCAGACATGTGCTGACGCCTCCTTCGAGTCGCGATTCAATGCGCGCTGCGCAGAACGTCTACATGATCGCCGTCGGCCATCCATCCTTCGACCACACGAGCGGCGCGATCCGCAGATAGGGCGCGCCGTTATTTTGCTTATCGTAGGCGTGATAGATGATGTAGTCCTGACCCGGGTCGCGCAGGATCGCGCAATGTCCCGGGCCGCGCCAGCGTTCCTTCTCTTCCTGGTCGGCCTTGAGAATGACGGAGCCATAGCCGTTCATCATCGAATGGCCTTGTTTGTCGAGATACGGGCCCAGGATGTTTTTCGAGCGACCCATCGCCGTGTAATAAGTGCTGTTGGCGCCCTTGCAGCAATAGTCGTACGACGCGAAGAGATAGAAATAGCCCTTCCGCTCGATGATGTAGTTGGCCTCGATGGTATCGAGACCGCCTTGCGGCGTCGGCCGTGCGGCGATCCCAAAGACATGACGATCGCCCGGCCTCGGCTTGCCGGTTTTGGGATCGAGCTTGATGATCTTGAGTCCGGTCCAGAAACTGCCGAATGCCAGCCATTCATTGCCCTTGCTGTCGACCACATGGGTGGGATCGATGCAGTTGTAACTGTCGGTCGCCAGCGATTCGTAAACCGGACCGTGATCTTCCCAGTGATAATCCGGCGAGGTGGGGTCCAGCGTTTTGTTGGTTGCCAGCCCAATCACCGATTGGATCGAGCCGAAACTGGAGACCGCGAAATAGAGATAGTATTTGCCGTGGGCAAAACTGAGGTCGGGCGCCCAAATGCCCGGGGTGTTGGGAATCTTCTTCAGAGCCCATTCCGGGATTTTGGGAAACGCATTGCCGATGGATTTCCACGTCACCAGGTCTTTCGAGGTGTGGACGGGAATCTGCTCCTGCTGCTTTTGATCCATCGTCGTGCAGTAGACGTAATAGGTATCGCCGCACTTGATGATGCAGGGATCGTGTATCGGCGTGAGGTCGCCGGTCAGGCGGTCGTTCAGGGATTTGGGTTTCTCTGCCCATGTCGGCATCGATAGCGTGGTGGCGGCAAATCCCAGCAAGGAGCCTTGCAGGGCCCTGCGCCGGCTGAGGGCACCGAGGATTACGTCCGATTTTTCCAGCTGCATCTTCGCGATCCACTTTGTGTTCGATTGACGAAAAACGGCGGCGGTAGAGAAGAAAAAACGGTGGCAGTAGAGACGTATTTCAACGCCAAAACTACCACCGTTCATCCGGGAAACACTTCGATGAAAGACAAAAGGCCTTCGGGAGTGACAGGGCCAAGATGAAGTAAGGAATTCCAACTTGGCTCATGTCACTCCCCGGGGGAGGCACCGTACTTACAGTTTATAACGCAGACCGAATTCGATTGTCTGGTCGAAGCGGCGCGTATCGCGCGGGAACGTTGTGCATTGCGCGCCCTTGCCGAAACAATCCTGGAAATAGCTATCCAGGAGATTTGTGGCGTCGAACGTGAGAGTGAATTTTTCATTCACTCTGTAGCTTGCCGACACATCAAGCCACGGCTGCGACTTCGCGTAGTAGTTGGCGGGATTGATGCCGCCGCCCGGGGTCACGCCCTCGTTGAAGCCCGAGCGCCAGTTATATGCCGCACGGATGGACACCGGGCCATGCTCGTAGATGCCGACCATGTTGTAGGAGTACTTCGAGATGCTTTGGAACGCTCCGTCAACATAGGTGCCGTTCGCCTGGATGCCAAGTCCGCTCCACGCCCCCGGCAGGAAATCGAAGAACTGCGTGTAACCGACTTCGAGGCCGTCGATATGACCACTCGGCGCGTTCGTATAACTGGTGACCTGGTAGGTGATGCCGCCAATCGATTGGGCGTTCACGGCCGATTGGATGTAGCCGTCAACCTGATGATAGAACACCGCGCCGGTCAGAACGTTCGACGGGCCGAAATAGTATTCCAACGACAAATCGGCATTGTCGGACGTCACCGGAGACAGATTCGGATTGCCGGACGAGCCCGAGCCGAGCAGCGTGGCCGTGGAGGCCGACAGCGACAGCGCCGGATCAAGTTGTGCGAACGTCGGACGCGTGACTGTCCGGCTGGCGGCCACACGCAGGAACAAATCGTCCTGGAGTTTGAGCCGCGCGTTGAAGCTCGGCATCCAGTCCAAAGTGCTCTTGTTGCTGGTCGTCGGCGTGTAGACAAATGTGTAGTTGCCGGGCGCAACCTCGGTGATAACCAGTGTGTTGGCTTTGAGAGTTGCCTCGGTGTCGACGAGTCGCAGGCCGAAATTGCCGTCGACGTTACCAAAGGCAAAGTTTGCTTTGACAAACCCGGCGTAGCTTATCTCCCGGTCATCGAACGACTGGGACGCATCGGCCGCTGGAGCACTGGTCGGCTGTCCGAACAGCGCCCTTAACTCGGAAACGTGACTGAAGAGGTATTCCGGATCCGGAGTCATGAAGTTCGTGATGCCGAATTTGCCGTCGAACATCTTGCCGCTTGTTACATGATAGGAACCGGGGAGGCTTGCCAAGGTGACCCCGGATCCGGGATTTCCGTGGTAATTCCCGCATGCTTGCGATGCGTCTCTGGCCACCTGCTGGGCATAGAACGGACTTGCGGGATCCGGGAAACTATCGCAGTCGAGGCCGCCTTGGTTGTCTGCGCGGTTCTTGGCAAAGCGGTTGGCGTAGCGCACGCCCCCGTCGATCGACTTGATGACGCTAGATCCACCCATGTCATAGGAGAAGTCGCCGCGCCAATCGATTTCGTTGCCCGTTTGCTTCGTCCACTGGTCGTACCATTGGCGCATAACCATGTTCGCCGGATCGGTGACGTTGGACTGCGTGACCTTCATATAGGGCGTGCCGGTATTGTGGTAGTTCATGTCCGAGACATACGTGCCCGGATCATAGTGGACGTCGAGAATGTAGCCGGTTTGGAAGAAGCGGCTGTCCGTATAGTCGAGTTCAGTCGAAAACGTAACGTGGTCGCCCGTCCAGGTCGCGCCGGTCGCAAACTGCATGGTGTCCGTCTTCGGACGGAACGACTGATTGCTGTTGAGCTCGTAGCAAGCCCCGGTGACCGTCTTGGCTTCGTTTGTACCGGGGAACGCGGTCGCATCCGTGCTGCAGATCCACGGAAGGCCCACGAAGAAGTCGACGGAGTTCGGATTGCGATAACGCGTGTAGAACAGCTCGGCATACACCTCGGTGTTGCTGTTCGGGCGCCACTGCGCCGAGAAATCAACGGCTCCGCGCTCGCGCCGACCGGTAATGGACTGTGCACCCTGGGTCAGAGGAATCCAGCACTTGCCGTCGGAGGCAGTCGTTCCGCTGCAAGGCTGCCACGACTCCTGTGTCGAGATGTAGTTGTCGAGAATCTCTTCCTTATAATGGCGAGTCGAGAACGACACATCGAGCAACAGACCGATTTCGCCGATTCCCGTCTGCCAGCGGTTGCTGATCAGCAGGCTGTCCGAGGTGTCGACGTGTTGCGATAAGCTTTGGTAGACGCCGCGCGCGCCACCGCCGATTTCCAGCCCGTCGAAGTCGAAGGGACGGTGCAGGCGGACGTCGATCAGTCCGGCGATGCCGCCTTCGAGATCGCTTGCCTTGGCCGACTTTTGCACGTCGACACGCGCTAGAAGTTCCGCGGGAATATCTTGCAGAGTCACGAAACGGCCGGTCGAGGTGAACATCTCACGGCCGTTGAGCAGCGTGGCAATGTCGGGCAAGCCGCGAATCAGAAGCTGGTTCGTTTCAGCGCTGTTACGGCTGATCTGAACGCCGGTGACATGCTGCAACGCCTCGATCACGTTGTTGTCGGGCAGCTTGCCGATGTCTTCGGCCACGACGGAATCGATCATTTGATCGGAATTCTTCTTGACCTCCTGGGCCGACTGCAAGCTGGCGCGCACGCCCGTGACGACAACTGTTTCCACCGTGTTCGAATCGCCTGCGTTCTGCGCGTTTGCCGATCCCCCTGCCAAAGCGCCGAATAACAAGGCAAATATTGAAGCTGCGGTTTTTGGTTCTTTTAGCATATCTTCCGACTCCTCCCGACTTTTTGGTTCAGGCAACGAGATCGTCACGACCCCGTCTGCCGATCGACTGACGTCCAAGCCAGTCCCTTTCAGAATCAGTCTGAGAGCGGTAACAGCGTCAAAAGTGCCTTTAATCGCCGGAGTGATGAAGCCATGAAGCTGAGCACCGGGTGCAATGACCTGGATTCCAGTCTGGCGCGCAACCTCTGGAACTGACTTCCCGGCGTCTTCCGACGGAACGTCGATTTCCGTAACCTGCGCAAAAGCGGGCGAGCCCAAGAACAGGCAAGAACAAGCGATTGTTCCGCATACCGCGGCCCAAGCAGTCCTCGTTCCCACGCCTCCCCCTTTTTTCTTCCGCACCCCGCGGACGATGTTTGCCCTCTCCCGATACTCGATCAGTTGACGGGCAACTATTCGGGTTTCCCTACACCTCGTGAGTTCATTCGGTCGAATAATCTCACTTTTCCGTCACTCACTTCGACCTGCAGCTTCAGCACAGCTGCAGCAGCCTTGGCAAAACTGATCGGATCGTTGGAAGCGAAAAGACCTGTCACGGTGCGATCTGCGACCGCGGCGTCGATCACGATGCGAACGTCGCTGTAGCGTGCGAATTCTTGTGCAGCATCCTGAAGCGTTTGATTATCAAAGGCAATTTGTCCAAGTTTCCACGCCAGATCGCGTTCAATTTTCGCTTTCGGCACTCCCGCAGCAACGATCGGAACGTCACGCAACGCCAGCGCTTGTGTGTTGGCGCTGACGCGAACCGGTGTTGTTTTTCTATTGCTACTAATACGGTTCAGTTCGACGACACCCTCTTTCACGAGCACCTGAATCGGGCGTTGCGGCAGCATTGACACGGTGAAGCTGGTGCCCACGGCGCGGACCTGCATATCACCCGCCAAAACGATGAACGGGCGTTTTTTGTTCTTGGCGACGTCGAACAGGGCCTCACCCTGAACCAGATGGATTTCGCGTCGTTCCTCCGTGTACTTGATGGAAATTCTGGAATTGGTGTTGAGCGTGACGATCGAGCCGTCGGATAGAACGACTTCCCGGACTTGACCGATACCGGTGGCGAAGCTCTCGCTCAGATCGCCTTGCAGGAGCACCGCTCCGATGCACACGGCGGCTGCCGCGCTTGCCGCGACGCTTCCGGCCAGAACGACCCGGCGCCGCGTCCACACCGGTGCGATCGTGACCTGACGCGCGCACATTTTGCGAATGGCGCTCCCAGGGATCCGTTCAAGGCGCGCCAGGACGGCTTCCGCTCTGCCGTAGGCGCCAAAGTGGCGGATGTCAGCTGCAATCCACGCTTCGAACGCAGCTTCCTCCTCGGGAGTTGGTTCTCCCAAGTTACGCTTGGTGGCCCAATTGGCGGCCTGGCCGTCAATCTCCTGGTTTACCGATGACATCGTCCTCGCACTCTTCTTCCCTCTTATGCGACGTACACGCTCGCGATTTCCCTCCTCGGCCGAAAATCTTAATCAGCAGCCGCACCCCATTCGCCATGTATTTTTCGACGGTTTTTTCACTGATTTTCAGGCGTTGGGCCACTTCTTTCTGGGACAACCCCTCCATCCGCCTCAGAATCAGAGTTTCCCGGCACATCGGTGGCAGTTGCGCCAAGGCATCCGCGACAGCAAGAATCTCGCCGCGAAACTCCAGACGCTCCTCGGTATTGGCTTCGGGCATTGGGATGTTGAACGTCTCCAGATTTTCGCTTGATGTGATCGAGATCACGCGCATATGGCGCACATGATCGATGACGATCGCTTTGGCGGTCTGGATGGCGTATTGCCTGGGATAGCGAATGACCTCCAGCGACGGCAGCGAGAGCAGGTGGGCATACATTTCCTGGATGACGTCTTCAATATCGAGATCGTAGACGCAAATCGTACTCAATTTGGCACGAATCAGCGCCTCATGCGGCAACACGTTGCGCGCAAGCCAACGCCCACGTTCCCCAAAGTCCAGCGACATGCGGTCAGCAAAGCACTACTCATACAATTTGCAAGGCGCCTTTTGGCATTTACCTTCCAACTGAACCTTTCGAGAAAATATTGTCGGCGCACCGTATGGAAATCGAGCTCTGGTGCGTCAACTTTAGAAATGGGTTGGTTTACCTCAGCCTACGGGGAGTGTTGCATAAATGGTTGAGTCCCGTCCCAGGGCCATTTACGCGAACGCGGCCAGTTAAGGGGAGGGCCATCATCCGCAAAAGGTCTGCCAGCGTGCTCCAGTCGTCGGGCCGAAAGGGCGGGACCCTCAGATTGGTTCTTGCCGACGCAGCCCTATCCCCCGGCTGATTTTGATCACCCAGTTCGCTATTTCACTCGCCCGGTGCGCCAGCCTTCGTGAACGACAACCCCGCGAGCTTGGAATTGCCGCCCAACAGCTCAGAACCTGTCTGGGAATTCGTCATGGTCGCGACGCTGCCGATTTTGCCCCGATCCGGCAGGAGCCGGCCGAAGGGCGTATCGGGTAATACGCTCTTCGCGCTTCTCCTGCCATCCAGCGATTTTCGTACGAAACGCGGCTCATGAGGAATTCCCAAACAGGCTCTCAACCCGCGCCAACAATAGGCTAGAGTAACCACCGCGTACTAGAATTCGTAAACAAAAAATCAACATTCGTTTACAGTTCTTAAGTAAACAATATTAGCATCTGCAAATATAGTCTGGATATAATTCCGACTATTACTTAGTGATGAAATGGCATCTCATAGATAAACTAAAGTTATTCAGCAGACTGAGTATATTCCGATCCTATGAAGTTCGATTTCAAGACCTACAGTCCGCTTCTAACCACGGAGTGGGTCATGCGAACTATCCAACAAGAATTGGGGGCTGGAAGTTCTGTGAACGGCGACGTCTCAGCCGACCACGCTGCCAGTCCCGATGCGATTCCCAACGTCAGCCATATCGAAATGGCGGGTCTGCAATTGCCGCCTCCCGGCTCGATGCGCTGGTGGCCGCACAGAAAGGCAGCCGTCGTTGCAGCCGTGCGCGGCGGCTTTCTCAGTCTCGACGAAGCCTGCGAGCGCTATGCGCTGTCGATCGAGGAATATCTCGCTTGGCAGCATGGGGTCGATCTTTTCGGCCTGGCAGGATTGCGCGTGAACGGAACCCAGCGGCGGCGCGCGAAAAACGCCACATCCGACTGATCGACCGTCGATTGCGGTGCGGGCCACCCTTTTCCTTATCGATGAACGTGCCGATCAAAGCGCCGTCGCCGCGATAAATCCTTCGTCGGGCGTCTTGCGCAACCGATTGCGCAGCGGCCGCACGAACGGCGCGGCGGAAATCTCGAACACATCGCCATCCTCGGCGGTCACGCCATGAGCGCAGCTGACCGACGCCGCGCCGAAGAAATGGATGTGGACGTCGCCCGGCCGGCGAAACTGGGCGTATTTGAAATGGTGATGTTCGAGATTGGCCAGCGAATGGCACATGTTCGCTTCGCCGGTCCTGAAATCCTCCGACCAAAGCGTTTGTTGCCCCCGCAGGATCGCTGCACGCCCGCGCACATCCTTGGGTAGGTCGCCCACCAGGATCTCCGGCCCGATGGCGCAGCTGCGGAGCTTGGAATGCGCCAGATAAAGATAGTTGCGGCTTTCCAGCCTGTGATCCGAGAACTCGTTGCCCAGCGCAAAGCCGATGCGCATCGGCGACCCGTCGGCACCGATGAGATAAAGGCCGGCAATCTCGGATTCCTCGCCGCCATCCTCAGCAAACGCCGGTAACAGCAGATCGCCGCCGGGAGGCACCAGCGCGCTTCCGTCGCCCTTAAAGAACCACTCCGGCGCCGCCCCAATCTGACTGGCGCCAGGGCGTCCGCCTTTCACGCCGATATCGTACATCCGCATGGAATCGGTTTCTTTGCCCGCCATGGCGGCGGCGTGCATCTTGTCGCGGCCGGCGGCGCTTGCGAGATGCGTCAGGCCCGTCCCGCTGACGAGACAATGCGCCGGATCGGTATGGCCGATGGGCGACAGCAAGCGACCCACCTCGGCCAGCGCCGCATAATCGAGGCGGTCGCCGCGCGCCTGCGCCTCCACGATGTTTTGCAGCGGGCGGTGCGCTTGGGCGGCTTGCTGTGCCAGATCATAGACGGTTCCCTCGCCGATCGTCTCCACGGCACGCCCGTCGTCGATCACCCGTGCGGCGCGGCTGCGCCCGTTGTCGTCGCGATATTGGATGAGCAGCAGATCGTTCATGTCGTGTGTCCCACCACGTGCGGCTCCCTAGATACCGTGACTTGCCTCAGCCCAAGCGCGGGCAAGCGCTTCCAGCCCCACAACATCGTCGTCATCGAAGCGTCTGAACAGTGGGCTGTCCAGATCGAGCACTCCAACGATGTGCCCGCCGGCGCGCAGCGGTACCACCAGTTCCGAATTGGAGGCTGAATCGCAGGCGATGTGGCCGGCAAATGCGTGCACGTCCTCGACCACAATGGTTTTTTCGCGCGCCACAGCCGCTCCGCACACCCCCGCGCCGACGGCGATGCGCACACAGGCCGGTTTGCCCTGAAACGGGCCCAACACCAGTTCGTTGTCTTTGAGAAAATAGAACCCCGCCCAGTTGAGATCCGTTAAGCCATGCCAGAGCAGAGCCGTAAGATTGGCGGCATTGGCGATAGGATCGGTTTCGCCTTCGAACAGCCCGCGCGCCTGAAGCAGCAAATCGTCATAAAGCGCCGTCATGGTGCGCCGTCGCGGATATGGACGACGGCCCAGCGGTCTGCATACAGCCGGTGCCAGCCGCTCATGGTGTCGAGCGCCCCGACCGCCGGATTGTCGGGCGCCAAGATGGTCCAACGCACATGGCGCTTCGCCAGTGTCGTCTCAAGTGCCGCCTTGTCGGGGTGGATGAGTGCGGCGTAGCGGCTGAGGAAATCATCGCCATAGAGTTCGGCGCGGCTGTCGATAAAAGGCCGCACATCGTTGAAGATGAGATAACCGCCGAAGGCGTAATCGTTGAATACCGCCATCTTGGTCAGCGCCGCGGGTACGTGGGCCAGTGCGGTGGCGGGTGTCGTAGCGCCGTCCATCCGTTCGAACGGCAGCGATAGACGTAAGCCAGCAAGCGCGGCGATGATCACTGCAAAGCCCAAGATCACTCGCCGTAGCGGCCTGTCGATCTGCGGCACCGCATCAAGTGCGCGCGCCAGCGGTTCGCCCAGAATCAGTGCCCCGACGATAGCGATCAGCATGTGGTGGCGCACATGGATCACGGCGAGATACAGCAGAGCCAACAGCACAACGATACGCACCGGCTTGATCCGCGCGCCGCGCGACAGCAGAACGTACAGCGCCGCGGCGATGGCAAGCGCCAAGGGCTGAAAAATACGAAAATCGGTGGGACCCCATTCGCCCACCTGCATCAAGCTCGGCATCGCCATCAAGCGGAAGGGAAATATCAGCCCATCGGCGCCATAGGGTGTGATCAGCGCCATTGCCAGCGCGGCCGCAGCGAACAGACCCCAATGGCGCAGCGCCGCACCGCGTGCAGTCGATTCTTCCACTATAGCTTCGAGAGCGAAAGGCAGAATCAACGCCAACCCGATCAAAAAACTGGCATGCAGGTTGGCCCACAGCAGCATCAACGGCAGAAGCTTCCAGGACGGCGCCCGCCTTTCATCGCGGGCAATGATAAGCGCTGCCGTCCAAATCTCGAGCAGCGGCAATGCCAGAAGGTGTGGCCGCGCCAAAAGACTTCCCGCCACGCAGGCCAGCGCCAACAGCAGCGTGACAGCCAAGGACAATCCGCCCAGCCAGCGCGACAAATGCCGCGCCAGCAAGCCCGCCGTCAGCGCCGCCGCAACGCCAAACAGAAGCACGACGCCGTTCCATCCCGCGCCGACATAGGCAAGCGCCATCGCGCATTCGGCAAGCCACTCATGCGTCTGCCAGGGATGTCCGGCAAAGGTGTAGGAGAATGGGTCGATCCGCAGGACGGCTTGGTTGTCGAGCATCCAACGCCCGGCTGCGATATGCCAATAAGTGTCGCCGTCGTTGAGAACGGACGGCACGAACAGCACGACGGCGAACGCCACTGTCGCAGCGCCCAGCGCCAGGACGCGCGCACTCAGCAACGTTTTCGACAAAGCAGGCGCCAAGGCTTGATCCGTATCGCAAGAACGGGTTTCTGCCTACGCGTAGCCACCTGGAAAATCAAGAATTCCCAGGCTTGGTACGAAGTTCGCGGCATCTTCGTCGAGGCAAAACGGGGTCCTGAAATCTGCTGTCGGACCAAGGCATCAACCGCCCGAATCGGCAATCGTCTGGCGCAGAACCTCGGTGAGGCGACCCTGGTTGGCAAACGCCCAGCTGGCGCCATAGGCAATGTCATCGACTCGCCACCCCGAACCCGTTTTGGTCAGGTAAAGTGTGTCGGTCCAGTGCACCGGCGCATCCTTCCCGCCGTCGTAAGTCAAATCGATGTTGCAGCTTGCGTGCGCGTCCTGCTCTTTGCAGGCGCCAACCTTGTATTTGGTTGCGCCTTCGAACATCGAGGTAAAGAGGTCGCCTTCGATCAGTGGCGGGGATCCTTTGTTGCGCTTGGCAAAGTCTCGCTCCGCCGCTGCGGCGTCTGCCAGCAGCTTTTCGAATGCAGGAGAAATGTAAGGCGCATATTTGGCACGGTCGACTGCATTGGGAATTCCAACAGAGGAATGGAAGCTGGAATAGATCGCATAGAAATCGTTGGCAACGCGCGACGGCGCATCCCCGGCGACGCTTGGTACCGCAAACAGGACCAAGGCCAAGCATAGTGCAAGGCGCCGTACGCTCATGCGCGCTGCTTCAGCAGATCGCGAATTTCGCGCAGCAGCACGACGTCCTCCGGCGGCAAGGGTGCAGGGGCTGGCGGCAGCGTTCGGGGCGCGAGCAGACGGTTGAGCTGCCGCAGGATAAGAAACAACACGAACGCCACGATCAGGAAATTGATCACGGTGTTGAGGAACAATCCATAATTGATCGTGATGGCGCCGGCCTTGGTGGCCTCGGCCAGTGTGTTGTAGGTGCCGCCTTTGAGAACCAGGAAGAAGTTCGCAAAGTCGATGCCGCCGGTGATCCATCCGATCGGCGGCGTGATGACATCCTTGACCAGCGACGTGATGATGCCGGTGAACGAGGCGCCGATGACGACGCCCACTGCGAGATCGACGACATTGCCGCGGACGGCGAATTTCTGAAATTCTTCGAAGATCGTGGAACGGCCAAATCTCATTTCTGTTCGCCCGGATATCCGTCGTTCAGTCTATTGCGGCATCGATCTTGGGCCCAACCTGCGGCATACCCCATCGCAGGGCCGTCATCATGAGCCAGCCGACGGCTCCGCCGGTGAGGGCCCCTAGCAGGTTGGCCAATTCGTCATAGATGTCGGGGTCGCGTCCCGTCATGCCTTGTACGATTTCGAGCGCGCCACCGAGAATGGCCAGCCCGAGAACGGCCCAGAGTGCCGGCCGGCGTGCATTCAACGCCACCGTGGCCAATCCGGCCAATCCGAAATATGCCGTGAAATGCAATAGCTTATCCCAAACAGCGGCTTCCAAATTGGGTGGCTGAGGTGTCAGTTCCCCCCATACCACGACCGCGACGGCTGGCCAGAACAGGTAAAGTGCCAGGACGTGACTCCATTTCATCAGCACTTCTCTCCACATCAGGACTTTCATAACCCCCTCGTTGCGCGGCAGCATATTGCCCCAGAAAATGGCGAAATCACGTTAAACCTCGGTTCGGCTTGCAAAAAGGTGCTCCTTCCGTATATGACCCCCGCTCTTATGAGCCGCCCGGCGAAAGGGCATGCCGAGGCGGCTTCAAATGCAACCCGGGCGTCGAGCCCGAAGGAGATGCGAAATGCCCAAGATGAAGTCCAAGTCGGGCGCCAAGAAGCGCTTCAAACTGACGGCCAAGGGCAAGGTCAAGCACGGCCAGGCCGGCAAGCAGCACGGCATGATCAAGCGCTCCAACGAGCAGATCCGCGAGCTTCGCGGCACCTCCACGTTGAGCAAATCCGAAACCCAGCGCATCAAGCGCTGGCTGCCGTACGCCTAAAGGAGCCAGCCCATGTCCCGCGCCCCCCGCGCCGTCCCCTCCCATGCCCGCCGCAAGCGCGTCTTCAAGGCCGCCAAAGGCTTTCGCGGACGCCGCAAGAACACGATCACCTCGGCCAATGCCGCCGTCGATCATTCGCTGCAGCACAACTACATCGGCCGCAAACTGAAGAAGCGCAATTTCCGTGCGCTGTGGATCCAGCGCATCAACGCGGCCTGCCGCGAGCATGGTTTGACCTACAGCCGATTTATCAGCGGGCTTCTCAAGGCCGGGATCGAAATCGACCGTAAGGTGCTTGCCGATCTCGCCGTCAAGGAGCCCGGTGCCTTCAAGGCTCTGGTGGATCAGGCAGGCGGCGCGAAGGCCTAACTCAGCCCCATCGGAGCCAGCGGGACTTGGCAGTCGCCAAGCTCCGTGATTCAAGCGGTTTCGAAGTGGGATAAGCCATGAGCGACATTCAAGCCCTCGAGCGTCAGATCCTCGACGCCGTTGCCGACGCAGCCGACGAGGCCGCGCTGGATGCCGTGCGCGTCTCGGCGCTCGGCAAGAAAGGATCCGTCAGCGAGCTGCTCAAGACTCTCGGCTCGATGAGCCCGGACGAACGCAAGAGCAACGGTCCGCTGTTCAACACGCTGCGCGATCGCGTGGCGGGAGCGATTGCGGCGCGCAAAGCCGCCATTGAAGAAGAAAGTTTGAACGCTCGGCTGATTCTCGAGCGTGTCGATGTCACGCTGCCTGTGCGGCCGGAATCGGCGGGCACCGTTCATCCGGTGTCCCAGGTGCTTGAGGAAGTGACCGCGATCTTTGCGGATCTCGGCTTTGCGGTCGCCGAAGGCCCGGATGTCGAATTCGACGACTACAATTTCACCAAGCTCAACATTCCGCCCGACCATCCGGCGCGGCAGATGCACGACACCTTCTACCTCGGGGCGCAGGCGGACGGCACGCGTCCCGTGCTGCGCACGCACACCTCGCCGGTGCAGGTGCGCACCATGCTGAAGCAGAAACCGCCGATTCGCATCATCTCGCCCGGGCGCACCTATCGCGTCGATTCCGACGCAACTCATTCGCCGATGTTCCACCAGTTCGAAGGCTTGGTGATCGACGAGGTGACGCATCTGGGCCATCTCAAATGGGTGCTGGAGGAATTCTGTAAGGCGTTCTTCGAAGTCGATAAGATGGAGATGCGGGCGCGCCCGAGTTTCTTCCCCTTCACCGAACCCAGCGTGGAATGGGATCTACGCTGCGACCGTTCGGGCGGGCAAATCAAATTCGGACAAGGCAGCGACTGGCTGGAGCTGGCGGGCTCGGGCATGGTGCATCCGCGCGTGCTGGAGAATTGCGGCATCGATTCCAAGCGCTATCAGGGCTACGCCTTCGGCGGCGGCATCGACCGCCTCGCCATGCTGAAATACGGCATCCCCGACATTCGCTCCTTCTTCGAATCCGATCTGCGCTGGCTCAGGCATTACGGTTTCATGGCGCTGGATGTTCCAACGCTGGAGGGAGGGTTGAGCCGATGAAGTTCACACTTTCCTGGCTGAAGGAACATCTGGACACCGATGCCGACGCCGCCGTCATCGCGGACAAGCTCACCAGCATCGGATTGGAAGTGGAATCGGTCGAGGATTCAGGCGCACGGTTGAAGGATTTCATCGTCGCCCGGGTGATCTCCGCCGAGAAACATCCCAATGCCGACAAACTGAAGCTGTGCATGGTGGACGACGGCAGCGGCGCTCCGATCCAGGTCGTTTGCGGCGCCCCCAATGCACATACCGGCATGAAAGGCGTGTTTGCCCGCCCGGGCGTGGTTATTCCGGTCGACAACGAGGTGCTTAAGGTCGGCACCATCCGGGGCGTGGAATCGCGCGGCATGTTGTGTTCGGGCCGAGAATTGCTGCTGTCTGACGATCACGACGGCATCATCGAACTACCGGCGGACGCCGAGGTCGGCGGGCCTGCAGCAGCGGCGCTGGGACTCAACGATCCAGTGATCGACGTCGCCATCACACCCAATCGCGGCGATTGTACGTCGGTATACGGCATCGCGCGCGACCTCGCCGCGGCCGGTCTCGGCAAGCTGAAGACGCCGCCGGTTAAGCCGGTGGCGGGGAAATATCCCAGTCCGAAAAAAATCGCGTTGAATTTCACGCTCGAGACGGCGAGCGCCTGTCCGCTTTTCGCGGGCAGGATGGTGCGAGGCGTCAAGAATGGCCCGTCGCCGAAATGGGTGCAGGACCGCTTGAAAGCCATTGGCCTTCGCCCGATCTCGGCACTGGTGGACGTGTCTAACCTTGTTGCTCATGACCGCGGACGTCCGCTGCACGTTTTCGATGCCGACAAGTTGATCGGCAATATGCAAGCGCGGCTCGCGAGAGACGGCGAGAAGCTCCTGGCGCTCGACGGCAAGACCTACACGCTTGATTCCGAGATCTGCGTCGTCGCTGACGACGCCGCGGCGCGCGGCATCGGCGGCGTGATGGGCGGCGAAGAGACGGGCTGTAGCGATACCACAACAAATGTCTTCATCGAGTCGGCCACCTTCGATCCGGCGCGCGTCGCAGCGACAGGACGCAAGCTGCAACTGCAATCGGATGCCCGCTACCGCATGGAACGCGGCGTCGATCCGACATTTGTCGTACCTGGGCTCGAGCTTGCAACCCAACTCATCCTCGATTGGTGCGGCGGTGAAGCCTCCGAGCCCGTTGTGGCCGGGGCGCTGCCGAAGGCGCACCACGCAATCGAATTTTCACCGGACGCCGTAAAGCGCTTGGGCGGACTGGATGTGCCGAAAGCGGAAATCGTCCGTATCCTGACCAATCTCGGTTTTACCGTGACGGAGGGCGCAGTCCTGAACGTCACGCCGCCGTCCTGGCGCAGCGATGTCGACGGCTCTGCCGACCTGGTGGAAGAGGTGGTGCGCATTTACGGATTGGAACATGTGCCCTCGGCCGCCATGACGCGGCCGCACGCGATCGCCCGTCCGGTGCTGACGCCGGCCCAGCGGCGCGGCAGGATCGCCCGCCGCACCCTCGCCGCCCGCGGCTTCAACGAGACCATCAGCTTCTCCTTCATCCCGCGCGCGCATGCCGTTTTATTCGGCGGCGGCGACGACGCCCGCCAGCTGGAAAATCCCATTGCTGCCGATCTGGATGCGATGCGCCCTTCCCTTTTGCCGTCCTTGCTTGCTGCCGCTAAGCGCAATGCGGCGCGCGGTCTTGCCGATCACATGCTGTTCGAGATCGGAGCGGCATTCCAAAGCGGCATGCCGGGCGATCAGCAAACCGTGGCCGCCGGGATCCGTGTCGGAAACGGCCTGCGGAGTTGGACGAAAGCCACGCGCGGCGCCGACGCCTTCGACGTTAAGGCCGACGTATTGGCGGTGCTTGAAGCTGCGATGGGCGCACCGATGAGCGCGCCGGTCAAAGCCGGAGCGGCGGCGTGGTATCACCCCGGCCGCTCGGGCACCTTGGCGCTCGGTCCCAAGCTGCTCGCAACCTTTGGCGAGCTGCATCCCAAGATGCTGGCGGAATTCGGCCTGAAAGTACCGGTTGCAGGTTTCGAGATCGTGCTCGACGCCGTTCCCGAGCCCAAATCGAAGGGTAAGGCACGCACGGCATATTCCCCTTCGCCTTATCAGGCGGTGGAGCGCGATTTTGCCTTTGTAGTGGACACCACGGTGACGGCGGAAGAAATTGTGCGTGCGGCCAAAGCCGCAGAACGCGGGCTGATCGAGACCGTCTCCGTGTTCGATGTCTATGAAGGCATGGGAGTACCCGACGGCAAGAAGTCGCTGGCCATCGCGGTGCGCCTGCAGCCCAAGGACAAGACACTCACTGATGCCGAGATCGAAGCCATCGGGCAGAAGATCGTGACGGAAGTCGCGAAGGCGACCGGGGCGTCACTGCGCAATTGAAGATGCTGTTGCTGACGTCGCGGTTGTGCGGCAGGTTTGGCGGCGACACTCTGCCCGGTCACACGATGCCCAAGGATTTCGACGCCAAATCCGCCCTCGCCTTTATCGTCGCCTTCGGCATCGTCAGCCTGTTCGCCGACATGGCCTATGAAGGCATGCGCGGCATTTCGGGTCCGTATCTGGCGCTGCTCGGCGCCAGCGGCGCGGCGGTGGGTATTATCGCCGGCACCGGCGAGCTGGCCGGTTATCTTCTGCGCCTTGGGTCGGGACGATTGGTCGAGCGCACGCGGCTCTATTGGCCCATCGCGCTTGCGGGCTATGCGATTCAGATGGCGGCGGTGCCGCTGCTGGCGCTGGCGGGAAGCTGGTGGGCGGCGGCCGCTTTGATCGTTCTGGAACGCATCGGCAAAGCGGTGCGCAATCCCGCCGCCAACACCATGATGTCGCGCGCGGGCGAACATATCGGTCAAGGCTGGGCCTTCGGGCTGCACGAAGCGATGGACCAAACCGGCGCGATGGCGGGCCCGCTGATCGCCGCCCTGGTGCTTGCCCATCATCACGAATACCGCACCGCCTTTCTCTGGCTCGGCGTCCCTGCCAGCCTGACGATCGTCGCCGTCGTGACCGTTGCGCTGCGTTTTCCTTATGCCAGTCAGGTGCGGGCGGCACCGAAGGGTATGGACGGCAAGGGCTTATCGCGAGCCTTCTGGCTGTATACCGCAAGCGCCGCACTGTTCGCGTTCGGTTTCGCCGACTACTCGCTTATCGCCTATCACTATTCCAAGGCCGCCATCGTCGGCGTTGCCACTGTGCCTGTCCTGTATGCCTGCGCCATGGGCGCTTCCGGCGCAGGTTCGCTCGTCTTCGGACGCTGGTTCGACAAGCGCGGCCTTGCGGTCCTGGTTCCGGGAATTCTGCTGGCTGCCGTCGCGCCGGCGTTGATGTTCCTCGGCGGCTTCGCGCTGGCGGTGATCGGCACACTGCTCTGGGGCGTGGCTCTCGGCGTACAGGATGCCATCATGTCGGCAGCCGTAGCCCATCTGGTGCCGGAGCACGCGCGCGCCCGCGCTTACGGATTATTTCCCGCGATCTATGGCGTGGCCTGGTTCCTGGGCAGCGCCCTTCTAGGCGAGCTCTACGACGTGTCGTTGATCGCGCTCGCCGCCGTCGCCACGTTGGCACAACTGGCTGCACTCATCCCCTTAGGGCTCGCCATCCGCGCAGCGCGCTAATCTCCTAAGGTGATAGCCAATAAACCATCGCCGGATTGGGCCTGGCCACAAAGCATTCCCGCTCAAGGCGGTAGGTACGGATGAGTGAGAGCATTTGGTCGGCCGCGGCCTTGTCGGTGCCGAAGTCTGCGATCCACTGCACGCCATCGACGATTTTCCATGCCTGCCCGATATGCGCCGTATGCGCCGTGGTCGCATTGAAGGGGGTGCAATCGGCGCCGCCCATCCGGCCGCTCGGTATGGTGTCATCGCGCTTCCAATAGACGGTCGCGCCGGCTCGACATTGGCGATTGAGGCGATAGTGGCGGATCACCTCCAGCGCGCGCAAAGCGTCGCGTTCGTCGCTGCGCGCGCCGACGAGGGTTCGATCGCCGGCCATCACCTTCCAGATCCCGCCCTGCTGCACTGTTTGCGCCGCCGTCAGATCGAAGCCGATGCAATCTTCGCGCGGTTTCGGCATTTCTTCGCCGTGTGCGCCGCCACCCCAACCCGTCCTTTGCGCCGGTGGCGGCGCCCAATTCTGACCGACGGGACCGGCCCAAGCGGTACGACGCAGCCGTCCGTTCATTTCGAAATCCTGGCGGCCGGAACGATCGGAGAAATCCGTCAGCATCTGGAAATCGAGACCGCCGTAAGGACCTCTGCGAAAGATGATCTGCCGGTGCGCAAATCCGGAATTGAAATTCGTTGAAATGCTTGTGACGTCGCCGGAATGGGGATCGGAGCTGTAGCTCTGAGCGGCCGCCATGCCCCAATCGCATTCCGTCGGATGGCAATCACCGTAGACGCGCACGCTGAGATGATTGCCGCCGGCCGGGCTGATCGCGACATGAGAAATGCCGCTGGCGTCGTGCGATGCGTTCTCCCAATGGCCCGCGAAATCCAGCGCCCCGGCATGCGCCGGACCCGCCGCCAGAAGGGACAAAAGCGCAAAGCCAAATCGTCTAGTTTTCTTCGTCATCTTTTCGGCCTTATGCCCCGGCGCGGGCGGCAAAGAAAACGGCGGCCCCGGGTGGCGGGGCCGCCGTCGTCTATTCATGTCTGCCTATTGGGCAAGCCAATAGGACATCGATGCGTGCGGGCGCACGATGAAGCATTGCCGATTGAGGTTGTAATGCTTGATCACGGCTAGCGCTTGATTGGCCGCGGCCTGATCGGAGCCGAAATCGAGCATCCATTGCGAGCCGTCGACCACTTTCCAAGCCCCGCCGACAAAGCTCACCGTGGTGCTTGCCGGGTTGTTGCTGATGCAATCGGCGCCGCCCATGCCGCCGTTCGGGACATGGCCGCCGGATTTCCAATACATCATCGGCGCATTGGGGCGCTTGACGAAGCATTGCTGATCGAAATTGTAGTGGTGGATCGTATCGGCCGCGTGCTGTGCCGCACCGTGGTTGGAACCGTAATCGAGCATCCACATCGAGCCCTGCACGACCTTCCAGTTTCCGCCGGCCATCGCCGCGGTGACCTGCATGGGATTGAAGCCGATGCAGTCTTCCGGTCCCATCGCCGGTGCGACGGGTAAGAGATGAAGCCCGCCAAGCCCGCCTGGAAGAAGGTGAACGCCGCCAGGTCCACCGCCTGGTCCGCCGCCGGCGCCGGGCGCAAGATGACCACTTATGTCGTAGTCATTCCGTCCCGAACCGTCAGTGAAATTCGTGAGCACCTCGAAGCGCATGTCGCCGCCCGGAGCCCGACGAAGGATAATCAGCTTCCTGGCAAAGCCGGCGTTGAATTCCGCCGTGATGCTGCGCACGTCGTTCGAGCCCGGATTTTCGGTGTAGCTGTGGCCGGACCTGACGCCCCAATCGCAATCTGTCGGTTGGCATTGCCCGAAAACATGCACGCTCACCTGATTGCCGCCACCGGGCGTCACGACGACGCGCGTAATTCCGCTGGTAGCGGGATCGGTGTTGACCCAATTGCCGAGAAAATCGGAAACGCCCGCAAACGCCGCGCCCGTCATTAGGCCGGCGCTCATCAATGCGGCAGCGAGCACGCCGCCGAATTTCACGTTTGTCATGATCATAGAACCTCCCAGATGTCTCTTGGCCGCCGCCCCTTGAGGCGCCTCGAGACAGATAGTTAATCTAGCCTTTGCTGGCCTTTTGCGACAGGGTGAAAAGCTACTCATTTCGGCGATTTTCTGGGGCGCCGGCGAACAGATCAGATCGCATCGTGTGCACAGCAAAGCATTGTTTTGTCACGTGATAAGCGCGGATCATGGATGCGGCCTTTTGCGCCGCACCCTGTTTCTTGCCACGGTCGAGCAGCTTGTTGTTACCATCCGATTGAGTCCACCTTCGGCCATGCTAGCGGCCATGAACGCAAGCGCTGCTACACATCGGCAGACCCATCCGCGACAGGGTGGACCTGGCCCGGTCACGCGGCTACATAGCGCGCCTCATGACCGACCTCGCCCATATCCGCAACTTCTCGATCGTCGCCCATATCGACCACGGCAAATCGACCCTGGCCGATCGACTGATCCAGTTCACGGGCGGGCTGACCAACCGCGAGATGAAAGAGCAGGTGCTCGATTCCATGGATATCGAGCGCGAGCGCGGCATCACCATCAAAGCCCAGACCGTGCGTCTGTCCTACCCGGCCAAGGACGGGAAGACGTACACGCTCAACCTCATGGACACACCGGGCCATGTCGATTTTGCTTACGAGGTGTCGCGCTGTCTGGCCGCCTGCGAAGGCGCGCTGTTGGTCGTGGACGCCAGTCAAGGCGTCGAGGCACAGACTCTTGCGAATGTCTATCAGGCGATCGACGCGGGACTCGAGATCGTTCCCGTGCTCAACAAGGTCGATCTGCCCGCCGCCGAGCCCGAACGCATTCGCCAGCAGATCGAGGATGTAATCGGCCTGGACGCCTCTGGCGCTATCGCGATTTCCGCAAAGACCGGCCTCAATATCCAAGATGTGTTGGAAGCGGTGGTTCATCGCCTGCCGCCGCCCAAAGGCGACGGCGAGGCGCCGCTCAAGGCCCTGCTGATCGATTCTTGGTATGACGCCTATCTCGGCGTCATCGTCCTGGTTCGCATCGTCGATGGAGAGCTCAGGAAGGGCCAGAAGATCCGCATGATGGCTTCTGGCGCGTCCTATCAGGTGGAGCGCGTCGGCGTCTTCACGCCCAAACAGGTGCTGGTCGACAGTCTAGGACCCGGCGAGATCGGCTTCATCACCGCTGCGATCAAGGAAGTGGCCGAAACGCATGTCGGCGACACCATCACCAACGACAAGCGCCCCGCCGAAGATGCATTGCCGGGCTTCAAGGCCGCGCAGCAAGTGGTGTTCTGCGGACTATTCCCGGCCGATGCCGCGCGCTTTGAGGATTTGCGCGACGCCTTATCGAAGCTGCATTTGAACGACGCCAGTTTTACCTACGAAACCGAGACCTCTGCCGCGCTCGGGTTCGGGTTTCGCTGCGGCTTTCTGGGTCTCTTGCATCTGGAGATTGTCCGTGAGCGGCTGGAGCGCGAATTCGATCTCGATCTGATCGCCACGGCTCCGAGTGTTATCTACCGCATCTATCTGACCGACGGCACGATGATCGAGTTGCATAATCCGGCCGACATGCCGGACGTGGTGCGGATCGACAGAATCGAAGAACCTTGGATCCGGGCGACGATCTTCGTGCCGGACGAGCATTTGGGCGCGGTGCTGAAACTGTGCGAGGACCGCCGCGGCAGCCAGGTGGAGCTGACCTATGCCGGCAGCCGCGCCATGGTGGTCTATCGCTTGCCCTTGAACGAAGTGGTGTTCGATTTCTACGATCGGCTGAAGTCGGTATCGCGCGGTTACGCCAGCTTCGACTATCACATCGAAGGTTATCACGAGGGCGAACTGGTCAAGATGTCGATCCTGGTGAATGCCGAAGCGGTCGATGCCCTTTCCATGATCGTCAACAAAGGCCGCGCCGAATCCCGCGGCCGGGCGATGTGCGAAAAGCTCAAAGAGCTGATTCCCCGGCACATGTTCGTCATTCCGATCCAGGCGGCGATCGGCGGCAAGATCATCGCGCGCGAAACCATCAGTGCGTTGCGCAAGGACGTGACGGCGAAATGCTATGGCGGCGACATCACCCGCAAGCGCAAGCTCCTCGACAAGCAGAAAGAGGGCAAGAAGAAGATGCGCCAGTTCGGCAAGGTGGACATTCCGCAGGAAGCCTTCATTGCCGCGCTGAAAATGGACAAGGATTAGCCGCCGGGGAGGCGCAAAACCGTCGTATTTCCTGTATTCTCTGCCGGTAATGGTAACGGGGGGTGCGCCATGGAAGCGCAAGGGGCGGAAGCAACACAGGGTTCGCAGCGCATTTTCATCGCGCGCTTGATCGTCGGGTTGGCGCAGGGGTTGGTGCTTTACCTGTTGTATTACGCCCATGAGAGCAAGATCTGGCCAGCGACCGACCCCAACCTTTTTGCGCCCGCACTGCTCGTCGGAATGTTCGTCCCGCTATTGATCCTTCAAGCGCTGGACAATGTTCGTAAGCGCGTTCTGATCATTTGGACGGCGCTCGCCACCGCGATCGCGGCGGGCTTTGCCTGGTATGACGTATGGCACGCTTGGCCAGCGGTCATGCCAGTGGTCGATGGGCACAGCATCGCCGTTGCCTACGTCTTACCATCTGCGACGGTTGTGATCTTTACTGCCGTGTTCCTTTTCGTGGCGCATGCGCTGATTTCCTGCATCGAGACGGACCGCCGCTTCGTGCCGCGCTATTCCGTCTTGTTCGATGTGGCGTGGAAACTCGGCGTCCAGCTTGGTATCGCACTCTGTTTCGTGGTGGCGTTCTGGATCCTGATCTATCTCGGCGTCGCATTATTCGAGATGATCAAACTGCATTTCTTCCGTGAATTCGTCCAACACACCTGGTTCTCGATTCCGGTCACCGCGCTGGCGACTGCGGTCGCGATTCACATCACCGACACCCGCGCCACGTTGGTGCGGGGCGTGCGCACCTTGGCGTTGATGCTGCTGGGCTGGCTCTTGCCGGTGATCGCTCTGATTGCCTTCGCCTTCCTCATCAGCCTTGTCTTCACTGGCCTTAAACCGCTCTGGGAGACGCGCACGGCGACGGGATTGTTGCTGGCGGCGACGGCCGTTCTGGTGATTCACATCAACGCCGTCTACCAGGACGGCGACGAAGAGCATCGACCGCATCACGCCCTGCGGGTCGCGGGAACATTGGCGTCGATTTTGTTGATTTTCCTGGTGGCGATTGCGACCTACGCCTTGTGGCTACGCGTCGATCAATACGGCTGGACGGTCGACCGTATCGATACGGCGATGGTTACGCTGGTCGCGATTTGTTTTGCGGTTGGCTATTTCATCGCGGCCTTGTTGCCCGGGAAGTGGCTGAAACTGATCGAGACGTGGAACTTTTTTACGACGATCTTGGGGCTGATTATCCTGTTCGCGCTGTTCACGCCCATCGCCGATCCGATGCGGATTTCCGTCGACAGCCAGATGACGAGACTGCAATCAGGCAAGGTCAAACCGGACAAGTTCGATTTCTGGTACCTGCGCAACGACGGCGGCCGTTTCGGTCGTGCGGCGCTGGAAGCGCTAAGGACCTCACCCGAAGCAGCAGTGCGGGCGGCGGTGGAGGCGCCTCTAACGAGGGGTCCAATCCCGTTCGGCACAGACCACCTCGGCGAGTTGGCGAAGGTCGTCACTGTGCATCCGAAGGGAGCCGTGCTTCCCGCATCCTTCCTTAGCGGGAAGTGGGACAACGGAGAACTCCAACCTGCCGACCTTCCTTCGGGTTGCCACGAGCAGGGCGGATCATGCGATGCCGTTCTAGTGGACTTGAACGGAGACGGCCGGAACGAGATCATCTTCATTTACACCAACCGGGCGGCCGGCAACGGATGGTGGACCGCTTCTGTCTATCAGGAGGGCAGCAATGGCTGGCGCCCCGTTGCGGGCCTTTCCGATCCGGGCTGCAAGGGATACCGCGAAGGACTGCTCGAGGGCCGCTTCAAGTTGGTGCCGCCGGCGCATGTCTGGCCCGATATCGAGGTGAACGGCAACCGCGGTGCTGTTTCCGAGTACTCCGCTGTCAAGCCCGCCACGCCCTGCAAGTAAAGAGGTTGGTCGCCACGTTGCTTTGAGCTAATCAACGGATATGTCCACCGTCGCCTTGATCGATTACGGCTCTGGCAATCTGCGTTCCGCCGAGAAAGCATTGGCGCGGGCGGCAAGCGAGCGCGGCTCGGCGCACAACATCGCCGTTACGGCTGATCCTGTGGTGGCTGCAAACGCCGAGCGTATCGTGCTGCCGGGCGTTGGAGCCTTTGCCGATTGCATGCGTGGACTGAAGGCTCTGCCCGGCATGGTCGAGGCGTTGAGCGAAGCAGTTCTGACGCGGCGCGTGCCCTTTCTGGGCATTTGCGTCGGGATGCAATTGCTCGCCAGCGTCGGGCGCGAGTTCGGCGATCATCCCGGGCTTGGCTGGATTGCGGGTGACGTGGTGCGTATGACGCCGAGTGACACTTCGCTCAAGATTCCGCATATGGGCTGGAACGAACTCTCGTTCGAGCGACCGCATCCGCTGTTTTTAGGGTTGGCCGAGAGTGCGCACGTCTATTTCGTGCATTCCTATGTGATCCGCCCGGCCGATCAGGGTGAAGTTCTCGCGACGTGCGACTATGGCGGACCGTTCGCGGCGGCAGTGGGGCGCGATAATATTGTCGGCACACAATTTCATCCGGAAAAAAGCCAGGCAGCTGGTTTGGCCATCTTAAGCAATTTTCTGGGGTGGAAGCCGTGATCCTTTTCCCTGCCATCGATTTGAAAGATGGGCGCTGCGTGCGGCTTGAACGCGGCGATATGGCGTCGGCCACGGTATTCAACGACGATCCCGCAGCGCAGGCGCGAGCCTTTGCGGAGGCAGGTTTCGCCTGGCTGCACTGCGTCGATCTGAACGGCGCCTTCAAAGGTCATTCGGCCAACGCCGATGCGGTGAAGGCGATCAGGGCGGCGACGTCGCTCCCGATCCAGCTCGGCGGTGGGATCCGGGACATGAAGGGTGTGGAGTGCTGGCTCGCGGCCGGCATCACCCGGGTCATTCTGGGGACTGTCGCGCTGACGAACCCGGTCTTGGTTAAAGAGGCCGCGCGGGCGTTTCCCGGGCGGATCGTGGTCGGTGCCGATGCCAAGGGAGGGCGGATTGCCACCCAGGGTTGGGCCGAGACCACCGACCTTACGCCCGCCGAATTGGGAGAACGCTTTGAGGATGCTGGCGTAGCCGCGATCCTGTTTACGGACGTGGACCGGGACGGTTTGTTGCACGGCGTGAACGTGGCGGCGACGGTGGCACTGGCTCGGACCGTCGGCATCCCGGTGATCGCCTCGGGGGGCGTGGCGGGGATCGCCGACATCGAAGCATTGTTGGCTGCCGGCGAACCAAATATCGCGGGCGTCGTGATCGGACGTGCCCTGTATGACGGCCGTATCGACGCCCGCGCTGCGCTGATTTTGGCGAACAGTGTACGAAGCCGATAAGTATCTGATATTTATATTTAATATTGTTTGTTGGAAAGACGTTATCAGATGGTCTTAAGACGGCGGGTGATGTCGTCGAGTTGTTCTAAGGATTTGTAGGAAACCCGCACTTCGCCACCCTTATCCCCTTTATGTAGAATCTGAACTTTTAGTCCCAAGGCGTTGGAAACACTAGATTCTAGTGCCTTGACGTTTGGATCATCCACAGCCCGCTTGTGGATCTTTCCTTTTTTGACGTTCGAACGCTGTTCGGACTCTCGTACATTGAGGGCGCTGGCAAGAATCTCTTTGGCGCGCGCTTCGGGGTCCGACAACCCGATCAGGGTCCGGGCATGGCCCGCGGTCAGCCGCCCGTCACGCACCATCGCTTTGACGCTTTCGGGCAGTTTCAGCAGCCGCAGCGTGTTGGCCACGTGGCTGCGGCTCTTGCCGACCTCCGATGCGACCTTTTCCTGGGTATAGGCGAAGCGGTCCATCAGCTCGTGATAAGCGCCCGCCTCTTCGATGGCGTTGAGGTCCTGGCGCTGGACATTCTCGATGATGGCCAGTTCGAGCGCCTCGCCGTCGCTCATCTCGCGCACCACCACCGGCACGTCGTGCAACTTGGCAAGCTGGGCTGCCCGCCAGCGCCGCTCGCCCGCCACGATCTCGAAAGAGTTGGGATCGCCCGCCATCGGCCGCACCAGGATCGGCTGGAGTATGCCCTTCTCCTTCACCGATTGGACAAGATCGTTCAGATCCTCTTCGGCAAAGCGCTTGCGTGGCTGAAACCGGTTGGGCTTCAGGAAGGCGATTGGGACCGTGCGCGAGGACCTGGCGCGCGCTTCGCCGCGCGTCGGCACGGCTTCTTCGCCGATCAAAGCCGAAAGGCCGCGGCCCAAGCCGCGCGGACGCATTTCCTCTGCCACGCTTTTTTGCGCCTCCGCGCTCATGCCGCCGCGCGCACTCGCTCGCGCTGGATCAGTTCGCCGGCAAGCTTGATATAGGCCTGGCTGCCCGGGCAGCGCAGGTCGTAGACCAGCGCCGGAAGCCCATGGCTCGGCGCTTCGGAAATCCGCACGTTTCGCGGGATCATCGTGTTGTAGACCTTGGCACCCATATGTTCGCGCACATCTGCCGCGACCTGGTCCGAGAGTTTGTTGCGCTTGTCGAACATGGTCAGCACGATGCCCTGAATTTCGAGAGTTGGATTCAAATTGGCGCGCACCAGCTCGATCGTCTTGAGCAGTTGGCTCAAACCTTCCAGCGCAAAAAACTCGCATTGCAGCGGCACAACGACGGCATCGGCGGCCGCCATTGCGTTGACCGTGAGCAGGGTCAGCGACGGCGGGCAATCGATCAGCACATACGAAAACGGAGATACTCCGTATACGGAATATTCCCTCATGGCGTCCTTGAGCCTAAAGTTGCGCCGCTCGACGTCGATCAATTCCAGCTCGGCGCCGGTAAGGTCCACGGTGGACGGCACCAGCGACAATTTCGGGATGCGGGTGGCTTGGATGGCCTCGGCAAGCGTCGCCTGCCCCATCAAGACATCATAGGTCGTCAATTTGCGCTCGCTGCGCGGCACGCCGAGCCCTGTGGAAGCATTGCCCTGGGGATCGAGGTCGATCAGCAACGTCGGTTCGCCGACGGCCGCCAACGCCGTTCCAAGATTGATGGCCGTGGTCGTTTTGCCGACCCCACCCTTCTGGTTGGCAACCACCAGCACGCGGGGAACGCGCTTGAGAGGGTCGGATTCGGTCATCGCATCAGACACGGGCTAGCTCGCGAATCTCCAGCACGACACCGAATGGATGCGTCAGGCTTGGATGTTGCCGGACCTTCATCCTCCAAGATTTACAGGCCTCGGTCAATTCAGGCCCCACATTTTGACCCTTCAGGAGCAAGCAAACCGTCTTTGGGCTGGCGAAATGTTGTGCATAGCCAAGGAGTTTCGGCAAAGGGGCAAAAGCACGTGCGGTAATGACATCAAACGGAGCGGAGATCGCCGTTTCCACTCTTTCGTTGCGCACGACGACTTCAAGGCCAAGCCGATCGGCGACGACGCTGAGAAACTCCGCCTTTTTCCGTGTCGCCTCGAACAGCGTAACCGTGACTTTGCCTCGCAGCATGACGGCCAAGACGAGGCCAGGAAACCCTGCCCCGCTGCCGAGATCCACCAATGTCCTGGCATCCGGCGGGATCATAGGCGTCAACTGGGCACTGTCCCAGAAATGGCGGTGCCAAATTTTGTCCAACGAGGTCTTGGAGACCAGGTTGTGTCTGGCGTTCCAATCCGTCAGGAGGCCGGAATAGGCCTTAAGCCGTGCCAATGTTTCACGTGAAACACTCGTCGCCGCCGCGAATTCTTCCGGCCCGAAAGGTTTAGGCGGCGCGGCGAGCAGCTTTGACATGGGCAAGCACCAAGGTCAGCGCGGCAGGCGTGACGCCA
>Ga0265340_10000092_pt1 | contig 42341 bp, 35 predicted proteins | sample 4CB225metaG_FD_202082 | JGI IMG/M metagenome (GOLD analysis project Ga0265340, IMG submission 202082) | Rhizosphere microbial communities from Carex aquatilis grown in University of Washington, Seatle, WA, United States - 4-CB2-25 metaG | ecosystem: Host-associated > Plants > Roots >...
AAGGCGGTCAATGCCTTCACCAACTCGCTGACCAATTCCTACAAGCGGCTGATCCCGGGCTTCGAAGCGCCGGTGCTGCTCGCCTATTCGGCGCGCAACCGCTCGGCGTCATGCCGCATTCCGTTCGCGCCGGGCCCCAAGGGCAAGCGCGTGGAAGTGCGCTTCCCCGATCCGGGTTCCAACCCCTATCTCGCTTTCGCCGCGATGATGATGGCCGGCCTGGACGGCATCGAGAACAAGATCCATCCCGGCGATCCGGTGGACAAGGACCTCTATCACCTGCCGCCGGAAGAGCTGAAGGAAATCCCCACGGTGTGCGGTAGCCTGCGCCAAGCGCTGGAGAACCTCGACGCCGACCGCGCCTTCCTCAAGAAGGGCGGCGTCTTCGGCGACGACTTCATCAACAGCTGGATCGAACTCAAGATGGAAGAGGTCTACGCCTTCGAGCACTCGCCCCATCCCATCGAGTACAAAATGTATTATTCGGTGTGAGCTTCTCCTGAGGTCGAAACTGCGCGAGGGCCCGGCGGCGACGCCGGGCCCGCGTTGTGTCAGGGACAATGCCGAGAGCATCTGATGGTGCGCCAGCACCAACACCAGCGGACTCTGAAGATCACCCGCGGCTCTCATGCCGCCAACGAATATTCCGGCACTGCGGGCACGCGAGGTCAGTAGCAAATCGTCCTGCGAACAAACAACCTAATGAAATCAATACGGTGGTAGTTTCTTGACGCCACGTCCGTTCAGCGGACGCGGACTTCCGTAATGCATATTACAATTATTTAAATTAACTGGTAGCATCGCGCTTGGGGCGTCGTGACGCGCATTGCAGCCTTTTCGAAAAATATCGGAATGGTGATGCGCGATAGTCTTTCAGCTTTCCATAACGAGCACGAAACCGAGCGGTCGTCTGATCACGGACTCAGATCACGGGGGATCTTTATGAGCATGCGTGCGCAAAATCCTTTGGCCGGTCTGGTATTTGCGCTGACCGCAATACTCGCCGGTAGTGCCGAGGCGCAGCAATACGGCAATCCGGACGAAATCCAGGCGCAGAGCGCGCATGACTACAACACGCCCGCGCTGGGTGGAGATGGTGGCCGTCCATACAGCGAAGAATGCGAGACAAACTACTTGTATCTAAGCGGCATCCGCCTTCGGTTCGGCGCATGGACCAACAATGTCGCGCCGCTTTGTAATTACATCTCCAGCGCCAGTGGCGCGGACGATGGGCGCGACTATTCCACCTTTGGCGGCGGCGGCGGCGAACACAGCGTGGATCTTGTCTGCCCGATCGGCATGTTTGTTCGCGGTCTCGCCGCCACACGCACATCCGACAGGGGCCCTTATGTCGCCAATGTCGGCATCACCTGCGGCCACCTGAACGGCGATCCTTCGGGCGACGTCACGATCTGGCAGAACCCGCGCGCCTATGGCCCCGACAGCGTCGGACAGATTCCCGCGACCTGCGACACGCATGGCGGCTGGATCTACATTGCCAAAGGCATTCAGGGCCGCGCTGGCGATTTTGTCGATTCGCTTGGTCTCATCTGCGCAGGCTTTGCAAAGGTGGCGCCCATCGATCTTCCGCCGGATCGACGGCTCGTCACCGCATCCGAGCGCGATCACTACGGACAGATTGTCGCCAACGACAATTCCGGCAAGCGCGATTGGCGTCGTGACGCACTTGCAATACAAGGTAACAACATCACAGGCGGGCACGACGACAATCCGCCTTGCGATGGTTCCCATCAGCCATGTCAGCCTCAAGCGACCCAGCTGCCGCCTTGCCCGCTGACGCACGACCATCCACGGCCGTGCAATCCGGGGACCGGCGCTTCGAGCGGCGGCACGCAACCGAGCGGCCTGCCGAACAACCTTCAGAGCTATCAAAGCCCAACTATTCCCACGCAGTTCGGCCGCGACCCCTTCCGTGCGAACGATCGTGTCGATTGGTGCCGCGTCGCGGGCACCGCTTGCGGCAAACCTGCGGCAGACGCGTTCTGCGCTTTATCCGAAAGGGGCGCGCGGCCCAATGCGGTGAGGTTCTACGCGCAGCCGGGTCTCCCACGTACGCGCACGATTGGATCGCAGCAAGTCTGCAATACGGGAAACTGCACAGGCTTCGGCCTCATCGTTTGCGGGCCATAGGAGCGAAAAATGCGCAACCGATTTTCGTTTCTTTTCGCCCTGATGGCATTGGTCGCCGTGGCGCTACCGCAAGGCGCGCATGCGGGCACGCCGGTGCCTCAGACTTATTCCTGCGGCGCGGGAAGCTTCCTAATCGGCGTTCAGGGACACACCGGGAACTGGATCGATTCGTTCCAGCCCATTTGCGCGCCCTGGGACCCAGTTCATCAGAGGCTCGGCCCACAAGTCGCCGGTGACACTTTCGGCAACATAAATGGTGGCAGTCCAAACTTGACCAGCGCGATTTGCCCACCTGATTCTGTGATTTGGTCGACCGGCTACGAGCTCACCTTCCCCAATGGCCCTCCCGGACATCTCCAATATTTGCGAATTACTTGCGACAAAATCTTCTCACGCGACAACGCAATGCCCTTACAGCCCAACGGCTACCCCATGCCCAACCCCGTATTGGGACTGGATGATCCCTATTCCGTTAATTACGTCAATCAGGGTCACGATTTCTGTCCAGGGTTTGCCAATGAAGCATTGGTTGCGGCGTACGGTCTTACAATCAATCTGGACGGCACAAATATCGCTTCGGTCAAGCTTGAGTGCGACACGAGAGACAACATCAAGGCCGCGGCTGGTCCGGGGCCCGTCCATATAACCGCGGAGCAAGCACTGAGAGCACATGCGGCTTCGAGCCCGCCGCCGGCGTTCACAGATCGAGCGTTGAGGGCGCGAGTGGCTTGGAATCAGCCGCCGGCGTCCGCGCCGGTTCCCGGCAGTTGGTATCAGAGCTGCTCGAACGCATCGCTCTACCAAAATGTCCTGACGGCCTCGTGCAAGAGCACAACGGGGCTCGACGTGACAAGCTCTCTCAATCTCACGACCTGCAACCAGCCGGCATCGGCGGCCAACATCAACGGCATGCTCGTCTGCCAGGGCGGCACGGCGAGCACAAGCGGGGGCCGGCACAACTAGTGGAAAGAACCATTCGGAAGAAAATCACGGGGCCGACCACCGTCCTGGGGCGGCTGGAGCACAACGCAGCAGTGAGCTGTCCGTGACCATCCATGAATCACGAAAGGGCATCAAAATGCGTCATGTAATCGCGCTTTTCGTTACGATGATGATTTTAGCGGCCGGGGCGACACCGGCCATGGCGGTCGATTATGGCGCGAGAGGCGCCGTCGGGCCGCAAGTGCTCGAGAGGGCGGACTGCAATCCCGGCGAATTCGTCATCGGCTTTCACGCGCGCTACGGCGCATGGGTGGACCAGCTGAGGGTGATCTGCACTACGTGGGATATCGGCACAAATAGCATCGCGATGGCCCGCGATGCCGGAACATTGGGACTCTACAGCGGCAGCGACCCGGCGACCACCACGACGTGCAGCGTCAATCATGTGCTCACCGCACTAAAATTCGTTCGCACGCATTACGTGCGGCCCGATGATCCGCAATATGTACAAAACGTCGTAATGTTCTGCGTGAGGCCGACGGGCGCCCTCGAGACACAGACGATCAATCTAACGGATTCGCAGCCGCTCGATCCCCAAGCGCCGCTCGGCGATCCCGGTGAGCATTCACAGTCGATGGTCGACACGGCGTATTGCCCGCCCGGAATGGTTGCGACCGGCGTTTTCGACATGGATCCCGGAGGGTTTGGCCACGGAGATAATCCGTCAAGACTGGGCCTCGCCTGCAACAAAGTCAGCGACGTACTCGCCGCGCAAATGAGAATTCGCACGAATGCGAACATGCGAAAATATGCGCAGATGCAGGCTGCGGCGAGCAAGCCGGCGCCGTCAATTTCTGCGCGCAGCGGTTTATCGGTTCACGGAAGCCAAAGTGCCTTCGGCGGAAGCAGCAGTAGCGGAGGCAGTGGTTCCGGCAGCGGCAGCACCGCGCCTTCTACCTCACCGGCCGGTCCGGGTTCGACATCTTCATCTGAGCCTCATCTCTGCACCGCTAGCGATCCGTGTGGTCCGCCGCCTCCTCCGCCGCCTCCCCCACCGCCGCCGCCCGCGCCGGTCAATGCCGTCGCTCAAGATTTCGCCGGCAATTGGCTGGTGCAAGTGAATGACGGGTCGGTCTTTCCGATGACGCTTATTGCGTACGGCAATAAAGTTGGCGGCAATTACGATCCCACGAACCGCGTCGGCACCATCATCGACGGCAAAATCAAACACAACACGCTCAAGTTCAAGTGGATCACGGTCGGATCGATCAAGGCCGGCGGCGAAGGTGAATTCCACATGGACGATTTCAACGATCTGTCCGGAACATGGTCGATGGGCTTCTTTACGGGCACCTGGATCGCAACGCGGCAATAGAACCCGGCGAGAGACTTACTTTGGAGGAAGCGCCGTCATGCATAAGACTGTGAATGTCGTGTCCGCGGTAATGCACGCCGCATTTCCGCGGACGTGGTTCGTTGCTATCGCAGCGCTCATTCTCGCGGTTCCGCTTGCCAAGGCCGACGATTCCAATTTGAGATCGAAACCTCAAATCGTACCTAGCAGGGTGCAGTCCGTACCAAAGGGCGCGACGCCTCCGTCCGCCCCGTTCATTTCCCCGCAGCAGCGCGGGCGCCTCATTGACGCTCTGCGGCTCCTTGAACCGGTCAATATTCATCCCACGACCGATCTTCGGGAGTGCGGGACCCATGGCGGCGTGTTGGGCGGCGCTATCCTCTGCCAGTCGTTGCTCCCCAAGGGCGAACTCATTCTGGTGTGGGACTGGAACGGCTCTGAGAATATCGACGGCTATCACATCTATAAATGGAGCGCACCTAACTCCGAGACTCTCGTGGGCACGCAGTCGCTGGGCAAAGGTTTTACGATGTTTGCCGTGCCGCCGCCGCCAGGCGGTTATGGATCGGCCTGCTATGACGTTGCCGCGTTTATGGGTGGCAAAGAATCGGCGATAGGCATTGGGCCTTGTTCCGGCCGCTCGCTCAGCCTGGTGCAAACCGCGAGCCTGCCGCTCACACGCTCTGCCGGTGTGACGACACACTACAAGGGCGCAACCGGGGCATTCAGTATGCCCGGCTATTCGGATACGGGTGACGGCGCCATCGAGGTCGGGCATGAACTTGTTGCGCTCACCTATCTCGACGGCGATATGGTGGACAACACGTATTATCGCACCGCAATGTTGTTCGATGTGAGCGGACTCGTGGGCAAGACGATCCGCTCCGCGCATTTGAAGCTTTCGGTCGATAGCACCAGCAAAAATGGCGTAACCAATACCGATTCCTGCATCCGACGGATATCTCAGCCGCCGGGATTGTGGACGGCCAACAAGGACCTGATCTGGCAATCCCAGCCATTGGCGCAATTCGACGAGTTCGCCGGGCCCGACATGGCCTACGATGTCACCTCCATCGTGAAAAGCTGGGCGGCCGGTGCGCCCAATAACGGCCTTGTGCTGGAAGACAATGCCGAGGTGCGCGTGTCGCGCGGCGTATTCGTCAACGATACCTGCACGACCTTGTTCGTGTCCGAAAACACGCGGCTGGAAGTTGAGTATCAGTAAGAGTGGGGCGCACTATGCTGCGGCGTTCACTCTTTCGGTCGCACTTGCCAAGGCCGACGGTTTCGATTGGTGATCTGCGAAACCACGCGAGCGAGCCGGTTTGCGGCAAGCTCAATCTTCGTGGCGCACCAATCCGTTCCATCTATAGCCCCGCGCCACGCGGGCGCCTTTCCGTTCCGAGCGGTGCAGCGAAGCCCTGATCGTTCCGCGCGGTCCGATCCGTGGCCTTCGCAAGTGATTACCAGCCTCATTCTCGATGAATCGAAAATAGTCTGAATAGAACCGTGTTTTTCAAATCGAACTAAGTAATTCTAAGTACCGCATTCGCCGCCGGGAACATATTTGTTTACAGAATATCGGTGCGGAACTACTCCTCGCTTGTCTTGGTAAAGTTGATCTCGTGGGGGGCAAAATGCAGACGAGAAAATTCTTGCGGCGCATTGCGCTGGCTGGCGGCGTGCTTGCGCTGACGGCGATTTCCGCTTCGGCGGCTGGATGGGGAACCGTGAACCTGAGCGGAAAATGGAACTGCCCTGGCGGCGATACCTATTATGTTCGCCAACAAGCGGACCAGGTGTTCTGGTACGGCGAGAATTCCCACCCGCAGCCCGGCAGCGCCTGGAGAAACGTGGCGCACGGCTTTTTCGATCAGAAGACCGGCTTAATCACCCTTGCTTGGGCGGATGTGCAGAACAGAAATTCTCCGCTGAACGGTGGGCTGCTGGTTCTCAGGTTCGACGGTAGCGGGCTCCACAGGAACCAGCTCATCGTTACCGAGAGCACCAACACCTTCCCCAAAGGCTGGTCCTGCTATCAGTAGCGCGGGTGTGGGTCAGGCTGCCGCGGCGGCTTGATCGTTGGCCTGCACCGGCGGTTCGGCGGGCAGCACGACATAGGCGCGGCAGCCCTTGCCGTATTCGCTTTCGAGCCACGCGCGCCCGCCGTGGAGTTCGGCGAGCCCGCGCACCAGCGCGAGGCCGAGCCCGGTGCCGCCGGCCTGGCGGTCGTAGCGGTTGTCGACCTGGCTGAATGGCGTGAAGATCTTGTCGAGCTTATCGCGCGAGATTCCCGGCCCGTTGTCCTCGCAGATGATCTGGAAGCCGCCGCCGCGCGCCGCCCCCGCCATCACCGAGATGTGCCCGCCTTCGGGCGTGAACTTGACGGCGTTGGACACCAGGTTGATGAGGATCTGCTTGAGCGCGCGCTCGTCGGCATAAAGCGGCGGAGCGTCGGAATCGACGGAGATCGTCAGTGACTGCCTCTTCTCGCGCGCCTTGGCGCCGACCAGCTTGAGCGCAATGTCGAAAGTGCGGTGGGCGTCGAGCGGATGCGGCGAGATTTCCATCTTGCCCGCTTCGATCTTGGCGACATCGAGCAAATCGTTGATCAGGCTGAGCAGATGCGCGCCCGAGGAATGGATGTCGCCGGCATATTCCTTGTAGCGGCCGTTGCCGACCGGGCCGAAGCATTCTTGGTTGATGATCTCGGAAAAGCCAAGGATCGCGTTCAGCGGCGTGCGCAGCTCATGGCTCATGTTGGCGAGGAAGGCGGTCTTAGACGCGTTCGCCGTCTCGGCCTCGAAGCGCTTTCTGAGTGCATCGTCGCGAGTCTCTTCCAACTCGCGCGCGAGGTCTTCGACCTGGAAGCGCAGCCGCGAATCCTCTTCGAGGCGGGTCATCAGCCGGCGGCCGTCGACCAGCAGCTGCACCGCGAAGGCCGGAATGACGAGGGCGATGCCGAAATCGACCATCATGCTCCCGGTCAGGAAGCGCACCGCCGCCATCGTGGTCAGCGGCACGATGCTCGCAAGGAACATGTCCATGTGGCTCGAGCGGCTGACGATCAGCATCGCCAATACGCCGACCGTGGCGCAAGCCAGGAACACATGGTTGACCATGCTGGTGGGATCCCACAACAGCCAGGGCAGCAGGCCCCATGCCGCGCTGATCACCGCTTGCATCGCGACGATGCGCGAGAACCACGGCATCGTGCGGTCGTACTCGTTGCTCTCGGAGGTGTCGTACTGGTAGATCGAGACGACGGAAGCCGACAGGATCATGGTGGCCGAGACGATCACCGGCACGAAAACGGCGACGTTGAAATCGGCGTGGCCGAACAATCCGAAACTGTTCGAACCAAGCCAGGCGATCGCCAGCGCCCAAAACGGCGAGGAAAGCCGCGTCGAGCGGACCGTCTGTGAGGTAAGATCGAGCTGCGCCTTAAGCACGCGCACGTCTGTGCTTCTTTGACCGCGCAGCCGTCTGATGAAGGTCACGGCGTTCCCCTGTTCCGCATCTCGACTTCTGTCGAGCGGGGGATCATAGGGAGCGACGGTTAAAATTTGCTGAGAAAGCGTGGGTTCGCGCGGGCCCCGACGCGCAGGCTGCGCGCGCCGCGATGCTTAACAGGGCGTAAACATCGCGCCGCGAGGAACCCGTGCGCCGGGGAAACGCTTTCGCTATCGTGCCTTCCTCAAGCGAATCAACACTCGGCAGTGTGCATATGGCAAAAACCAAAGACCTGTTCGACGGCGTCCCTCCCCCCACCAAGGGCTACACTGCCAAGGACATCGAGGTGCTGGAGGGGCTGGAGCCGGTGCGCCGGCGGCCGGGTATGTATATCGGCGGCACCGATGTGGTAGCGCTGCACCATCTGGCAGCCGAAATCCTCGACAACGCGATGGACGAAGCCGTGGCGGGCCATGCCAGCCGCATCGAGATCGAGCTGGCGGCTGGCGACGTGCTCACCGTGCGCGACAACGGACGCGGCATCCCGATCGACGCCCACCCCAAGTTCAAGACCAAGTCGGCGCTGGAGGTCATCATGACCACGCTGCACGCCGGCGGGAAATTCGGCGGCAAGGTCTATGACACGTCCGGCGGGCTGCACGGCGTCGGCGCTTCGGTGGTCAACGCGCTATCGGAATGGATGGAGGTCGAGGTCGCGCGCGACCGGCACGGCCACAAAATGCGTTTCGAGCGCGGCAAACCTGTCGGCAAGCTGAAGGACGTCGGTGCGGTGAACCGGCGCGGCACGATCGTCAGCTTCAAGCCCGACGGGCAGATCTTCGGCGAGGACGTGTATTTCTCGCCGGGGCGGCTCTATCGCATGGCGAAGTCGAAGGCCTATTTGTTTCGCGGCGTGGAAATCCGCTGGGCCTGCGATCCGGACCTCATCGACGATGGCACGCCCGCCGAGGACACGCTCAAATTCCCCGGCGGTCTTAGCGATTTCCTTGCGGGCGAGATCGAGGGCAAACAAACCGTCACGCCGCGCAGTTTTTCCGGCCGTTCCGGCGGCAACGGCAAAGGTTCGGTGGAATGGGCGGTCGCCTGGGCGCCCGAAGCCGAACCGTTCCTCTATACCTATTGCAACACCATCCCGACGCTACAGGGCGGCACGCACGAACAGGGCCTGCGCAACGCGTTGACCAAAGCCTTGCGGACTCACGGCGAACGCGCCAGTAACCGCAAGACGGCGCTGATTACCGCCGATGATGTCATGGGCTCCGCCTGCGCCATTCTGTCGATCTTCATCCGCGAGCCGGAATTCCAGGGCCAGACCAAGGAGAAACTCTCCTCGCCCGATGCGCAGCGCCTGGTCGAAAACGTGGTGCGCGATCATTTCGACCACTGGCTCGCCGAAAGCCCGCAGGAAGCCGATAAGCTGCTCGACTTCGTTATCGACCAGGCGGAGGAACGCCTCAAGCGCAGGCAGGAGAAAGAGGTTTCGCGCAAGGCGGCGACGCGGAAATTGCGGTTGCCCGGCAAGCTGGCGGATTGCACGCGCGACGCGGCGGAGGGCACCGAGATCTTCCTGGTGGAAGGCGACAGCGCTGGCGGCTCGGCCAAGCAGGCGCGCGACCGCAACATTCAAGCGGTGCTGCCGTTGCGTGGAAAGATCCTCAACGTCGCCAGCGCGGCGGCGGGCAAGCTTCAGCAGAACCAGGAGCTGGCCGACCTAGTGCAGGCGCTGGGTTGCGGCACCGGCGCGAAATACCGCGGCGAGGATTTACGCTACGAGCGGGTCATCATCATGACCGACGCCGACGTGGACGGCGCGCACATCGCGTCGCTGCTGCTCACCTTTTTCTATCGCGAAATGCCCAAACTGATCGCCGACGAGCACCTCTTCCTCGCCATGCCGCCGCTTTATCGCCTCAGCCATGGCGCGACGACGGTTTATGCGCGCGACGACGCCGACCGCGAGCGGCTGCTCAAATCCGCCTTCAAGGCGAACGCGAAAGTGGAAGTCTCGCGTTTCAAGGGGCTCGGCGAAATGATGCCGGCGCAGCTCAAGGACACCACGATGAAACCGGGCTCGCGCATCCTCGTGCGCGTCGAGATCGCCGAAGCCGCGAAAAAGGAGACCGAGAACCTCGTCGAGCGGCTGATGGGCAAAAAGCCCGAGTTGCGCTTTCAGTTCATCCAGGAGAACGCGCAATTCGCCAAGGACGTGGACGTCTAGGTGGCTTTACCGCTTAGCTTCATCCTGACCATCAGCACGATACCGAGATAGGCCGCCGTCGACAGGCCGAGGTGCCAGAGGAAGTGCGTACCGAACGGAATCAGATCGCACATCAACAGATCGATCGAGCGGAACAACGCCGCGGCCACGGCGAACATCAATATCAATCCGCCCAGCCAAGCCGTGTCCGCGCCGAACTTCCGCGCCGTGGCGGTTACCATCCCCAGCGCAAAGATTGTGATCGTCGCGAATGCGGGCACGAAATGTATCGGTCCCGGCAGACTGCTGTCGATATAGGGCCATGCGAGCCGTACACTGAGCACCGCGGCGGCCATCATAGCGGCCACTGCGAAAATGCCGATGGCCCAGCCGAACAGCCGGCGGAACCATAAGGTCGAGAGCACGATCAGATATAGCACGCCCGGAATCCAATCGAGCTGCAGCGCCCACCAGGTGCGCAACCCGTGCCACAGCGTCGAGCCGATACCGCACGCCGCCAGCAAGAAGATGAGCAGCACCAAATCGGCGGAAAATCCGACCTTCGATTTTCTCACATAGCGGTACGCGAAATAGGCCGCCAGGATGATCGCCGCATTGGTGATCGTATTGACCGGCTCGGCCATTCCCAGCCAGGGATGGCCGGTCTCGCAATAGATGGGTCCCTGAGGAGTCATGGCTGCGCCCGCTCAAGTTTCGGCGGCGGACGGTGCCGCGCTTTGCGGCGCTTGTCCATTACCGGGGGCTTATGCCGCGGTTTTGTCGCGCCGCCCAAGGCCTTCGGCCAGCAACGTGACGGCGAGCGTATTGAGGCTGACGCCCTCCGACTTGGCGCGTGCAGCCAGACGTTGATGCAGCGAACGCGGCGCGCGCATCCGCCACTGGCCGCTTGCCCGCGTTGGCTCCGGCGCTTTGCGCCCCATCTGCCTGAGCGTCGCAAGTGCGGCTTTCAACGCCTTGCGCCCATCCGCGATGGCTTCCTCCACCGAACCGCCGTCGCCCATCACGCCGGGGAGATCAGGAAACTCGCACAGGAACCCGCCGCCGTCCTCTTTCGAGAGCGGGCGGACGGTGAAAGGATACTCAATCGTCTTACTCATGACTTTCGTCCACTTTTGTCGATCATCTCGACGAACAGCTTCACATAGACCGGCTTGATCGGCCGCCGCGCCGGCACGGTCAGAATGCGGCCATCACCTGATACGAACACCACATGGCTCCCGCCCGGACTGCGTGACGCGATTCCGTAATGAGCCGCAATCGCTTTCAGGTCTCCGATCTGCCAGTCGCCGCGCGGATTGCGCCGCATCTTCTCCAGCAGCTTATCGCGAGAAGCCATAATTTATGGTATCACTGGCGGTACCATAATGCAATGGCGACACAGCACGCGGAGGCGCGGAGTTCGCGGAGCACCCTTTCCCCTCCGCGTTCTCCGCGCGACAAGGTGTGGGCGGCCATGACGAGAGAGGAAGATTGGTGATATTGTGAAGGTGGTAAAGGATTGGGAGCGGGATCATGGGACGGAGAACCGCGCTGCTACTTAGCGGGATTCTAGTCGTCGGCCTATCCCGTTGAAGGAAAGGCGAAGCTCTCCCCCCGGAACGCTATGATGGCGTGCTACGCCGCCAGCGCAACAGTCTATGGCGCGACAACGTGCCAGCCACCAGAGTCCGTCGTAGGTGCGGTTTTTGGCCGTTGTGCCAAGGAAGAAGAAGCCGTTAGAGCTGAATTGCGAAAGCTGCACCCTGACGATCCGGAATTTGTCGATAGAGTGATGGAAGGGGTGGAGGCTGGCATGTCCTCACAGATACAGTCGTGGGTGCTGGATAGCCAAATCAAAATAAGAAAATGCCCATAGCAGCAAACTGACCCGCTACGCGCTTTCTTCCCTACCTTGACTTTTCGCCTTTTGTTCTCCATATGACAGCGATATAGGAAACCGGCTTGCCAATCCGGGCAGTCGCGGGCGCTTGAATGCGCCCTCCTTGAGGAGCGTATTTGACCAACGTGACGATCGCCGGCGCGCAAGCCGGCACTGAAGAAATAGCCAACTCGGAATCTCCAATTAATCCTTCTGAGACAGCGGCTTTCCCGCCCGCGACAGCATTCGAATTGCAGAAACCGGAAACACCTCCCCCCCTCCCCCCCGGGGGGGTAGAGGCGAATCTTGGGAACAATTCCGTTGCCGAACAACCCACCGAATCGGCAACAATCGAACCCGAACTAAAGTCCGGCTTCGACGCGCTAGGTCTCTCGCCCGACCTGCTGAGAGCGGTCACGGCAGCGGGCTACACCGTGCCGACGCCGATTCAGGCCGAGGGCATCCCCCATGTGATGAAGCGCCGCGACATCATCGGCATCGCGCAGACCGGCACCGGCAAGACGGCGTCGTTCACGCTTCCGATGATCGAGCTGCTGTCGCGCGGTCGCGCCAAGGCGCGCATGCCGCGCTCGCTGATCCTGGAGCCGACACGCGAACTCGCCGCCCAGGTCGCGGAAAGCTTCGAGAAGTACGGCAAGTTCAACAAGCTCTCGATGGCACTCTTGATCGGCGGCGTTTCGTTCGACGACCAGGACAAGAAGCTCGACCGCGGCGTCGACGTGCTGATTGCCACGCCCGGCCGCCTGCTCGATCATTTCGAGCGCGGCAAGCTGATGCTGTCGCAAGTGCAGATCCTGGTGATCGACGAAGCCGACCGCATGCTCGACATGGGCTTCATCCCCGACGTCGAGCGCATCTGCAAGCTGATCCCGTTCACGCGGCAGACGCTGTTCTATTCCGCCACCATGCCGCCGGAAATCCGCCGCCTCACCGACCAGTTCCTGCAAAATCCCGTGCGGGTGGAAGTGGCGCGCCCAGCCACCACCGCCGACAACATCAAGCAGGAAATCATCGAGGTTCCCAACAACGAATGGGCCAAGCGCGAGGCGCTGCGCCGGCTGATCCGCGAGGCGGGCGAAATCACCAACGCCATCGTGTTCTGCAACCGCAAGCGCGACGTCGACATCGTCGCCAAATCGCTCTCCAAGCACGGCTTCAACGCCGGGCCGCTGCACGGCGATCTCGACCAGTCGGTGCGTACCAAGACGCTGGACAGCTTCCGCTCCGGGACCCTGACGTTCCTGGTCGCCAGCGATGTGGCGGCGCGCGGGCTCGACATTCCCGCCACAAGCCATATCTTCAATTACGACGTGCCTTATCATCCCGACGATTATGTCCACCGCATCGGGCGCACCGGCCGCGCCGGGCGCAGCGGAATGGCGCTCATGCTCGCCACCTCGCGCGATGGGCATTACGTCGAAGCGATCGAGAAGCTGACCAAGATGACGCTCACCCGGCGCAAGCTGGAGGGCCTCGACGAAGCCAGCGAGGCGCGTCCGCCGCGCGACGACCGGCAAGGTCGCGATCGTCATAGTCGCGACGGCAATCGCGGCCGCGACCGCAAGCACCGCGAACATCCCGTGAAGCCGCACGGCCAGGTCGCCGCGATGGAGCCGGTCAAGATGGGCGAGCCTCGCCCGCAAGAGCCGAGACAACAAGCGCAGCCCAGGCCGCAACAACAGCAGCCCAAGCCGCAACAGCAGCAACAGCAGCCTCGGCCGCCGAAGCAACAGCAACAGCCGAGGCAGCAGCAGCCAAAGCCGCAACAGCCGCGCGAACAACACCAGCCGGATTTGGAAAAGCTTCCGGCGTTCTTGCTCCGCCCGGTCATCCTGCCCAAGGCACCAGAGAAGCGGACGGCGAAAAAATCGGAAGAGACGGAGAGTTAGCTCCGCCCTTAACGTTTTTTTACCACCCGCCGGTCAAAATTCGGCCGCTACGGCTGCGGGGATTTGCGTGCACAGTCAGGATCGCGAACAGGCCTTGGCCAAGACGGCCGTCGCGCTGATGGGCGACTGCAACGTGCTGCCCTCGCCGGAAAACTACGAGCTGTTCTACGTCTATGCCTCGGGTGCCAACGCCGAACTGACCCGCATCATCGGCGAGATGATCAATCAGAACCGCCCCTTCACGCCGTCGGCCCTGGCCGAGCTGCGTGCCTTGACCGAGCAACGCGCGGTGAAGGCGATGGAGGAAGTCGGCGCCGGCATCAGTGGCATGCTCGACATGGTGTTGGAGAAATTGGAGGCCGCCGGGAAGCACGCCGGCGATTACGGCCGCACGCTGTCCGAGGTCAAAGGCGGGCTAGGCGGCGATCAGTCGCCGGCCGGACTGCACAAGCTGGTCGACGGCTTGCTCGGCGCCACCCGCGCCATGGAAGAGCGCACCAAGAACCTGGAAGGCGAACTGCAGCGCTCCTCCGAACAGGTTAGCGAGCTCAAGGTCCAGCTCGACGACGTTCGCAAGGAAAGCCGCATCGATCAGCTGACCGGCATCGCTAACCGCAAGGCTTTCGATGCGGAGGTTCAGGCCGCGATCAAGGACGCCGCCGAGACCGGCGACGCGCTGTCGCTCTTGATGTGCGACATCGATCATTTCAAGAGCTTCAACGACAGCTGGGGCCATCAGACCGGCGACCAGGTGCTGCGCCTGGTGGCCAATTGCCTGTCGGAGAACGTCAAGGGCCGCGACACCGCGGCGCGTTACGGCGGCGAGGAATTCGTCGTCATCCTGCGCCATACCGGCCTCGAAGGCGCGCTCAATCTCGCCAACCAGATCCGCTCGACGGTTGAAAGCAAGAAGCTCGTCAAGAAATCGACCGGCGACATCCTAGGACGGATCACGATCTCGATCGGCGTCGCCCAATTCGGACCCGCGGACCAGGCCGAGACGCTGGTGCAGCGCGCCGACACCTGCCTCTACCAGGCCAAGCACACCGGCAGAAACCGCGTCGTCGGCGAAGCCGAATTGGCCGCCCAGCCGCAAACCGACGCCGCGTAAAGCGCTTTCAATCATCGCCGATAACGGCCATGCTCGCGCGCCGAACGCGGAGTTCGCATGCGCACAAACTTCGAGCGCGTCCACGTCACCAGGCACGGCGATGTGGCCGTGCTGGCATTGAATCATCCCGAGATCGTCAACGCGCTGTCAGCCGAGATGGCCGGCGGCGCCTTGCGGGCGCTGGATTTCGTGGCACGGCCGGACAACGGGTTTCGCGCGCTCGTGATCACCGGTGAGGGGCGCGGTTTCTGCTCCGGCGCGAATCTGATGGAAGGGTTCGGCGGCGCGGCGGACATCCCGACCGCGATCGACGCGCGGCTCGACAATCTTTATCACCCGCTGCTGCGCGTGCTGCGTGATCTGCCGATGCCCATCGTTACGGCCGTTAACGGCGCCGCCGTTGGGATCGGCGTGAGCCTGGCGCTGATGGGAGATCTTGTGATCGCTGCCCGTTCCGCCTTTTTCCAACTCTCATTCGCACGCATCGGACTGGTTCCCGACGGCGGCGCGACTTGGATTCTGCCGCGGCTGATCGGTTTGGCGCGGGCGCGCGAATTGGCGTTCCTCGCCGAGCCGCTAGCGGCGGAAAAGGCGCTGGAGTGGGGCCTGATCAACCGCGTCACCCCGGACGGCGCGCTTTTAGCCGAGGCCATTAAGCTGGCTGAAACGCTGGCGAGCGGACCGCGCGTGGCGCTGGCCGCCATGCGCCGACTATTCTGGGAGAGCCCGCAGAACAGCTACGAAGCCCAACTCGGACTGGAGCGCCAATGCCAGCGGGAGGCTGGCGGGACGCAGGATTTCGTCGAAGGCGTGACCGCCTTCCTGCAAAAGCGACCGCCCGGCTTTCGGGGTAAATAGGCCGCTTCGCGATAGAGTGACTTGCGCCGAGAGGCCTTATGCTGACAGATTCTCGGAAACCTATTCCGCCGGAACAGTTTGTCCGGGCCTTCACGCCAACACGGAGTTCGCCATGCGAAAGAGTCTGCTTGCGCTTGCCGGCATAGTCCTCGCCGGTTGCACCACGCCCGCACCCACGCCGCCGACGCCGATGCCGAAGGCGACGCTCGGAACCTGGGGCGTCGATCTCGGTGGGATGGATAAGAGCGTCAAGCCCGGCGACAACTTCTTCGACTATACCAACGGGACCTGGCTCAAGACGGCGACCATCCCCGCCGATCGTTCGAGCACGGGCACATTCCAGAATCTCCAGATCCTGAGCGAAAAGCGGATGCGCGAGATCGTGGACGGCTTGGAAGCCAAGCCCTATGACCAGCTCACTCCGGAGGAGCGCAAGCTGCGCGACCTCTATGACGCCTTCCTCGATCAGAAAGCGATCGACGCACGCGGGCTGGAACCGGCGAAGGCCGACCTCGATTATTTCGCCCACCTCAAGACCAAGCGTCAAATCGCACGCGCTATGGGTTCGACGAGGATCGGAACGAGCAGCATGTTCGACGTCGGCATCGACATCGACCGCAAGAACCCCGACGCTTATTCGATCGTTCTGGTGCAATCCGGCCTCGGCCTGCCCGACCGCGATTACTACTTGAAGGACGACAAAGCGCTCGCCACCACGCGCGACGCTTATAAGAAGTATCTCGCCGACATGCTGACGCTGGCCGGGTTCAAGGACGCCGAAGCGCGTGCCGCGAAGATCTTGGCGCTGGAGACGGAAATCGCCAAAGTGTCCTGGAACCGCGCCGACCGCCGGGACGCGGACAAGACATACAACCCGATGTCTTATGGCGATCTCAAGAAGCTGACGCCCCAATTCGACTGGGACGCCTATTTCGCGGAATCAGGCATCCCCGCCATGAGCCCGAAGGGAGAGCGTCAGGTGGTCGTTGCCGAAAAATCGGCGTTCCCCGAACTGGCGAAGATATTCGCCGCTACCCCGGTCTCGACCTGGCGCGACTATCTGGCGGTGCATTATCTGCACAGTTACGCTTCCTATCTTCCGCAGAATCTGGACGACACGGATTTTGCGTTTTACGGCACGGTGCTGGGCGGGCGTACGGCGCAGCTCGACCGGCCGACGCGTGGCGTGCATCTGCTCGACCGCGAGTTAGGCGAAGCGCTGGGGCAGCTCTATGTGGCGAAGTTCTTCCCGCCCGCGGCCAAGGCCAAGGCTGAGGCGCTCGTCGCCAACTTGCTGAAAGTCTACAAGCAAGACATCACGACTCTCGCCTGGATGAGCGACGCGACCAAGCAGAAAGCGCTCGAGAAGATCGGCGAATTCACGCCCAAGATCGGCTATCCCGCCAAGTGGCGCGATTATTCGGCTTATACGGTAACGCGCGACGATCTCCTCGGCGACATCCAGCGCGGCAATGAATTCGAGTGGAACCGCGAGCTGAAGCGCCTCGACGACCAGGTCGACAAGAGCGAATGGGGCATGACGCCGCCCACCATCAACGCCTACTACAATTCGTCGTTCAACGAGATCGTGTTCCCGGCCGCCATCCTGCAGCCGCCGTTCTTCGATCTCAACGCCGACGACGCGGTGAACTATGGCGGCATCGGCGCGGTGATCGGCCACGAGATCAGCCACGGCTTTGACGACCAGGGCTCGAAATATTCAGGCAAGGGCGTGTTCGAGAGCTGGTGGACGGCGCAGGACCGCAGCAACTTCGACGCGCGCACTACCGCGCTCGCCGGACAATACGACACTTACGAGCCGCTACCCGGCCTGCACATCATTGGCAAAAATACGCTGGGCGAGAGCATTGCAGACCTCGCCGGCCTCAGTATTGCGCTCAAGGCCTATCACCTCTCGCAGGGCGGCAAAGCCGCGCCGGTCCTCGACGGTTACACCGGCGACCAGCGCTTCTTCCTGTCTTACGGGCAGATCTGGCAGACCAAAATGCGCGACAGCGCGCTTCGCACTCAGACGCTTTCCAACGAGCACGCCGTAGCCGATTTCCGAGTAATCGGCACCACGCGCAACATCGACGGCTGGTACGATGCGTTCGACGTCAAGCCGGGCGACAAATACTATCTGCCGCCCGACCAGCGCGTCCGTTTGTGGTGAGGCGGGAAGGCTTCCTCTTCGTCCTGCTTGTTGTGGCCGGCTTTTCGACCACGACATCCGCGCAGGAGCGCCTGGAGCGCGAGTTCAAGGAATGCCCGGAGTGCCCGCAGATGGTGGGCATTCCGGCGGGCAAGTTCGTCATGGGCAGCCCAGCGAGCGAGGCAGGCCGCTTCGAGAACGAAGGCCCGCAGCACATCGTCTCGATCAAGGCGTTCGCGCTCGGCAAGTACGAGGTGACCAGCGAGGAGTTTCTCGCCTTCCTGAAGGACTCCGGCTACCAGCCCCAGCCCTGCAATGCACTGTTGAACATGCAATGGCGCTCGCTCGGCAACGGCTATGCCTATCCGGCCTATGACGAGGAACCACGCCGCTGGCCGGCGGCGTGTCTCGATTGGAAGGACGCCGGGGCCTTCATCGCCTGGCTGAACAAGAAGGTACGCCTCGCCCATCCGGGCCTGACGAAAAATCCTTATCGCCTGCCGAGCGAGGCGGAATGGGAATTTTCTGCGCGCGCGGGCACCACCACGGCGCGCTGGTGGGGCGACGCCATCGGCAGCAACAACGCCGACTGCAACGGCTGCGGCAGTCCATGGGATAACCGCGAGCTGGCAACGGTGGACAGTTTCGCGGCCAATCCGTTCGGGCTCTACGGGATGCTGGGTGATGTCTGGCAATGGACCGCCGATTGCTGGCACCGTTCGTATGTCGGCGCGCCGTCCGACGGGCGGCAGTGGAGCGAACCGGGCTGCGCCAAGCACGTCCTGCGCGGCGGTTCGTGGGACAACGTTCCGATCTTCATCCGCTCAGCGGCGAGAAGCGGCGGCGAGAACGACGGCGGGGAATATGATTACTCCAGCCTCGCGGGATTCCGCGTGGCGCGGGATCTGCCGTGATCAGCGCTGCGTGTCTTTCGGATCGAGGTCCAGGGTGAAATGCATGGTCCTGGGATAATCGCCGGGCGGCAGAGCGACGGGCGAGGACAGGATCACCGCATTGCGCGCGCTGAGCGCAATGTCACGGTACAACACATCGACCTTGCTGCGCGCTTCTTCCATGATGATGGCCGAGACGATGGTGCCGTCGCGCTTCATCACCACGCGGATCGCAACCGTGAAATCGTGACCCGTCGATTTGGCGAGGTTGACACTCCAGCGCCGCTCGACCTGCGCGCGGACATAATCCTTGACGCTGTAGAGAGCGCGATCCCCCGGCGCGCCGTTGGCGGCATCGACGTTGGAAACGCCCTCACCCTCAGCGAGCTTCAGATCGCTCGGCGGCTGGCGCAGCTTCGCCAGCGCGCGCAGCTTGGCGTCCAGCGCATCGACCGGCGCGGGCTTGGTTCCGGTGGGCGAAACGGTTTCAGGCGTGGGACTGGAAGCCTTCTGCGGCGCCGCCGCGCGCTGTTGCGGCACCAGCGCCTTGTTGGGTTCCGGCGGCGATTGGGTTTCCATACCGAGGCGCACGAGATCCACGGGCACGAAGCGCAGGAGTTTCTCTGGCGCCTGCGGCGCGGTCTTGGCGACGAACATCACGATCAGCAGCGCGGCCAGCCCATGCAGCAGCAGCGAACCGACCAGGCCGGGGCCGCTCTGCGCTGCGGCTTTGCGCTGCTCCGGCGCGAACCAATCTGCGATGGGAAAACCGAGCTGCATACCAAGCTGCCCCGAACTACCGCGATAGGATACCCGGTTTCGCCCCGCGGTGGATGGGGCGTTTGGCGGCTTTCTTGCGCGTTAAATTCCGTTTGCGTTGCACGGAAGAAGACCTCTCGGCGATGGCGTGGGCGCGGCGGACCCACTCGGCAAACTCCTCGGGCTCGTCGTAAAGCCGATCCGGTACGCGGTAATAGGACGTCGCGATCGCGCCGCGCTTCATGTGAAAGGTGTAAGCATCGGAACCCTCGGCGACATAGGTCACCCGGGTGGTTTCGTCGGTCTTCAGGTAAACGACATCGCCGGCGACAATCCCGATCATGACGTCGGCGGCGAACAATCCCTTGCCGCCGAACATCCGCCGCACATAGACCTCGCCGAAGAACGCAAAGAGGTCCGGGAGAAACGGTTCCGGCGCGGCGCGCACGCTAGTCCACCTGTGCAGGCGTGATCGACACGGATTCGCCGCAGCCGCAGGCCGCTGTCTGGTTCGGATTGTTGAATACAAAGCGCGCGCCCAGCTTCTCGCGCACGAAATCCATTTCGGTGCCGATCAGAAACAGGATTGCTTTCGGATCGATGAAGATCTTGACGCCCTTGTCCTCGACGACTTCCTCGAGCGGCTGGGCGCTTTCGGCATAATCCATGGTGTAGCTCATGCCCGCGCAGCCGCCGTTGGTGACGCCGACGCGCACGCCCAGATAGCGGCCTTCGGCGCCCGCCATGATTTCGCGGATTCTCGCTGCTGCCGCGTCGCTCAGCTTGACCGCCTTGGGCCGCTCGCGCTTGGGTTTCTTGTCCATCACAGCATATTCAGTTCGAGTTTGGCTTCTTCGCTCATCCGGCTCGGCGTCCAGGGCGGATCGAACGTCATGTTGACGCTGACCGTGCCGATGCCCTCGACGGTTTCAAGCGCCGCCTTCACCATATCCGGCATTTCGCCCGCCACCGGACAGCCCGGCGCCGTCAATGTCATGTCGACCGACACATCCTTGTTGTCCGCTACGTCCACCTTATAGATAAGGCCGAGTTCGTAAATGTCCACCGGGATCTCGGGGTCGTAAACGGTCTTCATCGCCGCCACCAGCTTCGCGGTGAACGCCTCCAGCTCCTCGGGCGGGATCGCCGAGCCGGTGTTCTCGATATTTTGGGGTTCGGCGTTCATTCGCTCTTCGCGGGCGCTCCGCCCTCCAGCGCCGATTTCATGGTGTGCCAGGCAAGCGTCGCGCATTTGACGCGCATCGGAAACTCCGAGATGCCAGCCAACACATTGAGCCGGTCGCGGTCGTCGCCCTGCAAATCCGCGGCGTCCTCACCCTTCACCAGATGCAGGAAGCCGCTCATCAGCTTTTCCGCTTCGCCGATGCTGCGCCCCGCCAGCATGTCCGTCATCAGCGATGCGGAAGCCTGGCTGATGGCGCAGCCTTTGCCTTCGAACTTGATGTCGGCGATGCGGCCGCTGGCGTCGACACTCATGGTGAGTTTCACTCGGTCGCCGCACAGCGGATTGTAGCCTTCGCCCGTATGTGTCGCGTCCGCCAGCGCTCCGAAATGGCGCGGATGGCGCGAGTGATCGAGGATCACTTCCTGATAGAGTTCGCGCAAGCTGTCGTCCATCGCCGTTAGCCCAGAATCTTCCGCGCCTTGCGCAAGCCCTCGATCAGGGCGTCCACGTCTTCGGCCGTGTTGTAGAGCGCGAACGAGGCCCGCGTGGTGGAGGCTGTACCGAAGCGTTCCATCAGCGGCTGCGCGCAATGATGCCCGGCGCGCACCGCGACACCTTCGCGATCCAGGATCGTGGCGAGGTCGTGCGCGTGCATTCCCTCGGTCTCGAAGGACAGGATCGCGCCCTTGCCCGGAGCATCGCCGACGACGCGCAGCCAGTTGAATTTGCGCACCGCCTCGCGCGCCTGGGAGAGCAGCGCATGCTCGTGTGCCTTTACCGCCGCGCGGTCGAATGAGGAGAGATAATCAAGCGCCGACGCCAGCCCGACGCTTTCGATGATCGGCGGGGTGCCGGCTTCGAAGCGCGCCGGCGGGTCGGCATAGCTGATCGCCTCGCGTGTGACCTCGCGGATCATCTCGCCGCCGCCATTGAACGGGCGCATCGCCTCGAGATGTTCGCGCTTGGCGTAAAGCGCGCCGATGCCGGTTGGCCCGTAAAGCTTATGGCCGGTCAGCGCGTAGAAATCGATGTCGAGGTCGCGCACGTCGACGATCTCATGCACCGAGGCCTGGCAACCGTCGGCGAGCACGGGGACGCGCTTGGCGTGGGCCCGCGCAACGATCTCCTTTAGCGGCGTCACAGTGCCGAGTACATTCGACATATGCGCAACGGCGACAAGCTTGGTCTTCAGGCCGATGGCGGCGTCGAGCGCATCGATATCGAGCGAGCCGTCGTCGCGCACGTCAACCCATTTGAGCACTACGCCCTGCCGTTCGCGCAGGAAATGCCAGGGCACGATGTTGGAATGGTGCTCCATCACCGTCAGCACGATCTCGTCGCCGAGCTTGATGCGCGGCGCGAGGTATGACGCGGCGACCAGATTGATCGCCTCGGTCCCATTCTTGGTGAAGACGATTTCTTCGGCCTGACCGGCGTTGAGAAAGCGCCGCACGGTCTCGCGCGCGGCTTCGTAGGCCTGCGTCGCCGCCGCAGACAAGTAATGCACGCCGCGATGGACGTTGGCATAGTCGCTGGTGGCAAAGGCGTTCATCGCGTCCAGCACTTGGCGCGGTTTCTGCGCGGACGCGGCGCTATCGAGATAGATGAGCGGCTTGCCATAGACCGTACGCGACAGGATTTCGAAATCCGCGCGCGGCGGCTCGAAGGCGCCGACGAGCCGTGGCTTGATCTGCGCCATCATTGCAGCGCCACCATGGCATGGGGCAGAGCGCGTTCGACCTCGTGCCAAGCCTTGGCGCGCAGAGTCCCGTCCTCGATCTCCGCCACCGCCTCTTCCAGGAAGGCGCGCACCAGCATCCGCCGCGCTTCCTTCTCGGGGATGCCGCGCGAGCGCAGATAGAACAGCGATTCCTGATCGAGATCGCCGACGGCCGCGCCGTGGGCGCATTTCACATCGTCGGCGAAGATGATGAGTTCGGGCTTGAGGTCCGCCTCGGCGCGCAGGCCCATCAGCAAGGCCTTCGCAGTCTGCCGGCTGTCGGAGCCGTTGGCGCCTTCGCGCACTGTAATCTTGCCCTGATAGACGGCGCGCGCGTGGCCGCCCGCGACGTTCTTGAACAGTTGCGTCGAGCGCGTGCCGCCCGCCGCGTGTTCAATATGCGTAGTTACATCCGCGTGGGTTTCACCGCCGAGCGCGCTGACGCCGGAAAGATGCGCCTCGGCGCCGTCTTCCTGCAAAACGATGTGAAGCTCCGTGCGCGAAAGTTTGGAGCCAAGACTGACGAAATGTGCGCGGTAACGCGCGTTACCCGCCTCGGTCACCGCGATATGCTCAATGGTGATGGACCGGGGGGCGCTGGCGGCGAGCCGGACGTGGGAAAGGGTTGCCCCGCGCCCAAGCACAACCTCGACGCCGACATTGCGTAGAAGCCCCGCGTCCGCGTCATGGGTTTCCATCAGCGTCAGCGACGCATCGTCTTCCAGAACCAGGAGAAGGCGCACATTCCCGCTGCCCGAAAAATCAAGGAGAGCCGGCTCGGCGATTTTCCGCCCGCGGCTCACGCGCAGCGCCACGCCGCCATCGGCGAACGCGAGCGATGCCTCTTTCATTGTCGGCCGCTGGCCGACGGCGCCGAGGTTCTGCATTACCCATTCCGGTGCATCGGCGGGACCAGCGAGATCGACCAGCTCGACGCCCTGCGGAAGGTTTTCCACGCGCCACTTCGCGGTGCCCGACTGCGCAACCTGGCCTGCGTCGAGAATGGCGCGCAGGTCGCTGTAGCGCCAATGCTCAAAGCGGCGATGCGGCATCCCGCGTGTGCGGAAATTGTCCAGCGCCTCGGAGCGCCGTGTCTCAATCGACGGTAGGGCCGCGTTCATGCGGGCTCCTTCGCGAAATGGCCATAACCCTTGGCCTCCAGCTCGAGCGCTAGTTCTTTGCCGCCCTCGGCGATGATGCGTCCATCCGCCAGCACATGCACGCGGTCGGGCACGATGAAATTGAGCAGCCGCTGATAATGGGTGATGACCAGCATGGCGCGGTCGGGCGCGCGCAGCGCGTTGACGCCATCGGCGACGAGCTTGAGCGCGTCGATGTCAAGGCCGGAATCGGTTTCATCGAGAATGGCGAGCGCGGGCTCGAATAGCGCCATCTGCAATATTTCGAGGCGCTTTTTCTCGCCGCCGGAGAACCCGACATTGAGCGCGCGCTTGAGCATCTCTTCGCTGACCTGCAACGCGGCAGCCTTCTGGCGCACCAGCTTCAGCACGTTCATGGCATCGAGCTCGGATTCGCCGCGCGCCCGGCGTTGGGCGTTCAGCGCCGTCTTGAGGAAAGTCACGGTGGTGACGCCGGGTATTTCGACCGGATATTGCATGGCGAGGAAGATGCCCTTCGCCGCGCGCTCCTCGGGCGGCATCGCCGTCAAATCCTCGCCGCGATAGGTGACGGTGCCTTGGGTGATCTCGTAACCCTCGCGCCCCGCGAGCACATAGGACAGCGTGGACTTGCCCGAACCGTTCGGCCCCATCAGCGCGTGCACTTCGCCTACGCCGACATTGAGCGTCAGGCCCTTGAGGATTTCCTTGCCTCCGACCGTGGCATGGAGGTTCTTGATCTCGAGCATTCTAAATGACCCTCAAACCAAATTTGTCATGGCCCGGCTTGACCGGGCCATCCGGCCGCCGCGTGTCCACGCGGCGAGCGGGATCTTCTTCACCTGGATGGCCCGCTTTTGCGGGCCATGACAAGAAAGGGATTGCATCATCCTACGCTGCCTTCCAGGCTGATTCCGACGAGCTTCTGTGCTTCCACCGCGAATTCCATCGGCAATTGCTGCAATACTTCCTTGCAGAAGCCGTTGACGATCAGCGCCACCGCCTCTTCCGGCGAGATGCCGCGCTGCAGGCAATAGAACAACTGGTCCTCGGCGATCTTCGACGTCGTCGCCTCGTGCTCGATGCGCGCTGAGGCGTTGCGGCTTTCGATATAGGGTACAGTGTGCGCACCGCACTGAGAGCCGATCAGCAATGAGTCGCATTGGGTGTGGTTGCGGGCGTTCGAGGCTTTCGGATGCACGCTTACCAGCCCGCGATAGGTGTTCTGCGCCTTGCCAGCGCTGATCCCCTTGGAAATGATCCGCGAGCGCGTGTTCTTGCCAAGATGGATCATCTTGGTGCCGGTATCGGCCTGCTGATAGTGGTTGGTGATGGCGATGGAGTAGAACTCACCGACCGTATCGTCGCCGCGCAGGATGCAGGACGGATATTTCCAGGTGATCGCCGAGCCGGTTTCGACCTGTGTCCAGGAAATCTTAGAGCGCGCGCCGCGGCAATCGCCGCGCTTGGTGACGAAATTGTAGATGCCGCCGACCCCGTTCTCGTCGCCCGGGTACCAGTTCTGCACCGTGGAATATTTGATCTCCGCGCCTTCCAGCGCCACCAGCTCCACCACCGCGGCGTGCAGTTGGTTCTCGTCGCGCATCGGCGCGGTGCAGCCTTCGAGATAGGAGACGTATGCGCCTTCGTCCGCAACGATCAGGGTACGTTCGAACTGACCGGTCTGGCTGGCATTGATGCGGAAATAGGTGGAAAGCTCCATCGGGCAGCGCACGCCCTTGGGCACATAGACGAAGGTACCGTCAGAAAACACCGCCGAATTCAGCGTGGCGAAGAAATTGTCGCTCACGGGAACCACCGAGCCCAGATATTTGCGCACGATGTCCGGGTAATCGCGGATCGCTTCGGAGATCGGGCAGAAAATCACGCCAGCCTCGCCCAACTTTTCCTTAAAGGTGGTGGCGACCGAGACCGAATCGAACACCGCATCCACTGCCACTCCCGCCAGAAACTTCTGCTCGGAAAGCGGAATGCCGAGCTTTTTGTAGGTCTCCAGCAGCTTGGGATCGACGTCGTCCAAACGCTTGGGTCCTTCGGAGCCCTTGGGCGCGGCGTAGTAATAGGCGTTGTCATAGTCGATCTTGGGATAGTTCAAGCGCGCCCAGTTAGGCTCGGTCATTTCGCGCCAGCGCCGGTAGGCGGCCATCCGCCAGTCCAGCATCCATTCCGGCTCGCCCTTCTTGCCCGAAATGAAGCGCACGGTGTCCTCGGTGAGGCCCTTGGGCGCGCGGTCCATCTCGATGTCGGTGACGAAGCCGTACTTGTACTTCTCGCCCAGTGCGGCGACCTGTTCGTGGGTGTCGGCGACAGCGGACATGGGCACCCTCACGCGGCACGCGCGTGAACGCGCGCCAGCAATCTGGAGATGGATGATAACGCTGCATCGAGGTCGGATTCAGTAGAATTCCAGCCAAAACTCGCGCGCAAAGCGGCGCGCGACAATTCTTCGCTCACCCCCATGGCGACAAGCACATGCGAGGGTTTGACCTTTCCGGAAGAACAAGCGGAACCGGAGCTGACCATGACGCCTTCGAGATCGAGTGCCATCAACGCGGTTTCCGCGGACACACCCGGGAGCGCGAAGTTCGAGGTATTGGCGAGGCGCTGAGCGCCCGCGCCAAAAACCACCGTGTCCGGCGCCAATTGCTTCAAGCCCGCTTCGAGGCGATCGCGCTGGGTCGTATCCTTCGTTGCGAGTTCGCGGGACGCGATTTCGCAGGCCGCGCCAAAGCCCGCAATGCCGGAAAGATTTTCGGTGCCGGCGCGACGGCCTTGCTCTTGCCCACCACCCAAAATCTGCGCCGCAAACGGCACACCGGGTCGCAGGATCAACGCGCCTGCGCCTTGCGGCCCGCCCAGCTTGTGAGCCGAAAGCGAGACATAATCGGCGCGCGGTATGGCGATCTTTCCCGCCGCTTGTACGGCATCGACGAGCAGCAGCGCGCCGGCTTCCCGCGCCAGTTCACCCGCCTCGGTAACCGGCTGAATGACGCCCGTTTCGTTGTTGGCCGCCATCAGCGCGATCAGCGCGCGCCCCTTGCCCTCGCCGAGCATGGTGCGTAGCGCTGCGAGATCGGCGACACCGTCGCCGTTCACAGGGATTCTCTCGACGCGCAGGCCCGCAACCCGACCGGCCAGCGCATCAGCATTCGCTAGAACGGAAGAGTGCTCGATGGCCGACACAAACAGCCGCGTGATGCGTGCGTCCGCATCGGCCGCGCCGTGAATGGCGCCCCACAAGGCCAGCGCGTTGGCTTCGCTGCCGCCGCTAGTGAAGACTACGTCCTCAACCCGCGTCCCTGCGAGCGATGCAACCTGGGCACGCGCCTGTTCGATCGCGGCCCGCGCGGCGCGCCCGCGCCCGTGCACCGACGAGGCGTTGCCGCCAATGCCAAGCGCGGCGTCCATCGCCTCCCTCGCTTCGGCGCGCAAAGGCGACGTCGCATTGTGATCGAGGTAAACCATCGCACTCTTTAGACTTCAGATATTAGGCTGCCGCGCGGCTGTCGCCAGGCTGCAAGTCCAGTTGCGCCCGGCCCAATACGCGCTTCTCTACCACATCGGCAAGCGACACCGACGACAGGAAGACATGGATCTGCCGGCCGAGCTCTTCCCACAGGTCGTGGGTGATGCAACGCGCGCCTTGGGTGGCGCACCCTTTGGCGCTGCCGGGCTTGCAGCGCGTGGCATTAATGGGCTCGTCCACCGCCATGATGATGTCGGCGACCCGCACCTCGTCCGCCGGCCGACTCAGCCGGTAACCGCCGCCCGGGCCGCGCACGCTCGAAACCAAGCCGTTGCGGCGCAATTTGGCGAACAATTGTTCCAGGTAGGAGAGCGATATTTCTTGCCTTTCGGCGATGTCCGCCAATGAAACCGGGCGCGTGCCCGCCTCATGCAAAGCCAGATCGGCCATCGCCATCACGGCATAGCGACCTTTTGTGCTGAGCCTCATGATCTTCCACTCCAAACCGCCACGCGCGATTTCCTTGCTTTCAAGGGGCCCGCTTGGTGTAAGAACAGCGGTCGGCCGCGTGGCGTTCTTCACATGCGGATATAGGATTCCCTAGTACACCGGTCAAGTATTCCTCCTTACAGCTCGTGAAGAAAATGCTATGTCACTGATTTCAAACGATTATAAAGTAGGCCACCGTCCGCCACAAATCCGTAAAATCTTCCTCGTGAACTCACGGATTCTCCCGGCGCAGGAGAGCTTCCCCGATCATGCCTGACATCATCCTCCCCGGCCCAGCCGGACGCATCGAGGCCCGCTATCAGCGACAGAAAGCCCCAGGCGCGCCCATGGCCCTGGTGCTGCACTCCCATCCGCAGTTCGGCGGGACCATGAACAACCCGCTGGTCTACGACCTGTTCCACATGTTCAACGGACTCGGCTGCACCGCCGTGCGTTTCAATTTTCGTGGAGTGGGACGCAGCCAGGGGACGTTCGACTCGGGCGCGGGCGAACTCTCCGACGCCGCCGCGATCCTCGACTGGATGAACACGCTCTATCCCAATCCGTCCTTCGTCTGGGTCTGCGGAATCTCTTTCGGCGCCTGGATTGGCATGCAGCTCTTGATGCGCCGGCCCGAAATCACCGGATTCGTGTCGATCGCCCCGCCGGCCAGCATGTACGATTTCGCCTTCCTGGCACCCTGCCCGGCATCCGGCCTGATCGTGCACGGCACCAAGGATCTGGTTGTGCCAGAGACCGACGTGCAAAAACTGGTCGACCGGCTGACCGCGCAAAAGGGCATCAAGATCACCTACGACAAGATCGAAGGCGCCAATCATTTCTTCGACAAGCACGAAGCCGAGGTGGTCGAGACCGTGAAGGAGTATGTCTCCAACCGGATGAACAAACCGCACGAAGGGCGGTAAGGCTTCGGATCGCAGCATGACGGACGTGCCGAATTTCCGCTCCGAGTTCCTGCGCACCATCGCAGCGCGCGGCCAGTATTACGCCGCGACCGAGCCCGAAGCGCTCGATGCGCTGTTCGCGAAAGAGCGCGTCACCGCCTATATCGGCTTCGACTGCACCGGGCCGAGCCTGCACGTCGGAAGCCTGGTGCAGATCATGACGCTGCGCCGGCTGCAGCAGGCCGGCCACAAGCCGATCGTCTTGATGGGCGGCGGCACGACGAAAGTCGGCGATCCGTCGGGCAAGGACGAGACGCGCCAGCTTCTGAGCGCGGCGCAGATCGAGGCCAACAAACAAAGCATCCTGAAAAGCTTCGAGCGCTTCCTGAAATTCGGCGACGGGCCCACGGACGCGCTGATGGCCGACAACGCCGAGTGGCTCGACAAACTCGAGTATATCTCGTTCCTGCGTGACATCGGCCGCCACTTCTCGATCAACCGCATGCTGACGATGGATAGCGTGAAGCTGCGCCTGGAGCGCGACCAGCCACTCACCTTCCTAGAATTCAACTACATGATCCTGCAGTCCTACGATTTCGTGGAGCTGTACCGCCGCTATGGCTGCAAGCTGCAATGCGGCGGCTCGGACCAGTGGGGCAACATCGTCAGCGGCACCGATCTGGGACGGCGCGTCGAGAATGCGGAGCTCTTTGGCCTGACCTCGCCGCTCATTACCACTGCTTCGGGCGCCAAGATGGGCAAGACCGCGGCCGGCGCGGTGTGGCTCAACGCCGACATGTGCAGCCCCTACGATTACTGGCAGTACTGGCGCAACAGCGAGGACGCCGACGTCGGCCGCTTCCTGCACCTATTCACCGAACTGCCGCAAGCGCAGATCGCGAAGCTGGAGGCGCTTGAAGGCGCGGAGCTGAACGAGGCCAAGAAAGTTCTGGCGACGGAAGCCACCGCGTTGGCCCATGGGCGCGACGCTGCGGACGCGGCGGCGGAGACCGCGCGGCGCACTTTCGAGGAAGGCGCGATCGATGAGGGCTTGCCGACCTTCGAGATCGCGCGCGGCAAATTGGAAGGGATTGCGCTGACCTCGCTGGCGCATCTGGCGGGGCTGACGTCGTCCGCCAGCGAAGCGCGGCGCTTCATCGAGGGTGGCGGGCTACGCGTCAACGATGTCGCGGTGCAGGACGTGAAGGCGACGCTTTCGCCCGCCGACGTCACCGCCAAAGGCGTCATCAAGCTCTCGGTCGGCAAGAAAAGGCATATTCTGGTGAAGCCGATTTAATTCGGCTTGGGCGCAGCACCTTGCGACGGCGCATCAGCAGGCGGCGCCGCCGGCTTGGGCGCGGTCGGCGGCGATTGGGGCGCGACGGGCATCTTGCCCTCGAAAATGCGCCGCACAATTCCTGGCGCGAGCACCGATAAAGGATTGATCCCGACCAAAGGTTCGTCGGCATTGCCGGTGACCGAATAGCTCATGCCGAAAATGCCTTCGCCTTGCTTGGAGGTCAGCACGTCGCCCAGTAACGGGATGTTACCCAACACGCTATTGAGGCCGAACAGCGGCACCAAGGTACCCTTCAGCGCAATTTGATTCTTCGGCCGGTCGATATAGCCCTCGCCTGTGACCCCGATGGCGGGTCCCGTGGCGCGCACGTCGTGCACCGAAATCACGCCACCGCGCGAGTAATAGGGAACGACGAGCCGGTCGACTGCGATGCCTTGCCCCTGCATCAGGTTGGCCAATCCGCCCAATGAACCGGCGGTGAAGACGCGCGCCAGGAACGGTTGATCGAGGACGCGGAAATCCGTGAGGACCGCCTTGCCCTGAAAATCCACCGCGTTCTGGTCCTTCGCCGCGGCGTTGGCCTTGCCAGGCAACATCGCGACGAACTCCAGCTTTCCGCTGCGCATGCTGTTGAAGCCGAACAATCCCTTGCTGAGCAGACCCATGTCGCCGGTGGCGAAAACCACGCGGCGGTCCGTATCTTCCGCCGTGATCGTGGCCGACACGTTCGCCGTCTTCGACAGCGCACCCGTCATCGACAGCGTGGCAAGCCGGTCGCCCTCGCCGCTGACATCGAGCGCGAAGGACGAAATGGCGACGCCTTCGCGCAGCATGAGCCGGTCGAGTTTGGCGTTGATATGAAACGGCCCGTCCAATTGCTGCCCGCTGCCATTGCTGCCGTGGCCGCCGAGGCGCGAGCCATCGAGCGAGTGGCCCCGCACAATGATGTCGCTTCCTTGCGGGCCGCGCGTCATGGTCAAGGAGAAATCGTTGACCTGGCCGATACGCACGACAGGAGCCTGGAGCAGCACCAGCTCGCCGGCTGCATCGAATTTCGCGTCGGCCGACATCGCAACCCCCGCGCCCGTCGCGCGCACGGTTTCGTCGATGGGCGTGTTGTGGGGACCGAAATTCGCCACAACGTGCGCCGTGACGGGAAACCCGGCTGGCTTGTTGATGCCGATCAGATCGAAGTTTGCCGCTGCCGGCGTCAGATCTAACGTCAGATTTGCCTGTTTTATCTCGCCGCGACGGCCGGTCAGCGTGCCACTGATGCCGATCGGACCCTTGAGAATATCCTTGGTGTGGATGCCCAGATTGGCGCGCGCCTGCTCGTCGAGCGACCCTTTCACGTCGAGCTTCGTCGTAATCGCGTCTGCGGTCTTGAAATCTTCGGTCCAATCGAGCGTCACACGCGAGGCGGGGCTGCCGATCGCGGTTATGCCGACGGCATGCAGCCGGTTGTTGTCGATGGTGAAATTGATCATTCCCTCGCTTAGCTGGGTGTGAGGTCCCAGCGCGACTGCAAAATCGTTGGCCGCCACCTTGATTGCGATGCCGATCTGATCGACGCCCAAGGTCTTGAGCAATGGCACATGAATCGCCAGGTCGAGCGCGGCCGTTCCTTTGGTGTCAGCGGGAATGATGCCGAAGCGCGTCGGGTAGCCGAGCGGCGGCATGTTCGCCAGCGTCAGGACGTCAGGCATCGTGCCCTGAATGTGCCCGGTGATGTCGCCCGCCTCGTTGGCGGTCGTGAGGTCGGGGATCACGAACTTCGCGCCCGTCACCGCCAACCGCCCGATACGCGCCGAGGATACATTCGCGGTGAAAGCTTCGCTCGTCAGCGTCGCCGTTCCCTGCACGGCCGTAAGATGGGTCAGACCCTTGATGTAATTGATCTCGCCGCCTTTGACCGTAAAACTCACGGCGAGCGAACCGTGGGGCAAAACCGGCGCGTCGAGCGCGCCGGCGGGAATGTGCGTCTCGAACGCGGTCGGTCCGAGCGTTCCGGCAGCCATGTTCGCGTCTGTCCACTCGCGCGCGCCCGACGCCGCCCCCAGCGGCCAGTAACGGAGCAACTCGCGCACCGGTATCGGCGCCATCGTGCCTTTCACCTCGACGGCGGGCGTAAGCCCCTCAGCCAGCGTCAGCTTGCCGGAGGCCTGCAACGCTAATGGCGTGCCGGTCACGTTCAGATGATCGAAGACAAGATCGCGCGTGACGGGCTGCCAATCGCCCCGTAGATCGACGAGCTGGAACTGAACCGGGTTGGCGATGATGCCCGGGAGCATCAGGGTGACCTTGTCCCATTGCAAGTCGGCGCGCACATCCGTCATCACGCCTTGCTTGTCGACCGCCAGGTCGACCTTGCCTTGGAGTTGAGCCTTGATCCTGTCGGAATCGATGGCGGCGTCCTCCAGCAGCAATCGTCCGCTGGCGGCGTCATACCGGCCAATCGCGTGCAGACTGCGCACATGCACCGGCCAGCCTTTGGTGCCAGGCAGCACGAACGTGCCGCGCGCGCCGGCGCCGAAATCCGCAGATAGCAGATGGCTGCCTTCGATCACGAAGGATGCCGACAGATCGAGCTTGAGCGCGGTGTCCTTAACAGCGGCGAAAGCTTTGCTGTTGGCGGCGAGCGCGCCTAGTTCGAGCCCTTTGACCGTCAGCGCACCCTCGACTTTGCCTTTGCCGTGTGGAAACACGAACTCGCCCGCCACATGGGCTGGATGTCCCGAGATTTCGACGTCCGCTTCGAGTTTGGCGTCGAGCATTGCTCCCGCTGTCGACAAGCGGAAATCGGCTCGCGGCGCCACGATGAAGAGGCCGGTCGTCTCGTCGTAGAAGGCGAGGCGCGCGTTGCGCACCGCAAAAGCCTCCAGCGACGATGTGCTGCCGTTCGAGGCTTTGAGGGCATCCGAGATGCGGCTCAAGATGTCGCGTTCCTGCGTGTCCTTCTCCACGCCAAGCCTGAGGCCACCGTCCTTGGTTCGCACCAGCGTTAGTTGCACGCCCACCAGCGCAATGCGTTTGACAACAATCTTGCCGTGCAGAAATGGGCCGGCGGCGAGATCGATGTCGGCTTTGGGCGCCTGGGCGATGATCCGGCCGTCGGCGTCAAATACCCGCGTGCCCAGGATGACGAGGTTCACCTTGCCCTCGTCGCGGGCCCATTCGATAGCGGCTTGGTCGTACTTGACGGTGATCCCAGGAAGCGCTGTGGCGAGCGCGTTCGCCAGTGTCCCTCCGAATGGGCCGAGCGAAACCGGTCCGATTAGGATGCGCACGCCGGCGCCGATGACAAAGAAAAGCATCGCCGCAGCAGTGCCCGCCGCGATCAGCGCCGCACGACTGACGTGATGGGCCTTGACGTACCGCCGAAGCAGCCGACCCAAACTTCGCGGGTATAGGTCGGACAATTTCAAGGTCCGCGCACCTCGTCCACCCACCCTATGGCCAATTGTTGAGGCGACAGCGGGGTCTTGCGCTGAATCGCGCTTCACTTTATCGCGTATACGGCCAGACGTTCGACTGCAACTTACTTTGGGAACAGGTATGGACCTACAGCCTGGCGACAGAGCCCCCGCCTTCAGGCTTCCAACCGATGGCGAGGGCGAAGTTTCCCTCTCCGAGTTGAGGGGGCAGCCCTTCGTCCTTTACTTCTATCCCAAGGATAGTACCTCAGGTTGTACATTAGAAGCTCAAGAATTCACTAAATTACACAAAAAATTCAGTGCACTAGGCGTAAAGCTGATCGGTCTATCCAAGGACAGCGTTGCGTCCCATGACAAATTCAAAGCCCATTACAAGTTGAATCTGACGTTGGCGTCCGACAGCGATACGAAAGTTGCGCAGGCCTACGGCGTATGGGTGGAGAAGAGCCTGTATGGGAGGAAGTACATGGGCATGGAACGCGTAACTTTCTTAGTCGATGAAAAAGGCAAGATCCGGCAAATCTGGCGGAAGGTGAAGGTCTCCGGGCATGCGGAGGCCGTCCTCGCTGCGGCAAAAGCGCTTTGAGCCCCGCAAAACTCCCCAATCGGTTCGGCCCACGGTTAACCTCCGCGTCATTTTTCTGGGCTAAGAGCTTGATTAGCCGCCCTCAATTAGGTGAAATACCTTCAACTGGGGTCGGCGCGAAGAAAGACGCCAAAAAGGGAAATCCGGAGATGGCGGAAACGCTCGTGGAGCGCGTCTGGTTGTGGCTTCACGAAACCTTTCCTGAACGCCAAGTTTACGTACGCAGTGACGGCAGGGTGCAGTTCTTCACCTTCGGACCGACGCTGCAGGCGACGCTTGCCGGTCTCTCGCTGATTTTTCTCGGCTGGGTCGCTTTTGCGACGGTAAACGTCATTTTCAAGGACCGCATCATCGCGGCCAAGGATCATCACTATCAGCAGATGCAATCGGCCTACGAAAATCGGGTGGCCGACCTGCAATTGTCATACGACGAAGTCAACGGAGCCCTCGTTTCCGCCGAGGACAAGTTCAAATCGGCCGCCGACGAACTGCAGGCCAAGCAGAACACGATCCTCCATTTCCTCGATCGCAAGCAGCAGGTCGATGCCACTTTGGCAAGCGGCGGGACGCTCGCGGTCCGCGAAGGTTCGGACATGGGCGGGTCGGAAAACGCCCCTGCCAGCGATAGCCTCGGTGCGGCGCCGCCGGTCTCAGGGAGCGGCGGGGGCGATGCGGACGACGGCGACAGCGGCGGATCCACCGATCTGACAGTCAGTCCGCAACCCGCCAAGCCGCAACCCCGCACGGCCAAGCCAGCCCACGCCTTCCTCGATCTCGGCGGCGCCGTTGGCAGGATCGCGGGCGCCCTGTTCGGCAAGCGTCAGCCGGACGGCGCGCCGGAAGCGACTTTTGCCCGCCATCCAATTCTTAAGCGCCTGGCTGGGCAAACCGACCGCCTCCACCGCCTCAGCATGACCGAAACCAGCTTCATGGCGCGCACCCAGGAAGAAGTGGTGCAAGGCGTAAGCGAAATCCGCTCTGTCCTGCAGCGCACCGGTATCAATCCGGATCAATTCACCCAGAAGATCGAGAGCGTCGAAGGCGTCGGTGGGCCAGAAATCCCGCTGCAATCCGTACACATTGAAGGGATAAGCGACGAAGCCTTCCAGGACGCCTTCCTGCGCGCTTCCGCCGTGCTCGACCAGATGAACCAGTTGCTCATGGGGATGCGCCATGTACCCCTGATCACGCCGGTCGCCGGCCCCCAATTCGAGCGCACCAGCGGCTTCGGACCTCGCGTTGATCCGTTCAATGGCCATTATTCCTTCCATCCGGGCGTCGATTTCGCCGGCCCGTGGGGTTCCGTCATCGATGCGACGGCACCGGGTAGGGTTGTCTGGGCCGGCCCCAGAGGCACATATGGTAAGATGGTCGAAATTGACCATGGTTTCGGAATCCATACGCGGTACGCACATCTGTCATCGATCTTGGTGGATGTAGGCGCTAAGGTGGCAAAAGGCGCACCGATCGGTAAACTCGGATCCACCGGGCGCAGCACTGGGCCGCACGTCCATTACGAAGTGTGGTACGATGACGTCGTAAGAAACCCGAGAAACTTCTTCGAGGCAGGCCGCTATGTTCTCCAGCAAAGGTAAGGATACTCCTCCCGTGCCAGCTCCCGCCCCCCCAGTGAATCTCCAGTCCAAACGCCTACCGCGTAGCTCGGCCGCGCCCTCAATCATTAGCGGCGATCTGACCGTGACCGGCACACTGACCTCCACCGGGGACATCCAAATCGACGGCCGCGTCGAAGGCGATGTTCATAGCGTGGGTCTGGTGATCGGCGACAAGGCCTTTATCCATGGCGACGTGCTAGCGGAAGAAGTGACCGTGCGCGGCCGCGTTCAGGGCAGCATCCGCGCCCGCAAGGTGTTGCTGGCCACGACCTGCCATGTCGAGGGCAACATTCTGCACGAGGCCTTCGCCGTCGAGACCGGCGCGTTCTTCGAAGGCAATTGCCGCCACGCGGACAACCCGCTGGCCGAAGAAGCGCCGAAGAAGACCGATTTCCGCGCCGCTCCGGCACCCGCGCCGGCCCCCGTGCAAACTCCTGTCTCGCCGACGCCGTCGGCCGTCTCCGCGATGGTTTCGAGACCCGCAGTAAGCAGCGCAACAGGCACGACCTTTACGCCGCTGAAGACGAACTGACGACGTCTTCGCTGAAGATACCGGAAGCCGGAAACGCAAGTTTCCGGCTTCTGATTTTCAGCTACTCCAGATCTTCGATCTTCTCTGTCTTCTTGCCGCCGACGGCCTGGGCCAAGGCCGCCGCCATGAACGGGTCGAGCTCGCCGTTCAACACATCCTCAGGGCTGCGGCTTTCGACGCCGGTGCGCAAATCTTTCACCAGCTGGTAGGGCTGCAGAACATAGGAACGGATTTGGTGCCCCCAGCCGATGTCGGTTTTCTCGCCAACGAAGGCGCCGGTTTCGGCCTGCTTTTTTTCCAGCTCGATCTCGTACAGGCGCGATCGCAGCATATCCCAACAGATGGCGCGGTTCTGGTGCTGTGAGCGTTCGGTCTGGCACGATACGGCAATCCCCGTCGGCAGATGGGTGATGCGCACCGCGCTTTCGGTTTTGTTGACGTGCTGACCGCCAGCGCCCGAAGAACGATAAACGTCGATGCGCACTTCCTTGTCGGGAATGTCGATCTCGATCGTCTGATCGATCACTGGATAGACGGTGACCGAGGAGAAACTGGTATGGCGGCGCGCATTTGAATCGAATGGAGAGATGCGCACCAGACGGTGCACGCCGGCTTCGGATTTGAGCCATCCATAGGCGTTCCTGCCCTTGACCAGGACGGTTGCCGATTTGATCCCGGCGCCCTCCCCTTCGCTCTCTTCCAAATAATCGAGTTTGTAGCCCTTCTTCTCGGCCCAGCGCGTGTACATGCGCATCAGCATTTCGGCCCAGTCCTGGCTTTCGGTGCCGCCGGCCCCGGCGTGAATTTCCAGATAGGTGTCGTTGGCGTCCGCTTCGCCAGACAGCATGGAGCCAAGCCGCAATTCGTCGGCGCGCTTGGCCAGTGCGACAATGGACTTCTCCGCATCGGTCACCATGGCCGTGTCATTCTCTGTCTCGGCCATCTCCAACAGACCGCGGGCATCGCTAAGCTCGGCCTCAAGCTTGCGCACCGAGGACAGCCCCTCTTCGAGCCGCTGACGCTCGCGCATCAGCTTCTGAGCTTCCTGCGGATCGTTCCAGATTGACGCGTCTTCGGCCTTGGCGTTCAGCTCGTCGAGGCGGCGGACGGATTTGTCCCAGTCAAAGATGCCTCCTCAGCAGGGAGATAGCCTGCTCGATGTCGGCGATGTTGCGTTCGGTTTCCGGGCGCATGGCAATCTCTTTGTTGGCAGCGCTGATATAGGAGGCTCGGGCCGTTCAGTACAAGCCGCCGGTGCCTTCGCCCACTTCGCTCGGATTCGTCGCGTTGGGGCCCGTCGGCGTGTCCCCACCGATGGTCATCGGCGGCGGCGCCCCCGGATCGCCGGGCGCTGTCCCCGATTTGAACGCCTCTTCGATCGATCCCGGCGTCCCCTCGGGCACGACGGCCCCCGTCAAACGATCCACCGGCACGAACTCGATGCCGGGCGGTACGCGGAACGGGGTCGGCGGGACATTGGCGAGCGCGCCCTTTATGAAATCGCGGAAGATGGGGGCAGCGACCGTCGCGCCCTGCTCGACCTTGCCCAAGGTGCGCGGATTGTCGAAGCCGACATACACGCCGCACGCCAGATCCGGCGAGAAGCCCACGAACCAGGTGTCCCTGGACTCATTGGAGGTGCCGGTCTTACCGGCCAATGGCTTGCCGACCGCGGCGACCGAGCGCCCGGTGCCGTATTCCACCACGCCCTGGAGCAGCGAGACGATCTGATAGGCGGTTCGTGGATCGATGATCTGTTCGCGCGTATCGGACAACATCGGTTCGGACTGGCTGCTCCAGCGAGGTTGGTTGCAGCCGTCGCATGCGCGCTGATCGTGGCGCCAGATGGTCTTGCCGTTGCGGTCTTGAATACGGTCGACCAACGACGGTGTGATCTTCTTGCCTCCGTTGACAAACTCAGAATAACCCGTCGTCATTCTCAGTAGCGTCGTCGCGGTCGAGCCGAGCGCATTGGCCAGCAACGGTTCCAGATGATCATAGACGCCGAAGCGGTTCGCATAGGGCACGATCTTGTCCATGCCCACCGCCTGGGCAAGGCGGACGGTCATCAGGTTCTTCGACAGTACGATGCCGCGGCGCAGGGTCGCCAGCCCGATGAATTTTTGCTCGAAATTCTCCGGCCGCCACAACGGCAATCCGGGGCCTTGCTCGATCACGAACGGCGCATCGAGCACCTTGTCCACCGGCGTGAAGCCGTTGTCGAGCGCGGCCGCATAGACGAACGGCTTAAACGCCGAACCGGGCTGACGCAGCGCCTGCATGGCGCGGTCGTACTGACTGGAGGCGTAGGAGAAGCCGCCCGACAGCGCCAAGACGCGCCCGGTATGCGGATCCATCGCCACGATGCCACCGTTGACTTCCGGAACCTGGCGAAGACCGTACAAGCGAGGTCCGGATTTCGGCTGCACGTCGAGCGGTTCGACATAGATGAGGTCGCCGATTTTCACCACGTCCTGCGGTTTGACAGGCGCCGGACCGACGTCGGCATCCTTCAGTTCCCTACGCGCCCACGCGAGCTCGCTGAATGGAGCCTGCGCCGTGGTGCCGTCTCCCAATCCGATGCGCACGCTCCTGTCCGGCAAATAGGCCAGCACCACCGCGACGCGCCAACTGTCGATACCCGACTGATTGGCGGCGCTTTTCAGCGTAGTGCGCCAATCGCCCTCGACATTGATGTTGCTGAACGCACCGCGCCAGCCGTGGCGTCGGTCGTAACGCACCAGACCCATGCGCAACGCGTTCACCGCATAATTCTGCAGCCCCGTGTCGAGCGAGGAGCGCACCTGCAAGCCGCCGTCATAGAGCGCCTGTTCGCCGTATTTGGCGTAGAGCTGACGGCGCACCTCCTCCACGAAATAATTCGCGTCCTCGGTCTGGCTGCCGAGCGGGCGGGTGTTGGCGTCCAGAGGTTCGGCGACCGCTGCTTTGGCTTGCTCTTCGGTGATGTACCCGTTGTCTTCCATCTGTCCAATCACCCAATTGCGGCGATCGAGGGCGGCCTGATGGTGAAAGCGCGGGTCGTAATGGCTCGGCGCCTTGGGCAGTGAGGCAAGGAAGGCCACCTCCGCAATGTCGAGATCGTCGAGCGACTTGTCGAAATAATTTAGCGCCGCCGCCCCCACACCATAGGAGTTCTGGCCGAGGTTGATTTCGTTAAGATAGAGCTCGAGGATTTTTTCCTTCGAATAGGTGGAGTCGATGCGCAGCGCGAGGACCACCTCGCGGATCTTACGCGAGAAATTGACGTTGGAGTTGAGCAGGAAGTTGCGGGCGACCTGTTGTGTGATGGTCGAAGCGCCTTCCGGGCGGCGGCCTTGCACAACCTTGCCGATGTCCTTGACTGCCGCTCGCAACATACCGCTCGGATCGATGCCGGGGTGATTGAAGAAATTGCGGTCTTCGGCGGAGGTGAACGCCTCGATCACCAGCTTGGGCACGAAAGCGATGGGCACGAAGATGCGCCGCTCACGCGCATATTCGCCGAGCACCGTGCCGTCGCCGGCATAGACGCGGGTGGTGACGGGCGGGGTGTAGTTCTGCAGCGCTTCGACGCTCGGCAGATCGCGCGTGACCGACCATATGTAAATCACCACCGCGAGCGAGGCGACGATCAGCAGAACGGCCGCGGCCAGTCCGCCATACAGCACGGTGCGGGCCCGCCAAGACAGTGACTGTGATGGTTCACCCGGAGGCGGCCGGTCGATCGCGGGCGGATCACGGCGCTTCGGCGGCTCTTCGAACTGCGAGAGGTCCAGAGGCGGTTCGTCGGCTTGAGCGGAAAAGCCCTGCGGCGCCACCGGCAGCAGACCTTGCGGTGGCAGCAAACCTGGTTTGGGCGGCCCCAGCGGCGGTTCGGCGACCGGGCCCCCCGCCATGTTTCGATCTTCAGGCATGTCGCTCATGGCAGGCGATTATGACCATGCAAGGCCGTTCCGTCACGGCTTGCCTTGCGCTGTTTTCTGCTCGGCCGCCGCTGCAGTTGCGAAGTGACGATCTACCGCCCCTGCGATAGCATCCGCGACGCGGGCGCGCCAGCCGACCGTATTCATCTGCGCCGCATCATGGTCGTTCGACAGGTAGCCGAGCTCGATCAGCACGGCGGGCACGTCCGGGGCCTTGAGGACGACCAGCGCGGCGGAACGGTGCGGATGGCGTGGCAAAATGTCCGTTTCGCGTGAAAGTTCCGTAATGGCAGTTTCCGCGAAACGTGACGACTTGTTCATCGTGTCGCGCTGCGTCAAATCGATAAGAATGGGTGCCACGGCCGAGTTGTCGCCCGACAGATCGACGCCGGCGATAATGTCGGACTGATTTTCCTTCGCAGCTAAGGCGGCGGCCTCTTTGTCCGATCCCCTGTCCGAAAGCGTATAGATCGAAAGCCCCTGGATGCCGGGTTCGTGGATCGAATCCGCATGGATCGAAATGAACAGGTCGGCGCGCCAAGCGCGCGTCATATTCACCCGTTCACGCAACGGGATGAAGACATCGCTGTCGCGCGTCATATGAACCGTGTAGCCGCGGGCCTGAAGCGTCTTCCTCAGTTTCAGGCCTTCCGCAAGGACGATGTCCTTTTCCATGGTCCCGTCAGCGCCAACCGTGCCGGAATCGATTCCGCCATGTCCTGGATCGATAACGACGACCTCTCTGGCAGAGGGCGGTGTCGGAAGTTGCGGTGGCGCCCGCTCGGCGGCGTATTCTCTGGCCTTGAGGTCCGCGGGCCAACCGGCGGTGCGGTCGAATTTCGCCTGCTCGGTTGGAAATAGATCGATCACAACCCGATAGCCGTAGCCGCCCTGAGGCGACAGTACGAGCGGCTCGCTGACCACAACCGGTTGATTCAGATCGATCACGAAACGGGAATTGCCCGGCCGGAACAGGCCGTAGCGGTAACTTTTCACCGCCCCGTTGCCGGATGGCCGCGGCGGTCCGTCCAAATGCCATTGCACCGCCGGCAGATCGATGACGACGCGATTGGGGCCGGTCAGCGTAAAGGTGCGGATGTCGACTGGGTCGGACAGCTCCACGACGAAGCGGGTACGGTCCGGATGCTCGCCGATCCGCGCGCCCATGACGATCGGCTCGCGGGCCGCGACAGGATCCTGAGTCGTGGCCGCTTCGCCTTTTTGGGCCGGTGCAGAGACGGCGTCCGGCGTCTCCCGTAGGATTTTCGCGATGACGTCATCGGCGCTGCGCGGCTCCTGCGCCTGTGCGGGCCTGGCAAAGGCGGGCCCAAGCAACAGGCAAACCACTATGCCTAAAGCGATATTCCGGACTTTTGGCATCGTTTCCGAAGTATCCCCGAACCTTGCCGCCGACGGTCGGGCATAAACCATTTAGGCTTCGTTAGCACCTGTGGAATTTGGCCGTTAACCGACTGGTGCCCTTGCCGTGATACGACAGGACACCTACAACTGCTCATTGCTGCGTCGTGGCGGGCAGGTTCAGACCGGTCCGAGGACCTCCGCGCAGGCCAGAAATCGCCCCAGGAGAACACTAGGGTTTTTGGCCGCCAGGTATTTCCAGCTACGCCAACAGCTACCCCACCAGGCGGTTCTGTGCCGTCTGGCCGCAAACGTGATGAAATGAACGATCGAGCGCGCCCCATTTTGCACCAGCCCGCGGCACTGCCGCTGGCGGCCGCACGGTGGCGCTTGTCCCCAACATGGCGGCCCATAAGCCCGGATTGCGTGTCTCAACGCCCGGCTCGCTCCTGCGCGTCGCCCGGAGAATTCCATGCCCAAGCGTATGTTAATCGATGCAAGCCACCCGGAAGAGACCCGCGTCGTTGTCCTTGACGGACAAAAGGTCGAGGAATTTGATTTCGAAGCCGCCTCTAAGCGGCCGCTCAAAGGCAACATCTACCTCGCCAAGGTGACGCGCGTAGAGCCGTCGCTGCAGGCGGCTTTCGTGGAGTATGGCGGGAACCGGCAAGGGTTCCTCGCTTTTTCGGAAATCCACCCCGACTATTACCAGATCCCGGTCGCTGACCGCATCGCGCTCTTGGCTGAGCAAGAGGCCGACGCACGGCGCCGCCAGGAAGACGATTTCGAGTCCTTCGAGATCGGCTCCGGGCCGAAAGCCGGCACCAAGCTCGAGCAGCCCGAAGAGGGCGAGAACTCGCCGGAAGAGTCCTCGGATGAGGGGGAGAACTTTCCCCAATCCAACGACCAAGTCGAAGGCGAGTTCGACCGGACCGGAGACGACGAGTCTGGGCGGGAAGAGGAGTCGCAGAACGATTCCGATTCCCAAGAGGATGAAACCGAGGAA